>Ga0105048_10017488_pt1 | contig 11061 bp, 9 predicted proteins | sample MAT05_FD_78382 | JGI IMG/M metagenome (GOLD analysis project Ga0105048, IMG submission 78382) | Freshwater microbial communities from Lake Fryxell liftoff mats and glacier meltwater in Antarctica - MAT-05 | ecosystem: Environmental > Aquatic > Freshwater > Ice > Liftoff microbial mat | place...
AAGGCGATCGAGATGGCGAAGCTGATCGCCGGATCGCGCCCTCACGGAACGGCAGGCGCATTTGCGGGCCTGTTGAAACAGGTGGACGCACAGGTGAGCAAGAGCCTGCGGAGCTACACGCACGATCTTGCCGACGAAGTGCATGGCCTGCCGGCCCATGGTCAGGCCTCGGCGGCGAAATTCGTCGATCAGGCGGTGGCGCTGACGGCCGTTCTGGACGGCAACGCGGAGGCCGACACGCTGCGCCGACGGGTGCAGGCCGCGTTGATACTGGCGGAACCGCCCGGCGAGATGGTGGCCTAGCGGCTGCGGCTGGATTAGCGTCGCGCCAATGACCCTCCGCGATGTGTTACGCGCCGCAGCGCTCGCGGCCGTTCTATTGATTGTTCTCGCGGCTGCCGGGCTGGCGGCCTTGCGTGCCTCAGTGAGCGGGGCGGACCATACGGCGATCCGCGCGGCGTTGCTGGCGGCAGATCCAAGCGATCTTGGCCTGCCCAAATTACTCGGCCGGCGCGATGGGTTCCGGGTCAATCATTATTCGGAATGTGTCGGGCTCTCGATCCTGCTGCGCGAGAGCGACTGGCTGGCGATGAGCGATGTCGATGCGGTGATCCCGGCGATCCGCGCCGATGCCATTCTGCCTGACGGCACCGGGACGATGTGCGTGCGGCTGAAGGATGCGCTGAATAGCGAGAGCGGCGGCGCCTGGTTCACCTATGCGCGCTATTGGCACGGCGCGTTGATGCTGCATCGCGCGGTACTGAGCCAAGCCGATTACGGCACGCTGAAGGGGATCGCGGCCTGGCTGTTGGGGCTGGCGGGGCTGGGCCTCGCGCTGGCGCTGGCGCAGCGCTTCGGGCCCGTGGCGGCGCTGGCGATGATCGCGCCGGTGGCTTTGCTGAGCGATGCGCGGGCGATTGTCGATCTGCCGCTTCAGGCAATGTGCATGACGGCCTTTCTGGCGTGTTCTGCGGGGTTCGTGGTGTTCGGCGCTGCGCGGCGGGGCATGGGCGCGTTAGTCGCGGCGGCAGTAGCGGCGGGCGTGCTCAACTTTTTCGATTTTCTCTATAACCCCTCGAGCTTCGCGATGCTGTGCGCGTGGAGTTGGCTGGCGGCGGGATGGGTGCAGGGCGAGCGGCGCGGACTGTTCAGCGCGCTGCTCGTCTTCCTCGCGGCAATCGGCGGCTATGGCGGGATGTGGGCGCTGAAGTGGATCGCGGCGTTTGCTGCCGATCCCTCGGGCACACAAATATTCGTGTTCGGGGTCGGCGAGTTCACGCGCTGGGGGCCGGTGGCGACGCCGCTCGCCGCGACGATCAGCGTGTGGCAGGCTGCGTTCGATGCGGGTTGGAAGATCGCCGCGCTCGCTGGGCTCGCTGGTCTTACCCTCGTGGCGCTGCAGTCGAAACGTGAGGCAGCGGCAGGATGGCGTTACGTCGCTCTGGTACTGATGACCCCGATTGTGCCGGCCTATCTGGTGATCGAGCTGATGTCCGGCCATACGCTGGCCCATCCAGAATTTACGTTCCGGATCGTGCCGTGGACGGTGGGTGTGGTGTTGGCGAGCCTTGTGCTGGCGTGCGGCTATATGACGCCCGCCGCGCGGAAAGCAGCGATTTCATCTGCGACGTAACCGAGTTCGATGAGGATCGCGTCGGTGTGTTCGCCGAGCAGCGGTGCGCGAGTTTCGATCGTGCCGGGCGTTTCGCTGAGGCGGACGGGCGTTGTCGCCACGGGCGCGGGGCGCGGCAGGCCGGGATAAGCTATGGGCTGTAGAAATCTCATCGCCTGGACGTGTGGATCATCCAGAACCTGCTGCGGTGTATAGACGGGGCTGGCGGGCACGCGGGCCTTTTCAAGGAGATCGAGCGCCTCGGCGATGCTTTTGTCTTTGCACCATGTCGAGGTGCGCTCAGACAGCGCCGCGCCATTGTCACCGCGCAGTTCATCGGAGGTGAAACGCGGATCGGTGAGCCAGTGCGGCTCGCCCATCAGCTTGGCCCATCGGCGATAGAGCGGATTGCCGTTGACGAGGACAATGATCCATCCATCCGTACACTGAAAGATATCGGAAGGGCCTGCGGTCTGGCCGCGATTGAGCGTCGCCTGCCGGTCGATCTTGAGTGCGTCCTGTTCGATCAGCGGAGAGTTGAAGACGGTGAGGGCGGTGGCGAGGAGCGCGCCTTCGACCTGCTGGCCGCGCCCGGTCTGCTGGCGGGCCATCAGCGCGGCGAGCGTGCCATAGGCCGAGAAGGCAGCTGTCGCGAAATCGACCCAGCTTGCATAGGTGCGGGTCGGCTGGCCCGGCGCGCCGGTGAGATGCACGGCGCCCGACATCGCCTGCGCCACGCCGTCGAAGCCGACGCGGTTGGAATAGGGGCCGCCATGGCCGAACGCTGAGGCGGTGGTGAGGACGATGCGCGGGTTGATGGCCGATAGAGTCGCGTAGTCGAGGCCCATGGCGGTGAGCGTTTCAGGCGGGAGATTGGCAATCACCACGTCGGCGGTCGCAATGAGGCGCTCGGCGATGGCGCGGCCTTCGCGTTTCATCGGGTCGAGCGTCATGCCGCGCTTGTTGCGGTTCATCTGGAAGAACATCGCGCCTTCGCGGTCGGTCGTTTTCTCGCCGGGCATGACGGGGATCATCCAGCGGTCTTCGCTGCCCTCGCGCTTTTCGATGCGGATCACCTCGGCGCCGAAATCGGCGAGCATCGCGCCGCAATAGGGGCCGGCGATGTAGCGCCCGAAGTCGAGCACGCGCACGCCCTCCAGAACCTTTGTCATGTTTCCGCCCCGCACGCCTTTTCCATTGCCGGACTGCAATAAACAGCGAAGCGGATTTCGTCCATGGCAGGCGACGGAAAGCGGTCAGCCCTGCGTTTTATCTCTCGACTGACGAGGGGGCGTGGATGAACCGGCCAACCGGCCCAACCAAGCAGGGATAAACGCCATGTCGATCGTGCTGAACACCGCCGCCGTCGCCTTTGCCGCATTGATGATGGTCGCCTCCGCTTCGGCGCGCGATCGCGGTGATCGCCGCCAGGAACACCAGAGCGAACGAATTTATCGCGGCTATACCAGCGGCGATCTGACCGGCCATGAGGCGACGCGCCTCGTCAAGGAACAGCGCGGGATCGAGCGCTATGAGGACCGCCTGACGTCCGATGGCGACTACACAAAAAAGGACAAGGTGAAGACGGAGATCGTCCAGGACGCTGCGAGCGCCGAAATCTACCGGCTTCGCCACAATAATCGCGAGCGGAACTAGCCCCCCGTTTGTTTCCGCCGCGTATCGGGCGGTGGCGCCAATGCCCCGGCACCACCGCCCAACTTTTTGTCTAGAGGGGTGCTATTCGCACTCGTCGCCGCCGAGGCCGAGCCAGTTCCAGACCCGGCCGGCGGCGCCGCAGGATTCTTCGCGGGCCGCAGCGTCGACGGTCGACTCGCAATAGAGCGAGTTGGAATCGCAATAGGGCGCGTCGCGGGGTTCGAGGACGATCTCGACCTGGTCGAGCGCGATCCTCGGGCTGGCGTCGGCCGACATGAAGGCTTCCAGGAATTTCGCGTCGACCAGCGCGTCGTAGTCGGTCCAGAGCGTCGGGCCGGACGGGATGGTGCCGTAATCGTAGCAGGAGACCTCGAATTTCAGTTTCGCGCCGGGGGCGAGGTCGCCCTTGAAGACGCGCACGACTTCGCCTTCGACCTTGCACGGCCCCATGCCGCCGGAAGGGCTGGAGACATCCTTGATCTCGATCTGCAGGTGATTGGGCGCAGAGCGGCGCGCCTCTTCGTAGAATTCGGGTGCCAGCACGGCGGCGGCCGGTCCGGTCAGCGCGGCGGCAAAGGCAGCGGCGATGAAACGGCGACGGACGGTGCTCATGATGCCGGGACATATAACGCGCCCGGCGATTGCGCATCAGGGGGCGGCTTGACCGCCCCCTGAATTGCAGGGCTTGTTGCAGGAATGTTGCTTTGGGTTCTCTGCGCGGCGCTGGCCGCGGCGTCAGCGGTTGCGGTTGCGCGGCCGTTTCTGTTCGCGCGGAAGGGGTCGTCGGATGGCATGGCCTCCGCGATCTACCGGGCGCAGTTGGCTGAATTGCGGCAGGAAGCCGATGCTGGCGAGATCGCCGAGGGCGACGCCGAGGAAGCGCGGCGCGAGATCGCCCGCCGCCTGCTGGCCGCCGATGCGGCGGAGAAGGCGGGTTCGGGCAAGGGGCTGAAAAGCGAGGCGATGTTCGGGCTCGGCCTGACGCTGCTCGTGCCGTTGGCGGCCTTGTCGCTCTATCTCGTGGTTGGACGGCCCGATCTGCCGGGCGAACCGCTGGCCAGCCGCGACATGGAGGCGGCCATGAAAGCGGCACCGCTGGACCAGGTGGCCGAGAGCCTGTTCCAGCGCCTCGCGATGGACCCCGGCCATGCCGAGGGCTGGTTGCTGCTGGCGCGGACCTATATGCGCCTCGAGCGCTATGACGAGGCGGCCTCGGCTTATGGCCGTGCCATCGATCTGATCGGGACCAAGACCGGCGCCGATCTCTTCAGCGCCTATGGCGAATCGCTGACGCTGGCGGCCGGTGGGCGGGTGACGGAAGCGGCGGCGGCAGCGTTTGTCACAGCGCAGGCGCTCGATCCCACCGATCCGCCGTCGCGCTATTATCTCGCCCTGCGCAAATCGCAGACGGGTGACGCGGTGGGCGCGGTCGCCGATCTCAAGGCGCTGCTGGCCGATACGCCCGGCGATGCGCCGCAACGGCCGATCATCGAGGCCAAGCTGAGCGAGCTGGAGGGCCAGAGCGCCGTCGGCGACAATCCGCAGGTGCGCGCGATGGTTGAAGGTCTCGCCGCCAAGCTAGAGGCCGATCCGCAGAACCTGGACGGCTGGCTGCTGTTGATGACCTCGTATGTGCGGCTGGATGAAGCCGATAACGCGCGTGCCTCGATGGTCAAGGCGCGTGCGGCGTTCAAGGACGATGCGGCAGCGCTGGCGCAGATCGCTGCCAAGGCGAAAGAGCTGGGGCTGGAGATTTAACCTGCCCTCATGGCCGCCCTTGAGGCGACCATCCATTCCGGTCTTGAAAGCAAGAGCTGGATGGCCGGGTCAAGCCCGGCCATGAGGAATGGGGCGGTCAGTTCCGCATTTCGTAGAAGGCATTGTTGCTCAGTTCGGCGGCGGCATTGCCGTCGCGGAGCCAGGCTTTGGCGGCGGGATCGTCCATCAGATAGGCATCCCAGAAAGCGACCGACATTTCGCGGATCAGACGGTGGAACGTGTCATCCCGGCTGGTGTCGCGGCCGCCGCGCTTTGACCCCTCGCCGCCGAAGACCATGTGGTCGCCGCCGTTCAGGACCACGAGATACTGGTTTGGCACTGTGATGTGACGGAAGGGAATCTGACGATCGGAGGCTGGCTGATCCTTGTCGAGCGGACTCATGTCGTTGGTGCCGGTGAAGTGCAGCATCGGCCTGCTGAGAAGCGAGAAGGCGTCGTCGAGATTGCGCGCGCCCATCGGCTTGTTGGGCGAATAGGCGATGAACGCCTTGAAGCGCGGCTCGGCATATTCGGTGATACCACGCCGGCCGAGCTTCATGCCGGCAGCGGTAAGGGTCGAGACCGCGCCAAACGAATGACCTGACATGCCGATGCGGTCGATATCGAGGCGCCCGGCCAGCGGGCCTGAGGCATTCATCTCGATGAGATGATCGACGGCAGAGGGTACGTCTTCAAAGCGCCCTTTGAGAACGGAAAGATCGCGCGTCGCGGCGGTGAGGGCGCGGATGATCTCCCTGGGGTCGGTCATGCCCTCCCACACGCTGCGGTCGGAGCCGGGGTGCTGAATATGCACTGCGACATAGCCCCATGAAGCGAGGTGTTCACCCAGATAGGCCGCGCCTTCCCGCGAACCGCCGAGACCGTGGCTGAAGATGACGACAGGGCGCGGGCCTTTGGCCGTGATGGGCACGTAGATCTTGTAGGGGATGGCGCGGCCGTCACGATCGGCATCGACCCATTCGCCGAGAATGATCTCGATCTTTTCCGGGCCGGGATCGGCTTTCCAGGCGGCAGCGGAAGCGGGCAGGACGAACGCGAGGAGGGCGAAGACGGCGAGAGCCAGGCGCATGGGGAATCCTTCGATTTGCCCTAGTCTAACGCAGGACGGCGCCGCTCCCGTCGGGAACGGCGCCGTCATTTTTCTATCGAAGCGTTACAGCGTGACTGAGCTGACGTAGGCGTCGAGCTCTGAGGAGGCCGTGGCGCGTTCGGCCTGGAGCGCGGTCAAGGACTGCTCAAGGGCGATAAGGCGGTCTTCCTGGGTCGCCAGCGTCGCCAGATAGCGGCGCTGGAGATCGCTGCCTTCCGGCACCGCCGCAAGGTTGTCGCGGATGCGCTTCTGCTCCTCATAGAGACGGTCGCGCTCGGCATTCGCCTTGGCGATCTCGCCGTCGATGCGGTCGATGTTCTGCTTCAGCTCGGCGACGCGCTGGAAGGCGGCACGCTGCTGATCGCTAAGGCGCGTATCGGCTGCGTAATAGTAGATCGAGCTCATATCGAGTGTGGAGAGGGCCAGCGACTGGTTGTCGATGCGCTCCCAAACGACTTCGAGCTTGCCCGTCTCGCCGGCCTTCACCGTGAGCGGCACGCGCACCGAATCTTCGGTCAGTTCAACGGTCGACCCCTCGGGCGATTTCAGCTCCATGTCGAAATGGCGCGGGCTTTCAATGACCATCATGCGGTCCTCGTTGGCCGGGGCCTTCACGGCATAGGCGTAGGTCTGGCGCGTCATGGACTGCATTTCGACGATGCCTTTGACGATCTTGGCACTGATGAGATTGCTTTCCGAGTTCGTGGTCTGGTCGACCTTGGTTTTCTGGTCGAGCGCGAAAGAAAGCATGCGCTTTTCGCCCTGGGGCAGTGTGCCCATGACGGCGTCGCCGACATAGGTGGTGCTGCCGCTGGTCGTGTCGAACAGGGTCACGATGCCCGGCGGCAGGCCGGACTCGGTGTCGTTCGAAAGACGGATTGAGGCGAGCGGGTGCAAAGGATGGACCGAGGGCTGGAAAATCGAGATGCGGTCGGCGGGGACCACGCGGTCGATGATCGGCACGGCGAGCGTCTGGCCCGAGCCGGCGCTGACCGCGTTGGGCAGGGTAAAGGTCACTTGTGTCGCCGTTTCCTGGCTGGCCGCAGCGATGTTGCCGGGCGAATTCGGCATCGCTTCGCGGGCGTAATACCCAGCGATCACCGGTGCGGGCGATGCCGGGGGCGGAGGCGGGGGCTCGGCATAGGACGCGGCGCGATCTGCGGCACCACTGCCGCTCTCGTCGGCCATCACGTCGCCAGCGATGCCACCCTTGTCGGCGCGCGGCATGACGCGGCCGAGAACTTCGACCGGGACACTTTGACGGCTGACATAGTATTTGTCGTAGAGCGCCTGTTTGAAGGTGACGGGATTGCCGGAGACCAGGGTGAGTTCGATATCCCTCCAGTCGGCGCCGCTGGCATTCTCGATGATCGCCCAGCCTTGCATGCGGGTGGTGTTGTCCGGCCCGTTGACGAGCCGGTAGCTGGTTTTCCACAACGGTGCTTCGATGACGAAGCCGATGGTCAGGGTGCGGGGGCCTTCGCCGCGCGCCGTGATCTTGAGGCTGCGCAGTTCGCGCTGGCGGTTGGAGGCCAGGGCCGCGAGAGCGCCGTTGACCTTGGCGTCGAGCGCCTCGTTCACGAACTTGATGCCGCGCGCCTCTTCCAGCACGAACTGCACAAGGCCCTCGGAGGTGATGATCGACATGCGGTGGCGGGTGATCTCGCCGCCATCTTTGCTGGTGGAGGTTTCCTCGACCACCGAGACAATGCGGCCGGTAGCGTTGACAGGCTCGGTGACGGAAATCTCTTCGCCCTGCAGTGCGCCGTAGAGTGCGGCAGGCGATGAGAAGGCCTCGGGGCCGATCGGCATGGTGCGGAAGATTTCCGCGAGGCTGTCGCGGCCCTGAAGTTCGACGACGCCGCTGCCGCCCTTGTCGTCGAAGATGACTGCGCTTTTCAGCACATCATCCACCTGGTCGAGGCGGACCGGAATCTCGATCGTCTCCCAGCCTTCGACCTCGGCCTGGTACTCAAAATAGCCGACGCCGCCCGAGGACAGCATCACGCGCTTGAGCTGCAGCTCGGCCGCCTGGGCCGAGAAGATCAACAGTGCGGCGCAGCCTGCGCCGGCGGTGAGCCGCGCGCCAAGAATCTTGATCATCAAATCATCTCCCTAAAAGCGCCCGTTCAAGGCGTCGCACGCGTCAGAATAAGAATATCGCTCGGATCGGTTGCCTTGAAGGCCGCCTGGCCGTCGGCCGTGGCGATCCAAACCGCAACTTCGGCGGCGCTCGATGTCACCCTGGGCGAACGGTCGGTGCCGGAGCCGGTCACGGTGCCTTTCAGCTTACCGTCATTGATCGCTTTGGCGACCGCCTCGCCGTCGAGCGCCCAGACCTTGAAGCCGTCGCTATCGGGTGCGTAGCGGAAGATCATGAAGCCGATTTTTGCGCCGCCGGCTCCCAGGGCATCGGCATCGTCCGGCGTCACGCTGAGGTAGTGCACACCGCCGATCTCGGCAGTCTTGCCTGAGAAGGCGATCTTCTGCTCGTCGCCCTTCGGGTCACTCATCACCAGCGAGATGCCATCGCCCTTCACAGCGATGTCCAGGAGCGTGGCGGTGTCCTCGCCGGTTGCCTTGGCGCTCCAGGTTCCGATCAGCGCCGGGTCGGCCGGGCTGCCGCCCTCCAGAGCGGTTTCGAATTCCGGAACGCAGGCGGCGAGCGCAAGGCCCAATCCGGCAGCGGCTGCCCAACGTATCCATTTCGTCATTGTGCTCTCCATCGCTGGCGCCGGGCGGCGCGTTTCTATAGTTTCTCGGCGCGGTCGGCTGGTCTGCCGCGCTTATCGCAGTTTCAAGAGGACGTGAGTGACCCGAAAGCAACGCCGTTTCGCCTTCCTTGCGTTAGGGTTGACGGTGCTGGCGGCCGCAACGGCGCTCATACTGGTGGCACTGCGCGATACGATTGTGGTCTTTTACGGGCCGAAAGAGGCCCTTACGCGACTGGCATCGGGCGAGATCAGGCCCGGACAGCGCGTGCGGGTGGGCGGGCTTGTCGTGCCGGGCACGCTCAACAGCGGCCAGAACAAGCATGTGAGCTTTTCGATTACCGACGGCGAAGCGACCGTGAACGTCGCCTATGACGACATTCTGCCCGACCTCATCCGCGAAGGTGAGGGTATCGTCGCGCAAGGCGTGTTCCGGACGGGCGAGAGTTTCACAGCAGATTTGGTGCTTGCCAAGCACGACGAGAAATACATGCCGCCTGAAGTCGCCGACGCGCTGAAGAAGCAGGGGCGGTGGAAGGAAGGCGAGGGCGGCAAATCCGTGCCGCAATCGGTCGCGCCGTGATTCCGGAACTCGGCCAATTCCTGCTGCTGCTGGCGACCGGGCTGGCGCTCTATCAGGCCGTCGCCGGCTATCTGGGTGCAGCGCGCGGCGCGAGCGCCCTGATGGACGGTGCGCGCAATGCGGCACTGGCGCAGGCGGCGGCCTTGACCCTCTCGTTCGGGGCGCTGGTTGCCGTCTATGTGATGTCGGATTTTTCGGTCGCGAATGTCGCGGCCAATTCGCATTCGCTCAAGCCACTCATCTATAAGATCGCCGGCGCATGGGGGAACCACGAAGGTTCGATGCTGCTCTGGTGCCTCATGCTGGCGCTGTTCGGCGGGCTTGTCGCGCTGTTCGGCGGCGGTCTCCCTGCGACGTTGAAGGCGCGCGTGCTGGCGGTGCAGGGGACCATCGGTCTGGCGTTCCTGCTGTTCATTGCCTTCACCTCCAATCCCTTCGCGCGGCTCGATCCGGCGCCGCTGGATGGCGCAGGCTTGAACCCGCTGCTGCAAGACCCCGGCCTCGCCTTCCATCCGCCACTGCTCTATGCGGGCTATGTCGGCTTCTCGATCACCTTTGCCTTTGCGGTGGCCGGCTTGCTGGAGGGCAAGATCGACGCGGCCTGGGCGCGCTGGGTGCGGCCCTGGGCGCTGGCGGCGTGGATGCTGCTGACACTCGGAATCGCGCTGGGAAGCTGGTGGGCCTATTACGAACTCGGCTGGGGTGGCTTCTGGTTCTGGGATCCGGTGGAGAACGCCTCGCTGCTACCCTGGCTTGCGGGCGCGGCGCTGCTGCATAGCGCGATCGTCTGCGAGCGGCGCGAGGCGATGAAGGCATGGACGGTGTTCCTCGCGCTGCTCGCCTTCTCACTCAGCCTGCTCGGCACATTTCTCGTGCGTTCGGGTGTCATCACCTCGGTGCATGCCTTCGCCAGTGATCCGGAGCGCGGCGTATTCATCCTCGGGATTATGCTGGCGGCGGTCGGGGGCTCGTTCACTCTCTTTGCCTGGCGCGGGCCAATGCTGCGCTCGAACGCTGTCTTCGCGCCGGTAAGCCGGGAAACAGCGCTGGCGATCAATAATCTCCTGCTGACTGCGGCGGCGCTCGCGGTGCTGGTCGGCACACTTTACCCGCTGGTCATCGACGCGATGTCGGGCGAAGCGATTTCGGTGGGGCCGCCATATTTCAATCTCGTGGTCGGCGCGCTGTTTCTTCCGCTCCTGCTCATCGTACCGTTCGGCCCGCAAATGGCGTGGAAGCGTGGCGACATCGCTCAGGCCGCGATGCGGCTCTGGGCGGCGGGCGGAATCGCGCTCACCATCGGCATCGTGACGCTGGCGGTGCAGACCAAGGGTCCGTGGATGGCGGCGCTCGGCGTCGCGCTGGCAGCCTGGCTGATCTGCGGCGCCATCAGCGACATCGTTGCCCGCGTGCGCTGGAAGGGCGGCGTCAGCGTCGCACTCGCGCGCCTCGGCGGGCTGCCCGGCGCGGTGTGGGGCTCGGCGCTCGCCCATGCCGGGGTCGGCGTCACCCTGCTCGGGATCGTCGGCGCGACAGCCTGGGCCGACGAGCAGATCAAGGCAATGAAGCCGGGCGATCAGGTGAGTATCGGCCCCTATGTCGTGACGCTGGAAGGTGTCGGCGCGGTGGC
>Ga0105048_10017489_pt1 | contig 11061 bp, 10 predicted proteins | sample MAT05_FD_78382 | JGI IMG/M metagenome (GOLD analysis project Ga0105048, IMG submission 78382) | Freshwater microbial communities from Lake Fryxell liftoff mats and glacier meltwater in Antarctica - MAT-05 | ecosystem: Environmental > Aquatic > Freshwater > Ice > Liftoff microbial mat | place...
ACCGAACCTCCGACCGGGCATGAACTTCACGAAAACAAACGGATGCCCAGGACAGGCATCCGCTCATTTCAACATTTCTCTCGTAATTGACTAGACGACGTAGATTGCTTCCTGTGTCGGAAAAAGGAATTCGCAACCGGATTCGGTCACAACCAGATCGTCTTCGAGGCCAACCCAGGAGATGCACGGCTCAAGGGTGAAGACCATCCCGGCTTCGACGATTCCACCGGACCGGTCGGAATAGCGAGTGTTGTTGGGTCCGAGCACCATGCCACCATCGTGCGCCATCCGACCGAGCTGATGCCCCAGGGCGTGCGTAAATTTGAAGCCCCGCTCGGCCACCAGATTGCGAACCGGCGCATCGACATCCCATCCGACAACACCCGGTTTTAACAGTTCGGCCGCAAGCAAAATGCCATCACGAACCGCATTGAAGGCGTGCACCATTTCGGCTGGAGGTGCGGTTTCGCCCGGTTTGGCGAAGTACCAGGAGCGCTGCATGTCCGAGGCATACCCTTCATAGAAAACCCCGAAATCGACCGCCAACGCATCGCCAGGTTCCAACACCACGGCGCCGGGAGCAGTGTGCCCGCGTCGCGACTTCGAGGAAGCAACCGAGGGGCAATACGAAGCCTCCCAGGAAGGTCCGACTCCATACGTTTGCATGCGTTCATTGATGATCTCGTAGATCTCCAACTCCGTAAGCCCGGGTTTGAGCATGGCAGTTACGTCGTCGAAAATGCGCTGTGTGATCGCGCAGGCCCGGCGCATTCGCTCGATTTCGGCCGGCGTTTTGATGGCGCGAACCGGACCGGAAACAGGTTCCGAAGAAACGAGGCGATTTTCGAAACCGATCGGCTTGAGGGTATCCACAAGCAGCAGATACATCCCATACGTGAGTCCATCGATGCCAAAGTCAGTGGCGGCATAATTGATGCCGATTGATGCGGGATTCCGCTCCTGAAGCACCGTTCGAAACGGCTCCTTCCAATCGAGTGAATATGGCATCACCTGGTCGAACGAGCCCTCGACCTGACTGGCGTCGTAATCGGCAACGATTGCAACCGTTGGTCCATCAGCGAAGACCATCAACGCGGACGTTCCGACGAGATATTCGCCACCCATCACGAACGGCAGGAGAAGATCGCTACCTTCCCGCTGAAAAGTGAGCCAGCAATCGATTCCATTTGCCGCCATCAGGGCTTTTGCCTGGGCGTGTTTTTCGGCGACGAGCTCCCGACGAAGCTGCTCTGATTCGGTGAGTTCGGTGCTCATGAAACCTCCAAAAAACGAAGCGCGGGTCACGTGACCCGCGCTTCAGGATCGGTCGATAGTAAACAGTTTAGTGGCGACGCTGCGATCTGCGCGAGCGCTGTGCCTGCGCCGGAGTGGCGCGAACCGGTGTCTCCTGCTCCTGATCATCGCCATCTTCGACAATCCGTGTTCGGACGGTAGTCGCGGTCGTCGTGCCGAGCAGCCAGTCGCTATAAACCACTGCCGCGGCGACGGCACCAGCGATTGGACCAACCCACCAGATCCAGAAATCACTGAAGTCCTGCTGCACGATAGCAACACCGAACCAGCGGGAAGGATTCATTGCAGCGCCACTGACAGCACCTCCGGCAAAGATGTCCATGGTGATTACCAGACCAATGCAGAGACCAGCCAGTGTCTTTGGAGTGCGCGTATCGACCGCGGCGCCGAAGATGATGAAGATGAAGATGAATGAGAGGATGATCTCCATTACCAGTGCGTTGCCAGCGGAGAGATTCGGGCCGATTGCCGGGACTCCCATATTGACCGCGTTCCGTTCGATGTCACGGAAACAGAGGGTGAGTGCGCCCGCCGCCGCGAGTGCCCCTGCCAGTTGCGCCACGATGTATGCGATGGCGCGATTGAGTTCGATCCGCTTGGTCACCCACATCGCGATCGTGATGGCCGGATTGTAGTGCCCCCCGCTGATGTGCCCGGCGGCAACGATCATCAGGCCGATTGCAAGTCCATGCGCAAGGGCGATGGCGACAATATCCTGCCCCTGTGTGGAGATTATTGCCCCGACACCCATGAAGGTCAGCGCAAATGGCCCCAGAAATTCAACTGTGAGTGACCTCAGCAAGTCACGATCGTTCACGATACACTCCTCCTTCGCCTTACTCCGCCTTCACCAACCGACACTCTTCCCCTTACCGCTTGAAACGTTTTAGGAGTTTATGGGGTCCAATCAAACCACGCAACAGCGAACTCATCACCGGGCCATGATCGATACTGATCAACGAGTTCGGCCTCTAGTTGACGGTGAAAATCAGTGAGTTCATGAGAACGTCATCGACATAGACGTAGACGGCATAGGTACCCGATCCGACTCCCGAGACATTCCACTCCAGCGGTACCCATGCCGCGTCGAGCGATCGGTCGACGTTGACGGTGGACCTGGTGATTTCCGCGCCATCACTGGTCGTCCAGATGCCGGTAACTGTTTGACCTGTCGAAAGTCCATAAATCTCGGCAACAGCGTAAACCCCCTCGCCTCGATTGACCGAACCCACTTCGTTCGCGGGACTGTTGTCCGCTTGCAGTCTCGTCGCCAGGGTCAATGTCGCCAGGGTCGGTAGTGGAGTGCGCGTCGGACCCGGAGTACCGGTCGGAGGGAAGAACTCCTCGACGATCTTGGTCGCCTGGACGTCAGGCAGAATTGCGCCGCGGGTGGCTTCACGCGTCTCAGCACGCCTTGATTCGTCGACATCACCCGTCGAGCATCCAGCGAGCATTCCGACAAGTAGCAATGTCGAGATCGAGCAGGAGATCGTTCGAAGCGACCCCCTCCTGATCAGTCTGCTATGGAGTGACTGTCGGCGGCCGGTATCGACCAAACGCATCCTGATACTCCTCGGCAACGTCCATCGCTGACTGGTGGACGTAGATCCGTGTCGTCTGCGGAGAGGCGTGACCAAGAATGGTCTGGACAGTCGATTCGCGCACTCGGCGTCGAACCATTTCGGTCGCGAGTCCATGTCGGAAGGAATGGGGCGTTACCTCGCTCTCAATGCCAATTTGCTCGCACAACTGCGAGATGATGTGCTCGACTGTGCGTGGGCTGATCGCTGCACCCGGATCGCCGAGTTTGTCTCGACCGCTCAGAATCGGAAGTGATCCTGACCCTCGAATTGCGTCACTGCGCATACTCCAATACGCGGTCAACGCATCGGCCGTTTCGGCATCGAAGTGTACTGTGCGGCTCTTGCCACCCTTGGCGCGGTAAATGTGCGCTGTGCCGCCTTCGAGATCGACGTCACGGCGCCGAAGTGCGCAGAGTTCAGAAACCCGGACACCGGTTCGGAAGAGGCAGAGCACCATCGCCTTGACCTTGAGGCGACGCAACTCCTTTTGTGGATTCGGATCTCTTTCATCGGATCGTACAAATTCCACGATCCGGTCCAGATCGCCGAGTTTGACATCGGGCGGCGGCGGGGTGAAGCGAGGCATCATCGCCGCGATCCGGACACGCAGTCGATCGGTCGCAAGATTCGGGTGCAGGTCATACGCGGAGAGATAGGCGCAGAGTTTTCGAACAGCGGAGAGATTGTTCTGCGCGGTTCGCATTTGCGAAACCTCTTCCGGCGTTCGCACATCGGGAGGCACGATCAGCGCCGCGAACGAGGTGACATGATCTGCCTGAATGGCTGTCACTGGCGCGGTTTCGGGATCGATCCCCTCATGATCCGCAATGTGGCGAAGGAACTTGGCGACGCCGTTGCGATAGGTCTTCTTCGAACGCGGGGCAAGGCGCAAGTCGCCAAAGAACATCTCCACCGCCGCTGCGATGGTTACCGGCTCGTCGGGTGCCGACTGGGGTTCGAGCGCGCGAAGCACCGGACGATCTTCCGAAGCCCCGGTTCGATCGAGCCGTTCTGCCGGAGTTGCCACGTAGAACCCCTCCTGACCGGCTGCGCTCGAGGGCGCAACGCCGGATCTCCGCCTCATCGACCATGCGATGAGTGTACGTACACTACTGTACGTGCACTCGCGGATAACGTCAAGCGTATGCGCAAAGGGCGCGCGTTTGTCTCAGTCAGGGGTGAATCTGATTTCGTTCAGTGCGGCGATGTGTCGAACATTGACGGAGTCGGCAGATTGCTCGACAGGCATGCGACCTGGAACAACGTCATTCCACTGAGGAGAAGTTAACCGGCGAACAGTATGTCGACCTCGGACGGGATTTCTTCCCCTTCCGGACTGTGCTCCAGGGATGTTGCGTAACGCTGGACCAGTTTCACCATTTCACGATGGAACTCGCCGTTGGACACCACCCTGCGAGCACCGGCGTTTTTCGCCGCTCGCAGACCACTGACATCAAGGTGAGATCCAAACGCCAGCACCGGAGCAACTGGCCTGTCCGCGCCGGTCATAGCGCTGATCACGTCCCAGTCAACACCGGCATTGATGTCCACGATGCCAAGCACGACCTTGTCTGTGTCCGAACTCATCAAGCGAACGAACTCGTCGCTCTTCTTGGCAAACTCTACCGTGTACCCGATCGATCGAAGCGTATTTCCGATCTTCACACCGAAAAAGAGATCCTTATTGAGCACCACGATCTTGCCTGAGCGGTCACTATCTTGCTGAAGCGTTTGTGTCATTTGTGAATCTTTCATTTCTATCGCGACCGGCTCTTGACATCGCTCGCCGGCGACGCTATAACCCTGTTCGGATTAGGAAACATTGTTCGGGATTATGACTTGGGATTGGAATCCCTGTATCTGGTTGGTCATCGACCGTCCCAGTTATCAGCGAGAAGGAGTTCGATACATGTCTCTATTGTCTACCGGTGGTCTTGCTCGTGCCAGTGCCCGTCATCCATGGCGAGTCGTCGCCATCTGGGTGGTCGCTTTCATCGTCGGCGGGTATTTCGCTTCCACAATTGGTGATCACACCACCACGGAATCGACCTTCATCAGCAACCCCGAATCGGTCCAGGGTCTCGATCTCATCGAAGAGCGCATGGGACACAGCGACCCACTGACAGAGACCGTGATCGTCACCTCTGAAACGCTGACCGTCGACGACCCTGCATTCGAGCAAGTCGTGATGAACACCACGAACGAACTTCGTTCGCTAGCCGGTTTGGTCGATCAGAGTCCTGCCACGACCTTCAATTACTTCGAAGCGAGGGCTGCGGCAGCGGCCGCTGATGGTCTGGTCTCTGCCGACCGCCACACCACGCTGATCCCGGTTACTTTCAGCGCCGATCTCGACGGCGCTACCGACCGGACCGATGAGTTCCTCGATGCCACCACAAAATACGCCGGCAACGGTATCGAAGTGCTGACCATCGGCGATCTCAGCATCAACCACGAATTCTCTGAAATTTCCGAACAGGATTTGATCAAGGGTGAAGCGATTGGCATTGTTGCCGCGCTTGTCATTCTGGTGGTCGTCTTTGGGGCGCTAATTGCGGCCGGTCTGCCAATTCTCCTGAGCATCTTCTCGATCTCCATCGCGACCGGTCTTGCCGCCATCATCGGCCGTTTTACCGACCTCTCGTTCTTCGTCACCAACATGATCACGATGATCGGGCTCGCGGTTGGCATTGACTACGCGCTCTTCATTGTTGAGCGGTATCGCGAAGAGCGTCGCCACGGCAGTGACAAGATCGAGGCAATCGAGATTGCGGGCAGTACTGCCAGCAAGGCCGTGCTCTTTTCCGGCATTACGGTGGTACTCGCGCTCTTCGGACTGTTCCTGATTCCGACCACCATTTTCCGCAGTCTCGGTCTTGGCGCCATTCTGGTCGTAATCGTCGCAGTGGCGATCATGATGACTTTCATCCCGGCGCTGCTCTCATTGCTCGGAGACCGGATCGACTGGCCACGTCGACGCACGTACGACGCGGCCACCGTGGCCCAGCAAAAGCGCTTCGATGAAGAGACGCTTCACGGGGGTTTCTGGGGACGTGTTACTCGCCTCGTGATGGGCCACCCCGGTATCGCGCTGGTGCTCGGCGGTGGACTTCTTGTCCTGCTTTCGATTCCTTACTTCGATCTGAACACTGGATTTGCCGGGGCAGAAACGCTTCCGGAAGGCGATGTCAAGTCCGCGTATGAAATCCTCGCCCGTGATTTCGCGATCGGTCGGCTCGCTCCCGTGCAGATCGTCGTCGATGGCGCACAGGCAGAAGTTCAGTCTGGAATCGATTCCCTGACCGCCACAGTCGCCGGTATTCCGGCGCTTTCGCAGGTTGAGCCACCCGTGTGGAATCAGGCCGGTGATCTCGCGATCGTCAACATCAATCTGACAACGGGTGCAAGTGACCCTGTTTCTCTGGACCTGATTGAACAATTGCGCTCTGACATCGTGCCTCAGGCATTCGCGTCGACTCCGGCCAGGGTCTATGTGACCGGTGACACCGCATTCAACAAGGACTTCTTCGATCTGGTCGACAAGTGGACACCCATCGTCTTTGCGTTCGTGCCCGGTCTCAGCTTCATTCTCCTGACCCTCGCATTCCGCTCGATCGTGGTGCCGGCGAAGGCAATCGTGATGAATCTGCTCTCTGTTGGCGCTTCCTACGGACTGCTGGTACTGGTTTTCCAGAAAGGATTCGGCGCGGAATTCCTCGGTTTCCAGAAGACACCAACGATCGAGGCCTGGATTCCGATTTTTCTCTTCTGTGTTCTCTTCGGGCTCAGCATGGATTACCACGTCTTCCTGATCAGCCGTATTCGCGAGCACTATGACCAGACCGGACGCAACGGTGAATCGGTTGCAGTCGGCCTCCAGGCAACCGCCCGGATCATTACCGGAGCTGCATTGATCATGGTCGCGGTCTTCTCGGGTTTCGCCATGGGCCGGTTGGTCATGTTCCAGCAGATGGGATTCGGGCTCGGCGTCGCGGTGCTGATCGACGCGACAATCGTGCGTTCGATCCTGGTTCCCTCGGCGATGGCTCTGCTGGGCGACCGCAACTGGTACCTGCCGGCTTGGCTGCACTGGCTGCCGAATCTGGGAGTCGAAGGACCGATCCAAAACATTGGCAACCTTGCTCCCGATCCAAGTCCAGCTGACTGATCGCTCGTCATACAGACCCCGGATAAGGACAGGCCCGGCTCACTCGCCGGGCCTGTCTCACTGTTCAGAGTCTCGGTTAGCTACAAATATTTTGCTTCGAAACTCGATGAAAAGAACAGTTCAGGGGTTGGAGTTCCGATCGCCATCGTGCACGTGTCGAATCCCGACCCACCCTTGAGAATTCCGGTGAGGAGATCGACGGCGGCACCTTGAACGGTGTCAGTTCCACTCCCGCCGTCCGCGACAACTTTGTACGGAAACGGGTCAACTCCGCTGAAAAACAACATCTCGCCGGCTGAAAGCGGGTCGGACCCGGATCCGCCGTTGATCATCGTGTAGCTGTTGATGTTCCCGGGGTATTTCAATGCCCCGCCCATGATGTCGTTTCCCGATCCGCCAAACAAATCCTCGTCGACACCGAGGGCATATTCGATCACGTCATTACCGCTCGATGCGAGCACGTTCCAGTAGCCGCCCAAACTCGAATTCGGTCCACAGACGATGTCATTGCCCGATCCCGGGTCGACGCAGGTCTTGTGTAGTACGAGTCCAGATCGACGCTGTCCGCGCAGTTGGTTGGACTCAACGCAGCATCTGGCAAAAACGCGTAAATGATGTCATTTCCGCCAGGTCCGCAGATCAGGTCACTGCCACCGTTGCCGTAGATAATGTCCGCGCCATTTATTCCATAGATCGCGTCATCCCCGCTCGTTCCGTTGGTGGTCGCACCACCGGGTACCGCAACCATCGTCGCTGGAACCCCCTGGCATCTCGGGAATCGCACCGCTTCGGTCGGCTGCGCAAGAGCGACCGAGAGTATCGCTGGCACCATCAGCGCCGCTTCCATAGACCTCAATGTTTTTTTCTCACTGCTTCCTGCGCGTAAATTCCAGAATCGCGGAATCCATTGACGTGCTAGGCTACGAAGCGTCCCATTCTGGATTCAGCAGTTGTCAAATTGTTGCGACTCCGCATCACTTCCACTGGCTCCTGCCACAACACGACGCAAGCGCGCCACCGACCACACGCGGCAGGACTTCGCGCCGTAGAATGTGCGATATCGAACGAACACTGAGTCTCCGGAGGTCCAAAGTGCAGCAAGCGAGCGGTCCCGACGTCACCCGTGTCATCCATCGCGATCTCAATCGGAGCTACGCGACTCTGGTACGCGCTGAGGGCGTTTACTACTATGACGACACCGGGCGAAGATACTTGGATGGTTCAGGCGGCTCCTCTTCCGTGACCAACATCGGCCATGGGGTGAAGGAGGTCGCTGACGCGGTGTACAAACAGATAACCACACTCGCGTATGCGCCGACCCACGCCTTTACAACCGAGCCGATTGAAGAACTCGCACGTTTGATCATCGAGAACTTCGCACCAGAGGGAATGGATCGCGTCTGGTTTGTCTCCGGTGGTTCAGAGGCCGTGGAGAGCGCGATCAAGATGGCGATTCAATACCATCGCGATCGTGGCAAGCCGACCAAACACCAGATCATCTCACGCTGGAGCAGCTATCACGGATCGACTTTTGGTGCAATGGCGGTCAGTGGCAATATGCCGCGGCGGACGAAGTTTTTGCCAATGTTGCCCCCTTCCGAGCACATTCCTCCCTGTTTCCCCTATCGATGCTGGGCGAGTTCCACCTGCCAGGATTCTGGCTGCGATCTCACCTGCGCTCATCACCTCGAGCACACCATTCGCCAGCTCGGCCCGGAAAATGTTGCTGCTTTCATCGCCGAGCCGGTTGTGGGCGCGACGCTGAGCGCTCAGCCGGCATCCCCCGGTTACTTCCAGGAAATCCGCCGAATCTGCGACAAATACGACATCCTCTTCATCGCCGATGAAGTCATGACAGGGTTCGGCCGCACCGGAAAGAACTTCGGTATCGATCACTGGAATGTAATTCCGGACATGATTGCCTGTGCCAAGGGAATGGGTGGCGGTTACGCCCCTCTCGGCGGTGTGATCGTCAAACCCGAAATTGTCGGGGAGGTGCGCCGCACCTCGGGTACGTTCCTGGTCGGTCATACGGCCGCGGGCAACCCGCTCTCTTGCGCGACCGGGATCGCGGTGCTCAATTACGTACTGAAACACGATCTGGTCGGCAACGCCGCGAACGTTGGACTGTACTTCAAGGAACAACTCCTTGGGTTGATGGAGAAGCACCTCATCATCGGTGACGTTCGCGGTGTCGGACTCATGTTGGGTGTGGAATTAGTCACTGATCGCGCCACAAAGCAACCTTTCCCGCCCGAGTGGAAGGTCAGCCAGATGATCGCCTCCGCCGCACTCGAACGCGGACTTGTCACCTACGCGCTCATGGGAACAGTCGATGGAATCGAAGGCGATCACATGCTTTTTACCCCACCACTGACGATCACACGCGCGGAAGTTGATGAATTGATCAGCATCTATGACCAGGCGCTATCGGTGGTCGAGGCGGAACTCGCCGCGACATCGCCGGAGCAGGCAGGAGATGCAGTTCAAGCAGCGCCGTGGTAACAATGCGGAACATAGCACCCGGCGACCGTCCGCTACGGTTCGTTGTTTTCGGTGAATCGATCGTGTCAGACGTCGGCAACCCCGTGGCCACCTCCGCGAGAGCAGTTCTGGCAGCGCTCGCGGAGGAGGGTCACGAGGTCACGTTTCAGGAAGAACGCGGGAACGCGGCGTATCTTCGGCTGCTGAAACTTCATGGATCACGCGGTGCTCGCGGGTTCGCAGCGCGGTATCCCCGGGTTCAGTGTCGGACCTACGATCTCCCACGCGGCTGGGAGCGCACCGTTTGGGTCGGCCGGGAGGCGGGAACGGCAGATGCCGTGATTGCGCTTCCCGGGACTCCACCCTCGCTCTTACTTGAGTTAACAGCACTCCCGTCCCGAAATATTGTGCGGTTCATCGACGAGTCGCTCGACATCGAACATGACGGATTTCGCCTGGTTCGCGCTCAGAACCCAGCTTCGGACCTTGAGACTCCGTTCGGACCCGCGGTTCAATACACCTCGCGGGGTTTACATCGACACACCCGCCCGGTAGTCGTTGCATACGACGACATGACTTCTGCGCTCCGAGTTGTGAGTCAGCTCAGCGCGGGGAACCCTCTGTTGATCACTTCAGGTCTGGTCGTGCAACCTGGTTGGGACTATGTTCCGGAGATCGAGCTACCTGACATCTATTCGCAGCACGAAACTGCGATCGTCGTAGCTGACGATGACTCCAGGTGGGCATTGGCTCGCCATCTTCTGCCGATTGCCTCCGGCTGCGCAACACCTGATCTGTCAAATGAAATGCAATTCTCAACTCCACAAATTCCGTTCAGTGCCGAGTTCGACGCAATGACCCAGGCATCGGGAATCATCAAGAACACTCGCCGCGCGCTTCTTCGGACTTGAGTCTCCTGAAATACTGTCCAAATCCGTAGGCACATTTACCTAGTCCGCTTCTGCTTCCCCAACCGCCAGAAATCGGCAATCCTCGCGATGCCCTGAAATCCCCGATTCCCTAGTATGTGAATGTGATCGAAATCGATGAACGAGTCGTTCAATTGGATCACGTGGCAATCCGACGGACTCCCGCAGCGCGCGGGATGGTGTTCATCACAGAGGAGGAAACGTACATGGGCAGCGAGAGTGGCTACCAGCGTTTGATCAAGGGAATTGCGGTTTCTGGACTGACCGCCGTGCTTGTCGGCACAACCATCAGTGGAGTCCTCGCGTTCGACGGCGAATACGGCAAAGGCAGTAAGGTCGGCGGAGGCGATTACAAGGCCAGCACCTATGCCGTAACCGCCGACGATACCCTCTATCAGTATGCAACCGGCACTGACGGCAGCGCCTACTACACCACGTACGACGGCGAGAAATGGGCCGAGTGGTCCGCCTGGGAGTCGCAACCTTCCAAATACACCTACGATCCCGCGCCGGTCGTTTATGCCGACGAAACCTACGTCACCTATCGCGGCGAAGATGAGAAGTACTACCTCTCGGTCGGCGG
>Ga0105048_10017494_pt1 | contig 11059 bp, 10 predicted proteins | sample MAT05_FD_78382 | JGI IMG/M metagenome (GOLD analysis project Ga0105048, IMG submission 78382) | Freshwater microbial communities from Lake Fryxell liftoff mats and glacier meltwater in Antarctica - MAT-05 | ecosystem: Environmental > Aquatic > Freshwater > Ice > Liftoff microbial mat | place...
AATGGTGCGCCGCACACGAAGGGGCGCTGCGCCGGGCAACTCCGCCGGCCACTGCCCGCGAGGCTGAAGCCTCGCCTATAGGATCGCTGCCGGCAACTGCTGCTCCGCCAGCGTCACCCAGTAGCTGGCACCGATCGTCAGCGCATCGTCGTTGAAGTCGTACTGCGGGTGATGCAGGTTGTGCGTGCCGGGACCGCGGCCGCCGCCCAGCCAGATGTAACAACCGGGTTTCTTCTGCAGCATGAATGCGAAATCCTCCGAGCCCATCGAGGGTGTGGGGTTGGTATCGACATTCTCGGCACCCACCAGTGCGGTGGCGGCTGCCAGCGCATGCCGCGTCTCCGCTGCCGTGTTGATCGTGGCCGGATAGCGGCGCTCGTAGCGCAGCGTGGCCGTCATGTCGAACGTGGCCGCGAGCCCGGCGACGATTTCGCGCATTCGCTTCTCGATCAGGTCCTGCACGGCCGGCTTGAAGGAGCGCGCGGTGCCGCGCAGCACCACTTCCTGCGGGATGACGTTCCACGTGTCACCGCCATGCACCTGCGTGACGCTGACCACGCCCGCTTCCAGCGGATGGATGTTGCGCGCGACGATCGTCTGCAAGGCGTTGATCAGGTGCGCGGCAAAGGGCATGGGGTCGCGACCGAGGTGCGGCATCGCCGCATGTCCGCCGCGGCCGGTGGCGACAATCTCGAAGATGTCATAGGCACCCATCAGCGGGCCCTCCCTCAACGCGATCTTGCCGGCGGGCAATTCGGGCCAGTTGTGCATGCCGTAGACGGCCTGCATCGGGAAGCGGTCGAAGAGGCCTTCCTCGACCATCGCGCGGCCGCCGCCCTCGTTTTCCTCGGCCGGCTGGAAGATGAAGTACGCGGTGCCGTCGAAATTGCGCCGTTGCGTCATGGCCTGCGCGGCGCCCAGCAGCATCGTCGTGTGGCCGTCGTGGCCGCACGCGTGCATCTTGCCTTCGTTGCGCGATGCATGCGGCACGCCGGACTTTTCCTGGATGTGCAACGCATCGAGGTCGGCGCGCAGGCCCACCGCGGTGCTGGAGGTGCCATGCCGCAACACGCCCACGACACCGGTCTTCGCAATGCCCGTGTGCACTTCAAGTCCGAAGGAACGCAACTTGTCGGCCACGAACGCGCTGGTGGCGGTCTCCTCGAAGGCGGTTTCCGGGTGCGCGTGGAGGTGATGGCGCCACTGGCGCAGCTGCGGGGCCAGCGCGGTGATCTCAGGCTGAATGGGCATGGCGGGAATCTCCTTGCGGGCAGAAGGTAATCCTAGCGCATCCGGTAGAATCGTGGATTCTTCACCATGAGCGCTCCCCTCTACGACCTCCTCGTGATCGGCGGTGGCATCAACGGTGCCGGCATCGCGCGCGATGCTGCCGGCCGTGGCCTGTCGGTGCTGCTGGCCGAGCAGCACGACCTGGCCTCCGCCACGTCGTCGTGGAGCACCAAGCTGATCCACGGCGGCCTGCGCTACCTCGAGCACTACGAGTTCCGGCTGGTCGGCGAAGCCCTGGCGGAACGCGAAGTGCTTCTGGCCAACGCGCCGCACATCATCGAGCCGCTGGCCTTCGTGCTGCCGCACGAGCGGCACCTGCGACCGGCATGGATGATCCGGCTGGGGCTGTTTTTCTACGACCGGCTGGGCGGGACAATGTCGCTGCCGAAGTCTTTCGGCGTCAAGCTGGCCGGCAGCCGCTGGGGGGCGGGACTGAAGAATATGTTCACGAGGGGCTTTGTCTACGCGGATGCGCGCGTAGACGACGCGCGGCTTGTCGTACTGAATGCGCTGGACGCGCAGGCGCGCGGCGCGGATATCCGCGTGCACACGATGGTCACCGGTGCGCGCCGCGAGAATGGCCTGTGGAACGTCATGCTGCGCGCGGCCGACGGCAAGGAAACCGAAGTCTCCGCGCGCGCACTGGTCAACGCCACCGGGCCGTGGGTGAAGCACGTGCTGGATACCGTGCGCACCTCCACGGCCAACGAGGACGTGCGCCATGTGAAGGGCAGCCACATCGTGGTGCCGCGCGTGCACACGGAGGCCCACGCCTACATCCTGCAGAATGCCGACAACCGGATCGTGTTCGTCATCCCGTACCAAGAGGCGTACTCGCTGATCGGCACCACCGACGTTCCCGTCGAGACTTACGCGCATCCGGAAATTTCCGATGACGAAGTCGACTACCTGCTCAACCTTGCCAACACCTATCTCGAGCGCCCGCTGTCCCGGTCCGACATCGTATGGACCTACAGCGGCGTGCGGCCGCTCTACGACGATGGCAGCGACAATCCGTCGGCGGTCACGCGTGACTATGTGCTGAAGGTGGATGCGTTGCCCGGCGAGCCTGGGCCCGACCATGCGCCGGTGCTGTCGATCTTTGGCGGCAAGATCACGACGTACCGCAAACTGGCGGAGGCTGCGCTGGCCGACCTGGCACCGTATTTCCCGGACTTGAAGCCCGCGTGGACGCGCGATGCGCCGTTGCCCGGAGGCGATTTGCCACGCGGGGATCGCAACGCGTGGTTCGCCGATTTGTGTCGGCGATATCCGGGCCTGCCCGCGCCGTTGCTGCGCGCATTGGCGCAACGGCATGGCACGCGCGCGCTGAGGATTCTGGGCGATGCCCAAGTGCCCGGGGATCTCGGGGTGGATTTCGGCGCGCGATTGACGGCGCGCGAAGTCGACTATCTGCTGGCGGAAGAATGGGCGGTATGCGCTGACGATGTGCTGTGGCGGCGGACCAAGTGCGGCCTGCCGATGACGCCCGCGCAGCGCGAGGCGGTGGCCACCTACATCAGGGAGCGGGCATGAGCCCGCCGGGCCGCCCCAAGGGCGAATACCGGAGCGCGCAGCGCGAAGGTGAAACGTCATGAGCCCGCCGGGCCGCCCCAAGGGCGAATACCGGAGCGCGCAGCGCGAAGGTAAAAGCCAGATCAGGCGCGTATGTCTCTTCTGCGGTTCGAGTCCGGGCGCGCGGCCGGTGTACGCGGCCACGGGCAAGGCCTTCGGCCAGGCGGTAGCCGCGCATGGCATGGGCCTCGTCTATGGCGGTGGCAGCGTCGGCCTGATGAAGATCGCCGCCGAAGCAGCGCTTGAGGCCGGTGGCGAAGTCATCGGCGTGATCACGCAGCAACTGATGGTCCGCGAAGTGGGCCATCCGGGCCTGACGCGGCTGGAGGTCGTGCCCACGATGCACGAGCGCAAGATGCGCATGGCCAATCACGCGGATGCGTTCGTTGCGTTACCGGGGGGCTTCGGCACCTTCGACGAACTATGCGAGATGGCGACGTGGGACCAGCTTGGCATCCACGCGAAGCCGCTGGTGATGCTCAATGTCGATGGTTATTTCGACGGCTTCCTGGCGCAGCTAGATCGTGCGGTGGAGGATCGCTTCGTGAAGCCCGAGCACCGGACGATGCTGGCCGTGGTCACCGAGGTCGAGTCTGTCTTTACGGCGATGGATTCGTGGCGCGCGCCGGAAGTGCCGAACTGGCTGCTGCAGGGTACGCCCAAGCCGTGAGCAGCACTACAGTAATGCAACCGCTGGCCGCGATGCCGGCCGCGACACGACGCGCGATCCGCGGCGTGCTTGCCGACATCGACGACACGATCACCACCCATGGGCAGCTCACGCCCCCGGCCTATGCGGCAATGGGCCGCTTGCGTGCCGCCGGCAAGCTGGTGATTCCGATCACCGGACGGCCCGCCGGCTGGTGCGATCACATCGCACGGCTGTGGCCGGTGAATGCGGTGGTGGGCGAAAACGGCGCTTTCTACATGCGCTACGACGCGACGCGGCGCACGCTGCAGCGTCAGTTTGTCGTGGATGCGGCGACGCGTGCGGCACAGCGCGCACAGTTGGCCGCAATCGGCGCGCATATCCTGGCCGCGGTTCCCGGCTCAGCGCTGGCCTCCGACCAGCAATACCGCGAGTGCGACCTCGCCATCGACTTCTGCGAGGATGTGGCGCCGTTGCCGCGTGCGGACGTCGACCGCATCGTGGCGCTGATGCAGGCCGCGGGCCTCACCGCGAAGGTCAGCTCGATCCATGTGAACGGCTGGTTCGGGTCCTACGACAAGCTTGGCATGACCCGCACGTTGCTGGCCGAGGCGTTTGCGATCGATCTCGATGCGGAGAGCGACCGCTTCGTGTACGTAGGGGACTCCCCCAACGATGCGCCGATGTTCGCGTTCTTCCCCAATGCGGTGGGCGTGGCCAACGTCGTGCCCTTTCTCGATCGCATCGTGACGCCGCCGGCATTTGTCACCATCGGGGAAGGCGGCGCCGGGTTTGTCGAGGTTGTGGACTTGTTGGTTCCAGCGTCCGTGTCGGACCCGTAGGCGAGGCGTCAGGCTCGGTCCTTGCAACGAGGCGGCACGCCTCACCGACCGCGTTCTGACCCGCGGACCACTTTCTGCCGCTGCGGGCACGCGCCCGATGCTGCGCTGCAGAATGACAACTACCAGTCATTCTGTTAGCCTTTGATACCAGATCCGAATCCAGCGTGTTCGGAGTTAACGCCAACGCGTCCCCATTCATGCCGCCCCAAGCCGATTTCCAGCCGATTGTTCGCCGCCGTCTGTATCAGGACGTGGCGGAGAGCCTTGAACGGATGATCCTCGAAGGTGCGTTTGGCGAGGGGGATGTCCTGCCGCCCGAACGCGAGTTGATGGCGCGCTTTGCCGTAGGTCGGCCCGCCATCCGCGAGGCGCTGATGTCGCTGCAGAAAAATGGGTTGGTGGTCGTCTCCAATGGCGAACGCGCGCGTGTCAGTCGCCCCACCGCTGCGCGGGTGCTGCGAGAGCTGGGTGCGGCGGCCCGCGTCATGCTGTCCGACGAACGTGGTGTGCGGCAATTTCAGGCGGCGCGCCGATTGCTGGAAATGGCACTGGCACGCGAAGCGGCGCGTTCGGCGACGAAGGCGCAAATCGCGGAACTGCGCGCCGCGCTCGATCGCAATCTGGCGGCGCGCGGCAATCCCGCGTTGTTCGAGTCCACGGATGTGGATTTTCACTATCAGATCGCGTGCATCGCGGACAACGTTTTGTTTATCGGCTTGCACGAAGCATTGACTGGATGGCTGATGGAGCAGCGGACAGTTTCGCTGCGCGATGCGCAAGGCGAAACGCACGCTGCCCAATTTCATCGACGCATCTACAACGCGATCGCCGCCGGCGACACCGACGGCGCCGAAGACGCAATGCGCGTCCACCTGCTCCGGGTGGAGGATATGTACTGGAAAGCGGCCCACATAACGCCGGCCACCCCGCCGCGGGTCACCCGCCGCAACACCAAATCCCCAACGACCACTTCGAGTGACACGACACCATGACTCCTGCGACCGATACCTTCAAGCAACGCCTCGCCCGCAATGAATTAATCGCGGGTTCAATGGTGTTCGAGTTCTTCACGCCCGGTATCGCGCAGTTGGCGTGCGTGGCTGGTGCTGACTTCATCCTCTATGACATGGAGCACAGCGGCGCCGACATCGAGACAATGAAGGAACAGTTTGCATACTGCCGCGGCTTGCCCATTACGCCGCTGGTGCGCGTGCCGGTGGGCGAGTACCACTTCATTGCGCGCGTGCTTGATGCAGGCGCCCACGGCGTCATGGTGCCGATGGTGGAGTCCGTGGAGCAGGCGAAGCATATCGTCGCCTGCACGCAGTATCCGCCCATCGGCCGCCGCGGCGCGGCATTCGGCGCTGCCCATGACGACTACATGGCGGGTACGCCCATCGACAAGATTGCGCGCGCCCGTGCCCGTACCACGGTGATCGCACTGATCGAAACGCCCGGTGGCGTGGCCAATGCCGAGGCGATTGCCGCGCTGCCCGGGATCGACGTGTTGTGGGTCGGTCACTTCGACCTGACCAACTTCATGGGCATCCCAGGCCAGTTCGAGCATCCCGACTATCTTGCGGCGATCGATCGCGTGCTAAGTGCGGCGCGAAAGCACAACAAGATTGCAGGCTTCATGGCGCTGGATGAGGCCTGGGCCGCGCGTTACCACGCGCTGGGCTTCCGCCTGTTTGCCTATGGTCTCGATATGCAGGTCTTTCAGAACGCGTTGGCCCGCGGGCTCGCGCATATGCGCGGTCTCTAGCCGGACTTCGCGTCCAACAACGAGGAGGAGTACGTCGTGAAACGTCGTGAACTGCTGAAGTACGCCGCGAGTGCCGCTGCCATTTCACTCGCCCCCACCGCCATTGGGCAAACGCGCGAACTGCGTATCGGCACCCCATTTGCCAATGGCAGCAATCTGCACAAAGGCATGCTCAAGTTCTCCGAGGAGCTGTTCAAGGAAACCAAAGGCCGCTACAAATTCAACGTCTACACCGACAGCCAGATTGGCGACATCTCGCAGCTGCTGACGGGCATGCAACTCGGAACGATCGATATGGCATTGCTGGGGATGGGCAACGCAACGACGCTCAAGGGTGGTGGCCCGCTGTCGGTGGCCTATGTGCCCTATCTGTTCAAGAGCAAAAAGGGAGTGGCTGAAGTGGTCAACGGCCCGCTGTTCACCGATATCTTCGAGAACATCGCGAAGGAATCGGGCGTGCGCGTGATGGTGCTGGATGGCGCCCGCTCAGCGCGTGCCGTGCAGACAACCCGAGGCCCGATCGTCAAGCCGGAAGATTTGAAAGGCATGCGCTTGCGCGTGCCCCCTGTCGAGATGTTCCGCGCGATGTTCGAGAAGCTGGGCGTGAAGGCCGTGCCCACAGGCATAAACGAGGTCTACCTCGCGCTCGAGAAAGGTCAGGTCGAAGGACAGGACAACGGCTTCGATCTGTCACTGACCTTCAAGTGGCACGAAGTCGCAAAGTACTGGTCGGCCACCGACCACAACTTCGAACCGTCGGGCTGGTACATCGGCGAAAAGCTGTGGAATACGCTTTCGACCGAGGACAAGGCGGCATTCAAGCGCGCGGCGCGCGCCGGAGGTGCGGTGATCACAGAGCTGGGCGAAGAAGTCGACCGCAACGGCATTGAGACGTTGAAGAAATTCGGAGTGGCCTACACGAAACCCGATCTTGGCCCATGGCGCGAAGCGCTGAAAGATCTGCATCTGCCGTATGAAGGCAAGCTGTGGCCAGTGGGCATGGTCGACAAGATTCGTGCACTGCCAGAAAACAAGTGACGTGAAGCGAGTGGCGACAGGCGCGACGCCGTGCATGTGATCAACGAGTTGGCCGCCATCACCGAGCGAGTGCTCGAGTGGATGGCGGCGCTCCTGATGTTCGGGCTGCTGGCGATCGTCGCGCTCCAAGTGGTGGATCGCCATTACATCGATGTGCCGATCACCGCGCCGGATGCGTATGCGCGCATCTGCGTGGTGTGGCTCACATTCCTGGGCTATGCGCTAGCTGCACGCTCGGGGCTGGCGATTCGCGTGGATCTGATCGACCACTGGTTGTCGCCGCGCGTGCAGTCCCGCTTGGCGGGATTGTTCGATCTTGTCATTCTGGCCACGCTGGTATTGCTGCTGCAAAAGGGCTGGCTGCTGGTCAAGCTTGGTGCGGATCAATCCATCCTGGGCACGGACTTGACGACGGCCGTACCCAACGCCGGCTTGCTGGTCGGCTTTGTTGCACTCTTCATCTTTCTGACGGCGCGGCTGTCTCAGCGGCTGTTGCACCGGGCGCCATAATCATGCTGGTCCTTCTGTTTTTGGCGTTTTTGTTTCTGCTGCTGATCGGCTTCGACGTCGGCTTCTCGATGATCGTGGCCGCGCTGATCGGCGTCGTGTTCAAATCGGGACAGTCGGTCGACTCGGCGATGCTGCCGCTGTCGATGCTGGCCTACGTCGACAGTTATGCGCTGGTGCAGATCCCGCTCTTTATTCTTGCGGGCGAACTCATGAATCAGGGCGGCTTGACGATGCGCCTGATCGAATGGAGTCAATCGCTGGTCGGTCGCTTGCGCGGCAGCCTTGGTCACGTGTCGATCCTGACCAATCTCATCATGGCGGGCGTGTCCGGCTCGGCTGTGGCGGATGCGATTGCCACGGGTAAGCCGCTCATTCCGGCGATGCAGCGTGCGAAGTATGGCGACGGTTTTGCGGGTGCCGTGATCGCCGCAGGCGCGCTGCTGGGTCCGATCATTCCGCCGTCGATTCCGATGGTGGTGTATGGGCAGTTGTCGAATCAATCGGTGGTCAAGCTCTTCATGGCGGGCATTGTGCCCGGGCTGCTGCTGGCCGCCGGATTCCTGGTGCTATGTACTGTCATTGCCCAGCGTCGCAAGTATCAGTCTGAGCGCGCGGCTACTTGGCCACAGCGGGGTCGCGCGACATGGCGCGCCGGGTGGGCATTGATGATGCCGCTGATCATCATTCTTGGCATCCGCTTCGGGTTCGTGACTGATACCGAAGCGGCCGCCGTCGCGGCGCTCTACGCGCTGGTGGTCAGTGTTGTTCTCTATCGCAGCATCCGGATGCGCGAGTTGCCGTCGCTGTTAGTCACCTCAGCCAAATCTTCCGGTACGATTCTCATCCTGCTCGCAGCTGCAGGACCGTTCAGCTGGCTGGTGGCCGAAAGCCAGATCGGCGCGGCCATGACGACCATGATTCGCGGTCTTACGTCGGACCCGACCATCACACTGCTGATCATCAATGCGATGCTGCTGTTGATCGGTTGCATCATTGAACCTTTGCCGGCGATGATCATCTTTGTGCCGACGTTGCTGCCGCTGGCATCGCAGCTTGGCATCGACCCCATTCATTTTGGCACCGTCGTCGTGCTCAATCTGATGATCGGCATGTTGCACCCACCTATCGGGCTGCTATTGTTTGTCGTCTCAAGTGTTGGACGCATTCCGATCAAGGGTGTCATGATCGAATCATTACCGTTCCTTGCCTGGGCGCTCGTCGTTCTCGCCATGGCCATTTTCTATCCGCCCATCACCACGTGGCTTCCCTCGCAGGTTCGCTGACATGCTCACCAAACTACGCGTTGGCCTCACCCCCGACCTCCTCACCAGCAGCGGCACGCCCTCCTTCGGGCTGGCACCGCTGGAACTGCTCGATATGTGCAGAGCGATCGAATGGGAATACCTACCCGCCCTCGGCAGCGAGGTTTCGCCGGACATCGCCGCGGCCTATGACCTCCTGTACGTCAACTCACTCAAGGTGACGGCCAACACCGTGGGCCGCGCCGATTGCCGCGTGAAGATGATCGCGCGGCACGGTGTCGGCTTCGACTCGGTGGACGTGGCCGCGCTCACGCGGGCCGGCATCGTGCTGACCAACACCCCGATCGCCATCCGCCGTCCGGTGGCCACGATGGCCATGACTTTCGTGCTGGCACTATCACAGCGCCTCTTCGCCAAGGACAAGCTCTCGCGCACCGGCGGCTGGAACCGCCGCAATGATTTCATGGGCCAGGGCCTCACCACGCGCACGATCGGCCTGGTAGGCTTCGGCGGCATCGGCCGCGAGACGGTGCCGCTGGCGCGAGCCTTCGACCTGACCGTATTGACGGCCGACCCGTTCGCGGACGCCGCCGACGTCGCCGCGACCGGCGCCACGCTCGTGTCGCTCGACGAACTGTTGCAGCGCTCTGACTTCGTCGTCGTCTCGTGCCTGCTCAACGACAGCACGCGGCACCTCATCAACGCGCAGCGCCTGGCGCAGATGAAGAAGACTGCTTACCTGATCAATGTCGCACGCGGTCCGATCGTCGACGAGACGGCACTGATCGCGGCGTTGCGCAGTGGCACGATCGCCGGCGCCGCACTCGATGTCTTCGAGCAGGAGCCGGTGGCGTCCGATAATCCATTGCTGACGATGGACAACGTGATTGTCACCCCGCACTCGCTGTGCTGGACCGACGAATGCTTCGATGCGATTGCGCGCGCGGGCCTCGGCAGCGTCGCCGACTTCGCGATGCACAAGACACCGGTATCGGTGGTCAACCGCGAGGTGCTGGACCACGGCAAGGTTGCGGCCTGGCTGGCTGACGCGCGGTAGTTTTTTCCGTCGCGCCAGCGCAGGGGCCTCGCTGATGGTTGTACCCGGCGCCGCACCTTGGCCCGGTCAATGATGATCTGCAGGTTCCATAGATTCAGGATTACATGCCCGGGCGGATCGGCGATTGGTCAGCCGGTTCTCCCTCACTGCGTGTCCGAGAACGTGACACCGTAGGCGGGGCTCGCGGTCCTGGAGGCATCCGCGCAGGTGAACGTCGAGGTCATGTCGTCGAATGGATAGGTGTAGCAGGTCGGACAGGCCTGCTTCAGCCAGTTGATCGTCGGCAGAACGTAGCTCAGCCAATTTGCATTCGCGGTCTGCACGGGCAGTGAGGGCGCTGTCAGGTTGAGCCCGACGTTGCTCGGCGGGTTCTGCGGGGGGCCGGAGCTCTGGGTCGCGCCCCACATCACCCCGCCGCAGGCGAGTGCCACCGCCTGGATCGGAAACGCCGGACTGGACATCGAGGTGCCGTTGGCGACGTAGGCGCTGTAGGTGTTGTTGATGCACAGCTGAAGGTCGCCGACGCTCACCGTCCCGCCCGAACCGTTGCTCCAGCTCGTCGCGAATGCAAACGGCGCGGCGTTCGAGGCGGTCGAGTTCAATCCCCAGATTCCGTCGGCCGTCAGCCAGGCGACGGGCTTGCCGCAGGTGCGGCTGCTGCTACTGAAGGAGAACTGCGAGCCCGTCGCCACACTGGACATGGCGTAGCCGCAGGTTGTGTCGGTACCGGTGGTGCAGTCGCTGTGCATCGTGCACGACTTGCCGGGTGCCGTGGATGGATTGACGGCGCGATAGTAGCTCGATGCGTCACCCGTCAGGGTCACGCCCGGCGGAAACGACGCGGCCGCGGTTGGTGTCATCTTCCAGCTTGCTGCTGGCAAGCCGGCGATGGAACCGCTCGTGAATCCGCCATTTTGTGCCGTCATGCTCCCGGCAGTACCGCACGAGTAAGCATTGGTCGACGAAGCCGCGATGTTGGTGGGTCCGAACTGCGTCGCAAAATTGACGCCGTTGATGATCGAGACGTCGTAGAAATCGGTGGCGGGATACGCTTGAAACGTAAGCTCGGCC
>Ga0105048_10017495_pt1 | contig 11059 bp, 10 predicted proteins | sample MAT05_FD_78382 | JGI IMG/M metagenome (GOLD analysis project Ga0105048, IMG submission 78382) | Freshwater microbial communities from Lake Fryxell liftoff mats and glacier meltwater in Antarctica - MAT-05 | ecosystem: Environmental > Aquatic > Freshwater > Ice > Liftoff microbial mat | place...
CACGGCCACGGCCACGGCCACGGCCACGGGAAGAACCTGGTTAACGCCTAGGAGCGTCGGGAGGGAGCGGGCATCATGAACCTCGAACTCCATGTCCCGACATCGGAAACTTCTTCACCAACCAGACGGCGACCGCGGCAGACTCGGCATTGTCGACGCTCTCGAGATGAAGCAAGTCCCACTGTTCTCGCTTGGCAAGTTGATCGTAGTCATATGCTTGCCTGTGAAGTTCAAATGAAACACGGAAGCATCGCTCCGCAGTATCGATCAAAAACCGTCGAATCAAGGCGGATTTACCCACTCCCGCCATCCCGGAGATCGCGCAAACCCGGCTCTCCCCCGCGGGCAGGAACGTCGCCTTGAGCGTGCGAAGCTCTGCCTCCCGGCCCACAAAGACCCCGAAGCCCGGCGGCGTGTTCAGCTGACTCGACATTGGCAGAAGCTACCGCATCCCCGCCGCGGTTGCTGCCTTCCTGGCGACGCCGTGGGGCGCGCTCGGGCAGCCTCGACCGCCCTTTCTGCCGGGTTTCCGCCTCCCCAAGCCTCCCGAACGACGTCGAGAGCGATCCGCTCCCCTCCCCGCCGCTCCCGACCCCGTTTCACTGACGCCCCCTCGCCTCCCGAACCGCTCGGCGCGCCCCCTGCAAACCCTGGAGCCTCCCCCGCCTGCTCCGGCACGCCATCGCCATACGCCAAAGCGCGTCCCCGCCGCTCCGGCACCTGCCGCGGTCGCTCCCAGCCTCGCCCCGACCGCTCCGGAAGGCGACCGGATCGCTTTCACGGTCGCCCGGCGCGCTCCGGAACGCGTTCGCCAATGTGAAATGCTCGTTCCGGAGCCTCCCGGACCCCTTTTGCACTCCGCACACCTACATCCGCGCACTTCCGGGCGAGGTAACGGTCTGACCCATCCAGTCCAGCTGGATTTTCCGCTTTCTTGAGCTGCGTTCGCGTTCCATGCGACGTTCCCCGGACCACGAAAGGGTTCTGCATGACGGACGTCTCCAAGATGGTCTCCGACCGTGTCGCGATATCGCGGACAGTCCTCTCCTCCCTTCATGTCCACGGCGCCGAGGTGAGCGGGGGGCTGGAACAGCTCCTCTTCCCCGGGGGGCCTCCCCCGCACTTGACGGTCGCGCAGGTGCTCGGGGCGCTGGGGAGGGTGCTCGATCAGGCTCGCAACGATCTGACGACAGCCGATCTGGCCAACGCCGCAGAGCTCGCCGATGACGTCGCGCCGCGGGCCGCCCGCGATCAGGCGATTGTCGAGGTGCGGGCGCGGCTGATCAGCATTCGAGGGACGCTGTCGTCGGTGTTCGGGAGCGGGATCCTCCCCCTTTATGGTCTCGGGGGCGAGACGCCGGACGATCCGGAGCTTCTGGCACATCGCGCGGCGAACGTCGCCAAGCTCCTCGCGGATCGGCCGATCATGGAGCAACCGAAGCAAGCCGGGGTGACGGTGAACGCCCTCGCGCTCGCGCACTCGCTTCAAGAGCCGATGAAGAGCCTCACGGTTGCTCTCGGGGATGTGGGCCGCGAAGAGCGGGAAGCACAGCTGACGTTGAAGGCGCGGAACGAGGCTGTCGCGGTCTGGAACGCTCGCTACCAAGGGGTGGCCGACGTGGTGACCGGGATCTTCGAGCTGGTCGGGCGCGGCGATCTGGCGGAGCTGGTGCGCCCGACGTCGCGGCGGCGAGCGGGAGTGGCCGAGCAAGGCGATCTGCCGGCGAGCCCGGCTGTGGATCCGGCGAAGCCTGCCTGAGAACGTGAACGAGGCCCGCCCGGGACCGGGCGAGCCTCTTTGCTCCTCGACGTGGGGTGGGTAACTCCCCTACGCCAGAGCTCCCCTACTCCAGATCGTACGGCGCGACAGTCACGCTCGCGAGATTGGGAATCGCCTTGGCGATCGCCTCTCCGATCTCCGCGTGCGTGCCGACGACGCCAATCACCAGATCGGTCACCGAGATCCGCGCCCGCACCGCGGCATTGGCGCTCTCCACCGTCACCGCGGCGACGCGCTCCAGGTATTTCTCGTGGTAGCCCGCGGGCAGCGAGAAGAGCTCGGACTCCAGGCGCTGGTGGACGCGCTTTCGGGCGGTGTCGATCTCGAAGGCGTGCGATCGGATCAGATACTGCTGGACGAAGGTGAGCTCTTCGGCGGTGACGCCGACGTCGAGCCAGGTGTGGAGCATTTCGAGCTCGAGGGCGAGGCAGGCGGCGGCGTCGGTGGCCTTGGGGGCGGTCCACATGGTGAAGGCGTCGCGCTGGCGGTCGAAGCCGACGCGGGAGGAGGCGCCGTAGGACCAGCCGCGCTTGGCGCGGATTTCTTGCATCAGGCGCGAGGTGAAGGTGCCGCCGAAGACGTTGTTGGCGACGGTGAGCTCGATGTGATCGGGATCGTTGGCGTCGGTGCCGAGGCCGCCGATGACCATTTGAGTTTGGGTGCGATCGGCCTTGTCGACGAAGACGAGGTGGCGGCCCGGTTTGCGGGCGGGGGGCGGGACGGGGTCGGCGATGGGCTCGCCGAGGGGGAGGCCGGCGAGGAGGCGCTCCGAGAGGGCCTGGCCTTCGGCTTCGTCGATGTCGCCGGAGATGGCGATGACGGCGTTGGCGCGGGCGAGGTGGCGGCGATAGAAGGCGGCGACGTCGTCGCGGGTGATCGATCGGAGCGAGGCGATCGAGCCGGAGACGCGGCGGCCGTAGAGGTGGTCGGCGAAGAGGGTGCGGCGGAAGGCGCGGCTGCAGAGGCCGCGATCGCTGTCGCGGGACTCGATCAGCTCGGCCTCGGATTCGCGGAGGAGGCGGCCGAGCTCGACCTCGTCGAAGGTCGGGGCGCGGAGGAGCGCGGCGACGAGATCGACGAAGGGCTCGAGGTTGCGGCGGATGACCTCGAAGTGGACGGTGAGCGCGCTCGGTGAGGCGTCGGCGGCGAGCTCGCCGCCGAGGGAGTCGATCGTCTCTTCGATCACCTGGGCGGGGAAGCCTTCGGCGCCGCGGCGGATCATCCGCGCGGCGATGCGGGCGAGGCCTTCGCGGCCCGGGGGATCGAAGGCGGAGCCGGAGCGGAAGGCGATGAGGACGCTGACGATGGGGAGCGCGTCGCTCGACTCGACGAAGACCGGCGTAACCACCGCGGCGCTCACGAGGCCACCTCCTCGCCGTCGTCATCGTCGTCGTCGTCGTCGTCGTCGTCCGCGGCGGCGCCGTCCGGGAGCACCTCGACGCGGGTGCGCGCCGAGCTGACGAGGTAGCGGCGGGCGACGCGGAGGAGATCCGAGAGCGTGACGCGGCGGTAGGCGTCGAGGCGGTGGAAGAGCTCGTTGGGATCGCCGAGGACGGTCTCGTAGAAGCCGATCTGCTCGGCCTTGCCGGCGACGCTCTCGAGGCCCTGGAGGGTGGAGAGCTCGAGGCGGGCCTTGGCGCGATCGAGCTCGGCCAGGGTGACGGGCGCGCTCTTGACGCCTTCGAGGATCACGTCGAGCGCGGCGAGGAGCTCGGCCACGGTGTGCTCGCCGCGGGCGCCAAGGAACATGTCGTAGAGGCCGGGATCGCGGAAGGATCCGATCCAGCCGCGGACCTCGATGGCGATCTCTTGCTCCTGGATCAGGGCGCGGTGGGCGCGCGAGGAGCGGCCGCCGAAGAGGATCTCGTTGAGCAGCACCAGCGGGGCGTGATCGAAATCGCCGAGCGCGGGCGAGCGGTAGCCGAGCGCGACCTTCTGCGTGGTGGTCGGCTTCTTGGTCTCGACGAGGCGCTCTTCGGTCTGCGGCGGCTCGGGGAGGACGTTCTCCACCGGGATGTCCGAGGCCTCGAGCTTGCCGTAGTGCTCCTGGGTCAAGCGGATCACCTCGGCGACCGTGACGTCGCCGACGATGACGAGGACGGCGTTGTTGGGCGCGTAGTACGTCTTGTAGAAGGCGACGCAGTCCTCGGTGGTGAAGCCCTGGATGTCGGCCATCCAGCCGATGGTGGGCCAGCCGTAGCCGTGGGTGCGGAAGGCCGCCTGGTAGAGCAGCTCGCTCACCGCGCCGTCGACGTCGTCGTCGACGCGCTGCCGGCGCTCGTTGGCGACGACCTCTTTTTCGCTCGAGACCTGAGGGTCGCGGAGGACGAGGCGCGCAATGCGGTTGGCCTCGAGCTTCATCGCTAGGGGGAGCGCGTCCTTGGGGAGGTTGGTGTGGTAGTAGGTCCAGTCGAGGAAGGTGGCCGCGTTGGTGTCGGCGCCGGCCTCTTCGAGCAGGCGATCGAAGGCGCCGTGGGCGCTGTCTTCGGTCTCGCCGAACATCAGGTGCTCGAAGAGGTGGGCGATCCCGGTCTTGCCGGCGCGCTCGTGGCGGGAGCCGACGCTGAACCAGGTCTGCAGGCAAATCACCGGGGCGGACGCGTCCTGGAGGATCAGGAGCTTGAGCCCGTTGCCCAGGACGAAGCGCTCGACGCGCATGGTCGGCCCGAAGGCGACGGTGGCGTCGTGGCGGGCCCGCGCGGTCGGGGGCTGCGACTGGTTGAGCTCGGCGAGGAGGTCGGCGTAGGGAGCCCGGCGAAGCGGTTTCGCCGAGGGAGCAGCCACGGTGGATTGCATTGGGCGGGACCTTTATCACGCCCGCCCGGAGGCGCCTGCCGGTTTTGGGGAGCGCGGCGTCAGGCCTGGTCCTGGCCGGACGAAGTTCGGTCAGGACCAGGGCGGCCGCGAAGCGGGCGCGGGGTTTGGGGCGTAGCCCCATCGAAAAGGCTAGTTTCGCGCGCAACGGCCGCGCAGCGGCCCAAAAGTCTGACAAGACTCGGGGCGGGCGGAACTAGGGGAAGCGGTGGAGCGCGGTCCAGGGAAAGCGTGGCCAGAACGGTGTCTCGAGCCCAGCCTCGTCGACGCTGAACCAAGCGCCGTTCCCGACAGGGCCGGGGGTGGTGTTAGGATCCTGTTTGCCCGGATGAAGCACCTGAAAGCTCTGCGCCGGCATGAAGCCCTGGCCGAGGAGCACGACGCGGTGGCCGTCCGGATCGGTGGCGAGATCGAGGACCAGGACGGCGTGCCCCGGTCCGCCGGGCTGGACGACGAAATCCCCGGGGCGAAGATCGGCGAGCGCGAGGGGCGTGGTGTCGCGGGCGAGCGAGACGGTGTTGGCCCAGCCGAAGACGGCGTCGAGGTAGGCGCGGAAGGCGCGGTGGCTGTCGTCCGGCCGCGTCGCCGGAGCCCAGGTGAGCTTGCTGCTGGCCGGGCCGGAGACGGTGACGCGCTCGCCGAGGGCCCAGCGGGCGAAGGGCATCGCGGCGCCCGAGGCGGCCCGGTAGCTCTGATCGCGGCGCCCTTGCGACCACCGCCACTCGGCGTGGAGGCGCATCACCGAGTCGGCGCACTGCTGGAGGTCCTGCGCGCCGATGTCGATCGCCACGATCGCGGCGAGGTTCCGATGATCGGGCGGGAGAATGACGGCGCCGCGGTGGCTGAGGACCGGCGTGCCCGCGGGCTCGAGCGGGAGGAAGCGGAGCCAGGCGCCGAAGGACGCGGCGGGAAGCGCGGCGCGCACGAAGCCACGCGGCGGGGAGAAGCGCTGCTCGAGGCGATCCGCCTCCGGCGCGTCGGGGCGCGATCCCGGCCATGGGTAGCGAGCAGCGAGGGTGGCGGGCGAGGGCGAGGGCGAGGGCGGGTGGGCGATCGGCGGCGAAGGGGCCGCGGGGATCAGCGCGGGCGGCAAGGGCGACGCTTCGACGCGCGCGGGAGGATCCGGCGCGCGCGTCGGCGGAGGAGGATCAGCCGGCCGGGTGCAGGCCAGGATCAGCGTTGCCAGAATCCAGATGCCTCGTCGCATTGTCCACGCGCTCCTTTGGAGGGAGCCCATCGCTCGGGCTCAGCCGGAGTGTGACGGAGGCGGGTGATTTCTAGTGTCGGGGGGCGGCGTGGCAGAGCACGTCGGCGGGGTCGCCCGTCGACTGGTGGCACTCCCACTTGTCGTCGTGGCAGGAGATCACCAGGACGCCGGCCTCGTGGGCGGCCTTGAGCGTGGTGCCGGCGCGCTGGGTGAGCATGCCGGGGAGCCGGTCGGTGCAGCCTTTGCCCATCTGGACCTCGATCTTGCGGTTGCCCTTCTGGAGCTTGACCGGATCGGGCGGCGTCTTGCCCTTGTCGACGCCGCGAACAGCGACCTCGAGCTTCTTGACGATCTCGTCGGTGTACGACTTGTCGACGGTGAGCTGATCGTTCCCGCGCGGCGTCACCATGGCCAGCGTGTAGGCGATCGCCATCATCTGCTGGTCGGCCGGCGCGCTGGGCTGGATCGGTCCGCTCGAGCCAATCGGGACGGGGCGCGGCGGCATCGGGATGGCCGGGATGACCGGGGCAGCCGGCGGCGCCGCGCTCGGGGCCGGCGGGGCGCTGACCGCGGCGACCGCCGAGGCGGAAGGGCCGGGGGCCGGCTTCGGGTCGTCGCACCCGGCGAGGGCGAGCGCCCCCACGGCAACGATCGAGGCGATCCGCGCGGCCGCGCTCATTTCAAGGTCACGAGCGGCGCGCCTTCAGTGACCGCCTGCCCCTCTTTGATGAGGATTTCGTCGACGACGCCTTCCTCCTCGGACTCGACGGGCATCTCCATCTTCATCGATTCGAGGATCGCCACCGTCGTCCCTTCCACGACGGGGTCGCCGACCTTGACCTCGATCTTCCACACGGTGCCCGTGATGTGGGCCTTGATCACCTTTGCCATCGGCCGCGAACCCTAGCGGAGCCGGCGCCGAAAGGGAAATTGGTTCCTGGGAAAGGCCGCGTCGGTTCCGCGTTCGGAGGCGCCGCCGCTCACCACGACCCAATTCCGTGTTTGAGTCGGAAGGCCGCTCGGGGTAGTGTTCTCGCGTCGATCGTCGCTGGAAAGATTGATCGGAGCTGCCCCGACAGGCGATAATAGCCTCCGCGACGAAGGGCAAGCACGCGGCCGCGCCAAGGAGCCACGAAGTCATGTCGGAACAGAAGGAAAGTTCGGTCCTGTTCTCGCTCAAGGAGCTGATGAACCTGGAGGAGGACCGGATCAAGAACGAGGAGGCTGATCGGGCTGCGGCGGCCACCGCGGCGGAGAAGGCCAAGACGGACGCCGAGCTCGCGGCCCGAAACGCCGAAGAGTCCCGCATCCGCGCCGAGGAAGAGCGCCGTCGCCTCGAAGAGCAGCGCAGCCGTGAAGAGACGGCGAAGCTCGAGGCGATCCGCACCGCGGAGATCGAGAAGGCCCGCATCGAGGCCGAGCAGCGCGCCCGCATGGAGGCCATGGCGGCGCAGCAGCAGCACGAGCGCTCACTCGCCGTGATCCAGCAGGATCAGGGCAAGAAGAAGCTCCGCAACATGCTGATCGCCGGCGGCATCGCGGTCGCGGTCCTCGGCGGCGGCGGCGGCTGGTTCGCCTACCAGAACAGCGTCAAGCAGCAGCAAGATCTGCTGGCCGCGGCGGAGCGCAGCCGCCTCGCCGAGGAGTCGACGAACAAGCTCCAGGCGCAGATCAACGAGCAGCAGCGCAAGGAAGAGGGCCTGAAGGCCCAGCTCGCCAGCGCGAGCGACGAGACGACCCGCCTCAAGCTGCAGAAGCAGCTTGACGCGGAGCGCGCGGCTACCGAAGCCTTGAAGAAGGGCGGCGGCGGCCCGGGGCCGAAGGCCGGCGCGGGCAGCGGCGGCGCCGCCAAGGCCAAGTGCACGCCAGGCGATCCGCTCTGCAGCGATCTCTAAAACCGAGCTCTATGCAGCAGATGACGACGACGGCCCGGGGGCGGCTGGTGTTTCCGCTTGACTTCGCCACGCTCGCTGAGGCGCGGGCGGCGGCGACGCAGCTGGCGAAGGCGGTCGGCGTGATCAAGGTGGGGCTCGAGCTCTTCGTGAGCGAAGGGCCGGCTGCGGCTGCGCTCGGGCGGGAGCTCGGGATCGAGGTGTTCCTCGATCTCAAGCTCCACGACATCCCCGAGACAGTGGAACGCGCGGTGGCGAGCGCCGCGGCGCTCGGCGTGCGGTATCTTACGGTGCACGCGTCGGGCGGCTTCGAGATGCTCCGGCGCGCGGTAGCGCGGGCAGAGCAGGCGCCGAGCCCGCTCACGATCCTCGCGATCACGGTGCTGACGTCGCTCGACGAGCAGGATCTGCGGGACCAGGGCGTTGAGGCCACGCCGCGCGATCAGGTGCTGCGGCTGGCGCGCCGGGCCTGGGACGCGGGAGTGCGGGGCTTCGTGACGTCGCCGGCCGAGGTCCTCGCGCTGCGCGCGGCGCTCGGGGACGAGGCGCTGCTGGTGACGCCGGGGATCCGGCCGATCGGGGCCGACGCGGGGGATCAGAAGCGGATCGCCACGCCGGCGCGGGCGATCGCCGACGGGGCCGATCTGCTGGTCGTGGGGCGGCCCATCCGTGATGCGGCCGAGCCGCTCGCTGCCGCCGAGGCGGTGGTCGCCGAAATCGAGCAGGCCCTGGTGGCGCGAGGCGCGCGCACGGCCTCCGGGCCCGAAGGACAGAGCTGAGCCATGGGTCGTGCAATTCTGGGGATCCAGCCGGTTCGCGAGGCGATCCGGGTTCATGGGGCCGAGCTCGAGCGCCTCTACGTCGCGCAGGGCGGCGGGCCCACGCTCGACGGGCTGATTCGCTTCGCCGAGGGGCGCGGCGTCACGGTCGAGCTGGTCTCGCGGGGCGATCTCGATCGCCGCGCCGCCGGTGGGCGCCATCAAGGGGCGATCGCCCTGGCCCCCGAGCTTCGCCTCGTCGCCCTCGAGTCGCTCGAGATCGGGCCCACGACGCTCGTCGTCGCGCTCGACGGGGTGATGGATCCGCAGAACTTCGGCGCCGTGATCCGCAGCGCGGTGGCCCTCGGCGCCGCGGCGATCGTCTGGCCCGAGCACAGCTCGGCGCCGCTGTCGCCGGCCACGTTTCGCGCCTCGGCGGGGGCGATCGAGCACGCCGCGCTCTGCCGCGTCGCCGCGCTCCCCGAGGCGCTTCAGGCCCTCGCGGCGCGCGGGGTCACCGTCGTCGCCCTCGACGCCCACGGCACGGTGGAGCTCGGCGCGCTCGATCTGCGCGGCCCGGTCGCGATCGTGATCGGCGCCGAGGACAAAGGCGTGCGCCGCCCGGTCCGCGCCGCCTGCCAGCATACCGCCCGACTGCCGATGAGCGGGCCGATCGGCTCGCTCAACGCCTCGGTCGCGGGCGCGATCGCGCTCTACGAGGTCGTCAGGCAGCGCCGCGCCGCCCCGTGAACGAGACCGCGCTGGGGCGCGCGGGCGGGCCTTTCACGGCGGCCCTCCTCGTCGCCGCGGCGATCCCGCTCCACCTCGCCCTCGCGCTCGGCACCGATCTTTCGCCGGACGAGGCCTACTACTTGTGCGCGGCGCGGCGCGGCGGCGCGATTCCGGATCTCGTCGATCATCCCCCGCTCCTGCCCTGGCTCCTTCGCCTCGGCGACCACCTCGGCGGATCGATCGAGCTGCGCGTGCGCCTCTGGGCGATCCTCTTTTCGGCGGCCACCGGGCTCGCCGTCGTCGCCCTGGCGCGGCGCTTCGGGGCGCGGCGCGAGGGCGCGCTGGTGGCGGCTTGGGTAGGGAGCTGGGCGCTGCTGCCCACCGCCGGCGGGTTCGTCACGACGCCCGACGGCGCGGCGCTCTTCGCCGTCGCGGTAGCGCTGCTGGCGATCGGGCGCCCACGCGGCTTGCCCATCGCCGCCGTCGCGCTCTTCGTCGGCGCGCTGGCCAAGGTGGTCGTCCTCCCGATCGCGCTCGTCCTGGCGTTGGCCGAGCTGGGTGCGGCCGGGTCCTCGCGCCGCGACGGTATTGCGCGGGCCGCCGCGCTACTCACCGGGCCCACGCTGGCGCTGCCTCTCCTCGGGCCGAGCCTGCGCTTTCAGCTCCATCACGCCTTCACTCAGACGGCGACGAGCGGGTGGTCGCCGACGCTCGCCCTCGGCGCCGTGGTCGCGGCCATCTCCGCGCAGGCGCTGCTCTGGTCGCCGCCCGTCCTCTGGATCGGGGCGCGCGCCCTGCCCCGCGTGCCCCGAGGGCCGCACGCGGTCGCCCTTTGCCTGAGCGGCCTCGTCCTCGTGTCGGCCCTGCTCCGCGGCGTCCCGCCCGAGCCGAACTGGTGGGCGCCGGCCGCCCTGATCGTCGTCGCCGCCGCCGCGGTAGGCGCTGACGCGCTGACCCGGCGCGCTCGCAACGCGCTCGTCCTCGCGGTCATGGTGCCGACGCTGGTCGCCGCCGCGCACACCGTCTGGCCGTTCCTTCCGCTGACCGAAGCGACGGATCCGACCGCGCGCCTCCACGGCTGGAGCCGCGGCGTGGAGCCGCTCCGGGCCCCCGGACTCGGCGTTTACGGGCCCGCGGCCGAGCGCTGCATCTACCGGAACGACTGCAACGAAATCGAGAAATATTTCAACGACTTGATGCTCATCCATGAAGCCCGTTCGAGGCCGTTTTGAGGTTGTCCCCAAGCTGTTCACAGCCGCTGAACTAGCGCCCAGCAAAGCGCGGATCGCGTTCTCTTGAATGGATCGACCTCAGCGCTCCGACGGGGTCCGAACAAGGCGAGCAATTTCATCGACTTGAACAGCAACTCCGGCCCTGCTGGGCGCACTTGCCCGGAAGGCTTCAGGGGGTTCCTTAAGGGCAGAGCTCCCTGACGCCAAATGCCGGAGTTCCCTGACGATTGTACCGAGACTCCACTTGACCCCCGCCTGTGGATAACTCCGGCCGCGCTATTCGCGCGATTTTGTCCCAAGGGGCGGCACGCGCCGCCCCTCCCCGCCGAGCAAAGCTCGTCGCCGCCCCTCCCCACGCGGGCGCTCAGCGAGGCGCGCGGGCGACGACGCGGGCCCACCGAACGAGGGCCTCGTCGATGTCGGCGGCCGTCGTCTCTTCGCCGAGGGAGACCCGGACCGCGGAGGCCGCCCGCGCGAGGCCGACCATCGCCAGCAGCACCGGGGAGGGCTCCGCCGTACCGGCCGCGCAGGCGGAGCCGCTGGAGACCGCGACGCCTTCGAGGTCGAGGGCGGCGCAGAGCTCGTCGCCGCGCCAGCCCGGCCAGGAGAGGTTGGCCACATGGGGCGCGCGCGTCCCCTCGCCG
>Ga0105048_10017496_pt1 | contig 11059 bp, 10 predicted proteins | sample MAT05_FD_78382 | JGI IMG/M metagenome (GOLD analysis project Ga0105048, IMG submission 78382) | Freshwater microbial communities from Lake Fryxell liftoff mats and glacier meltwater in Antarctica - MAT-05 | ecosystem: Environmental > Aquatic > Freshwater > Ice > Liftoff microbial mat | place...
CGCCGCCGATGTCGAGTACGACAACGTCCCCATGGGCAAGAACCACGGCCCGGACGGGATGCGCGCGTTCCTGGAGCCGATGGTCGGTGGCCTCGACGAGGTCCAGTTCGTGACCCACCGCCAGACGGCCACCGGCAACCTCGTGATGAACGAGCGCACCGACCGGTTCCGAGTGGGCGACAAGTGGATGGACCTGCCGGTCGCCGGGATCTTCGAGGTGGGCGACGACGGCCTCATCGTCCTGTGGCGCGACTACTTCGACATGGAGACCATGAACACCCAGCTCGCCGCCGTGATGAGCTGATCGGCCGACGGGGACCGACCTCACCAGACCTCGAGCACGACGGCGTGGGCGGCCTCGATGCGCTCGCGCTCGTCGGGGTGGCGCGCCGCGAACTCGCGGATCCGCGCACCGGCGGCCTCACCGAACGGGCGGGCCCACCCCGGTCGGATGGTGCGACCGAGGCGCTGGGCGGTGTCGTAGGCCAGGTAGGCGGCGTCGAGGTCGAGCCGGGCATCGCGCAGCGTGCGGTACTGCGCCTTGGCCTGGTCCACCGAGCGGCGCAGCAGCAGGGGATCGTTGGCCCCGGCGAGCCGCGCCTGCGCCTCGCCCCGGAAGTTGGCGACCCCGGCGAGCTCGCCGGGTGCCGCCCGGGCCACCACAACGAGCTCGGCCCACAGATCGGGGAGCGGTCGGCTCTCGAAGCCCTCGGTGACGACGCAGATCGAGCGCTCGACCCACGGCCAGCGCGTGGTCCGGAACCGGATGTCGTAGAGGGCGCCGAAGCGGAACCAGCCGGGCTCGGTGTGGACCCAGAACGACCCCGACCGCTCCCACTGCTCCTGCTCGCTCGGCCGCAGCAGCGACGCGAGCAGCTCGCGGGCGCGGCGGTCGGCGGCGGTCGCGAGCATCGGAGGGTCAGCCGCCCTGCAGCGGGCGCACCCACATGATCTCGTCGACCTCCGCGTCGAAGGTGCGGATCTGCTCGAACTCGTCGGCCGGCGTGCGGCGGGCGAACGGCACGAGCCGCTGTTCGCGCAGCACGGTGAAGGTGTCGCCGGCCCGGCGCAGCGACGCGGGATCGTCGGCGCGCCAGTCGATTGCGGTGTGGCCGGAGTGGTCGGGGATCGCCATGGTGCCCATCGGGGCCTCCTCGGTTGTCGTGCTCGCCATCGAACAGGCGTTCGTCCTCGGTGTCAACCCCTTCACGACCGGCGTCGCCGGTCGTACCCTGAGCCTCGAGCGCGCCGCCACGATCCCGACGCCGCCGACGGAAGGACGTCCGATGGTCAAGGAAGCTCCGTTCGATGCCTGGGACGGTGAGGACCTGGAGACCACCGAGGTCGTCGAGGAAGACGCCGCCGAGGTGGTGGCGATGCACGTCGAACCCGACACCGACGGCGCCGACCCGTCGCACTGGTCCGAGCTCACGGGCGAGATGACGAACGAGGCGCCCGACGATCGTCCGGTCACGTACTTCGACGACGAGCAGCCCGAACAGGCCCGCGCCGCCGAGACCGACACCGACGAGCAGCCCGAGCCCGATCTCGAGGACCTGCTCGAACGGCAGCACTACGCCTTCCCGCAGACGCCGACCGACTGACGCGCTTCGTTCGGACCGCTCGGGTCCTCAGTCCAGCGAGCGGATCAACGTCGGGCGGCCCGGAGCGACGCGCCGCACACCGATGGTGGCGGCGAGGGTCACGACCCCGGCCGGCGACACCCGCACCGGGTTCAGGTCGAGCTCGGCCACCGCCGGCAGGTCCTCGGCAAGGGCGGCGACCCGCAGCAGGAGATCCTCGAGCAGATCGGTGCGCACCTCGGGTGCGCCCTCGTAGCCGAAGAGGAGCGGCGACGCTCGCAGCGACTGGACGAGCTCGGTCGCGTCGACATCGGTCAGCGGGAGGATGCGGAACGCTCGATCGGCGACCAGCTCGGTGGGGACGTCGCCGATGCCGAACATGACGAGCGGGCCGAAGGCGGGGTCCTGCACCACACCCACGACGGTGTCGATCGCCACGTCGTCGGCGCGGACGCGGTTGGTGGCGATCGTCGTGGTGATGCCGTAGGCAGCGAGCAGTTCCTCGGTGGCGCGCCGGCTGAGCTGGCGAGCCGGCTCGGTGACCGACGGCGTCGGCCGGCCGAGGTGACGGCCGCTCGGTTCAGGGGCGTCGGGAACCTCGGCTCCGCCGGTGGCGAGCGCGTCTTCGACGATGGCGCGCGCCCGGTCGCGGTCGATGCCATCGAGGGCCGGGACCGTGCCGGGATCGCGCCGGCGCCACGCGGCGTACTCGGTGAGCCGACCGAGCGCCATCGCGGCGGGCTCGGGCGAGGGGAACGACGGGATGCGGCGGCCACCGTCGCGTCCGAGCAGGGCGTCGGGGGCCTGGCGCGACGCGAGGAAGTTGGCGACCACGGCCTTGGTGGAGCCGGCCGCGGCCCGGGCCACCGCCTCGGCGACGGGCTCCGGCGCGGTGACCATGGGCGGGGTGTAGATCACGATGACCGAGTCGATCTGGCCGTCCTGGAGGACGAGGCGGAGCACCGCCTCGTACTGATCGGCCGTGGCCGACGCCACCATGTCGATCGGGTTGGCGACCGCGGCGTTGGGTCCCAGGAGGGCGCGGATCTGCGACGCGGTCCCTGCGGACAGCCGGGCGACCTCGAGCCCGGCGCCCTCGCAGGCATCGGCCGCGAGGATGCCCGGTCCGCCCGAGTTGCCGATGATGGCCACGTGGTTGCCTGCGGGCAGCGGTTGGCTGGCGAGCACATGGGCGGTGTCGAGCAGCTCCTCGAGCGTCGTGACGCGCGTGACCCCCGCCTGGCGGAACAGCGCGCTCACAACGTCGTCGGACGTCGCCGTGGCCGCCGTGTGCGAGGCCGCGGCCCGCGAACCGGCGCTCGATCGGCCCGACTTCACCGCGACGATCGGCTTGTGCTGGCTCACCCGCCGGGCGATGCGGGCGAACTTGCGCGGGTTGCCGAAGGACTCGAGGTACATGAGGATCACATCGGTCCCGTCGTCCTGCTCCCAGTACTGCAGCAGGTCGTTGCCGCTGATGTCGGCCTTGTTGCCCACCGACACGAACGACGAGATCCCGAGCTCGAGCTGGTTGCTCCAGTCGATGAGGGCGATCCCCAGGCCGCCGGATTGTGACTGGAAGGCGACGCGACCCGGATGCGGCCGGCCCGGGATGAAGGTGGCGTTCAGGCCGACCGCGGTGTTGAGCACCCCGATCCCGTTCGGGCCGACCATGCGCATGCCATGGGTCCGGGCGGTCTCGAGCGCGAGGGCTTCGAGCGCGCTGCCCTCGGCGCTCACCTCGCCGAAGCCGGCGCTCAGGATCACGACACCCTTCACGTCCTTCTCGGCGCACTCCGCGACCACGCCGGGCACGGCGGCGGCCGGCACGGCGATCACCGCCAGGTCGACCGTGCCCTCGATGTCGGTGATCCGCCGGTACGAGGGGCGCCCGCCGATCGTGTCGGCGTCGAGGTTCACCGGGTGGACGGCGCCCGCGAACCCGCCCGTGGTGATGTTGGTGAACACGGCGTTGCCGACCGAGCCGCTGCGGTCGCTGGCTCCGATCACGGCCACCGAGTCCGGGGCGAGGATGCGTTCGATCGACCGGGCCTCCGCCCAGCGCTCCCGGGCATCCATCACGGCGAGCGTGTCGGCGGTGTGCGCGATCGGGAAGTCGACCTGGATCACCCCGTCCTCGAACCGACGCGTGACCTTCCACCCGGCGTCGCGGAACACCCGGAGCATGCGGCCGTTGTCCGGGAGCACGCTGGCGGTGAACCGAACGATCGACGCATCGTGGCCGGCCTGGGCGAGGTGCTCGAGGAGCACGCTGCCGAGCCCGCGACCCTGTTGGCCGTCGTCGATCACGAACGCGACCTCGGCGATGTCGCCGGGGTCGAGCCGGTCGTACCGGGCCACGCCGACGATCTCGTGGTCGAGCAGGGCGATCAGCGCGAACCGGTCGAGGTAGTCGAGGACCGTGAAGTACCGGACCTCGGCCTCGGACAGCTCGCGCTTGGGCGAGAAGAACCGGTAGTAGATGGTCTCGCGGGACAGGCCGGTGAAGAAGGTGACGAGCCGCTCGGCGTCGTCGGGGCGGATCGGTCGGACGTGGACCGTTCCCCCGTCGGTGAGGACGACGTCGGTCTCGTAGCGGTCGAGCGTCGGGGGCAGGGGATCGGTCACGCCCGGCGCAGCGGCCGAACGGGCCGGTGCTTCAGGAGGGTCGGTCACGCGCCCATCGTCGCGCGACCTCGGCGCCGACCGGGTGGCCGGGCCGCGAGATCACGGGCGGAGCGGGGTGGTCAGGCCGGCGCCGGCTGCACGACCAGGGCCTGGATGGCGCCGAGCGACAGGCGCACGTAGCGGTCGGCGATCTTGGAACGCGACCAGCCCTGGTCGATCCAGATGCGCATGGCGCCTTCGGAACCCGAGACGAGCGTGGCCGCCACGAGCATGGCGTCGTCGCGTTCCAGGTCGTACTCGCTGGTGATGAGGTGGGCGAAGAACTTGTCGATGCCCTCCTGGCGGTCCATGCGCCGCTGCTCGACCGGCCCCTCGATGAGCTTGGACTGCTGCAACGAGCCGAGGAGCCGGCCCCGCTCGACGATGAGCTCGAGCCAGGCGACGACGATGGCGCGCAGGCCGTCCTCGAAGTTGTCCGCGGAGGCGACCGCGTCGCCGATGCGCCGATCGAGGATGGCCATCTCCCGGTCGAACAGCGCCATCAGGAGGTCGTCGCGGTTCGTGAAGTACCGGTAGCCGAGCGCCTTGCTGACCCCGGCGCGGGCGGCGACGCCTTCCATGGTCACCGAGTCGGCACCCTGCTCGGTGATGATCTCCGCCGCCATGTCGAGGAAGTGCGTGCGGCGCTCGTCGCGCGTCAGGCGCGCCCCGCGCGTCCGCACGGTCGGTCCCGATTCGGTGGCCCCCACGGTCATCACGCCCCCTCGTCCGGAACTCTACGCCGTCGCGCCGGCACCACCGGGTGCCGTCGGCCCCTCGGCGGCCGGCGTCGGTGGCGCGGCGAACAGGTCGCGTCGGGGCTCGTCGGTGTAGACGGGTGGTCGGCCCTGGTCGAAGGCCCGGATGGCCTCGGGCAGGTTGTTCGTGAACCCGAGCATCAGCTGGTTGCGATCCTCGATCTCGATCGCCGCCTCGAGGCTCGGGTTCTCGAGGTTCACCCAGACGATGTCCTTGGTCATCGCCAGCCCGTATGGGCTGAACTCGCACATGCGCGCCGCGGTCTCGAGCGCGGTCGCCAGGAGCTCGTCGTCGTCGAGCACGCGGGAGACCAGGCCCATCCGCAGCGCCTCGTCGGCGTCGATCGTCCGCCCGGTGAGCAAGATGTCGTTGCTGTGCGCAGCGCCGACGAGGCGGGGGAGGAGCCAGCTCACGCCCATCTCGGTGCTGGTCAGTCCGTTGACGATCCCCGTGGAGTTGAACGTCGCCGACCGGGACGCGAAGCGGATCTCGGCACCGAGGGTCAGGCACATGCCGCCGCCGTAGGACGGCCCGTTCACCGCGGCGATGATCGGCTGGTGCATCCGGCGCATCAGCGGGATGAGGCGCGAGTAGTAGCGCATCGACCGCTGGGCGATCCGACCCACCTGCAGGCCGTCGATGTTGGGGATGATCCCGTAGTCCTTGAGGTCGAGTCCCGAGCAGAAGGCCCGGCCGGCCCCCGTCAGCACGACCACGTAGCAGTCGTTGTCGTCGTTGGCCGCTTCGAGTGCGTCGTGCAGCTCGATCACCAGATCGATCGACATCGCGTTGAGCCGCTCGGGCCGGTTCAGCGTGATGACCGTGGTGTGGGGCTGCGGCTGGTCGACCAGCACGAGTTGGTTGTCGCTCACTCGCGCAGCGTATCTGACGAGGTGTCAGGGAACCGGATGGACTTGATCGGAGGGCCGCCGTGCTCGGTGGGCGCGAGCGGTGTTCCCCCGTGCTCGTAGTCTGTCCCGATGCCTGCCGAGCTCTCCCTCGAGGACGCCGCCGCCCTCCTTCGACCGACCGACACCCTGGCCGTGCCCCTCGGTCCGGGTCAGCCGGGTGGGTTCCTCCACGCGCTGGCCGGGCGTGACGACTGGGAGGACCTGCAGGTCTTCGGAGCGCTCCTCGTCGATCTGTACGAGGTGTTCCTCAAGCCGAACGTGCGCTACCTGAGCGGCTTCTTCGGCCCGGCCGAACGCTTCCTCCGCGATGCGGGCGGCGACGTGCAGTTCGTGCCCGCCGACTTCCGGCGGTTCGACCCGATCGTGCAGGCCCTCGCACCCCGGGTCATGGCCACGGTGGCGGCGCCACCCGACGCCGACGGGTTCCTCAGCCTGTCGCTCCACGCGGGCGCGACGGTCGCCGAGCTGCACCGCTGCGGCGCCGATCCCGACCGGGTCCTGGTCGTCGAGGCCAACCCCAAGTTTCCCCGCACGTTCGGGATCGAGCCCGACCACCCCCACCGCCTCCACCTCGACGAGATCGACGTGCTCGTCACCAGCGACCGCGACCCGATCAACCTCGCCGATGCCGAGACCACCGACGTCGAGCTGGCGATCGCCCGCTTCGCGGCCACGTTCGTCCGCGACGGCGTCACGCTCCAGACCGGCATCGGCGGGATCCCGAGCGCCGTGGCGACGCTGCTGGCCGAGCGCGACGGTGGCGACTACGGCGTGCACTCGGAGATGTTCACCACCGGCCTCATGCGCCTGCACCAGGCCGGGAAGGTGTCCAACGCCCGCAAGGGGATCTACGACGGCTACTCCATCACCACCTTCGCGGCCGGCATCCCCGAGCTCTACGAATGGCTCGACGGCGAGCAGTCGGTGCGGTTCCTCCCGGTCGAGTACGTCAACTCGCCCGAGATCATCGCCCGCAACAACCAGATGGTGATGATCAACGGTGCGGTCAGCATCGACCTCGCCGGACAGGTCGTGGCCGACACCGTGCAGCTCCGGCAGTACTCCGGCATCGGCGGCCACGAGGACTTCACGATGCCATCGGGGATCGAGCTCGAGGACCGGTCGCTCATCTGCCTGTCGTCGACCGTCACGCCCGCCGGGGGCACGACGGTGTCGAGGATCGTCGCCGGGCACCCCGCCGGCACCATCGTCACCACGCCGCGCCATCAGCTCGACGTCGTCATCACCGAGTACGGCATCGCCGAGCTGCGGGGCAAGACCGTCCGGGATCGGGCGCTCGCCCTCGCCGCGATCGCCCACCCGGATCATCGCGCCGACCTGCTCGCCGCGGCCGGCGAGATGCGCTGAGGCCGGCGCGTCGTGGGCAACCTCGTCCAGACCCTCATCCGCACGGCTCTGCTGCTCCCCGCCCTGCTGATCGTGACCTTCGTCGCGACCCGCCTGCTCGGGGTGCGGCGATCCTGGCTCGCCACGGGGACGTCGGTCGTGCTCGGCATTCTCACGGGAACCGCCATCGCGTTCATCGCCGTCGGGAACAATTTCGAGGCGGAGGGCTTCTTCCGCGCCTCGCTCGCGCTGTCGTTCGTGTGCACGATGCTGGCCGCGGTGGGCGCCGACCTGCTGGCCCGCCCGGGGAGCCTGGCGAAGGGCGACAAGGCCGGCCTCTTCGTGATCCCCCGGCCGATCCGTGACCTCCGCGAGTGGATCGACGAGCTGCGCCGGTCGCGCGAGATCCTGCAGATCATCTCGGCCAACGGGTTCGCGCCCGCCATCGGGCTGCGCTCCCGCAAGCGCAAGCGCGCCACCATCGAGGGGATGCCCACCGATGTGCGGCTGCGGCGCACCCTCGAGGAGTGCGGCGGCATGTTCGTCAAGCTCGGTCAGGTCGCGTCCACCCGCTCCGACGTACTCCCGGCCCACGTCGTCGACACCCTGTCGCAGCTCCAGAGCCAGGTGAGCCCCGAGCCCCCCGAGGCGATGAAGGCGCTCATCGAGGAGGAGCTCGGCCAGAGCGTCGACGACGTCTTCGCCGAGTTCGAGTGGGAACCCATCGCCGCGGCCTCGATCGGGCAGGTGTACCGGGCGACGTTGCGCACCGGCGAGCTGGTGATCGTCAAGGCCCAGCGGCCCCGCGTCGCCGACCTGGTCGAGCGTGACTCCAAGGTGCTGCTCCGGCTGGCCCAGACCGCCGAGAACAACACGCCGCTCGGCTCGGAGTACCGGGTGTACGAGCTCGCCGCCGAGTTCGCGCGCAGCCTCCGCGAGGAGCTCGACTTCCGCATCGAGGCCCGCAACACCACGACCATCGGCGAGAACATGTCCGACCAGGCCCTCATCCGGGTGCCGGCGATCTACGACGACTACTCCACGGCCCGGCTCATGGTGCAGGAGCGCTTCGATGGCGTCGGGATCGACCAGGCCGAGGCCATCGACGCCGCCGGCATCGATCGCACCGCGCTGGCCGACGCCCTGCTGCGCGCCGTCCTGACCCAGATGATGACCGACGGCTTCTTCCACGCCGACCTGCACCCCGGCAACCTCATGGTCCTCCGCGACGGCACCATCGGCATGATCGACTTCGGCGCCACCGGCCGCCTCGATCCCCTGATGCAGTCGTCGCTCCAGCAGATGCTGATGGCGGTGAGCATCGGCGATCCCGCGCTGCTCCGCCAGGCGGTGTCGGAGATCGCGGTGATCGACGTCGATGTCGATCCCGACGCGCTCGAGCGGGCGCTGGCCCGCTTCATGGCCGCACACACCTCCTCGGGCGGCGGGGTCGGCGCATCGGCGATCGCGGACCTCATGCAGCTCCTCACCACCTTCGGCATCCAGGTGCCGGCCGAGCTCACCACCTTCTCGCGGGCGTTCCTGATCCTCGAGGGCACGCTCACCACCCTCCAGCCCACCTACCAGCTCTCCGAGCACGCCCAGGAGATCGGCGCCGAATGGGTGTCGGCCAAGGTCGACGAAGCCGGCGGGACGATGGAGGACATCGCCCGCGACGAGCTCATCAAGCAGCTCCCGACGCTCCGCCAGCTCCCGCGCCGAGCCGATCGCATCGGCGAGATGCTCGAGCGCGGCAACCTCAGCACCCGGGTGTCGCTGTTCTCGAACCCCACCGACGTCGATGTCGTGACCCGGCTGGTCAACCGGGTCGTGCTGGGCTTGGTGAGCACCATGCTCGGCCTGATGTCGGTGATCATGCTCGGCATCAACCAGGGCCCGACCCTCGCCGACGGGGTGGAGCTCATCCAGGTCGTCGGTGCCATCGGGCTCGTCAGCTCCAGCATCTTGATGCTGCGACTGGTGGCCTCCATCGTCCGCGACGGGCTCAACTGAGTCGAGGTCGCGCGGCGGGAACGTTCGTGGGGGAGGATGCGTTGTTGGGTGTGGTCGACCTCGGACGAGGGGTCCCACGGGAAGGATTGCCCATGTTGTTCGGCAAGCAGAAGAACCAGATGCCCGCAGCCGACGAGGCCCTGTCGGGCCGCACCGACGCGATGCCGGTCCCCGACCAGCACTTCGTGAACTTCCACCCCCTCGTGGGCCCGTTCCCCGAGGGCACCCAGACGGTGGTGTTCGGCCTCGGCTGCTTCTGGGGAGCCGAGAAGGTGTTCTGGCAGATCCCGGGCGTCCACACGACCGCCGTCGGGTACGCGGGCGGGTTCACCCCGAACCCGTCCTACGAGGAGGTCTGCTCCGGGCGCACGGGCCACAACGAGGTCGTCCTCGTGGCCTTCGATCCCGAGGTGGTCTCGTTCGACCAGCTCCTGCAGGCGTTCTGGGAGGGGCACGACCCGACGCAGGGCATGCGCCAGGGCAACGACCGCGGCACCCAGTACCGGTCCGGCATCTACGTGAGCGGCTCCGAGGCCCTCGCCGCGGCCGAGGCCTCGCGCGACCGCTACCAGGAGGTCCTGCGCTCGGCGGGCTACGGCGACATCACCACCGAGATCCGCGAGTCCGGTCCCTTCTACTACGCCGAGTCGTACCACCAGCAGTACCTGGCCAAGAACCCGAGCGGGTACTGCGGCCTCGGCGGCACCGGGGTGTCGTGTCCGGCGGGGCTCGCCACCGCCGACTGACCCGGACCCGTCCCGGCCCGGTGCGACCCGGGTTGCGACACGCGCGTTGCCGGACCCTGAACCGAACATGACCGATCCGGTCGGCGGCGCCTCCGCCGGCCGGATCGGCGCGCCCGGCCCGGGCGCCGCCGGACTTTCCGTGCCATCGGACACGGTCGGCTAGGGTTTCGTCACCAGTCGTACCATCTCGGTACAAGGAGGAGAGTTCAATGAAGAACCGGAGCCGCCTGGCGGCCAAGGTGACGGGTGTCCTTGCCGCAGGCGCGTTGCTGTTCGGTGTGGTGGGCCCCGCTGGCGCCGCCTCGCAGAGCGTGTCCTACGCCCTCACCAGCGGCGGCATCAGCCTGCCGACGAGCACCGTTCCGCTCGTCATCCCGCTTCCCGCCGCCACCGGCCTGACCGGCACCTGGGACGACGCGACCGGCGCCTTCTCCGCGGCGTTCACGTCGGTCGAGTTCAGCTCGACCCGCGCCATCACTTCCCCGATCGCCGGTGATCTCACCCAGCGGATCCAGTTCACCGCCCCGAACCCGGTCACCGGCAACATCAACCCGGTCACCGGGCTCGGCACCCTCGCCGCCAACTTCACCGTGACCATCGTCGTCGAGAGCCTCGCGCTTCCGGCTCCTGCGCCTCCCATCGCGATAGACGTCATCTGCCCGATGACCAACGTCGCCGTCACCTACGACGTGGTCGCCACGGGCCTCGGCGGCACCTCGGTCATCCCGACCGACCTCGCGCTCACCGCTCAGGCCTTCACCGTCCCGGTGCCCACCTGCGTCCTCGGCCCGAACGGCAACCTAGCGCTCCTTCCGTCGGTCCAGTCGGGCCTGGTCGACGCCCTGGCCCTGCCGAACAGCGGCGGGACCTCGGCGCTCCAGATGGTCGCCGGTGCCATCCCGCCGCCGCCCTCGACCACCACGACCACCATCGTGACACCCACCACTGCTCCGACGACCACCGCGCCGCCGCCGGCCCGGCCGGCCACGCCGGTCGCGGCAGCCGCCCGCTTCACCGGTTGATCGACTGACCA
>Ga0105048_10017498_pt1 | contig 11059 bp, 11 predicted proteins | sample MAT05_FD_78382 | JGI IMG/M metagenome (GOLD analysis project Ga0105048, IMG submission 78382) | Freshwater microbial communities from Lake Fryxell liftoff mats and glacier meltwater in Antarctica - MAT-05 | ecosystem: Environmental > Aquatic > Freshwater > Ice > Liftoff microbial mat | place...
ATCGGCGCTGCAGTAGTGTTTCGCCAACAGATTGTTGATCAGGTGCCCTCCAGCGCGCCGGTATTCTCGGCTGCGGGACTGAAGGTCGACACTCTCGGCCTCGTGATTGAAAACGTGACGTCGAAAGCCGTGATGCAGGGCGGCCGGCCGGTGCTGTCCATCACTGGTGTTATCCACAACAAAAACAAGACTGCGACGGCGGCACCGCCGATCCGCATCAGCCTGCTGAACGCGGAGGGCGTGCCGGTAGCTGGATTGCTGGCACAACCTCTGAACGCAGGCCTGCCGGCCGGCGCGCGCCGTTATTTCGCCGTGTCGCTGCCGGCTCCACCGCCCACCGCTCGCGAACTCGAGATCGCCTTTGACCTGACGGAGAAAGTGTCTGCGGCCCCCGCCGCAATACCGGACCTCGTGCCAGAGGTAGTCGACGCCAAACCCCTCCCCGCCACTTCACCCGACGCCATTGCCCCGCATGAGCCGCACTGAACCCATCGTCCTGATCTCCGAGGCCGAAGTGGCGCGGCGTGTGGAAGCCTTGGCCGAGATCATCGCACCGCGAATTGATGACGAGACGGTCGCGGTTTGTCTGCTGTCTGGGGGGATCTGGTTTGCGGCAGACTTGACCCGGGCGCTGGCCCGGCGTGGTCGGACGGTGGCCTTCGATGCATTGTGGCTGGCATCCTACAAGGACGAGCGCCAATCCAGCGGCCGATGTGAGGTGCGCGCCGATCTCCAGCGGCCCATTGCGGGCCGCACCGCCCTGGTGGTGGATGACGTGTTCGACACCGGGTTATCGCTGTCCGAAGCCTCAAGGCTGGTGCGAGACTCCGGGGCGGGCAAGGTGCTGACCGCTGTCTTCGCCCGCAAACCCTGGCTGACGCCAAGAGCGATGGAGCCTGACTTCGTGGCCTGGGAAGCTCCCGCCCGGTTCCTGGTGGGCTACGGAATGGACGTCTCCGGCAAGATGCGGGGCCTGCCCTACATCGGAGCGATGGATTGAGCGAACTGATCATTCTAGTCGATGACCTGTCGAGTACATCGACTCGAGCCCTGCTGACCCTGCACCTGTCGGGTATGCACGCGAACTCGCCCGCAGGTCATGTGTTCGCACTGGACCTGTCGGGCCTCAAGGTTCCGGAGGTCACGGTCTGGAGCGCGTGGGAAGGTGAGGCCATCGCCGGCATCGGGGCACTCAAAGACCTCGGCGACGGGTCGGGCGAGATCAAGTCCATGCGCACCCACCCGGATCATCTCCGAAAGGGTGTTGGCGCTCAGATTTTGGAGCGGATTATCAAGGACGCTCGCGCTCGAGACTTGACGCGGCTGAGCCTTGAGACTGGCAACGGTCCGTCGTTCGAGCCGGCGCTGGCGATGTACCGCAAGCGCGGGTTTCAGTCTGGCCGGTCGTTCTCGGAATACGAGCCCAGCGCTTTCAACCAGTTTATGCACCTGGAGCTGTAACGCCCTGTCCCCTCCATTGTGTCAGGAAGGGGAAGGCTGTCAGTTGCCCGATGCTGCTCGGGCAAAACCGTCGCCGACGAACTGGTCGCTGTCGCCGGTGGCGGTGGCGATGACGCGATTCAGAGCCTCGACGGTGATCGGTTTGGCCAGAGCCCCGGCGAAGCCCATCTCGCGAAGGCCTGCATTCGTGAAGCTCATCACGTCGGCGGTGACCACCACTACAGGGGTCGAGCGGGCGGGTTCTCGCATCGCTTTCACATTCTTCAGGAAGTCGAGGCCGGTGACGTCGGGCATGTGGAAATCGGTCAGGACCAGATCAAACGACGACGTTTCCATCAGGGCGAAGGCCTCGAAGCCGGACAGCGTGCCGACTGGCGTATGGCCAAGCATCGACAGCATCTGGTCCAGGACCATCACATTTATCTCGACGTCATCGACGTGCAGAATTCTCAGTCCCGTTGTTTCGCCCACAACCCGGCTCCTTGACTGGATTTCAGTGTCAGCCCCGGGTTCTTAAGGGTGTGTAGGCATGTGGGCATCCGAGGGTGCGGCCAAGTGTCACGTCAGCCAGCTCAAAGCCAGGGTGCCGAGCGCTCTCTATCCAGCATGTCCTCATAGGTCGGCCGGGGCCGCACGACGGCAAACCGTTCGCCCTTCACCAGCACTTCGGGGACCAGCAGGCGGGAGTTGTATTCGCTGGACATCACCGCGCCATAGGCTCCGGCGCTCATGAAGGCCACCAGGTCGCCGGCCTTCAGCGTCTGCATCTCGCGGTCGCGGGTGAAAGTGTCGCCGGTTTCGCAGATCGGGCCCACGACGTCATAGGTAACCGGTAGACCGGTGCGGGCTTTTACGGGCCGGATATCGTGCCAGGCATCGTACATGGCCGGGCGGATCAGGTCGTTCATGGCCGCGTCCAGCACCGCAAATTTGCGTCCCTCGGGCCGCTCATGGATGTGCTGAACGGTGGCGAGCAGGACGCCGGCGTTGGCCGCGATCACCCGGCCGGGCTCAAAGGCGAACTGCACTTCCATCCCTTTGAAAGTGCGCGCGATCATGGCGGCGTAGTCGGCTGGCGTGGCCGGGGTCGGCATATTGAAATAGGGCACGCCCAGTCCGCCGCCCAGATCCAGCCGCTCGACGCTCAGGCCTTGGGCGCGCAGCCGCTCCACCAGACCGCGCATCTTTGCAAATGCTTGCTCGAGCGGGGCCAGTTCCGTGATCTGGCTGCCGATATGGCAGGTGACACCCACGGGTCTCAGACCCGCATTGTTGGAAGCCTGGGTATAGAGCCGTTCAGCTTCAGAGAACGAAACGCCAAACTTGTTATCAGCCTTCCCAGTCGAGATCTTGGCGTGACCGCCGGCCGAGACGTCAGGGTTTACGCGGATGGCGATGGTGGCGCGAGTTCCCCTAGCCTGGGCAACCTCCGAGGCCAGATGCATCTCGGGCTCGGACTCGACGTTGATCTCGCCGACCCCGACGTCGAGCGCGAAGGCAAGTTCAGCCCCGGTCTTGCCGACGCCAGAGAAGACGATCCGCTCCGGGGGTATGCCGGCCGCAAGCGCGCGCTTGATCTCGCCGATAGAGACGGTATCTGCCCCAGCGCCCAGGTTTCCCAAGGTCCTGAGCACCGCCACATTGGAGTTGGCCTTGACGGCGTAGGCGATCAGCGGATCGCCAAGGCCCTCGGCTACCAGGGCGTCGCGCAGCACGGTGTAGTGCCGCTCCAGCGTCGCGGTCGAATAGATGTAGACCGGCGTGCCCACGGCCTCTGCGATCGCGCGCAGCGGCACGCCCTCACAGGCGAGTTCGCCGTCCAGGACCTCGAAGTGGTTCATCGACGCGGGTTGGCGTAGGGGTCTGGCAGGGAGCTCTGCGGCGCGAGGCCGGTGGCACCGGGGTTTGTCCCGGGGATTGGAACGGTACGCGCAGGCGACGGTTCGGTGGAGCGGTCGCGAGGGTCGACGGTTTCCATGGGACGACCGGGGTCCTGGGGCTTGCCGGGCGCTGTGTCGATGTCGGTCGGGCCGGTCCGGCTAAACATCGGGCCGGGCCGCTCAAGCTGGCCGACCTTCCCGCAGCCGGCGAGGCTGGCCGCCATAAGCAGAAGGAGGGTCGTTGCGACAATGCGGGTCATGCCAAAAGGTCCTTCCAACGCTTGATCTGGGCGCGGACCTGATCCGGTGCCGTACCGCCATAACTCGTCCGGCTGGCCACAGAGGCTTCCGGCGTCAGCACATCGTAGATCGCCGTTGTGATGCGCGCATCAAGCGCCTGCAAATCAGCCATCGGCAGGTCAGGCAGGCCGACGCCCAGTTGTTCGGCCCGCTTCACCGCCGCGCCCGTGATGTGGTGAGCATCGCGGAACGGGAGGCCCAGCGTTCTCACCAGCCAGTCGGCCAGATCTGTAGCGGTTGAGTATCCCGCGCCCGCCGCCGCCGCCATGCGCTCACGATTGGGCTCGAGGTCCGCGATCATGCCGGCCATGGCCGCGAGGCTCAGTTCCAGAGCATCAAAGGCCTCGAAGGTGGGAACCTTGTCCTCCTGCATGTCCTTGGAATAGGTCAGCGGCAGGCCCTTCATCACCACGGTCAGTTGAGTAAAGCTGCCCAGCAGCCGACCGACTTTGGCCCGCACCAGTTCCGCAGCGTCGGGATTCTTCTTCTGCGGCATGATCGACGAGCCGGTGGTGAAGGCGTCGCTTAGGCTGATGAAGCCAAACTGCGGCGTCATCCAGATGACGATTTCCTCGGCCAGCCGCGACAGGTGGGTGGCGCATATCGTCGCGGCGGCCAGCGATTCAAGTGCAAAGTCCCGGTCGGCAACGCTGTCCAGGGAGTTTGCTGTGGGACGCGCGAACCCCAGCGCTGTTGCCGTCATCTCGCGGTCTATGGGAAACGGTGATCCAGCCAGCGCGGCAGCGCCCAAGGGACTTTCGTTCATCCGAGCCCGCGCATCGGCGAAACGACTGGCATCCCGGCCGAACATTTCCACATAGGCCATCAGGTGGTGGCCGAACGTAACCGGTTGGGCCGGTTGCAAGTGGGTGAACCCCGGCATCACTGCGTCGGCGTGCGCCTCGGCCTTCGCCGACAGGGTAGATTGCAGCGCCTTGATCTGGGCGACGGTGCGGTCGCAGGCGTCACGCACCCACATCCGAAAATCCAGCGCCACCTGATCGTTGCGGGATCGCGCCGTATGCAATCGACCGGCCGCTGGCCCGATCAGTTCGCGCAGGCGGGCCTCCACATTCATGTGGATATCTTCAAACTCATCGCGGAATGGAAAGGTCCCGGCGGCGATTTCCGCGGCAATGGTCGCCAGCCCACCCTGGATCGCGGCTTCGTCACCGCTTGAAATCACGCCGCTCTTGAGCAACATCGCGGCGTGCGCGCGGGACCCGGCCAGATCCTGGTCCGCAAGCCGCTTGTCGAAGCTGATCGATACGTTAATCGCCTGCATCAGCTCGGCGGGTTTCCCCGAGAAACGGCCCCCCCACATGGCCTGTCCCGCAGAAGCGGGGCGAGCGGGCGGGACAGAGGACGAGTCAGACATATGAGCGAAGATCCGCAGACGGCTGAGGCGGTTGCAAAGCCCAAGAGAGGGATCCTCAACTGGGCCCTTTGGGGCACCGTCGTCTTAGGCGGCGCGGGCTTTCTCTACATCATGGTTCAGTCATCCACCAAGACCGCGCCGACAGGTCCCGGGGTGACGGCCTCTGCGGCCCCATCTGCTTCGTTCGCCAAAAAGCTGCAACTGGCCACCGGACCCATACCGGCACCCGACTACACGTTCTACAATTCTGCCGGTAAGGCGATGAAAATCGCCGATCTGAAGGGCAAGGTCGTGGTGATGAACATCTGGGCTACATGGTGTGCGCCGTGTGTGGCGGAGATGCCGACCCTGGCCAGGTTGCAGGCAGCTTACGCCGGCAAGGATGTCGAGGTGGTAGCTATTAGCATCGATTCGGAGACGTCGGCGACCAAGGCTCGCCTGTTTATCGCCGGCCATGACCCGCTGAAATTCTATCACGACCGCGAGATGAAGCTGCCGTTCAAGATCAAGGCCCCGGGAGCGCCCACCACCGTCATCTACGGCCGCGATGGTCTGGAGAAGGCGCGCGTGGCCGGCGAGGCAGACTGGTCCGGCCCCGAAGCCCGCGCCCTGATCGACAAGGTGCTGGCGGCTGGCTAAGCGGCGACCGGCTGCTTCTGGGACGTCGCAACAGCTGTGTCCTGCTGGGCCGTCAGGGTGCGCACGAGCTGCAGGATCGAGCTGCGAACCTCGGGGGCCAGTTTTTCATACCCCGTCAGAAGTTCCAGCGCGCCCGGCGTCCGCATCCGGTTCAGCAGGTTCAGGTCCTCGGCGGTCTCCATGTCGGCACCGTCGAACACGTCCATCAGGTCGGTGACGCGGCAGCGCAGGGCGCGGGAAATCTGTACGAGACGCGAGAAGGAGATGCGGTTTGTGCCGTTCTCATACTTCTGGATCTGCTGGAAGCTGACGCCGCACTGATCAGCCAGAGCTTCCTGCGACATGCCGATGGTCCGGCGACGAATTCGAACCGCAGCCCCGAGTGCAATATCCATCGGATCCGGGGATTTTGTTGATACCTCCGACATCGCGTCGTCCTCTCTAACAGCCAGCCCGGTTCCGTCGAGATGTTCCGAAACCAAGGGGCAGGCGAGTTCAGTTTGATCTGAAACGTCTCAGCCGCGCGGGCCGAAATCGGCGTCACGCTGTCGCATTCCAGTGCGGCACCTTGGTGGGCCACCGCAAGTTCTAGTTGCGACTAAAAGCTTTTTGCCAGGTCTGCCAAGACATTTCATCTTTCAGGAGAATGCCGATCAACTCACGGCGTATGCGATTCATGCGAAGCAATTAAGCTCTTGGTGACCGAAGCACCCCGGAACTCACCCTCAGAAGAGTGTCACGATTTCCGAGGCCAATGTCAGTCACCCGTCTCCATCCACCGTTTGATCACGGGGCCGCCCTGCGGGTCCCTCCGGCAAACGACCGAAAGAACTGGGCCGTGCTGTGGCAATGGCTGGGCGACGAAGCGCGCTCGGTCGCAGAGGCGTCTGCAGTCCAGGTCCATACGCCGGACGGGCCGGTGGTAGCTCACAGTGGCGACTGGATTGTGCTGTCCCACTCTGGCCGGTTCCATGTCGCCCACACGCTGAGGGCCTGCGACGCCTGACGGAAATTCAGCTCACGACGTCAGGTACCACATCCACTTCAACTTTCAGCGTCTGGGCACCACCTGACAGGATTACGCCGTCAATCGGGGCCACATCGGCATAGTCGCGACCGGTGGCCAGCACGATGTGATCGTCTGCGGCCAGAATGTCATTGGTGGGATCAAAGCCGATCCAGCCGATGTCCTCGCCGCACCAGACAGAAATCCAGGCGTGAGTGGCGTCGGCACCTTCCAGTCTGGGCCGGCCCTCGGGCGGTATGGTGCGCAGATAGCCGCTGACATAGGCCGTTGGCACACCCAAGCCGCGAAGCCCGGTGATCATGATCTGGGCAAAGTCCTGACAGACCCCGTGCCTTGCGTCGAAGGCCTGCCAGACGGGGGTCGAGACCTCGGTGGCCCCGGGGTCATACCGGAAGTCCTTGTAGACCCGGGTCATCAACTCGGAAACTCCAGCCACGATCGGCCGGCCGGGTGCCATGCTCTCGCGAGCGTAGTCCGTAATCCGCGACACCAAGGGCGTGCGGTGGGTCGGATAGAGATAAGCAGCAGGTCCATCCGATCCGATCTCGCCGTTTTCAAACGCGCGCGCGCGGACACTTTCCCAAGGCAGGCTGGCCGACGCTTCAGGGGGTGCGGCGGTATGCACATCGACGCGCGACCGGGCGTCGATCACCAGGGTGTCATGCGGCTTGTCGACCATCACGGTCACCATCTCGGCCCCGAAGGGTCCGGTCCGTTCCTGTCGCAATGAGGGGCGGGGCGAGACCTTGATCGAACTTTCCAGCACTGTCTGACTGACCGACGAACGCGGCGTCAGGCGCAGGACGCAGCGCGCAAAACTCACTGAGTTGCCGTAACCATAGGTCGTCCGATGGCGAAGCCCGTAGATCACGCCAGACCGACCAGCTTGATGGTGGGCACCGCATGGGCACCCTGCAAGAAGTAGCGATCCGCGATGGCACCGGAGGCTCGCATCAGGGCACGCTCCCAGCGGTGCATCTTGTCGCCGTCTAGGCGCTTGGCGTCCTCGGTTTCGACGTCCGTGGCCAGTGGCAGCAGAATGCGGCTGGGCTCCTCAAGAATTCCGTCATCCTGCAAATTGGGCAGGACGCCCAGATGTTCCTTCAGCGCCGAAAGCTGAAACGCCAGGGACCGCGTGTTGTAGGGGTCCAGCATCACCAGATCGCGCACGGGTGTCAGCGCGAGACCGACGAGATAGCGGGCCCGGTAGGTAATCTGGCTGTCGGCGAGATCCAGCAACAGGTCGAGATCGTCCAGCGTCGCGGTGTCGTGCGCAAACATGCGGCTGAAGCGACAGATGTTTACTCCGCGCTCGACGCGGCGGCCCATGTCCAGGAAGCGCCAGCCCGCCACCCGGTTCATATTTTCCTGCGCCAGCCCAGACAGGCCTGCCAGATGCTGCAGGGCGTCCTCAACCTGTTTCAACGCTCCGGCCTCGGACACCAGCTCTTCGTCGCCACTAAGGTCCGCTTCGAGTTCCAGCAACAGCGCCCAGAAGTCAGGCGACAGGCGTTCACGCATGCCGGATGCGGTGCGCTTGGCGGACCGGACCAGGGCGATTACCGAGCCCCAGGCGCCCACGTCGTGCAGGCTGGCACGTGCCGCCTCCAGCACGCTGCCTGTCATGGCTTTCTCATCGAGCGCGCCCCACTCGACCAGCAGCTTGCGCAACGACCCGAAGGTCTCGCCGCTGGCGTGGACGGCGGCTTCCGAGGCCATCAGGCTGGTGCACAAGCTGCGCACCAGACGTAGCGTCGCCTCGGCGCGTTCGATATAGCGGCCCAGCCAGAACAGGTTGTCAGCGGCGCGGCTGGGCAGGTGGCCCAGAATCCGGCGCACCTTCACGTCCTCCCGGCTGGGGATCAGGGTCAGACGCTCGACCGGCTTGTCGTCAATGACCCAGACGTCAGCGGTGCGCGCCCCTTCTCCCATCGAGACGGCGCGGACGTCGGTGCGGTCCGACATCCGGCAGAACCCGCCCGGCAGGATCTTGATGCCGTCAGGCGTAGCGGCCGCGAACACGCGCAGCACAAACGGGGCCGGTTCCAGCAGGCCGTCGCGCAGGACCGGCATGGTCGACAGCCGCACCACGTCCTGACCTACGAAATCACCGGGCCGATCGGCCAGCCTGTGCAGCAGTTCGGCACGATCCTCCGGCGTCATTTCAGCAACCAGCCTTTGGCGCGAGAACTGGCCGGCAGCGTTGGGAATGTTGAACGCCGGCGCGATGATCATCTCGTCGAGCCGGGATTCTACCAGCTCGCGCTCGCGAGGCTGCCCGCACCACCAGGTGGCCAGGTTGGGCAATTGCAGGTCCTCGCCCAGCAGGCGGCGGCACAACTGGGGCAAGAAGGCCAGCAGGGCCCTTGATTCCATCACGCCCGACCCGGGCATGTTCATTACCGCGACGCCGCCCTCTCGGATGGCCTCCAGCATGCCTGGCGTGCCCAGACTGGAGGTGGTGTTCAGTTCCAGTGGATCGAGGAAGTCAGCGTCGACCCGGCGCAGGATCACGTCAGCACGCTTCAGGCCGGCGATAGTGCGGACATAGACCTTGCCGTCGCGGGCCACGAGGTCGTCGCCCTCGACCAGCAGGAAGCCGAGATAGCGGGCCAGGTGAGCCTGCTCATAGTAGGTCTCGCTGAATGGACCGGGTGTCAAAAGGCAGATGCGTGGCTCACTCCGATCTGCCGCCTCAGCGAGACCGCGACGGAACGCGTCAAAGAATGGTGCCAGCCGGTGCACATTCATCGTGTTGTAGAGCGCGGGATAGGCCCGTGACACCACCAGCCGGTTCTGCAGCGCGTAGCCTGCGCCGGAGGGGGCCTGGGTGCGGTCGTCAAGCACCCACCAGCGGCCGTCCGGTCCTCTGCCCAGGTCAGCGGCGTAGATCTGTAGGAACTGTCCGTTTGGCGGTTTCGCACCGCGCATGGCACGCAAGAAGTCGGGGCTGCCGGCCAGGGCGGCGGCAGGAATAGCCCCCTCCGACACCAGCCGACCTTCGCCGTAGATATCCTGTAGCACCGCCTCCATGAGCCTGGCGCGTTGGGTCACTCCATCTACGATCTGTTGCCATTCGTCCTGCGGCAGGATCAGCGGCATTGGATCAATAGGCCAGCTCTGTTCGGCTTCCTCACCATAGACCCTGTGCGTGGCCCCGGTGTCGCGCAGGTGGCGGGTCGCTAGGCCAAAGGCACCTTCAGCGTGAGCGGCGAACTCACCGAGGAAGGCGATCCAGTGATCTCGGGGGCGGCCGGCAGCATCGAACAGTTCGTCCGGAACGCCGGGCAATGGGCGATAGCCCTTCAGCCAGCCCGACAGCCGCTTGGCCGCCGCCTGTTCGCGCCCTGCCGACGGCCGCGCTTCAGTGGAGGTATCAGTGGCCATCGTGGCATCCGGGTTCACTGGAGACTCATGCGCTGTTCAGCCATCATAGACGCGACCCTTCTGGCGGGTCACCTGATTGAGCGATGAAACGCGCCGTGCTGCAAGCGGCGGTAACGAGAAGCCATTGACCATGCCCTCAAAAGCCGACCTGACCGAGATCGTCGCCACCATAGGACGCGACATGGCCGATCACCTGGGTGGCGGTAAGGTCGCCGACTATATCCCCGCGCTGGCGCGGGTCGACGCGCGACGGTTCGGCATGGCGGTGATAACCACTGACGGTGAGACAGCGGAGACCGGCGACGCCTGGATGCCGTTTTCGATCCAGAGCATTTCCAAGGTTTTCACCTTGACCATGGCGCTGGAAAGCCTCGGCGACGACCTCTGGAGGCGGGTCGGGCGCGAACCCTCGGGTTCACGGTTCAACTCCATCGTCCAGCTGGAACATGAGCACGGGATACCGCGCAACCCCTTCATCAACGCCGGTGCCATTGTCGTCACCGACGCCCTGCTGGCAGGTCGCCCTCCGGCCGAAGGCATCGTCGAGATACGGAACTTTGTACGCCAGCTGGCCGACGTGGAGACGATCGACATCGACACCGAAGTGGCCACGTCTGAAGCGGCGACCGGTTTTCGCAACCAGAGCCTGGCCAACTTCATGCGCGGTTTTGGCAATCTGAACAGCCCCGTGGATGACGTCCTCAAGGTCTATTTCAACCAGTGCGCCCTGCGGATCACGTGCCGCCAGCTGGCCCGGGCGGGCCTGTTTCTGGCAGGCGCGGGCACGGACCCGATCAGCAAATCGGTGATCACCACCTCCAAACGCGCGCGCCGGATCGCCGCGGTGATGATGACCTGTGGGCACTACGATGCCTCAGGGGAGTTCGCATTTCACGTGGGGCTGCCGGGCAAGAGCGGGGTCGGCGGCGGTATTCTGGTGGTTGTTCCGGGACGAGCCTCCGTCGCGGTCTGGTCTCCGGGACTGGA
>Ga0105048_10017499_pt1 | contig 11058 bp, 12 predicted proteins | sample MAT05_FD_78382 | JGI IMG/M metagenome (GOLD analysis project Ga0105048, IMG submission 78382) | Freshwater microbial communities from Lake Fryxell liftoff mats and glacier meltwater in Antarctica - MAT-05 | ecosystem: Environmental > Aquatic > Freshwater > Ice > Liftoff microbial mat | place...
CCGCTACCACTCACTCCTCGTCCAGCGCTCCACCTTTCCCGCTGCGCTCGAAATCACTGCCGAGACCGCTGAGGGCGAAATCATGGGCCTGCGCCACCGCGAGTTCCCGATTCATGGCGTTCAATTTCACCCCGAATCCATCCTCACCCTCGAAGGAAAACGCCTCCTGCAAAACTTTCTCAATCTGTAAGTCGCCGACATGCCGAAACCTTTCACTGTCCAGCAGCCGGCGGAACTCCTCGCCTCCCTTTTCGCCATCTGGCCGGGGGAGAAAAAAAAGCAGATCCGCAACTGGCTGAAATTCCAGGCCGTCACCGTCAATGGCCGGCCGGTCACGCAATTCAACCACCCGCTCGTGCCCGGCGACGTCGTCGCCATCCGCTCCGACCGGTTCGCCATTCCGAAGACCTCGCTCCCCTCCGGCATCCGCATCTTCTTCGAAGACGACGCCATCCTCGTCATCGACAAACCCGAGGGCCTCCTCAGCATCGCCAGCGAGAGCGAGCAGCAAAAGACCGCCTACTACCAGCTCACCGACTACCTCCGCCACGGCAGCCACGAAGCTCGCGACCGCGTCTGGATCGTTCACCGCCTCGACCGCGATACTTCCGGCCTCATGGTCTTTGCCAAAACTCCGCACGCCAAGGAAGTCCTCCAAAATGGCTGGGAGCAGGTCGAAAAAATTTACGAAGCCGTCGTCGAAGGTCGCATCAAAGCCGACGCGGGCACCTTCGAGTCCGACCTCGACGAATCCGACATGCTCCGCGTCCGCAGCGCCCCGCCCAGCGACCACACGCGCCACGCCATCACCCGTTACCGCGTCATCGCCCGCCGCGAGTGGCGCACCTTGGTTCAGCTCACTTTGGAAACCGGCCGTCGCCATCAAATCCGCGTCCACCTTGCCGACACCGGCTGCCCGATCATCGGCGACGCCAAATACGGAGCGAAGTCCGACCCCGCCAAACGCCTCGGCCTCCACGCGACGAATCTTCGCTTCCCGCATCCCGAAACCGGCCGGGAGATGGGCTTTGAATCCCCGCTGCCAAAGGATCTGGCGAAGCTGGTGTAGGCGACGCGGCGGCTTGCATTTTCGAGCGGAAATCTTTAGACCGCTCGACCCATGAAGCTCCTCCTCATCGCTCTCCTCGCCATCGGACTTTGCGTGTTCGGCTATTTCGATCTGCAAAAGCGCAGCGCCAATACCCAGGTTTCCTCGGCCAATAACGAGCAGTTGACCGCCGTGCGAGCCGAACTCGATGCCGCCCAGAACGAACTCGCGCATCCAAGACCAAGGAACTTGCCGCGCTCCAAACCAGGTTGGACGAGATGACGAAGCAGATCGCCGACTCCAGTTCCGACGACAAAAAGAAGCAGATGACCGAACTCCATGATCTCAAGACAAAGCTGGCCGCCGCCGAGACCCAGCTCTCCCAAGCCACGACGGAAGCCGCCACCGCTAAAACCCAAGCGGCCGCCACCGAGGCCGAAGTCGCTCGCCTCAAGCAGCTCCAGTCCCGCCCGGCTCTCGGCAATGCCATGGATCGGAAGAAGTAACGTGCGCCCCTCCCTTCCATTCGCTTTCCTCATTCCGTTGCTCGGTTTGGGAGCGCTCATCGCGGGTTGTCAGCGGGAGGAAAGCCCCGACCTCTCCGTCGAAATCAACCGGCTCAAAACCGAGGTCACAGACACGGAACGCAAGCTGACCGCGGAGCAGAAGAATCTTGAAGTAGCCAGCGCGGAACTGGCCCTGGCGTCGGCCGCCGTGAATACCGCGAAAAGCCAGCTCGTCGAAAAAGATCAGATTGCCGCGAAAAAAGATGCGCAGATCCGCGCCCTCCAAACTGAGGTCGATACGCTCAAAAAGCGCGACGCCTTCGCCTTCGCCGAGATCACCGCGCTGCGCCAGCAAGGCCAGTCCATCGTCGCCCTCAGCCAATATCAGAAATTTCTTACCGACTTTCCCCAGAGCGTCCTCGTCGGCCCCGCCACCAGCGCCATTGCCGAACTCAGCGCGGAACGCGCCCGCGACACCCGGCGCTGGGCGGAAATGGTGGACCCCAAACGTCAGGAGCACCAGGTCCTGAAACATTTCGGCGACGGCCTCACCACCCTCGCCGAGCTGGCCCCCGTCCTCAAAAAAAGGAGCCTCGCCCAAGTCCGCACCATGCTCGGCCGCCCCGACCAGACCTTTAACGAAGGCACCGAACTCGGCTACGTGGACAAGGCGATCAACCCCACCACCGGTCGCCCCGGTCTGCTCATCATCGGCTTCGAGTCCGGTACCGTCTCGACCCTGCGTGTCGAGTATGCAGGGCGGAAAATAACCCCCTGAGCCGCGGCCTGCCGCCCTCAGATCCGCACACCAAGTAACGTCCGGCTCGCCAATCGGCCAGCCGCGGCGGATTCTCCCGCCATGAAAGCCCTCGCCCTCCTCGCCACCCTCATGCTTGCCACCCTCCTCCCCGCACCCGCCGCCGAGCCCGACACGCGCGTTTTTGAAATGCGCACCTACCACACCGCGCCGGGCAAAATGGAGGCCCTCCACAAACGCTTCCGCGACCACACGCTCGGGCTTTTTCAAAAGCATGCGATCACGAGTCTCGGCTACTGGGTGCCACTCGAAAACGCCGATAACAAACTCGTCTTCGTGCTCGCATATCCGAGCCGCGACGCGCGCGAAGCCTCGTGGAAAGCGTTCATGGGCGATCCCATCTGGCAGAAGGCATTCGCCGAATCCGAAGAGGCCGGCAAGCTCGTCACGAAAGTCGATCAGCTCTTTATGACGGCCACCGATTTCTCCCCCGCCGTCACCGGCGTCCCCGGCAAAGAGCCGCGCGTCTTCGAGCTGCGCACCTACACCACCACGCCGGGCAATCTCCCCCTCCTGCACGCCCGCTTTCGCGACCACACCTGCGGCCTTTTCGCCAAACACGGGATGACTAATCTCTGGTACTGGCAGCTAGCGAAAGACCAGCCGGGAACGGAAAATACGCTGATCTATTTCCTCGCCCATGCCAGCACGGACGCAGCCAAGGCCTCCTTCGGCGGTTTCCGCACCGACGCGGACTGGATCGCTGCGAAGGCGGCCAGCGAAGCCAAAGGCGGCGGCTCGCTGACCGTGCCCGACGGCGTGAAGTCGGTCTTCATGCGCGCGACGGACTACTCGCCGCTGCAGTAGCCGACTACCCGCCGCAGCTCTGCTCCACCCAGCGCAGGTAAGCCGGCAGGCCATCGCTCACCCGCAGCGCCAGCATCTCCGGCACCTGATACGGATGCAGCGCCCGCAGCCGCGTCTCCAGCATCGGATAGCTGCCGATTACCGTCTTGAAAACGACCAGCACCTCGGTGCTCGTCTCCACGTTCCCCTCCCACCGGTAGATCGATTCGACGCCCGGCACGATGTTCCCGCACGCCGCCAGCTTCTCCCCGACCAGCGTGCGCACCGCCGTGCGGGCCGTCTCGAGATCGGGCCAGGTCGTGAACACGGTGAGGACCTCTTCAGCCATTTAGCATTTGGGAGTTGGCATTTGGGAAACGCGCGGCACTTCGGAGCAAATGCTCAATGCTAATTTTTAAATCCTAAATGCTGGCCGCCCGCTGCCGCACGATCCATCCACCACCCACGACTTCATCTCCCACATAGCACACCGCCGCCTGTCCCGGCGTGACCGCGCGCTGCGGCGTGTGCAGGCGCACGCGGGCCTCGCCGTTCTCGCCGGGATAAACCGTCGCCGTCGCGCCGGGATGCGCGTAGCGGATCTTCACCGCGACCTCGAAAGGCTCGTTCGTCGCGCCATGCCAGAGGCAGTGGTCGATCGTGAACTCGTCCGTCACCAAATCCTCCGCCTCGCCCACGATCACGCGGCTCGTCGCCGGATCGATGTCGATGACGTACACCGGCCGCGGCGAACCGCCCGGCAGCCCTTTGCGCTGGCCGATCGTGAACATCTCGATCCCCTCGTGCTCCGCCACCCGGTTCCCCTCTTTGTCGTAAATCCCGCCCGGATGAAACTCCCCCTCGCCCATGTGCGATTTCAGGAAGGCCTTGTAGTCATTCCCCGGCACGAAACAAATCTCCTGGCTGTCCACCTTGTCCGCCGTCTTCAGCCCGAGTTGCCGCGCGATGGCGCGGATCTCCGTCTTCTCCATCCCGCCGAGCGGCGTCAGCGCGCGGGCGAGCTGCGCCTGCCGCAGGCTGAAGAGAAAATACGACTGATCCTTCCGCGGATCGCGCCCCTTCCGCAGCACCGCCCGGTCAGCGCGGTGCTCGATGATCGCATAATGCCCCGTGGCGATGTATTCCGCGCCCAGCGCCTTCGCCTTCCCCCACAGATTGCCAAACTTCACCTTCTCATTGCACATCACGCACGGGTTCGGCGTCCGCCCCTTTTTGTACTCGTCCGTAAAGTAGTCGATCACCAACCGCTCAAAGTTTTCCCCCTCGTCGATGACGTAATGCGGCACCCCCAGCGCGTGCGCCACGCCCCGCGCATCGGCGATGGCCTGCGGCCCGCAGCACTTGTCCTCTGCCCGCGAGATGCAGTCCTGCGGCCACACCTTCATCGTCACCCCCACCACGTCGTATCCCTGCTCCTTCAGCAGCCAAGCCGCCACACTCGAATCCACCCCCCCGCTCATCCCCACGACGACCCGTCCGCGTGGGACGGATTGCTGGTCGGGGGATGATGGATTGATAGAGTTCAAAGCGGCGCGCACTTTTCACCGGCCACGCGCGACTCTCAACCGATTTTCTCGTCCCCTGCGACACAGGTTCCGCGTTCGGATATGCGAGCATCAGGCCTTTGGCGGCGTGGGTCCGCCAGGCTTATTGCAAGAAGCGCGCGAGATTTTCCTGCTCCCAAGCCTTGGCTCGGCGGAACCAGTGGAAGCGGCGCTCCCTTTCCAGAAAACGGTCGTGATGGACGATGCGGCGACCTTCGGCGTCGTAGCGGTCGGCGACGACGGAGTGGAGCATCTCGTGGTAAATGACGTACTCGAGGAACCAGGTGGGGACGAAGCCGCGGTCGAGGAGGGGGTGGATGCGGATGAGGCGGTCGTCTTCCTGGATGGTGCCGAAGACGACGGTCTCGCGCGGGCGCACGCGGCGCTTGCGGCCCCAGATGATGCGGTAGTCGCGGATGCGGTTGCGAAAGTAGCGGGCGTTCATCTTGTCGAAGATGGCGCGGAGGTTGAACCAGCGGCCTTGGGCTTCCTCGAGGTCGAACTGGCGCTGGAGGGGAAAGCGGGGGGTGCAAACCTTCCGTTTGGGCGGTTTCGCCGGGCGACGCGAGGCTTTGGCCGTGGGTCTGAGAACGGTGGCGGAGCGTTTGCGGGTGGCCATGGCGCGGTTTGGACAGCGAAAGCAGTCGGACGTTAGAAGGGTCGGGGGCGTCTCACAAGAATTAGCTCACGGGAGGCGAAGATCTGGAGCGGGTCGCGACGATCTCCTCCAGTTTCTTGACCCTTTCGTAAAGTTTGGGAAGGCGGCCGATGCGGGCGAGTTGCTCTTTGCTCTCGCGCAGGGGCATGGCCGGGTAGCCGAAAACGACCTGCTTTGACCCGACGCTTTTGCTGACTCCGCTCTGAGCGGCGACGATCGTCTCGTCCCCTATCTCAATATGGCCAACGACACCGACCTGACCGGCTAGTGTGACATAATTTCCCAGCCGGGTGCTGCCGGAAATTCCAGCTTGGGAGACAATGAGGCAGTGCCGCCCGATAACGACGTTGTGGGCGATTTGGACGAGATTGTCGATTTTCGTGCCCTCCTGAACCCACGTCCGGCCGAAGCGGGCGCGGTCGATGGTGACGTTGGCGCCAATTTCCACGTCATCGTCGATCTGGACGATGCCCGTCTGCGGAATCTTAATGTGGCGTCCGGCGTTGAATTCGAAGCCGAAGCCATCGCTGCCCAAAACCGTCCCGCTGTGCACAATGACGCGACTTCCCAGCACGCAGCGCGCGCCTACGGTGACGCGGGGAGCCAGTTGGCAATCGGCTCCAAGGCTGGCTTCGTGGCCGATATAGGTATGTGCGCCGAGAACGCAGTTCCCACCGATCCGCGCACCGTCCTCAATCACGACATACGGCTGGATCGAGACATTCTCGCCGATGACGACTTCCCGACCGATCACCGCCGTGGGATGGACGCCTGGGGCGAAGCGAATAGGCTCGGGAGCGAACTTTTCCAGCAACCGCGCAAAGGCCAACGAGGGATTTTCGACGCGGATGGCGACGGCTGAAATTGATTCGCTAAAATCGAGCGGCACCAAGGCCGCCGTGGCATGTGAGGTCTTGAGTTGTGTCAGGTATTTGGCGCTGCCGAAAAAGGTCACATGCCCCTCCCCGGCGTCAGCAACTGCGGCTGCCCCTACTATCGCCTTCTTTCCGTCGGCCTCAGAAACAAACTGGCCGCCCACGAGGGCGGCCAGTTCCTGCACCGTGAATTGTGGCACGGGCAAATTCGTTTACGGGGTGATTTTCTTCGGCTTGTCGCCGGTGGTGGCAGGCTTCGGTTCGACTGGAGCTTCCTTGCCTTTGTTCTTGTTCAGCGCGGTAACCACGGTGTCGGTGAACTCGTAATTGTCGCGCGAATAGAGGACAATCGGCACGCCATTGAGGCTCGGGCCGGATTTATCCAAGACCACGTCGAAGTTTTCCGCCTTCACCCTGTCGGCCACCACTTTATTGATGTCCTCGACGATCCCAGCGCGCATCCGCACGGATTGCTCCTGAAGCTGCTTCTCACGCGATTGCTGAAATTCGCGGATTTCACGATCCATGTTCTGTAACTCGGCGGCTTTTTCACCGCGAGTCTTCGCTTTCAGTTCCTTGGCATCCTTGCTGAGTTCCGGCTTGGAAATTTCCTCGTCGAGCTTCTTGACCTGATCGAGCGTCTGCTTGGCTGTATCCATGCGATCCTCGAGCTCCTTTTTCGCGTTGTTCCGCGCCTCGTTGATTTTCGCCTCAGCGTCTTTGGTCTTGTAGTAGGATTCAAAGACTTTCTTCATGTCCACAGTGCCGATCTTGATGTTTTGTCCGGAGGCGCCGGCCGGAACGAGGATGGCAACGAGGAGGGATAGGATGACGTATTTTTTCATGGATTGGGATGGGTTGGGCAAATTTGGGATTGGATGAGACTGGCGAGGGGCGGGTTCGTTCAAAATTGGTAGCCGATGTTGAAATTGAACCGGCCGCTACTGCTGGTGAATTCGTCTTTTTGCAGCGGAAATCCGTAGTCGATGCGGACCGGGCCGATGGGCAGGTCAAGCCGCACGCCGACGCCGACATCGCTGTTCACCGTGCCGCCAAAATTGTAGGCGCTGTCGCCGACCGAGCCGATGTCGTAAAAAATCGCGGCTCGCACTTTGTCCACCACAGGTACCGTGATTTCCGTGGTGAAGCGCCACAACGATCTGCCGCCGATCGGCTCGCCGTCTTCGTCCTTCGGCCCGACGTCGCGGAATTTGAAGCCGCGCAGGTTATTCGCGCCGCCGAGAAAGAGTCGGTCAAAGATCGGTACGCTGGTGCCACCGGCCCAGGTGTCCACGCCAGCGACTTCGCCATTGAAGGTCAGAATCGTGTCGAACGGGAGCAGAAAGTATTTCGAACCTTCCAGATCGAAGCCGTAAATATCCGTGTTGCCGCCGAGGAAGCCGCCGGAACCGTAAGCCGACAAATCGACCCGGTGTCCGCGCCGCGTGAGGAAAACCGAGTCGCGCGTGTCGTGGGTCAGGCCGGTGGTGATCTTACTTTGCAGCCGGGTGCCTTCCTCATCCTTGATGGTCTGAGAGGCGTCGCTCGCGACATTGAAGATAGTGATATCCTGGAGCGTGTAACTGATGCGGCCGGTCAGAAATTCGCCAAGCCGCTTGCGCGCCGAAATATCGAAACCGTAACGGCGCTCGTCATAGACGGACGAAACGAACGAGGCCTCGCGGTAGAAAATCTCCCCGCCGACCGCAATCTCGCGATCCAGGAAGTAAGGTTCGGTGAGCGAAAGAATAAAGTCTTTGCGGCTTGTTCCGTATTGCAGGCGGAGACGGAATTTCTGTCCCCCGCCGGTGAAATAAGGCCAGCGGGTAATATCAAAATTGCCCTGCGTGATCTCCGCGAAGCCGAGCAGATTGTCGATCGAGCTAAAGCCCGCTCCGAAGTTAAACGAACCGGTGCGCTTTTCTTCCACGAGCACGTTCAGGTCTTTCCGCCCCGGCACCAGCGTGTCCGCGGGGTACGTGTCCACTTTCGAGAAATAGTTCAGGTTCATCAGCCTCTGCTTTCCGGCATCCACCCGCACGGTATTAAAGACCTCGCCCGGCGTCAGCGGGAGTTCGCGGCGGATGACCTTGTCTTTCGTCCGCGTGTTACCGGAGATGTAGATGTGCTCGAGATAGCTCTGCACGCCTTCGTCCAAGGTATAGGTCACATCGATTGTTTTGCCCGCCCCGGGCACAGTGCTCGCCCCCGCCTGCAAGTCGATATAGCCGCGCGTGCCATAGATATCCTGGATCGACTTCACGTCCGCACGCACGCTCTGCGGCGCGTAAATCTCGCCCGTCTTGACCTTCGCATTCTGGGTCACTTCATCGACCGTGAAAACCTTCACCCCGACATAGGTCACCTTGCCCACACGGTATTGCTCGCCCTCGGAGATCGAGAAGGTCACATCCACCTTCCCATCCACGCGACTGACCTGCGGAGGCGCGACTTTCGCATCCATATAGCCGCGGCTTTGGTAAAGGTCGCGGATTGCCACCGCATCACCGTCGAGTTGTTCCGAATTCAGCCGGCCCGCACCGCTCGTGAAAATATTCAACAATCCCTTCTTCTGCGTCTTGACGACTTTCCTTACGTCCTTCGTCGAAATCGCGCTGTTTCCGACAAACGTCACCGAGCGAATCGCCGTCTTCCCACCTTCCACGATTGTGAACGTCACGCGTGCCGTGCCGAGCTTCTCATTGATCTCGGTCTTGTAACTTACGTCCGCCTCGGTGAAGCCTTTATCCGCGTAATATTTGGAAATCTTCTCCTTGTCCGCCTGAAGGTTTGCCTCATTCAGCGTGTCCCCCGGCTTGGCGCTGATTTCCTTGCGAATCCGCGTCGTCTTGAGCTGTTCCACGCCGACCAGCGTCACCTCGGTGATCTGTCCTTTCGATTGCACGACCACGATCACTTTGACTCCGTCCTTCAGCGGCTCTCCGAAAATGCGGACGTTGGCAATATTCCCCGTCGCATAAAGATTCCGGATGTCCTCCTCGACCACCTGCTCCGAATACGGCCGCCCCACCCGTGTTCGCATGTTCGCCAGGATCTTCTCTTTGCTCACCGTGCTCGCCCCGGCGTATTGCACCTCGATCGACCGCACCACCGGAGCCGACACCGGCGCCCCGTTCGGCATGAGCGGCGGAGGCGGCAGGAGTTGCGCACGGAGCGCGACGGGTGCGGAGAGCGCGGCGGAAAGTGCGATGACGGCCGGGAAAAAAGAGCGGAAATTCATGGGGCAATAAGGGGCTGTGAAGGCCGCCGGGAAGCTCTTTCCCGGCGGAAAGCCGCGTATAAGAGGGGTTGGCGCGGAGAGCGTCAAGCAGGAGTTTGAGTTCGGCTCCGTTTGAGCGGGCGGGTGGATGCGCGCCGTTGCTCCGCTTACTCCACCAGCCGGTACCAGTTATCCCGCCGCCGCGGCTCGTAGCCCGCCTCACGGATCAGTTCCTCGATCTCCTCCTTCGCCAGGCGGAAACTCGTTCCCGCGCTGCTCACCACGTTTTCCTCCATCATCACCGAGCCGAAATCGTTCGCCCCATACTTCAGCGCGATCTGCCCGATCTTCGGACCCTGCGTCACCCACGAGCTTTGCACGTTGGCGATGTTATCCAGATAGATCCGCGAAAGCGCCTGCATCCGCAGATACTCGCCACTCCCCACCGGCTCGGCCCGCAGCTTTGTGTGCTCCGGCTGGAAGGTCCAGCAGATGAACGCCGTGAACCCACCCGTCGCGTCCTGCTGATCGCGCAGACGCTGCAAATGCTCCAGCCGGTCGTCGAGCGTCTCGACATGGCCAAACATCATCGTCGCGCTCGAGCTCAACCCCAGCTCATGCGCGATCTCCATCACCTTTAGCCACCGGTCGCTGTTGCACTTCAGCGGCGCGATCCGGTCGCGCACCGCATCCACCAGAATCTCCCCACCCCCGCCCGGGATCGACCCCAGCCCCGCCTCCTTGAAGCGCGCGATCACCTCGCGCAGCGGCAGCGCGAAGACTTCGGCAAAGTGGTTGAACTCCGGCGGCGAGAAGCCGTGGATATTGATGTGCGGATACTTTTCCCGGATGTGCGAAAGCATCGCCAGATACCAGTCCAGCCCGAGCTTCGGATGGTGCCCGCCCTGGAGCAAAATCTGGATCCCGCCGATGGCCGTCAATTCGTCCAGCTTCCGGTCGAGTTGCTCATGCGTGAGCACATAGTGGTCGGCATCCTTTTCCGTGCGGTAAAATGCGCAGAACTTGCAGTACACGTTGCACACGTTCGTGTAGTTGATGTTCCGATCGATGATGTAGGTCACGATCTCCTCACCCCGCCCGCCATGAGCCTCCCGCCGCGCCAGATTCCGCCGCCGGTTCGCCAGTTCGCCCAGCTCCACCAATGGCAGGAGGTAAAGCGCTCGCGCGTCCGCCTGCGTGACGCGTTCACCGGCGAGCACTTTGTCGATCAGGGCGTCTTCGAGGAGGGCAGGCATGAGGGGATTAAACGCACGCTGGCCGCGGCGTCCAGCACCCGCGCGGCAGCGCGCAAAAAAACCAGGCCGTCATTCTGAGCCGTATCCATTCACTTGAATTTTTTTCCTTAAAACGCAGAGACGCCGATCCGCAGAGAGCGCGGAGGAAGAATCGCGGGTAGAAAGTCATTTACCACTCGGTGATCGCACCGGACACCGCCTCCGCGTCCTCCGCGTCTCTGCGTTAAAAAATAGAAACCGTCCTGCATGGATACGGCTCAGAATAACCGCGCATGAGGATCCCCTCACCCCGCCGCCAGCGCCCGGCAGATCTTCCCCACCACCCCC
>Ga0105048_10017503_pt1 | contig 11057 bp, 8 predicted proteins | sample MAT05_FD_78382 | JGI IMG/M metagenome (GOLD analysis project Ga0105048, IMG submission 78382) | Freshwater microbial communities from Lake Fryxell liftoff mats and glacier meltwater in Antarctica - MAT-05 | ecosystem: Environmental > Aquatic > Freshwater > Ice > Liftoff microbial mat | place...
CGGCGTCAGTTTGCACCCAGCCGCGCAAACGACCGTGTGGCGTGGAATTACCTGTGGCTTTGGGATAAATCCCCAAGTGATCGGTCTGATATGCATACACAATTACGCCGCTTTGAACCCCTCCCGCCTGGTTTGTCACGACGCCGGAAAGCAATAGCGGCGCTCCGGGTTCAGCTGCAGGCGCAAGTCTGCTCTCCGCTGAAAACCGGGTGGGCAGACCCTGAAATACCGCCTCGCAACCTTCGCATGGAAGACCCACCACGACTTCATCTCCATTAACTGCATTTGCGCCAGAGGATTGCAGCTGCATTTCAAGATGCGGGTTTTGCAGCAGGGTTTTGCCATCAATGCGCGCCGCCGCTGTGCTTCGCAACACGCTGAATACTTCTGCATCAAGCTGAGTCGCGTTTTGCATGCCGCGCAACATTAGGCACCCGGTGTTGTCAGTGCGTGCCCACCAGATACGCTTCGGTACGACCGCATCGGTTATGGTCAAAGCAACCAGCGCATCGCTTCTGAGCGCATGCGGCTTGTCTGAAACACAAAGTCGTGACTGCACAGTATTTTGCGAATTTCCAAATACGATCTCTGACGAAAGTTTTGCAGGTGCAAGCCATAGGCGTCCTTTCGGCGTATCTGGATTGTCCGATTTAACGGGGTTGGCATAGTTCGAGTGCAGAAACGTCATCGCGTAGTCGGCATACTCTGTCAACGTTGTACTCCAGAGCGCACTGGGTTTAGCAGGATCAAAAGCCCACAACAAGCGTCGCTGAGAGAAAACATAGCCAATCGCTTTACCCTGCAATGGCAACTCGAAATCTTTCGATGCCTCCGCCAGAGCCTTTGTCGATAAATGCGCCACATACCAATTCGAATGCGTGCTTTTTATTGCTGCCAGCAATGCGTTTGATGGTCTAGTGCCCGTTAATATCAAAAATGGCCGAAACCTGGAGTCATCAAATTGTGCCGCCGTTGCTTGCAATACGGCTGCGATACGAGCTGCGTCGTTTGGCGCTGTGCTGGACGGTAACAACAGCAAAACACCGGCATCGTAACCATGTCTACACATGGGACAGACGTCTGTGCCGGTGTATGGACCTTGCAGATGCATGACATCAATCGCTGGCAATGCATCCCAACGGCGGATATCGGCAGCGGTTTGGTTCGAAATTGTGATAAGGAGCAAAATGAAACATAGCCAGTGGTGCATGGTGAAATCCGGTAGGGTGGGTTACCTCAAGAGCGCAGATTTGCGGAAAGTGTTAACCGAGAATTCTTTGCTAACAGGACATCACTGTTAACAGAACATCACTGTTAACAGAAAGCCAAGTCGCCCACTCTAGAGATGTACAAACAGGATCAACTTTTGCCCGAACCTTCCGATAGTTCAATAAGCGTATTTGATGTCGTACGTTTATTGCGCGAGGCTAGGCGTGGCTCGCAGTCAGCGTTCGCGCAGCTTTACCGACGCTATTCGCCACTTGTACACAGCATTTTGCTGGGACGTTTTCGACCTGCTTTGGCGGATGAGCTGACGCAGGAGTGTTTTGCGACTGCTTTTGCGCGTCTGAATCAGCTGAAGGAAGATCACAAGTTCGGCCCCTGGATCGCCACGATGGCGCGGCGCATACAGGCCAGTGAAACGACGCGTGAAATAGGCATGGATGCCCTGCCGGAAGTGCAGTGTGCGACTGCGTCACCCGAAGAAAAAGCTGAAGCCGAGCAGATTTTGCGAACCATTGCATCCTTGCCCGACGCCTATCGCGAAACATTATTGCTGCGCTTGGTTGAAGGATTAAGCGGCGCAGAAATTGCATCGCTCACCGGGCTGACGCCGGAATCGGTCCGAGTTAATTTGCATCGCGGTATGGAAAAATTGAGAGACGCATTGCAGACAAACCGCTTTGCATCGATGGAGAATCGAAATGTCTGAAGATAAGGATCCGCTTTGGGATCCCGAGTTCAAGGGTGATTCCGAGTTCAAGGGTGATGCCGAGTTCAAGGGTGATCCCGAGTTCAAGGGTGATCCCGAAACACAGCGCCTACAGTTGCTGCTTGCGCCTTACAGTGTAAAAGCGCGTGGGATTGCGGATTGGATGCCAAAAAAAGCGCCGGCCAAATCGAGCGTCGTAAAATTCGCGAAAATCATGGCTGCCGGATTGGCAGCTAGCCTGCTGCTGTTTGTTGGACACCTTTACCGGCTAGCCTGGGATGAAGGCCAGCCATGGCAAGTTTCCTCATTGTCTATCTCAGAGACAACATTAACCAGTCTTGTTGCTCCTGGCGGTTTGCTCGAAACCAATCAACAACAATCGCTGAGTATTGATGTCGCGCGAATTGGTCACATGACCCTGTCGCCAAATAGTAAACTCCGACTGCTTGAGACCCGGGCGAATCGGCATCGCGTCAATTTGGAAAGCGGCCATCTGCGAGCAACCATTTGGGCACCGCCCGGATATTTTGGCGTGACCACCGGCACCGCAGAACTGATCGACTTGGGCTGTGATTTTGAGCTGTGGAAAAATACTGACGGTAATGGCCGCGTGCATGTTCGCAGTGGCTGGGTTGCCTACAAAATTGGCGCTTACGAGGTATTGGTGCCCGCCGGTTATGAAATGAAGTTCAATGCACAGCGACCGTTTACACCGTTACGGCCCGATACGAATCTGGATTTTGCGAAAGCCGTGCGCGCGTTTGAGCAAGTAGCGCAACCTGAGGTATCCGCAATCGCGTTATCGTTGGCCGCCGATCGGGTTGCAGGGGCAGCCCAGGACGCAGATGCTTTTACCCTGCTGAGCCTGTTGACGCAATACCCGCAGTTGGCGGCGAGCGCACTGTATCCACGCCTTGGCATCGCATTAAAAATACCTTCGATTGACTTGCAGCACCGAAACGCGTGGGCGGCGGGCAATTTAAATGCGATGAATTCCTGGTGGGATCGGTACCCAACACAACCCAAAAACTGGTGGGCCAATTGGGCCGATGCATTCCGGTAAACAACGCAATTAGTGGTTTATCCAACGGTCCGCACCGTCTAAATTTGCGCGTTGATAGGCTGCCAAAAAAGGTGGCGCAGGCGGGGCTTGATCGGCCCCACCCTCAGCTGCATATCAAAAGTCTTTGGGCACCGCTTTTTGGCCCTCGGCTTCGGCCTGAGGCGGCCGCGTGGCCGTGCGATAAAGCAACCAACCCACCAGCGCCAAAACCGCCAACCCGACGAGCTGATTGAAGTGCCAAAACGCGGGTAGGGCCAATACATCGCCGCGAGCGCTGAGCACGATCGGCACGGCAATGGCGATACCCATCAAGGCTTCACCGGTGATCAGGCCGGCCGAAAATAGCGTGCCAGGGCGATGAATACGGTCGCGCTCGGCTTCGTCATGCGCCTTCAAGTTGTGCCTGCGCTCAACAAAATAAGAGATCAGGCCGCCCAGAAAAATCGGCACCATCAGCTCAAGCGGCAAATAGATGCCAATTGCTGCAGCCAAAACGGGCACGCGAAAAGTGGAATTGCGTGACTTCAGCCACGCGTCAAAGGCAATAATCATGGCGCCCACAACGCCGCCAATGGCAATCATATCCCAAGGTAATTTGCCGCCAAACATGCCTTTGGCGACCGAGGCCATGAGCGCTGCTTGTGGCGCATTTAGCGAATTCGGGTGCTCGGGCGTCGGCGGCCCAATGCCATAGGCGCTTGCCAGCAGGTTCAGCACCGGTGCCATCACCAGCGCACAGGACAGCGCGCCGATACCGAGCATCAGCTGCTGCTTCCAAGGCGTCGCACCGACGATGTATCCGGCTTTTAAATCCTGCAAATTATCGCCGCCGACCGCCGCCGCACAACACACCACCGCGCCAATCATGATCGCCGCGACCGCGCCAATCGGGGAGTCAGCGCCCAGCAGGAGCATTAGAATCACCGATGCGAACAAGATCGTGGCGATGGTGATGCCAGACACTGGATTGTTCGAAGAACCCACCAAGCCTGCCAAGTAAGCCGAAACTGAAACAAACAAAAAGCCGGCAACGATCATGATTACCGTCATTGGCACGCTGACAGACCATTTGCCGACAATGGCCTGATACAACATCAGTAGCGGAATCGTGAAGATAACCAGCGCAATGAGCATCCATTTCATCGGCAAATCGCGCTCCGTTTCCGGGACGTTATCGCCAGCGCCTTTGCGCGTTGCGGCAATGCCACTGCGAATGCCGGATAGCAACGAGTTGCGCAACGAAAACAGCGTCCACATGCCGCCAACCAACATTGCGCCCACGCCTAAGAAGCGAATTTTTTCGCCGCGAATTAGCCCTGCGGCATCGCTGGCGCTTAAACCCACAAGCTTCGCCGCCAGTACCGGATCAGTGTGTTGAAAAAACGCGTGATACAGCGGAATCGCGATTTGATAGGAAAGCACACCGCCCGAGACCACAACGATGCCAATATTGAGCCCCACGATGTAGCCCACCGCCAGTAGCGCTGGCGATAAGCCCGTCCCGATATAGCCCAAGTACTTGCCAAAAAAGGCGCCACCCGCTGCGGCATCAGGAATCATTCTAAAGCCGCTTTCTGCCATCAATTTGACCAACGCGCCAATGCCTGCAGAAATGCCCAAAATTTTCATGCCCGGGCCAGGATTATCACCCGCTTTAAGCACTTCTGCGGCCGCTTTGCCTTCGGGGAAGGGCAGGGGGTTTTCGACAATCATGGTGCGTCGCAAAGGCACCGAGAACAACACGCCCAACAATCCACCTAAGCCTGCGATCGCAAATACCCAGGAGTAGCGAAAGTCTTGCCAATAGCCCAGCAACACGAGTGCTGGAATGGTGAAGATCACGCCTGCGGCAATTGAAGAGCCAGCCGAAGCCCCGGTTTGCACGATATTGTTTTCCAGGATCGTGCCACCGCCGAGTACTCGTAAAACCGCCATCGAAACCACCGCCGCCGGAATCGCCGTGGCAATGGTCAGGCCCGCGAACAGGCCCAGATAGGTATTCGCTGCGGCAAGAATCATCGCCAGGATGATCGAAAGAATGATCGCGCGGGCAGAAAGCTGGCGCGGTGCAGGGGTACTCATGAAGTCTCCAAATTCAGCAAAGTGGCGTCCCCGTGATCGTGGTGTGAAGCAGGCGTGACGTCAAGCCCCGATCCAAAGCGAGTTGGCTTCGTCAGCGCGCTCAAGTACAAAGTCATCCTAAACTAGGCAATACACGCCGACACTTTTTGCTCAATTTTTCCTGAAAGCGCGCGCTGACCCGTTTAATCGGCAACGCGGTCGCCACACTGGTCGTGGCAAGGTGGACGAAAAGGTTGGATATGGCGGTGTTGCGAGCGCAAGGGGAAGGCTAATGCCATTGCCGCCAGCAGGTCGTCGCTTATTCCGGCAATTCGCCATTGTGATAAACCGCTTGCACATCGTCCATATCTTCTAGCCAATCGATTAGATCAATCAGCGTTTCCGCCGCCTCAGGCGATACCACGGTATAGTTCTGCGGCCGCATGACGACATCGGCACTGACGATTTTCAGTTTGGCGTTGGCTAGCGCTTTCTTAACCGGCTCATAGTGCTCAGGTTTGCAAAGCACGGTGCTAAAGCCATCTTCTGACTGCACGTCATCCGCACCCGCATCCAGCGCTAGCTCGAATACTTTTTCTTCATCACTCGCATTGGGCGTTTCTAAAACCAGCTCACCTAGCTTAGAAAACTGGAATGCCACTGAGCCGCTCGTCCCCAAGTTGCCACCATGTTTATTGAGCGCGTGCCGCACATCGGCGACGGTGCGCTGGGTGTTGTCGCTTAAGCATTCAATGATGATCGCAACACCCGCAGGGCCGTAGCCTTCGTAGCGTATTTCCGCCATATCATCGCCGCCATCCGCACCAGAACCCCGTTTGACCGCGCGGTCAAGAGTTTCTTTGGTCATATTCGCAGTCAACGCTTTATCGATCGCGGTGCGCAGGCGTGCGTTGCCGTTTGGATCCGCACCGCCGCGCGCAGCGACCGTAATTTCTCGAATTAATTTGGTAAAAACTTTACCGCGACGTGCGTCTTCGGCACCTTTGCGGCCAGCGATGCTGGGGCCTCTGCCCATGGGGTTTTCCTATAATGTTGTCAGAATGGCTTCTGGAATAACGCGAAACGAATGCTTCAAGCGCACTTCAACAGCAGCACGGTGACGTTATCCGAACCCCCGCCGTCTAGCGCGGCTAGGATCAAATGATCGACCGATTCTTGCGCGCTTAAATTGCGGGACAAAATTTCGCTAATTTCCTTGTCATCGACTTCTTCCGTTAAGCCATCGCTGCACAGCAAAAATTGCATGCCGGCTTTGAGCGTACCGCGTACGGTTTCCACGCGAAGCTGTTCCGGTGCAGTCACGCCCAGTGCTTGGGTCACAACGTTGCGATGCGGACTAGTTTTTGCTTGTTCAGGCGTCAGCACACCGGTGTCGACCAGTTCTTGCACGTAAGAATGGTCGCGCGAAAGCTGCTTGAGTTCACCGTTGTACATATAGACGCGGCTGTCACCGACCCAAGCCACTTCAAAGTCTGCACCTTTAATTGTGAGTGCAACGACGGTCGTGCCCATGGGCCGCTCGGAACGGCGCTCGGCGCTATGGCGCATGATTTCTTGATCAGCGGTAACAATCGCGACACTTAAAGGTTTGCCGCCCGCAATCTCTTTGACGACATATTCACGTGCTAGTGCGCTTGCAACTTCACCATAATCGTGCCCACCCATGCCGTCTGCGACTAGCCAGAGGCCTAGGTCAGCGTCGGCATGATAAGTATCTTCATTGTGATCGCGGCGTAGTCCGGTATGTGTGCCGTGACCGAATTCAATCCTATTGGCGGTCATTCGCTCAGCCTGTGCACTGGAAAAACACGACGCTTGCGGGATCTTTTTCCATTGCTTGGCCTAGGCTGATTGAACCGGATTTGCGCAGCGGCATGCTGTCACGATGTAGGCGAATTTCGTCGTCGGAACCAATTTTGACGTAGGTGCCGTTGGTGGAGCGATCAGTAATCAAAAACTGGCCGCGCGAAAACTCGATCAGCGCGTGATTGCGGGAAACCCACTCGTTATCAACGATGCATTGATTGCCCGGGTCACGGCCCATGCCGTAAGAATTACTGAGTTCAGAAATTTCGGTCAACTCACCGCGGGTACGCATCACTAATTTGTGTGAACTGGGCAGTTGGTCTAGACGAATCGCCTTGGCCACCATGGTGACGTTGGAGTTATCTTCTTGCCACAGCAAATCAACGATGTCGACGCCATTTTGCTTGCCTCTGACCATCGCCTCGCCGAGCGAGCGAATACGAAAGGCAGCGGCCGAGCTTACGCCGGTCACCGTTGTAGCTGTCGTGACAATTTGCTCGCGCTTAGCGAGTTGCGCCATGCGGGCGGCGGTATTGACCGCATCGCCGTAGACATCACCATCTTCAAGCAATGCCTCGCCGTGGTGTAGACCAATGCGAATCGCTAAATGATCACGCGCCCAAGCGACGTCACCCGCGACCCGGCGTTGCATATCAACCGAGGCATGTAAGGCATTTGAGGGCCCCGGAAAAGTGCACATGATTTCGTCACCAATGGTTTTGATGACCGTGCCGCTGTGACGCAGTGTGATTTGTGTCAGCGCATTCAATACCTGCAATGTCAGCGCACGCGCTTCAACGTCACCACGGGTTTCGAATAGTTTCGTGCTGCCAGCAATATCGGCAAATAGAATCGTGATGGGTCGTTGTTCGCTCATGGGCTTGAGTTTAGGCGAAGCTTGGGGTTAGGGGAAAGCAAAACTTTGCGTTACATCTTAAATCTAACGCCCGGAACACTCGCAATTGCGCGATACAGCATTTCCAGCTCATCGCGCGATTGCACATGAACGGGCACATGCACCGCTAAAAAACGTCCGCCGGAACTTTCGCGCGTGGTGATCGGCTCATTCGTGCGTTTTGCACCCGCAAGTTCTAGCGCTTGGTCTAGACGTACGCGGAAATCGGCAGTTGCCGGGCCAAAGGCAATTAAAACGGTGTCGGATGGGAACTCAAAGCCGACAGCGGAAGGATGTTCGGTTAAATCCATTTGTGGTGTCACTCGCTAAAAGTCGTATTAAAACTTGTTTCGGTTGAGCAAAATACCCGAAGTTGCCGCTGAAGGTGCCGCCAACTGGCGCTTATTTCAAGTGCCACCGTTGTACGGGCGCGTTGCTTACACCCAGGTTCGTCCGCCCACGTTCGTATCGCACCCTAGTTTTTCGTCCCGCTTGCATGCACCGCTGCACTTGATCGACACTCAGAAGCTATTTGTTTTGCGATGTTGCTCGATCATGCTTATTCCAGTGATTCTCTCCGGTGGTGCCGGTACTCGCCTTTGGCCGGTATCGCGCCAGGCCTTCCCAAAGCCGTTTATGACGCTTAATGATGGCGACACGTTGCTAGGCAAAACCTTGAAGCGCGCGATCGCGGTTGCGGTGCCGGGGGCTGTTTATACCGTTACTAACCGCGATCACTACTTTTTGACACGCGATGCTTACGCACACTTGATAGATGCGGATCGCGCGCACTATTTACTTGAGCCGTTTGGGCGCAATACCGCGCCTGCATTGATTTTAGCTGCGCTTGCCGCAGCGGAAAAATACGGCCCCGCAACGCAACTATTGGCTCTGCCCGCCGATCATTTGATTCGTGATTTGGACGGTTTTAAAAGTTCAGTAAGGCGTGCGTCTAGCTTGGCGGATCGCAAATATATCGTCACCTTTGGCATTACGCCTACCCGTGCAGAGACCGGATTCGGCTACATAGAGCTGGGCGGTGCAATTGATAACAATGGTGATCTAGTAGCGCGCTTTGTCGAAAAACCGGATTCTGCAACTGCGGAAATTTATTTAGCGAGCGGCAAGTTTGTCTGGAATTCGGGCATGTTCTGTTTTCGCGCAGACGCACTTATCGAAGCCGCCCAGGAAGTTGCACCGGAATTGTTGGCGCAATGTGAGGCTTGTTACGCTCAGGCGCGGCTGCAAACGGCAGAACCTATGCATTTCAATGCGGAGACTTTTGCCGCAATCGCCGATATTTCCTTTGATTACGCGATCATGGAGCGCGCGCCACGCCGCGCAGTAGTAAAGGCTAGCTTTGATTGGAATGATATTGGTTCATGGAAGTCCCTGAGTGAGCTCAGCGAGCCAGATAGCGATGGCAATGCGGTGCAGGGGCCGGCTGTGTTGGTCGATAGCGAGCGCTGCTTCGTGCAAAGCAGCGGTCGTATGGTTGGCGTGGTGGGCGCGACGGATCTAGTGGTGATTGACACCGGCGATGCGGTATTAGTCGCACATCGAGAGCGCGCTCAGGGCGTCAAACAAGTTGTAGACGCACTTCGAGCGCAGGCGCATCAGGCCGCAGTCGTGCATCACACGGTATTTCGCCCCTGGGGCAGCTACACCGTGTTGGAAGACGCCCAAGATTGTAAGGTCAAGCGCCTGACCGTTAATCCTGGGCAGGTGTTGTCACTGCAAATGCATCATCAGCGTACTGAGCATTGGACCGTGGTTCGCGGTGTCGCAAAAGTGACGGTTGGTGAGCGCGAAATGATGCTGCATGCGAATCAATCCGTGGAAATTCCTATTGAAACCAAGCACCGGCTCGAAAATACCACCGATGAACCCATTTCGCTGATTGAAGTGCAATGCGGTGCCTATTTTGGTGAAGACGATATCGTGCGTTTTGAGGACCGGTATGGACGCGTCTAGCGCCCAGCAGTAAATAGCCGCATCAACACGATCCCGGCAATAATCCACCACCAGTTGAAGTTCGCAGCGACAGGGGCGGTTACCGGCTTCAGACGTAACGCTGGCCTATAAAGATTTTCGAGCAGCTTTTCCTTTGGCATGCGGCGCTGATAAAAATACACGCTTAAGGCGACTAGACTGAGTGCTATCGGTAGGAGCAGGATAAATTTCTCCGGTGTTTCAGTCGGCCAAAGCACTGCGGCAATGACCAGCGCAACGATGCTACCGAGTGCACCAGATGCGAGCGTAGTTGCCAAATCTTTTGCCACCGCAAACAGCAAAAATGCGGCTAGCAGCATGGCAAAGATAGGTGACGCTAACGCTGCGCTGATACACGCTATGGCCAGTGTGACGCCGAAGACGCACCAAAAGGCTTTCGCGTCCGCGCGGTTTGGGTTCGGTGCCCAAAACTCGCGAAAAAGTAGGCGATTTGCAACATAGCCGGCCCAAAGCGCAAAGCACGTGAGACCAAATGCCATGCCCACTAGCGGTGCTATCCAATCTGCTGCAATAAACAATAATGAAAACAGCAGCGGCCAGCCGATCAGTCGCGTCAGGGCGTAGGTTATCCGCGGCCAATTAAAGTCAATGCGGCGCAACTGGCGTTGAAACTCGATTTGCGGCGGATTGAACACGAGGCTGGGATCAACGCCCGCGCGCCCAACTTCATCGCAAAGTTCATCGATTTGCTGCGTGCGCGGCAATAGCGCCGAAAGCAGCGTCCTCGGCCAAGAAAATGGCGCAAGCAGAAAATACGCGGCGGCTGATTTCGAAAACAATTGGTGCCAGCGTGGTTTGCGCGTGACTGCCGCCCGCTGCTGCAAATGCGCAAGCTGCACTGCTTGATTGAGCGCGCCTCCGATTAGATTGCCGATCGTGCCCCAATCCAAAAGCTCCGCTACCGCAAGCACTGCAGGCCAAGGCCAAGTTTCTTCGGTGAATGCCTCGCCTAGTGCAGCCTCTAAATTTGGCCTCGTTTGTAGAGATTCATATTCTGCTTGGGTTTGTAACCAAGCTTGTATTTCTGGGATCGACTTAAGTTGCTGTGATTGCGTCCATAAAGCAGTCACAACTTGTCCCACGGAACGCTTGCGCCGTCCTGTTTGTTCTGTGTTGAGTGCATAGGCAATATTTGGCGACGGGACCGAGGCTGCAGGGACGACCTTCGGACTTGGACTGTCCAGGAATGGCGGTGCTATGGGTATATCCGCACAAGCAGGGGCATATTGCCCGAGTAGCGGCAAGTTGGGTGATGGCGCTGGCTC
>Ga0105048_10017505_pt1 | contig 11056 bp, 5 predicted proteins | sample MAT05_FD_78382 | JGI IMG/M metagenome (GOLD analysis project Ga0105048, IMG submission 78382) | Freshwater microbial communities from Lake Fryxell liftoff mats and glacier meltwater in Antarctica - MAT-05 | ecosystem: Environmental > Aquatic > Freshwater > Ice > Liftoff microbial mat | place...
GAGCGCTGTGCCGGGACTCCAAGTGTAACCCGTTGCGCCTACCGCAGATAAAGTTGCGTTAACACCCAAACATATCGCTGTTGGCGTAACAACAGGAGTTATAGTTGGCGTAATTAGAACTGTAACACTAGCTACCGCTGTGGTACTGCAGCCATTCGCACTGCCACCTGTTACCGTATATGACCCCGAGCTATTGGGGGTAAAAGCCGCGTTATTAGTAACACCCCCGCTCCAAGAGTAACTTGTTGCATTACCACTTGCGATAAAAATAACCGAACTGCCGTTACAAACCGTTGGATTGTTTACACTGGCCGTAACAGTTGGTGCAACAAAAACCGTCACTGAAACTGCTGCGGTTGAATTCCCGCACGCATTAGTTCCTGTTACGGTGTAATCCGATGTTATAGTTGGAAAATAGGGAGCTCCGTTTGTAACTCCGCTTGTCCACGAGTAGGTATTTGCTCCAGCGCCTGAAAGAACAACAGGTAAACCGGCACATATAGCGCTGTTGCTTCTTATTGCGGTAACCGTTGGTGTATTATTTACTGTAACTGTAATCACGGCGCCGGCAGTGCAATTAGAAGGGCTTGTTGCTGTAAGAGTATAACTTGTTGTAACTGTTGGTGAAACAACAATTGAAGAGGTGTTTCCGCCGTTGCTCCAAGCATAATTGCTAATAGCGTTCGTAGTGATTGTCGCTGAATTGCCAGCGCAAATAGGATTTGAGGGTGCTGCAAGTGTAATGTTACATAACCTAGTTATAACTACATAACCGTTTCCTGTGACAACAGGATTGGAAACGAAACCGGTTTGAACTGTTGAAGCTGTTATACCATTAATTACGCCGCCAATGTAGCCTGAACCGCCCCCCCCAGCAGTGCTGTTATCACCGGTACAACCGCCGTACCAGCCACCGCCACCGCCGCCGGCTAAGTTTTGTGTTGTGGTTCCGCCTTGTCCAAAAGCAGCGCCAAACCCACTAGTAAAGCAAGCGCCACCAGAAGTTTGCGATCCGCCACCGCCCGGTGTTCTATTTAAAAATTGCGTGCTATTTGGAGGTTGAACGCCATTCAACCCGCCCCCGTCTCCACCTAGTGATTGGTTTCCGCCGCCGCCGCCGCCGCCAGCTACAATCATTACAGCCGATTGGCTCGCCGATAAAGAACTTAAAACTCCAGTTAACGTAGCAACATGCGTTGCTCCTCCCCCAGACCCAGCCTGAAAACCAGCAGAACTACTATTTCCGCCACCATTATAACCGCCGAGATTGTTTCCTGCATTAGTATTTGATCCTTGGCCTCCAACATAGATAAACATCGTGATAGGAGAGATGATAGTTATAGTGCCGGTAGAATAACCGCCCCTACCACCATTAATATTATTGTTCGGGGTCATTCCGCTAAAGAATGTCCCGGCACCTCCATTAGCTCCCCAGCATTGGACTTGATAATTACCGGCTAGGGCTACTAGTGTTTGTACACCTGCTGTGAAATTGTAAGTATTCGTTTGTGCGTATGCAGAACCCAAAAATAAGGTTAATACAAGTGCAAATAAACTTTGTTTTGTGTTTAATAATAATTTGTAAATTTTTCTTTTCATGCTGTTTTGTTTTTTAATTAGAATAAATTGTTGTTTTACCTCCCAGTTGTAACACTTGGTGGCAGGGTAAATGCTTAAAGAGCATCTGTAAAAGCAAATGTTTGGGTTGTTGGAATTTGCCCGAAGGTAAATGTTTTGACCGATGCCGAAAGCAGAGCAGCCGTTGAAAATTTAAATAATGCTAAGTAATTTTTTCTCATGTTTAATTAATAAAATATTAAATAATCTTAGATCTAATTAAAGTAAATGTAAATAAAAAATAAACGTTAAAAACATTTAATTCACGAATTAACAAAAAAACCACCCCTTTTTAGCGGGTGGTTCATCAATGGTCGCCTATAAAAATATTTAAGCCGTGCCTGTTTTTCTTACACCTGTCGTTTTTTTAACACCCGCGCTCGTTTTAGCTTTTGACGTTTCTTTTTTAGTTGTTTTTTTGGCGGCGGCTTTGGCTTCAGCTACTTTAGCAGGTTTTGATTTATCTTCACCTTCCTTTGGCTCTTCTTTTTCTTTTAAACTGCCCGATACCTGCAAAGCATTATACCAACTTAAAAGTTTGCGAATATTACTTACGTAAACCCGGTCTTTGTCGTAATCGGGCAACACTTCGGTAAAATATTTTTCTATTGCTTCATCATCAGCCTTATTGTCCAAGGCCGCGCCTCCTTTTTCTTTTTCGAAAACAGACGTCATAATTTCATCAATTGGTTTATCGTCGCCTGTGGTAAACATGCTTATATCAGAAAGCGTTGACACTTTTGTAGAAGCATAAATATTTGAACGCTTTTTATCCGATAAGCCTTCAACGATAATGCCGTTTTTGCTTTGCGCTATAATTTTAAATAAGCCCGGTTGGCCCGAAATGGAAATTATTCCTGTTAAATCAATCATACACTATTGTTTTTAGTCTCTAAAAGCAAAGATAAGTTTTTTAGGGATTAAAAAATATTTTTTGTTTCTGCTTTTTTGAAATTTAAGATGCAGACCTTTCGTTAAGTTCGATAAACCAGCTTATCCTAATTGGCGACCCCTCCTCGTTAGAAAAATCTCTTTGAATACAGTAACTTTTAACTAAATTTAGTTGAAGCGACGGAAAAGGCGAATTACCTTCGTTATGGCAGGTCATCCCGATATGTTATTAGTAGGGATTTCTTATAAAACCGAGGTTGCAAAATTCTTACAAACACTAAAGCGCACTCCTAAAGGGCTGGCGAGATAAACTTTGTTTTTTTCAACTGTATATTTAGTGTTTGGCCGGAAATTCCATTTTCGTCGTTGTGTCAAAAAAAATAATCGCTCATGTACCCCAGTAAACCTCGCGATCGTTTTTTTAGCACGCCTCGAAACTGAATTTTTCCATCCAAACAGCTAGTTTTGGGCAGACACTATTTAGTATTCGGCCGGAAATTCCATTTTCGTCGTTGTGTCAAAAAAAATAATCGCTCGCTTACTCCAATAAACCTCGCAATCGTTTTTTTTAACACGCCTCGAAACTGAATTTTTCCATCCAAACAGCTAGTTTTCGGACAGACACTATTTAGATTTAATTTTAAAATCAATTCAGATTATCGGAACAATAACGCCATTTTGAATAACTTCAGCGCTTTTCGTTTTTTGTTTATGAGGCCATAATTAATTAGTTTAGTATCCTTCAAAAAACGAACTTATTAAAAAAACCTATCTGAAATGAAATATCAGGCCATCGACAATGCTTTATTTATTGAGAACAGAAAAAAATTTAAAGACTACTTAAAGCCTAATTCACTTGCTATTTTTGTAAGCAACGATGTTATGCCAACCAATGCCGATGGCAGCATGGGCTTCAAACAAAATAACGATCTGTTTTATTTATCTGGGATCGACCAGGAAGATACTATCCTTGTTATTTTTCCCGACGTAAAAGACGGGCGGCATAAAGAAATTTTATTTGTTCGTGAAACAAGCGAACTCATTGCCATTTGGGAAGGAGCCAAACTAAACCGCAAGGAAGCGATTAAAGCCAGCGGCATTGACCACGTATACTGGCATCAGGATTTTGATAAAGTCATGAAAGAATTTTTTTTCCAAGCCGAAAATATTTATCTAAACAGCAACGAGCATACGCGAAATTCGAATGTCACGGAAACCGCCCAAGATCGGTTTAATAAAATCGTTCTAGCGAAATACCCGCTTCATAAAATTGAACGCAGCGCACCCATCATGCAAAAAATCCGCGCGGTTAAAAGCAATCAAGAAATAGATTTGATACAACAAGCTTGCGACATTACCGAGAAAGGTTTTAGAAGACTGTTATCATTTATAAAGCCTGGTGTTTGGGAATACGAAATTGAAGCTGAACTCATTCACGAATTTATCAGGAATTCTTCTCGCGGCTTTGCATACACGCCTATCATCGCCAGTGGGAAAAGCGCCTGCGTGCTGCACTATATCGAAAACAACCTGCAATGTAAAGATGGCGATATTATTTTGCTTGACGTTGCTGCCGAGTATGCTAATTATGCCAGCGACCTTACAAGAAGTATACCTGTGAATGGCAAATACACCAAGCGTCAGAAAGATGTATACAATGCAGTGCTACGCGTACATAGAGCCGCAACAAAATCTTTAGTTCCGGGTCAGACTTTTGAAAAATACAATAAAATGGTGGGCGATATTATGACGGAAGAATTATTAGAACTAGGACTTCTTAAAATAGACGAAGTAAAAAATCAAAATCCCTCTATGCCTGCTTTCAAAAAATATTTTATGCATGGCACTAGCCATTTTTTAGGATTGGACGTGCACGATGTTGGGTTTTTCTACGAACCGATGCAAGCGGGCATGGTGTTTACCGTAGAACCGGGCATTTATATTCCTGAAGAAAATTTAGGAATCCGCGTAGAAAATAATATTCTCATTACCATTAATGGTCAGTTGGACCTGATGAAAAATATTCCTATTGAGGCGGATGAGATTGAGGAACTGATGGCGTCGAGCAAGAAAAGTGTTTAAGCGGATTGAATTAGTAATTCTTTAATGTTAATCATTTTAAGTTTTGCGAAACATTAGATTTTTATGATTTGGATTAATTGTTAGTTTTTGTTGGAGTGGTGATTTTTTTTCATAATTTTGATCATCCAAAAGCGAGGTCATGAGAATAATAATTCTATTTGTAAGTTTTGTCTTTATGGCTTCCAACACTGCATATTCTCAGGAGCATGCGTTCTTGAACCCGAACCAATCACTCGTCAACCTGAACCCGTCATTTGCCGGAAGCAATGGTTTTATCCGCAATCAATCCTCTTACAGAAGCAGCCTAAACTCAAATTATTCGAATTACACCGCATCAAATAGTTTTGACGCGTACCTCAAACCATTAAAAGCAGGTATTGCAGTGTCGGCATTAAGGAATAATATTGCGGACATTTCAATACATAATAGTTTCAGCTTGTCTTATGCACAGTATTTTTCAATTTTAAAAGGCCAGTTAAAGTTAGTTCCATCTCTAAAACTCGGTTCTGAAGAAAGATCGACAAATTTACCTGATACTTGGTTGCCTTTGGGATCAGTCAATCAAATGCCCGCGAAAATAAATTATTTAAATGTTTCAGCTGGATTTTTGGCGACTTATAAAAACAAGCTTTATGCAGGGTTTTCAATTGCAACCCTTAATCGCCAAAGCAATAATGTTTTTTTATCAAATCGCATTATTGATTATCACGTCTCTTACAATTTAAAATTTTCAAATAATCTGCAAATGCAATTTTTTGGACGGTTCCAAACAAATGTTGGCTATACTTCGCACAACCTTGCCGCAAACGCTTTACTTTACAAACATTTTCTCGTAGGTGTTGGTATAGGTCGAAACAATTTATCAACGTTTAATTTGGGTTACCGCAACAATTATTTTACTTTGCTTGCCGGTTGTGATGTTCAGAAAAGAAGGCCATGGGAATCATACTATGCTAGATCTTTTGAATTACATGCTTCATTTAACCTGAGAAACAAACTGCTAAGGGAAACGATTACTTCATTTGAAACTTAGTAACATCAAAAATATAGTTTTATTTATTGAAATATTGTTAACTTTAAGAACCTATTTTCAGGATCAGGTTTTTTTAATACAACCAATTGCTTGTTAATTTAAACCCTTCATTTGCTGGAAGTAATGGTTTGATAAGAAGTCAAAACAGTTATCAAGTGCTATCTGGAATACATGCTACACTTTTTAATAGTGGTGATGCCTATAGTAAAAAGTTAAATGGTGGAATTTCATTTTCGTATCTGCACAATAATTTGAAAGAGGGCCCCTAAAAACTGACCTTATTTCTTAGCTTCGCCCGATGTTTTTTATTGATGGATAAACAGTGAAAAATAATTCCTTCTATTACAGCAAGTTATTTTAGCAAGGCACTGGAGAAATCAAATGCAAATTTCAGTGATTAACCTTACGATCAATACGGTTCAGTTTGGAACTTTAGTGAATCAGTTCCATCACAAAAAAAACGAAATACTGATTTTAGTACAAGTCTGTTTGAAAACTATAAACATTTTTATGGAGGCGTTGCGGGTTTTCATATTTCACGGCGGAGAGAGGGTTTGTCGGGGGACTTCAGATTACGTGTTCGGTTATCGGTTCATACATCTTATAACTGGCATAATTCAGAGCAAACATAGATTCATTTTTTCAGAAGATTTGAGTCACTGGCTGCACACCATTTTTACCAGGCTTCAGAAACAGCTTTGCTTTTCAGACACCTGATTGTTGGTGGAGATTTGGTTGTTTTTGGGGGAGGGGCTGAAAATATTTCTAGTACGGTAGCAACTGGAAGCATTGGATACAGGCACTGTTATTTTACTCTTCAGTGTAGTTATGGCATCTCTACAAACGGTTTCAACTATCAAAACACTTGGGAAGTATCAGCGAGCATTAATCTTCGTAATAAAGATAACAGAAACCTGGTTACAGATTTCGAAAAGTGGTAAATTAGTCTGCTATAAATTATCAATAAAATAATTCGTTACCTTTTCCATTAAATGGCTCCTGTCTTTACCCAATACATTGTGTTCGTGACCCGGATACACATAATAATCTAATTGCACACCCTTGTCCACCGCTTTTTTCTGGTAAATTATTGAATGTTGCCACACAACCACATTGTCCTGCGCGCCATGAATCATTAACAGTTTACCTTTCAGTTTATCCACATGATTTAATAAATTATTTTTTTCATACCCTTCTGGATTTTCCTGAGGCGTATCCATATAACGTTCACCGTACATGATTTCGTAATAACTCCAATCAATAACAGGCCCTCCGGCAACACCAACTTTAAATATGCCTGGGTTGCGGGTCATTAAGGAAGTTGTCATAAAGCCACCAAAACTCCAGCCGTGAATGCCCAGTCTGTTTGCATCTACATAAGGCAATGATTTTAAATAATCAATGCCTTTCAATTGATCTTCCATTTCTTTTGTACCTAACTGCCTGTGTATGGCCTGTTCAAACGCTTTTCCGCGATTAGGCGTACCTCTGCCATCTAAACTAAAAACAATAAATCCTTTTTGCGCCATGTAGTGATACCACAACTCTCCGCCCGCCATCCAAGTATTGGTGACCAATTGCAGGTGCGGACCGTTATACAAATAAACAAGTACTGGATATTTTTTTGAGGAGTCGAAATTCGTTGGCTTAAACATACGGCAATACAAATCTGTGCCTTCATTGTTTTTAATCGTGAATAAATTCCATTTCGCTAACTGATAATCCTTCACCGGATTTTCTGCTTTAAAAATAGTTGTCGATTTTCCATTGGCAGTGTTTACAACCCTGTATTCACGGGGGGTGTAACAAGATTGAAAATTGTCTATAAAATAGTCTCCGGTTCTGCTTAAAATTATATTATGCACACCTTTGTCTTGCGTGAGACGTTTCAACGCGCCCGATTTTAAACTCACCGCATAAAAATCTTTATTCACGGGGCTTTGTTCGTTTGCATGAAAAAATAAATTTTCTCCTTTTGCATCAAACCCATTTTCTGCCATTACTTCCCAATTACCTTTGGTAAGTTGTTTTACAAGACTTCCATCAATATTATATAAATAAAAATGGTTGAAACCATCTTTGCGACTCTGCCAGATAAATTGTTTAGGATTGTTTTTTACAAACAACATGGGGTGTTGCGGCTCTGTATATTTCTCGTCTTTTTCTTCAAAAAGCGTTTTAATAAAATTTCCAGAAGCAACGTCATACTCATTTAATAAATAGTGATTTTGTCCACGGTTTAAAACCGCGATATAAATTTTTTTCTCGTCGGGGCTCCAAGCTATATTAGTAAGATACTGTTCTTTAGGGCCTGCAGTTTTGACAGCAAGCGTATTGCCAGTTTTTAAATTGTAGATCATCAGGGTTACATAATGGCTTTTTTGTCCTGCCATCGGGTACTTTATATTTTTATTCTGAGCTGGATAGGTGCTCCAGTCGATGATGGGATAGTCAGCCACATCGCTTTGATCCATGCGATAATAAGCTAACAGATTGGCATTCGGACTCCAGAATAATCCCTTTGTTATACCAAATTCGTTTTGATGTACGCTTTTGCCGTTAACAATGGTGTAAGAGCCGTCGGTAGTTATTTGATTTTCTTTTCCGTTTTCAAAAACAAAAACGTTGTTGCCTTTTATGTGCGCATAAACTTCGCCGGGTTTAAATTCGTCGAGACTGTCAAGCCCAGCTAGAGTCATTTTCCTATTAGATATGGAGACTATGTTCTTTTCAATGTTGTAAATAACTTCTCCTTTTTTAGTGTTGAAGTAAAACTGTTTTTCGTTTTCGAATCCCGATTTCTCAAAAGCAGTAATGGAATCGAAGCCAGCTTCGAGTAGCTTTTTATTTAGAGTGATCGCTGAAAACGAGGCGACTAATTTGCCGGTCGTTGCATCTAATATTTTTATTTCATTTTTTTCGAGATAGGCTATTTTTTTCGCGTTGGCTATGAAACCAATATTTTGAAGTTTTTTTGGAGCGAGAGAAGTTCGCCCTTTCGACATGGCTTCTTGTATGCTTAATAGTTTATCTTGCGGAAATAAAGTTAAAGTAATTGCAAAGAATAGTGTTAACGATAATAAAGTTAAATTTTTCATAGGGATTAATGTGCTGCGAAAATATTAAAAAATGCGGGAAAACATCTGATCCCCTGAATTTAAATTATTAATTTTAATGAATTACGCAAAGAGTTAAAATATCCATTTTGTGCTTGGGGATTGCTTTTCTCATCGGACATTTTACTTTTATATTTTTTTATGCCTTACCATTTGGCACAAAAAATAAGTTTACTTTTTTCTCTCAGGCCTATGTGTATCCTTTTTTTCATCAAAATTGGAATTTATTTGCCCCTGTTCCGGATAGCAATTACCGGCTATTTGTAGAATATAGAAAGGAAAGTGTTCATAAAACGGATTTATTCAGTGATTTGGTGGCTAAACATCAATCCAACCGATTAGCCGGTTATGGGACACTTGTACTGGTTTTTTCAAATAGTATTCATTATTTCGAAAAAAATACGGGGCTACTATCTAGTTTAAACGGCCCCGTAGTTAACGACGAATACTTTATGATCATCGAACACGAAGTAAACAATTATTTGGTAACCATAGAAAAAATTAAGCCACAAAAAATAAAGATTACACTTGTTGTTGAAAACGTTCTAACGAAAAAACAACGAGTTTATTTTAATTAACGAAAGCTAATCGGCTAATAATTTTAAATTTACGACCATCATTTATCCTTTAATTTTATAACTATGCAACGTGCCTTTGTTAAACCCGATTTTACTGTAAGTACTTGGCAACTTTTAGAGCCTTATTTTGCTGATCTAAAAAACCGCGAGATCGATTCGAGCGTTGAATTAGAAAAGTGGCTGCTGGATTATAGCGAGTTAGGTGCTGTAGTGAGTGAAAATATGGCCTGGCGATATATTAAAATGACTTGCGATACTGCCAATACCGAATTAAGAGATAGTTACAACGATTTTATTCAGAACATCGAACCTAACATGGCGCCAATTGCCAACGATCTAAACAAAAAAGTAATGGCGTCGCCGTTTAAAGACCAACTTAAAAAGGCCGGCTATGACATTTATTTCAGAGGGATTAAAAATAGCATTGATCTTTTCAGGGAGGAAAACATTCCCTTGCAAACCCAGTTGCAGGAGCTCGAACAACACTTTGGCGAAATTAACGGGGCGCAAAGTATTGACTACAATAACGAAAAAATGACGCTTCAAAAAGCATCCGTTTTTTTAAAAGATCTCGACAGAAACATTCGTAAAACGGTTTACACAAAAGTGCAATCGCGAAGAGCTGAAGATGAAAATACACTAAACGATTTGTTTACAAAACTTATTCAATTACGTCACAGGGTTGCTCTGAATGCGGGATTTGCAAACTACAGAGATTACAAACACCAGTCGCTTGGAAGGTTTGATTATTCGGTTCAGGATTGTCTAAATTTTCATGAAGCCGTTAAACAACATGCGGTGCCGCTTTTGAATAGTCATGACCAACAACGTAAAATAAAATTAAAATTAACGGATTACCTTCCTTGGGACACTTCGGTAGACGAAGACGGGTTACCCCCTTTAAAACCTTTTAATGGTGCTCAGGAATTAATCGACAAAACTATCGAAAGCTTTAATGGAATTGATTCCTTTTTTGGGGACTGCATCAATACCATGCAAAAAATGAAAAGGCTCGACTTAGAAAGTCGTTTGGGTAAAGCACCGGGGGGATACCAATATCCTTTATACGAAACCGATGTGCCCTTTATTTTTATGAATTCGGTTGGATTGCACCGCGACCTTGTAACCATGGTGCACGAAGGTGGACATGCCATTCATTCTTTTTTGGATAAGGATTTGGAGTTGGTTGATTTTAAATCTCCGCCGAGCGAAGTTGCAGAATTAGCCAGCATGAGTATGGAATTGATGAGTATGGAACATTGGGATTCTTTTTTTAAAACAAAAGACGAGTTAAATCGCGCCAAGCGTCAACAGTTGGAAAGCGTGATGGATACTTTGCCTTGGATTGCCGCTGTAGACAAATTTCAGCATTGGATTTATTTAAATCCCGAACATACAGTTGCCGAGCGTTATGATATGTGGAGAAATATTATGAAAAACTTTGCCAGTAAGGTAATCGATTATAAAGGCCTTGAAAATAATCTGGATAGAAGATGGCAGGTGCAATTGCATTTGTACGAAGTGCCGTTTTATTATATCGAATATGGCATAGCTCAATTAGGCGCCATTGCCGTATGGAAAAACTATAAAGAAAATCCTAAGAAAGGCTTTGCCCAATATGTGGAAGCTCTGAAACTGGGGTATACCAAGCCAATTAAAGAAATTTATAAAACAGCAGGAGTCAAATTTGATTTTTCAGCTGCTTATATTAAAGAATTAATTGAGTTTATTGAAAAGGA
>Ga0105048_10017507_pt1 | contig 11056 bp, 9 predicted proteins | sample MAT05_FD_78382 | JGI IMG/M metagenome (GOLD analysis project Ga0105048, IMG submission 78382) | Freshwater microbial communities from Lake Fryxell liftoff mats and glacier meltwater in Antarctica - MAT-05 | ecosystem: Environmental > Aquatic > Freshwater > Ice > Liftoff microbial mat | place...
CCCGTGTGCTTCACAGATCCTCGGGGCGAGGGCGCCCCGACTCCTTGGCCCCGGCCGCATCCATTCGCGCAGGTTCACGGTGAAAGTCGTATCAGGCACTTTGTGCGACGGGGTGCGGCGGAAATGTCCAAGGACCAAGGACCAAGGAAGCGAAAACTCCCGAGTTCGGTGAGGCGCCGCGAGGTTTACCGCGGATTGGGGATTGGCCGTTGGGGCTTCCTTGGACATTGGTCCTTGGTCCTTGGACATTGCCCCCTCCCCTCCGCGCTGACCGCAGGACACGCTCTCCCACCGCCGCCCTACTTCGGGCTGGGCTTCGCGTCGTCGAGCTTGGTCGGCGCTCCGAGTCCGGGCGCTTCGCTCGGCACGGTGAGCCGCACGCCGGGTTGGGCGATCTCGCCGGCCTTGGCGGCTGTCGGTTCGGTGAGTTCGGGGCTGGTGGCGGCGGCTTTCTTCGGCGCCGGCGCCGGGCGTTCGATCCAGCCGAGCTGGATCAGCGATTCGGAGAAGTTCTGCGATTTCGGCACGCCGAAGACCCAATTTCCCCGCTCGACCCACGCTTTGCCTTCGGCCTGGTTGCCGCGCGTGAATTCCCACGCCGCATTGGCGAAGTAAAAGGCCGGGGTGTCGCTGGGGAATTTCAGCTTGCCGAGGATTTCGCGCGCGGCAGCGTCGTTCTTCTCGAGCAGGTAGGCGAGGAAGATGCGGAACTGCACGAGTTCGTCGCGCGGGTTGGCATTGAGCAGCGTCTGGAAGATTGCGCGCGCCTCCGGGTACTTGCCCTCCATGAGCGGGATCTCCCCGAGGTTGAATTTCGCCGGGTAGTACTTTGGGTCGAGCTTCAGCGTCTCCAGGCACAGCCGGCGGCCTTCTTCATACTGGTGCTGCTCGATGGCCACGGCGGCGCGGGTGTTGAGGGTGTGGGCATTGGGCGGCTGGAGCTTTTCCAGGATCTCGATGGCGGCGAGCGTGGCCGGAAAGTCGCGCTCGCTAAAGGCCTTGGCCATCTCGGCGAGGCGCTCCCGGTATTCCTGGGGATAGCTTTCCAGCTTGGGGGCGGCTCCGAGGGAGCCAGCCCCGATGAACAGGGTAACAACGGCAGTGAGCAGGGGGTGGCGGGTATTCATGGTGGCGGGCGGAATGTGACCGGGAGCGTAGGCGCGGCGCGCAAAATTCCTAGTGGGAAGAAAAGAGCGGAGGAACACTGAACACTGAACACTGAACGTCGAACGGACGCTGCGCGTGGGAATACTTCGATGTTCGATGTTCGATGTTTCGGAAACGCGGACGATTTCACCGCACCGGATACTCCGGCTTCTTCGGCGCGGTCACGGGCTGCGCTTTCAGCGCTTGCTGCACCTCGGCGATGGCGCGTTCGAGCTGGGCATCCAGGCCGCGTTCGAGTTCGGCGGGATTTTCCGGCACGGCGATGTCGGGATCGACGCCGTGGCCTTCGATGATCCACTGCCCGCTGCGGTCGTAGATGGCAAAGGTCGGCACGGTGACTTCGCCCCCATCGATGAGCCGCGGCGCGCCGGTCATGCCGATGAGCCCGCCCCAGGTGCGGGTGCCGATCACCGGGCCGAGTTTCATCTGCCGGAAGAGAAAGGGAAAGCAGTCGCCGCCGGAACCGCTCCAGCCATTGGCGAGCATCGCTTTCGGCCCGGCGTGGGCGATGGCCGGGCTCTGCCAGTCGCGGCCATCGCGCACGGCGTAGTAGTTCGAGGGGCGGCGGGCGAGGAGTTCGACGAAGCGGTCGGGAATCTGGCCTCCGGAGTTCCAGCGTTCGTCGATGATCAGGCCGGCTTTGTGGAGCTGGGCGTGGAATTGCCGGACGAGCTGGTTCTGCCCTTCGGTCGCGGTATTGAGCACATAGATGTAGCCGATCTGCCCGCCGCTGGCCTGATCGACCCGCCGCCGGTTGCGCTCGATCCAGGCGTAGCGCCGCAGCTCGCTCTCATTGCCGATCGGGTTCACGAGGATCTCGCGCGCGCCCTCGAGCACGGGGCGGTCGTTCACGGTCAGGAAGACCGGGCGATCCGCGAGCCCGAGAAAGGCGGCCCACGGGTCTTTGCGCACATCGAGCGGGCGGCCGTTCACGGCGAGCAGCCAGTCGCCTTCCTTGACCTTCAAGCCGGGCTGGCGGAGCGGCGAGCGGAGGTTCAGATCCCACGGCGCGGTCTCGAGGATGCGGGCGAGGCGATAGGCGCCCTGCTCGAGCGTGAAATCGCAGCCGAGGTAGCCCACGTTGCGCGTCGGCGGGGTATCCTGCAGATCGCCGCCGCTGCGGTAGGTGTGCGAGCTGTTCAGCTCGCCGAGCAGCTCGCCGAGCACGTAGTTCACGTCGGAGCGGGTGGCGCAGCTTTCGATGAGCCGGCCGTAGCGCTCGCGCTGCGCGGGCCAGTCCACGCCGTGCATCTTTGGGTCGTAGAAAAAGTCGCGCTCGATGCGCCAGGCGTCGGTGAAGATCTGCCGCCACTCGGCTAGCGGATCGATGCGGACCTCGAGACTGCCGGCGCTCCCGATGGTCTTGTCGAACTTCGGCGCTTCGGTGCTGCCGATCACGCGCCAGACGTTGCCCTTGCGGATGAGCAGACGCTTGCCGTCCGCGGAGAGTTCGAGGCCCGGCGCGTCGTCGGCGATGAGCTTTTCCTCGCGCTTCTCGAAGTCGAAGGCCGAGAGCGGGAAAGCACTCGTCCCCGAGCCGAGCCGGGGGGCGCGGGTGAAGAGCAGGCGGCCCGGGGTCGCGCCGAGCCAGGCAAAACGCCCGCCGCCCGGCGGCAGGATGACGCCGCGCGCTTCGATGCCGGCAAAGTCGATCGTCACCGGCTTTGGCGCCGCTGGAGTGGGTGGCGCGGGCTTTGGCGGCGCGGCCGGATCGGCGGGCTTGAGCGGGGTCGCCGGTGGTTCGGGCTTGATGGCGGTCTGCGCGGTGCGGGCGTCGCCGGGCGGTGGCTCGTCCTTGCGCTCGGGACTCGTCGCCGGGGGTTTGGGCGGCTCCGCCGGGGCGGGCTGCTCCTTCGGCGGGGCCGCGGGCTCGCTCTTCTTCACCGGCTCCTCGTCGTTGCGCGGCGCGAGCGGCGACGGCGTGCCGGCCTGCAGGGAGACGGCCACGAGGGCCTGGCCATTGGCGTAGATCCAGGAGTTGTCGAGTTCGCTGTAGAGCGGGTCAAACCAGCGCTTCGCCCGGTAGTAGAGATATTTCCCGGCGGGATCGAAGACGGGCAGATCTTCGTCGTAGTAGCCGCTCGTCACGCGCCGCATCTTTTTCTCCACGGTATCGACGATCGCGATGGCGGTGTGCCGATTTTCCTGATCCGCAGCGTAGGCAAAGTAGCGGCTGTCCGCCGACCAGCTCACGGCAAAGCGCGCGAGTTCGCCCTGGTACATCCACAGTTGCTGGCCGACGACGTGCGACTTTTTCGCCGCGAGATCGCAGAGGTGGATGCGCATCGCCTGGTCGATGAAGACGAGCTTCTTCGCGTCGGGCGACCACTGCGGCTGGTAGCGGTAGCCGGGCCCGAGCCGGGTGATCTGCTGCTCCGCTCCGCGGCCATCCGCCGGGCGCAGGTGCAGCTCGTACTCGCCCGGGCGATCGGAGAAGTACGCGATCCATTTCCCATCCGGCGACGCCGCCGGGTGGCGCTCGGCGACGCCGCTGGAGTCGGTGAGATTTCGCACCACGCCGTGCTCCACGGGCGCGGAGAAAAGGTCGCCCCGCGCTTCGAAGACCACGCGCCTGCCCGTCGGTGTGAGGGTGCCGTCGCGGATCTCCGAACCCACATTTACCACGCGCGGCCGGAGGGTCGCGCGATCGGTCACCAGGGTGATCTCGACCTCGCGCAACTGCTCGGTGGCGAGGTCGAGCAGATGCAGCTGGCCGTGGCTCTCAAAGACGATCTCCGCCGGGCCGATGCTCGGAAAATGCACGTCGTAGTCGGTGAAGCGCGTGACCTGCCGCACCTGCCGGGTCGCGGGATCGTAGTTCCAGAGATTGGCCCGCGCACCCGGGCCGCGATCGGAGAGAAAGTACAGCGTCGCGCCGTGCCACATGGGCTGCGAGTCATTCGCCGGATCGGACGCGACGACCTCGGCGGTGCCCTTTTCCAGATCGTAAATCCAGAGGTCGGGCGCCATGCCGCCGCGGTAGCGCTTCCACGTCGCAAAGCTCGTGTCGATCATCGTGTAGGCGAGCCTTTTCCCATCCGGCGAGAGCGCGCCAAATTCCCCATACGGCACCGGCAGCCGCTCGGGCAGACCGCCCGTCGCCGGCACCCGGAAGAGCTGATGCACCCGCTCCGTGAAGCTCTGCATTTTCGAGGCAAAGAGGATCGACTGCCCATCGGGCGCCCAACCCAGCATGCGATCGTCGGCCCCGTGATGCGTCAGCCGGAGCGGCTCCCCGCCGGTCACCGGCAGCGTGTAAAGATCGACGTCGCCTTCGTAGTTTCCCGAGAAGGCGAGGCGCGTGCCATCCGGGGAAAAGCGGGGAAACTGCTCGGTGCCGCGCGGCGTGCTCAGGCGCACGGCCAGGCCGCCGGACTTCGGCGCGATCCAGATGTCGCCGGCATAGGCAAAGGCGAGCTGCGTGGCGGAGACCGCGGGGGTCTGCAGCAGGCGCGCGTCGATCGGGGGCGGGAATTCGGCAGCGAGGGCGCAGGTGCTGGCGAGAGCCAGAGCGAGGGGGAGGAGCTTCATGGGATGAGCGGCGACCGTAGGGAGGAAGTGGCCGCTTGTCCGCTCGGATTTCCGCCGCCCGGGTACGGCGCGCAATGCGGGCTCGCCTTCTCGCCCCCCGCATCCGAAAGGATGGAGCCATGAAACGCGAACGTCTCCGGGCCGTGGCCATCGCCGAATGGCGCGGCTACCACGAGCCCCTGGTGGCACGCGACCGGACCGTGGGTGTGGGCGACGCGGTCGGGAAGCTCATGCAGAGCCTCGGGCTGAAGGAGCGCCTGCAGGAGGAGCAGGTGCTCCGCGCCTGGCGGGAGATGGTGGGCGATTTCGTCGCGCGGCATTCCACGCCCGACCGGCTGAAGGATGGCGTGCTCCTGGTGCGCGTGCTCCAGCCCACGGTGCATTTTGAACTCGAGCGCGTCTGGAAGCGCGACATCCTCGCCAAGCTCAAAGCCCGTTTCGGGGCGAAGACGGTGCGCGAGGTGCGCTTCCGCATCGGGTGATGGCCGATCTCATCCACATCGAGCAGCTCGCACTTTTCGCTTACATCGGCGTACCCGACGCCGAGCGCGCCGCGGCGCAGCGGCTCACCGTGAACCTCACGCTCGAACCCGCGCGCGGCTTCCGCGGGCTCGACGACGATCTGGCGAAGACCGTCGATTACTTCGCCGTGTGCGAAGCGGTGAAGGCACTGGCCGCCGCCCGACCGCGGAAGCTCATCGAGACCCTCGCCGAAGAAATCGCGGCGCTGGTGCTGGGCCACTTCGCGGTCCGGGCGGTGGAAGTCGAACTGCGGAAGTTCATCCTGCCGGACACCGCCCATGTCGCCGTCCGCCTGCGCCGGACTGTCGGCGGATCACGCGCCAGCGACCCGGACTGCACCCCTTCCGGGAATTGAACGGCCTGGGGGCCGGCCTGTCTGAAGCCCCGCTTACCCCTCGTCCCTCATGTCCTCGTTTGCCCTCGCCGGGGCTTCCCTGCCATTCGTCCCGGAATCTCATTTTCCATCCGCCACCGCGCCTGTTACCAAGGCCCGCGCGATGCAGGACGACTCCAGCCGAAAACAGGACGACGAGCTAATCGCCCGCACGCGCGCGGGCGACGCGTCGGCTTTCGACGAGCTGATCGTGAAGTACAGCCCGCGCCTCTACGGCCTGGTGTACAACATGACCTCGAACCACGAGGACACGAACGACCTGATGCAGGACATCTGGGCCAAAGCCTTCCGTTCGATCGCCGGCTTTCGCGGCAAGTCGTCCTTTTACACCTGGATCCATTCCATCGGGGTGAACATGTCGATCAACTTCCTGAAGAAGCGGAACCGGCGCTACCACCTGAGCCTCGACGACGTGGATGCCAACATTCAGAACGACAAGGAATTCATCGAACTCACCGCGAGCAGCACGCCGGTGCGGGATGCCGACCTGGCCGAGCTCCAGAAAAGGTTGAACGAGGCCATGCAGAAGCTGTCCCACGACCACCGCGCCGTGGTCACCATGTTCGACATCCAAGGGATGCCGCACGCGGAGATCGGGAAGATCCTCGGAACCTCGGAAGGGACCGTCCGGTCGCGGCTCTTCTACGCGCATCGGCAGTTGCAAAATTTCCTCACTGAATTCCGTTCGCAACCCGGTTGACCCGCTCCCGATCCCGCTCCTGTATGCCCGAACCCGAGATCAATCTCTCCGCCCTCCTGCGTCTCAAACGCTACGAGCAGCCGCCCCCGGGATATTTCGATCGACTGTTGCAGGATGTGCACCGCCGCCAGCGCACCGAGTTGCTCCGCCGCCCGCTCTGGAAGATCGCTGTGGATCGGCTGCAGACTTACTTCGGCGAGCACAGTATGGGCGGCCTCTCCTACGCCGGCGCGATGCTCGCGGTGCTCCTCGCCGGCGTCGCCGGGATCGGCCTCATGACGCCCGACCTCGAGACCTCAGGGCCGGCCGAGTCGCGGATCGCGGAGAATACCGCGCTGGTCACGCCGACGGTGGTTCGCTTCACTCTCCGCCCGCGCCCCTTCTCGCTCGAGACGGCGCGCCCGGCACCCGCTCCACCAGCCCTCGCCGGCGATAGGATGAATCTACCTCCGCGGTACATCATCGACGCGCGTCCTGTGAGCTATGAGCCACCGTCGAGTCTCTAGCTGCCGACTTTCCCCGGGCACCGCGGTCCGCCGGTCGGCCCGCGGGCTGGCGGGATGGAAAATGCGGCCCGTATTTGCCTTGGCCGTCGGCCTTGCCCTGACCCCACTCTGTACCGTGGCCGAGGATCAGTCCGGCGCGCAGTTGCTCGACACCATCCAGCGGCAGGTCACGGAGCTTTTTGAGAAAAGCCGGGGCGCGGTGGTGCGCATCGAAGGCACTGACTCCGACGGGCGACTCTTCGGCACGGGCTTCTTCATCGACCCCACCGGCACCCTCTACACCTCCTACTCCGTGGGTGGCGAGACGCACGATCTCGTGGTCATCCAGGGCGCGGCCAAACATCCCGCCCGGCGGCTCGTCGCCGATGCGCGCACTGGCATCGCCATCCTGAAAGTCGAGACGCAGACCCCCTTCCTCACCTTTGGCAATTCCCGCGAACTCCGCACCGCCTCCCCCGTCCTCGCCATCGGCTATCCGATGGATCTCTCGATCACCCCGAGCTTCGGCATCGTCGGCGGATTCGACATCCGCCATCTCGGCCGCTGTTTCGCCACCGCGCACATCCGCGCCAATGTCCCGGTGCAGCGCGGCGAAGGCGGCGCGCCGCTGCTGAACATGAAGGGCGAAGTCGTCGGCGTGCTCATCAGCAGCATCGACAATGGCAGCGCCTCCTTTGTGCTCCCGATCGAGGCGGCGGAAAAGGTGCGCAGCGATTTCGTGCGCTTCGATGCCGTGCGCCCGGGCTGGATCGGCATCGCCGTGGCCCCGAGCGACCCCGCCCATCCCGACACCACTCCGCCGGTCATCCAGGGTGTGGTGGAGGATTCGCCGGGGGCGAAGTCCGGGTTGCGGCTTGGCGATGTCGTCACCCGGCTCGGCACCAGGCTCGTGGCCACCGAGGACGACGTGCTCTCCGCCTCCTTTTTCCTCACCGCCCTCGAAGACGTATCCATCGCCGTGCTCCGGGAGGGGCAGCGTCTGGAGATGACGGTGCGCCCGGTGGATCACCCGCAGTTTCAGCGTCCCCAGCCCGCGGTGCTCGGCGCGAACGATCTGCGCCTCCAGGCCACGGAACTCAATCAGTAGCCGCGACCGGTCGGCCGCTACTCGTCTTTCTTCGCCGGCTTTTCCTTCGGTTCGGCGTCCGGTTCGTCTTCGTCTTTCTTCTTCTTCGTCTTCGACTTTTTGTCCAAGGCCCGGGCGGCGATTTCGTCCTTGGCCAGCTCCCGCAGGACGCGGGCGATCATCGGCGCAGCCGAGGTGCCGCCGTGCGCGTCGGACGCGTTGCGGGCATCGGATTCGTAGAGCGCGGCAAAGGAATACTTCGGTTTGTCCACCGGCGCAAAACCCGCAAACCAAGCCGCGGTGCGTTCCTTCTTCCCCGCACCCCACTGTGCAGTGCCGGTCTTGCCCGCCACCGGCAGCCCGCTGATCCGCGCCACGGGTGCAGTGCCGGCGCGGCTCTCGACGACCCCCGTCATGCCGCGTTTCAGCGCCGCCAGCACCTCCTTCTCAAAGTCGATCTGCGACCGCGCCCGCACATCGTAAGCGGTGACGATCTGGCCATCGATGCTTTGCACCTGATTCACGAGCCGCGCGGCGTAGAGCGTGCCGCCATTGCCCACCGCGCCCATGGCCATGGCCATCTGCAGCGGCGTGGTGGTCACGTCCCCCTGGCCGATGGAAAAATTCGCGAGATCGCCGCCGGCCATGATCCGCTTGTGGACGCGCTTCATGTATTCGTCGTTTGGGATCACCCCGGCGGACTCCGCCCCGAGCGGGATGCCAGTGCGTTGCCCGAGGCCGAAGCGCTGCGAGTAGTCGGCCATGATTTTCGAACCGATCTTCATCCCGACCTGATAAAACCACGTGTTGCACGACTGGGTGAGGGCGTCGGCAAAATTCAACGAACCCGCATGGCCGCGCTTCCAGTTGTTGAAGGTCAGACCGCCGATCTTCAGCGCGCCGGGGCAACTGAACTCGTCCCCCGGATCCACTTTCCCGGATTGCATCGCCGCCGCCCCGACGATGACCTTGAAGACCGATCCCGGCGGATACGCCGCCTGATAGGAACGCGGGAAGAGCGGATTGTTCGGATCGTCCTGGAGGGCCTTGAAGTCCTCGGTGGAGATAAAGGGAATGAAGGAGTTCGGGTTGAACGCCGGCCACGAGGCCATCGCGAGGATGTCGCCGTTATTCGGGTCCACCACCACCATGGCACCGCGTTTGCAGCCGCGCTCGAGCGCCTGCTCGCAGAGTTTTTGAATCCGCGAGTCGATCGTCGTCACCACATTGTAGCCGGGCTGCGGGGGGGCCATCACCTGCTCGGAGACGCGCCGGCCGGTGGCGTCGGTCGTGAGGTGATACTGGCCGGCCCGGCCCTGCAGTTGATCGTCAAAGGATTGCTCCAGGCCCGCGCGCCCTTCCGCCCCGGGCCACATCGGTTCGTTGGCCTGGATCGGCCCATCGAGCAATCGGCCGGAGCGTCCGGCGTACCCCACGATGTGCGCCGCCATGCGGCCATTCGGGTAATGCCGCTGGTAGGTCGGCTGCAGCGCGAAACCCTCGGGATTCACCTTCTTGAACGCCTCTATCTCGCTCTGCTTCAAATCCAACGCGACGACCATCGGCAGGATCCCGCGATTCTTGTAGTGCTTCAGCGCCTGCTCCGGCGTCCACGCGATCGGGTGCGCGAGCAAGCCCTCCGCGACCGCGATGCGCCGCTCGACAAAAGTCCGCACCTCGGCGTCCGTGAAGCTCAGCGGCGAGGGGAATTGGATGCACAGGTTGTAACTCAGGCGCGTCTGCGCGAGCGGCTGGCCGGCCCGGTCCACGATCTGCCCGCGCGGCGGCGGGATGGCCAGGATGGTCGTGCCCGCCTGCACCTGGGTCTCCCACGAAGGCACCAACTTCGGCCCGCCTGGCTTCGACGACGACGCGATCCGCGGCGGCTCCTGAGCGAGGAGCACAGCAGTGAGCGCAAAGAACGGAAGCAGGCGCATGGGAAGCATCGGCGCGGAGTCTAGCCCGCAGCGGCCTACGCGCTAGGCCGATTTCCGTCCGCTACCGCGGCGGTTTGCGTGGACTCGCCGCCCGCGCTGGTTATGCCTCCTGCACCGCATGATCATCCTGCTCAAGCTCCTGCTCGCCGCCGCGCTCGCGCTCGGCATCGCCATGTTTGCCATCTGAAACGCGTGCGCCCTTTCCGCTACTGCGCCGATCCCGTCTGCCTCGCGGCCACCGCCGCCTATCTCCTGAACCGTCTCTGGATCGCGCCGCACTGGGGCGCGTCCGCACCCTTTCTCACCGCGCATTTCGCCGACCTGTTGCTCGTGCCCAGCGCCCTCCCGCTGCTCCTCTGGCTGCAACGCCGCGCCGGGCTCCGCCTCCACGACCAGCTACCGCAGACGGGGGAAATCCCCGTCGCCACTGGCTGGTGGGCGCTGCTCTTCGAGGGCGTATTCCCGCCGCTCCTCCACCGCGGCGTCGGCGATCCGCTCGATGTCCTCGCCTATGCCGCCGGCGCGCTCCTCGCGGCGCTCTGCTGGAGGCGCTTCCCCACGCTCGCGCCACCGGCGGGGAAACTCCGCCTTCCCGCTCCCGGCGCAGTTCAGTAGCTCTTCGCCCAGAGCACCCGGCGCGCGCTCGGATTCCCGGAGAAAGGACACGTCCCGGGCTCGGCGGCCAGATGCTGTGGGATGCAGCGGATCGTCACCTTGAGGTCGGTCTTGATCTGCTCCTCGACCGCGCGCGAGCCATCCCAATGCGCGGAAACAAAGCCCCCGTGAATCTCCGGCTTGGCCGCATTCTGCGGCGTGAAGAAAGCGTAGAACTCGTCTTTGGAATCGATCGGCACAGTGTGCGCATCGCGCAGCGCCGTCGCCCGCTGGAGCAGACCATCCTGCATCGACTGGAGCGTTCCCGCCACGGACGCGACAAAGTCGGCCACGGTGGGAAACTCCTTTTCCTTGTGCCCGCGATCGCGCCGCGCCACCGCGATGGTGCCTTTCTCCAGATCGCGCGGCCCGATTTCCACGCGGAGCGGGACGCCTTTCTTGATCCACTCCCAGCTCTTCGTGCCACCGCCGAGGTCGCGCTTGTCCACTTCCACCCGGATCGGTTCGCCGGCAAAGCTCTGCGTGCGCAGCGTGGCGGCGAGCTGATCCACCGCCGCCCAGACCGCTTCGCGCGTCTCGGGCTTCGGCGTCACCGGGATGAGGACGACATGGGCCGGC
>Ga0105048_10017509_pt1 | contig 11055 bp, 8 predicted proteins | sample MAT05_FD_78382 | JGI IMG/M metagenome (GOLD analysis project Ga0105048, IMG submission 78382) | Freshwater microbial communities from Lake Fryxell liftoff mats and glacier meltwater in Antarctica - MAT-05 | ecosystem: Environmental > Aquatic > Freshwater > Ice > Liftoff microbial mat | place...
CACTCCGCGGTCCAGCCACCCTGTTCTGGGCAATCGCTTCAGTCGCCCGACTGCCAGCAGAAATTCGAGAAAACCAGAGAGTTCAGCATTCTTCATTTTGAAATTCTACCGGTCCGTCCGGTGAACCGCATGTGTGATCGGAAAACTAAACCGGTGGTTTGAGCGTCAAGTGGAGCACGGACCAGTCGCCCGCGGAAGAAGTCGAGTGGTATAACCGATACACGGAGCGACGTCTGAACAAGTGGTGTCGCTATGAAGAATGGAGTGTTACGACTTGCCAGATCCGCGCATGACTACTTGGGCGAAAGCGATTGTCAACTACTCGGTCGTCGTGAAACCCGGCGACTCGGTGGTGATCATTGGCGGAGCGCCGGCAGAGCCTCTGTTGCGCGCCATTTACCGTGAGGTTGTGGCCAACGGTGGTTACCCGATTATGTTCCCGATCTTCTCCGGACTCAACGCAGATCTCTTGCTCCACGGACAGGACGATCAGGTGAACTGGATTAATCCAGTCGAGCGATTTCTCCGAACCGAAGCCGATGTGGTGATCAACGTGCTCGCGGAAAGCAACACGAAATCGATGTCCGCCGTTGACCCCGTGCGCCAGAGTATGTTTCAGCGCGCGCGGTCCGAAATTCTGCAAACATACATGGAACGCGACGCCTCTGGAGTCATGCAGTGGACCATCACGCTTTACCCGACGGACGCGTTCGCGCAGGACGCGGACATGTCGACCGGCGATTACGCGGAATTCGTTTTCAATGCCTGCAAACTCAATCAGCCAGACCCGATCGCAGCGTGGCTGGAACTCGCGCAAGAACAACAACGTTTGATCGACTGGCTGACCGGTAAGGATGAAATCCACCTGATCGGTCCCGGAACCGATCTCAGGCTTTCGGCGAAGGATCGGATCTGGTGCAACGCCGATGGGAGGAAGAACTTCCCCGATGGCGAGGTCTTCACCGGTCCGGTTGAAACCTCGGCGAACGGGTACGTGCAGTTCAGCTTTCCAGTGATCAGTGGCGGACGCGAGATTTCCGATATTCGACTGTCGTTTGAGAACGGCAAAGTCACTGAAGCGAGCGCCGCGAAAGGCGAGGACTATCTCCTTCGCACGCTTGAAACCGACGAGGGCGCCCGATTCCTGGGCGAATTCGCGTTTGGCACAAACTTCGACATCCAGCGATTCTCCAAGAACATCCTGTTCGATGAAAAGATCGGTGGAACGGTCCACATGGCGATCGGCGCCGGTTACCCGAACACCGGAAGTACGAACAAGTCCGCTATCCACTGGGACATGATTTGTGATCTTCGCCAGGGTGGTCAGGTCCATGTCGATGGACAACCATTCATACGGGATGGCAGGTTTGTTGTTTAGCTGTCGGCCAACAGCTAACAGCTAACAGCTATCGGCCGACAGCTAACAGAAGATTGTAGCGAGTTGAGAAACAGACACGTAGCGTGTGAAGGGTCCCGGGGGCGAAATGACCACGGTGGAGCAAGCGAAGAGAATTGAGGTCATGGAGGTCACTCCGGCGGTCGGGCCGATCGACGCCGTGGCAGTTATTCCCGGTTCCAAGAGCATCACGAATCGCGCGCTCCTGGTCGCAGCGCTCGCCGAGGGCGAGAGTCTCTTGACCGGTGCCCTGTACAGCGATGACACGACGTACATGGCCGCGGCGCTCAATGCGCTTGGACTTACCGTCGATTCCGATCCTGACGGCGAATCTTTTCGCGTTCACGGTGGTGGGGGCACATTTCCGGTCAAGGAAGCTGACCTCTTCGTCGGTAATGCCGGTACCGCGATGCGTTTTCTCACTGCCGCGCTCCCGCTTGGCGAAGGCCGATTCCGAATCGATGGAATTCCGCGCATGCGGAAGCGCCCGATTGCTCCGCTGCTGAAAGCGTTGAATGATCTCGGCGCCGACGCGGTGAGCGAAGATTCGACCGGATGTCCCCCGGTGGTGGTCAACGCCAGCGGATTGCCCGGCGGAAGTTGCGCGATGACCGGCGACCAGAGCAGCCAGTACTTCAGCGCGATTCTTCTTGCGGCCCCCTACGCGAGAAGCGGGGTGGAAATTACCGTGATCGGCGATCTTGTCTCCAAACCGTATATGCCGATGACCGCGGCGGTGATGACTGCATTCGGCGTCGATGTCGAACTCGACAATGAACACTGGCGGACATTTCGGGTGGCGCCGGGTCAGAAATACACGGGACGATCTTTTCAGATCGAACCAGACGCATCGAATGCGTCCTACTTCTTCGCGGCGGCAGCCGTGACTGGTGGGAGGGTCCGAGTCAACGGACTCGGCAAGCACTCCACCCAGGGCGATCTCCACTTCGTCGATGTGCTTGCCGCGATGGGAGCCCATGTCACCGTCGCCGATGATTATGTCGAAGTGGTTGGTCCGCCTGTGGGCGACCTGCGAGGCGTCGATCTGGATCTCAATGCGATCTCCGATACCGCTCAGACACTCGCCGCCATTGCGCCTTTTGCCAACAGCCCGACCACCTTTCGTGGCGTCGAACATGCGCGGCTCAAGGAGACGGACCGGGTCGGTGCGCTGGCAACCGAATTGCGCAGGCTTGGACAACAGGTCGAAGAGCGCCCGGATGGCCTTACCATCACTCCGAAACCAGTTGTTCCGGCCGATATTGTGACGTACGACGACCATCGGATGGCAATGAGCTTCGCGATCACTGCCCTGCGTGCGCCAGGAGTTCGGATTCTCGATCCGGGTTGCACGGCCAAGACATTTCCGGACTTCTTCGATCGTTTGGCCAGGGTAATCGCGCCTCGATGATCCGGGAAGATGCCCGGAATGGGTTCAGATCGATGACGGTACAACAATCGAACAAGGTGAGGGGAAGCTCCGTCCAGAAGCAAGATCCGCTGTCACAGGCAATCGAGTGGATCGTGACGCACAACGTCCACGTGATTCTGGGTGCACTGGTAGTGCTTGCGGTTGCGTTTCAGCAGAACTTCTCAGATATCACCAAGGCACGTTTCCACCCGGACGAATCTCGCTGGCTGAATCGCGCGATCTACACCGAGAAGATCTTCGATCCCTTTGGCTCCACCTGGGAAGACCGCTATCTCACGCGCGGCCAGCCGCCGGGTGGGTCCTATATCACCGGAATTGGTTTGCTCTTGCAGGGTCGCGATCTCGACTCGAATGGACCGTGGGAATTCACCCGTGGCGGTGAAACGGTGACCTGGTGGAATGCAGCTGCGGGTAACATGCCAGCCTGGGACGATCTGGAAGCGGCCCGCCGTACCAGCGCGTTCCTTGGTACCGTGAGTGCGGTGGCGCTCTTTTTCATCGTCCGGCGTATGTCCAACGTCTTCGGCGGAGTGGCAGCCGGACTCTTCTTCGCCATCCATCCGTTGTCGATCTATCTCTCCACCCTGGGTGTCTCGGATGCCGCATTTACGTTTTTGACTGCGATGTCGACTCTGGCCGCGATGCGACTTGCGCGCACCCGATCCTGGCCAATTGCAATCCTGCTCGGGTTGTTGCTTGGGGCGGGCACCGCGACGAAACTCACCCCTTTTTTGATTGCGTTCGCTCTCGCAGGACTCGGTGTGGTTTTTGCGCTCACGACGTACACTCGCCGAATCGAGTTTCTCTCCCGGGTCGTGGATTTCATTCCCGGATTGGGCACATTGCACGCCCGTGAACTGAGCTGGAAGTTGATTTCGCTTCCCATTGTGACGTGTCTGACCTTTTTTGTGACCTACCCATTCCTGTGGCCGTCACCGATCAGCCGCACTCAGAATCTGTTTGATTTCCGGCAGGCAGAGATGTCAAGTCAGGCCAGAATCTGGCCTCAATCCGCGGTCTCGTCTCGATTCAACGCGCTCGAACGAACCTGGCAGATGCTTGAAAACCGGTACAGCTCGACCGGCAAACTGTTCGCGGAAATCGCGAGAGTGTCGGGTCGCGACATTTCCGAACGCGGTATCGATGTGCCACTTGCCATGGCCGGATTGGCAATCGCGTTGGTGCTTGTCTGGAAACGTGGTCTTTCCAGCCCGACATTTCTTGGTTTGACGGTGGCCGGTTTGCAGGCGGCCATTATTGTCGGCGGCCTTACTATCGACTTCGACCGGTATTACCTGCCGATCGTTTTCATCTTTGCGATCGGTGTCGGCGTGCTGGCGGGAACCGCGGCTTCCGTGCTGCACCGGGTAGCTATACGGTTCGGACTTCCAGAACTGCCCCTTCCTTCCCCTATGCCCGCCAACGCAGACTGAACCGATTTAACCTTGAGCTAGAACGACGGGTACGGGCCCGCCCCACCCCTGAAAATGGATGCTTTCGTATGGTTGAGGTCCCGTACCGACCAACCACCGACCGCTATTGCCGATCGCCCTTAGCCGCGAGATTCCAGCACCAGCTCGATGCGGAACTCGGGTTTGTCAACACTCTCCAGCACGAAGACGTTGCCCGCATCAACCGGGACATCGAACACAAACCCACGGTCATCGGTTTCACTCTTGCCGATGTTCAGATTCCAGCGAGTGCCGACGATCTCCTTTGAGGCCTGATTGTCGATCCGATAGGTACTTCCGTTGGCGTCAACGAGTCGAAGATCATCAAGCGGGAGCCTGCGAGCGGTATCGGTTAAATTTTTCACTTTCAGATTGACGCGGAGATATTGTCCTTCGGGATCGAGTCCGTCAGGAGCAGGTACTACCGACACCCCTTCGGCGATGAAGACGAGATTACTTCCATAGGCAATCTCGTCCCCGATCGGCTTTGGAGGCACGAGGGTCGGCGTGGCCGTTGGCAGTGGTGTGTTGGTCGGAGTCGGGGTAATGGTCGCAGTAGGTTCGGCCGGTGGTGTGCAGACGATTCCCTCCGCTACTCTCGTGCGAAGATCATTCAGCTCCAACAGCTCGGCCTGACGCGTTGCGGTCGCATCCGGGGTTGCGTCGGCCGCGTTCGCCACCGGATTTGTGCCACTACGGACGAGCATTCCGAGCGCAAATGCTCCGATAAGCATGGCCATCCAGATTGCTGGCCGGAGACTGTGACTTTTCGGATCGTAAGATGTTTCAGATTGCGCCTGCTGCATTGGTTTGCTCCTCTGAATTGCTGTTCAACATCTTTCAATCCTGAGCAGCATCACCAGGAATTGCCATCACCCAAAAGCGCCAGAGTCGTTAAATACAACGACCCCCCAGCCATTTTTGGCTGGGGAGTCGTTTCCGGTTACGCCGCGGATAACTCCGCGTAGTGCTCGGAGATTAGGAAGTGGCTGCGCCGCCGAGGCCGCTGGAGATGTCGGTGAAGACACCAACGATGTTGTCGCCAACGGTTCCGAGGATCACGATTGCGACGACGGAAACCAGCACGAGGATAAGGGCGTACTCAACCATGCCCTGGCCCTCTTCGTCCGACTGGAACTTGTTAAGGAAATTCATGACGGTCTCGAGAATCATTGTGTTGTTCCTCCCTGAAAAAAAAACGACAATTGCGATAAATCCATGTCATCCGTTCCCCTCGTTTCGGTTGTCCCGTCCCGTCTCGCTGGGTTCGTCTGACAGTTGCTATGTTAGGTTCGGGCCTAACAACCTAAAATCACCCAACGGCGGCAACGGGGTTAGGGACGTCCGTACTTCCCGATGAACATCTGTATCGTCGGTGGATGGCTGCAAATAACAACTCTTCCTATACGTTCGGGCAGCTGCCAACGAATCGCGCCGAACGAATGGTGTAAAGTGCCGAAATGAATGTTCCACGCGCGGGAAGCACCCGCTTCGCAATCCGCAACAACTCACGAATCGCATACGATCCCGGCAAAGAACCCGAGGAATCCGGCAACCCGGCCATCGTGCTCATGCACGATCTTCTGGCTGATCGCACAGCATTCTTGGCGCAACGAGCGGCGCTGGGTGTCGCGAGCAGGGTGATCACACCGGATGCACGGGGACATGGCGCCAGTGCCACCCTCGCGAACCAGTGGTACACCATGGCCGAACTCGCGCAGGACATCGTGGCGATCCTGGATGTCGAGGAGATTCAGATGGTCCATTTGGTCGGACATGGACTCGGCGGAGCAACCGCGTTCGAGGTCGCCAGGCGCTTTCCCGAACGGGTTGCGACCCTCACGATGATCGAACCAGCGCTCTTCGGTGTGCTGGACAACGATCTGTCGTCGGCAGTCGTGGGTGCGCGCAACGAATTCCGATCAACCGATCGCGCTGCAGGCGATGCTGCCTACAAAGGCCTCACCGACAAGGCACTGGATACCTATCTTCTTCCCCGCTGGGGAAATGGGTGGCGCGAAGCCGTGTCGAAGGTTCGGCTCGGTGCAATCCGCCGCCACGCCAGTTCACTGGCAGGATTGCTCCCGGCGATTGATGGCTACACGGTTGCTAAAAATGAACTTCGTCTCTTTCTGGTACCGACCAGAATCGTGCTGGGAGCGGATGCGCACCCGGTAGTGCGGCTGAGTGCCGAACGACTTGCGGCGAATTTGCCAGCCGCGCGAATCGAAACGATGGAACTTGCGGATCGACCGAATACACCCTTCTCTGGCAATGGTGCTGTGCGCCTGAATCCTCTGCTGACAGGGTTTCTGTTCGATCAGTAGAGTTTGTACACGGCAATCAGGCCCGGCGCACCAGCGCGACTCCCGCCAACGCAAGCAATCCCCCCAACGCCTGTACCGCATTCAGGCGCTCGCCCAAAAAGAGCGCGGCAAGAATCATGGCGCCGACAGGTTCGAGGTAAAGGTAGATCAGGGTTCGTGATGGCCCGATTTCATGTACCGCTCGCTGCCAGAGTGAATTACCGATCAGAATCCCGAAGACTCCGCCATAGACCACCGATGCCCATGCCGCGAGCGATGGCGCATTGCTGATCGCCTCCCCGATAGAAACCGCGCTTATCGGTACGATGAAGAGAAGTGACGCTGCCAGCAACCAGGCAGATGTTCGCAGAGTGCCGTACTTTGCCAGCAGTGGCGCGGGCAGAATTGTCGCCACCATCCAGGCGACCGCGCCACAGAGCGAAAGGAGATCGCCGAGGAGGGTCGCGTCACTCGATCCGCCCGCACCGAATACCAGAAGAACAACCCCAAGGAAACCGCCGATAACGCCAAATGACGAACGCCGATCGAGCCGCTGCCGTTTGATCACCAGGCGGTATATCGCTATTAACAGGGGAGTACAGGAGATGAGAATGACATTGTGGGAAACGCTGGTGCGTGCCAATCCGCCAATGTAGAAGAACTGGGAGAGTCCCATCCCGATTGTTCCGGCGAGCACAATCCGGCGGATATCCTGACGTTCGATCAGGATAGGTTCACGACGGATCCACAGAAATGAGAAGAGCAGGATGACCGCAATGATCGGGCGGATCGCGGTGTAGGCCAGGGTCGGAAAATCCGCCAGAGCCCACTTGGCGAAGGGTCCCATCGCGCTCCAAAAGAAGATGGCGCCAAGGGCGGGCCAACACAGCATTGACGTGTCGACCGGGGCCGATTCTTTACTTTGTTGCTGTTCGAGCAAGTCAGCGGACATGCACAGAGAGTACCCGGTATGCCGGCACTTCGCTGAGACCGAGTGATACGTCGTCGAATCGGGCGAATTCTCCGCCCGATCCGACGACGCATGGAACATTCCTGAGATCTCCCCCGTTCCGGTCGGAGGAGTCACGAACGAGATTCGTTACTCGTTGATTTTGTGCTCGTCTGCCTTCGCTGCCGATCGGAGCTTTTGCCCGATAAGCAACGCAGCTGCACCCGCCGTCAGACCAGTTGTCAGTAACGACACTGTGGAAACATTGGTGTCACTACCGGACCCTGTATTGGGAAGAGCAACCGGGGCGACGTAACCGCCGTCATCTTCGCCACCTGACTCGCCATTTGCCGGTTCTTCACCGCCACCGCCACCGTCGCCATCTCCGTCATCAGGTTCGGCCACTGCACACATACCTTCTGTGCACACCAGATCTCCGCAGCAAACGCGATCCGAGTCACATGCGAGACCTTCAGCCACACACTCCGGTGCCCCACCGCAATAGCCATCGATGCATTCGCCGACTTCACAACCCTGATCACCATTGGAGTCGCAAAGTTGACCAACTCTGACGTAACACGAACCACCGCTGAAATCACCGTCGTTGTGATTTCCGCCGCCATCCAGGCAAACTTTGTTATCGCAGCACGAGACGATGCTGGAGCAGTAGAGTGGCGCGCAGACTGGAATTTCGATGCACTGCTGTCCGACGCAGTAATAACCGTCGCAGCACTCCGAGTCGTAGTTGACGCACGAACCGGATTCTCCTTCTCCGCACGTAGATGCCAACTCACAGAAGAAGGTCTCCTGGTTGCAAACATACCCCTCACAACATTCACCATCGCATGGCGTCGTTTCGTCACATGCGGGAGCCGTCCCGCATGCCCCGGAGATGCAGGTCAGACCATTGCAGCAATCGCTGTCGTCTGAGCAGTCGGCTGACTCGCCGCAGAAGACGCAGGCGTCATTTCCCTGCCGAATCCCTGAAACACAAAGCATGTCGGAGCAACAGTCGTCGACAGAGTAGCAAACGCTCCCAGGACCGACGCACGTACATGTGAAACTCTCACAGGAACCCGAACAACAATCTCCATCACCACTACAGACCACGTCAAATCCGAAACAACCGCCCGCAGATACGTTCTTGGCGGAGTTTAGTCCGGCAACGGCAACTGCGCCGGCGAGAAAGGTCTTGATTGCCTCTCTTCTAGTTTTCCCGCGCGCCAGCAAACGGGCAAATTCGTCAAACTGCCTGCCATCCATGTGTTTCACTCCTTGCGCTCTCGCGAACCTGCCATTCGAAATAGGCGGGGAAGACGCCTCGACGGGTCGAACCGGACGATCCGAGGATCAGCGTCTCCCCCATTCAGACTAGGAGTGTTGGATGGCGCAAGCATCCGGGAAGTCCGCCACTTTTGGGGCGAATATCGACGAATACATCAGAATTTCTTAACAGGAGGGGCGTTGTGTTAAGAATGTGGTCGAGGTCGCAGTCCGCCATTGACCGCGAGCGCGATTGCTGAAGAACGGCGTTCGACACCCAGAACAGTGAAGACCGCGGTCAGATGGCGTTCAACGGTACGTGAGCTTATCCCGAGTTCGGTGGCGATCTCCCGGTTGCTCATGCCATCGGCAGCGAGCGCGAGAATTTCGCCTTGACGGTCGGTCAGGAGGCTCGTCAGTGCATTCGATTCAGGTTCTACCGGTCGGGACACGGTGGTGGCATCCACAACTCTGCCAGAGTTGAGAACTTCGACCACCAGCCGCTCGCGAGACAAAGCGCGCCCGGTTTGCCACACTGAGTGCAATCCTTCACCGAGAGCATGTTCGATGGCTGATTTCAATCCGGCGTAATCAAAGAGGGTATACGGTTCCGAATCGACTGATTCCCGAATCGACTCTGCCCCACCCAGCCAACGGGCGGCGCGCGTAAAGTCTCCGGAGTCAGCAAATGACCCGGCGATTGCCTCGATGGTGAAGGCGATATCGATCCAATCGTCGAGACTCTGGTAGGTCATCAGCCCTTCGCGCAGGAGTTCGGTTCCGTGTATACGTTGACCTAATGCAACGAGCGCGATTCCATGTTGATAGAGTGAGCCAGCAAGATAGGCGAGATTTCCGGTCACGCGAAACTGGGCGACAGCATCACCTGCTCGTACTGCCGCCGATTGGGCATCACCGAGCGACATGAATACTTCGGCCTCATTGCACGCAAGAATGGCGACTCGATCCGGATCGCCGAGTTGCCGCGCCATGTCACTGGCGCGGGCCATGTATTCCAGCGCGTCCTGGAACTTGCCCATCCGGGCGGACACTTCACCGAGGTTTGCGAGCGCTGCGGATTCGGCGGCGAGATCACCCCGTCCTGAAAGAAGAACCAGGGCGTCCATATAGGCGCGCTCTGCATTGATGTGATCGGCTCGCAGATTGGAGACATGACCGAGGTTGATTCTTCCCATTGCCTCGGTTCTGAGATCTCCGGATTCCCGCGCCAGTGCGATCGACGTGCGATGAAGCTCGCTGGCCTCGTCCAGTTCTCCCTGGGCTCGTCTCAGAAGTCCGAGCGCATCGAGTGCGCGAGCCTCTGCCCGGCGGTCATTGAGTACCCGGGTGAGCGGCAATGCCTCGTCAAGTCTGGTTCCACAATCGGCCAGGCGACCGAGCGAGAGGTGAATGACTGCTTCCGAAATGAGTAGTGAAGCCACTCCGGTATTCTGGAGTGATTGGACAAGCGGAAGTGCCTGTTCGATCCACCCGACACCTTCTTCATGACGGCCCCGCCGCTGCCAGTAGGCCGAGAGCGCATTCGTCAGGTCAAGTGCAAGTTCGGCCTCGGCATTGCCAAGACTCCATCGCAATGCACTAATCGCATCCTCATAAATCTCATCGATTTCATTGAGCAAACGGGCCTGATCCGCTCCATGTAATCCCATGGCATCCCGGGTTGCACGCTCGCTGAAATGGATCGCGTGACTTCGTCGGATTTCGGAGCCGTCGGGCTGATCATCAAGCCAACGGCGGGCATACGCGGCGAGACTGTCCAAAAGGCGGTATCGGGGTTCTCGACCCGAGGAGCCGTGGTCGACCACAATCATCGACTGGGCGGAGAGTCGATCGAGCAGAGCAATGACTTCGCCGGTACGACTGAGTTGTTCAACCTCTCCGAGCGAGAACCAACCGGCAAAGAGTCCCAGAAGCCGAAAGAGTTCTGCTTCCTCCGGTTCGAGCAGATCGCAACTCCATCCGATGGCCGCGGCCAGCGTTCGCTGCCGGAATGATCGTCCGTCGTCCACCTGAAGGAAATCGAATCGCCTGTCGAGACGTTCCAGGATTTGTTCGGGCGAAAGAATATGCATTCGAGCGGCCGCAAGTTCAATTGCCAGCGGAAGTTGGTCCAGGCGGGCGCACAATCGCCCTATCGACACGCGCTCGGCGTGGTCCGGTGCGTAGTTCGGACGCCGCTCGCGGACCTTGGCGATCAGAATCTCTTCGGCAGTGAGATCGGAAATGGGTGGCAGCTG
>Ga0105048_10017510_pt1 | contig 11054 bp, 8 predicted proteins | sample MAT05_FD_78382 | JGI IMG/M metagenome (GOLD analysis project Ga0105048, IMG submission 78382) | Freshwater microbial communities from Lake Fryxell liftoff mats and glacier meltwater in Antarctica - MAT-05 | ecosystem: Environmental > Aquatic > Freshwater > Ice > Liftoff microbial mat | place...
GCGGCCACGCCAGCGTAGGCGACGACCTTCTGCATGGGGGTGGCTCGCTCGATCTCAACCTGGTCCCCGATGATGACGGGCTTGGGCTGCGCAGCCTGCTCTTTTCGAGGCAGTCGAGACAGCGGTGAACGTTGAGGCGCCGTCTGAATCTTCCAGCCGCAAAATATCTGAAAGTTCTATCCAGCCTTAACGATAAAGTAGCAAAGCCAGTTCTGCGCGTGAGTGTTGCGCAATTCCAGAATCTGGCCAAGGGGCAGCAGCACCAGGCTGCCGGGTCCCAACACCTGGGGTTGTCCCCCCACCACAGCTTGCCCCTGGCCTTCGGCCACCAACAAAATTTCGGAAAAATGCTCCTGACGGTGGGCACCGACCGTTCCTCCCGGCTCTAACTGACATTGCAGCACTTCACGAAAAGGCGGAAGAGACTTTTGCTGCAGCAAGTCGTCGATTTGCACCCGGCCATGGCCACCAAACAGGTCAGCCTGCTCAAATCTCACGGGATCTGAAGAGCCGGCTGAATCCGTTGTTGGTAGTCCAACTGCAGTCCGTCCAGATCCGGGCCCTGCCAATCCGGCCAACCTTCCGGCCAGTGAACCGCAGCGGCCGTGAAATGAAGCGGGTCATGGTCGGGCCAGGCTTGCTCCTTGGCTTCCTGGTGCAAGTCGAAACAACCGTTGTCAAAGGGTAGTCCAGAGGCGGCCCGGGCCAGGCTGACCCTCTCGCGCAATCCCCGCGAATCCAGCGCCAGGGCACGATGGTGACAATAGGGGTTGTTACCTCGCCTATCAAAGAAGACGTGCGAAGTCCAGTTACATCCCCCCCGACAAAGCTTGGCAAACTGGCAACCCGAGCAAAATCCCCACAGGTGGGCCGTACCCTCTTCGGTGCCTTCTTTCATATTGAAAGTCAACTCGGGGGTGTTTAGCAGAATGTCGCGCAACTTTCGCTCCCGGATGTTCCCACCGGTATAAGCAGAAGTAGGCAGCGAAGGGCACCCCTTAATGGCCCCATTGGCCTCGACACCCAGGGCCGACAGTCCGGCCTGGCAGCCCTGCCAAATCAGGTCCCCGTCAGAATTCCCCATATTGCGCAACAGCACTTCAAAAGGCCCGTAGTAGCCGATGTTGTTGCCGGCGTTGATGGCCACTCCTTCGCTGAAAGCTCGTTGAGCCACTCGCGCCAACATGGGATAGAGGTCGATCAACTCAGCCGGCTGCAGCAACATGTCGGCGTTGTCCGCGGCGTTTCCCATGGGAACGGTCAACTGCAGCTGCCAGGCCTTCATGCCGGCGTCGCGCAGCAACAGGTAAAGGTCCGGGAAACGCGGAGCCGACAGGCGATTGATCTGACTGTTGCAACCCACCGTGATGCCGGCATCGCCCAGCAATCGCATGGTGTTGAGGCACTGCTGGTGAGAGCCGGGACGACCACGCAGGCGGTCGTGTATCCCCTCCAGTCCATCCACCGAAACGGAAACGGTGCCGATGCCGGCTTCCACCATTTTAGCGATGGTTCCAGCTGAAAGTCCAAAACCACCGGTGGTCATCGTAGGACGCATGCCCGCGGCCGTAATGGCTGCGGCAATCTGCAGCCAATCGCGGCGCAGGAAGGCCTCTCCTCCAATAAGAGTGACCTCAGTGATACCGTTCTCGGCCATTTGCTGAACTAAATCAAGAGCCTCGGCGGTGGAGAGTTCATCCTGACGGGCATCCCCGGCCCGCGAGCCACAATGGCTGCAGGCCAGATTGCATTTCAACGTGATCTCCCACACCGCGTAGGCATGATGACGACGAACCCAGTTTTGCGACACGGGTTAGCGGTTGGGGTCGAAAGCCACTCCGTAGAGGGGCTGGATCGGGGGGTGCGGCTTCGGCTTGGGGTCAAAGACCACCCCATACATCGGCTGCATGGGCGGATCAGGCCTGGGCTTCGGGTCGAAGATGACGCCATACATCGGCTGCATCGGTGGCTCGGGCCTGGGCTTCGGGTCGAAGACCACCCCATACATCGGCTGCATGGGCGGATCGGGCCTGGGCTTGGGATCGATGACCACGCCATACATCGGCTGAATGGGAGGATCCGGACGCGGTGGACGCGGCCGGGGGTCAATCACCCCGCCGTACATCGGCTGAATGGGAGGTTCCGGACGCGGCCGAGGCCGTGGGTCAATCACCACGCCATACATCGGCTGAATGGGAGGCTCCGGACGCGGCCGGGGGCGAGGGTCGACGACCACTCCATACATCGGCTGCACCGGCGGGTCGGGTCGCGGGCTAGGGTCGATGACAACACCATACATCGGCTGCACCGGCGGGTCAGGCCGTGGCCGAGGGTCGATGACCACGCCGTACATCGGCTGAACGGGAGGCTGGGGTTGAGGACGCGGTCTGCCCCAACCGCCTGTGACGGTATTCCAGGCGTCATCCAGGTAAGGATTTCGTTGCTGCGGCTGCCAGCCGGCACGCGGATACACCTGTTCCGGATTGCCTACAAAGCCGCCCCAGTTCATTCCCAGCTGCCGAAAGGCCACCAGGCTTTCGCGATAAAGTCCCGCCGCCCCGGCCGGGTTAAAAGCAGCCGACAGGCCTGCTTCTTGCGCCAGGGAGCTCCCGCTGACAAAACCGCGAGGTAGCGGCTGGCCAGAAGGAAGACTGGGACGTGTGGGGTCAAAACCATTGGAGTATGCCATACCAATAGTATTCCACGGCATCCCCTCATCGACAAGGGTACAAAGCTTAAGTTGCCCTAACAAAATGCCCAGGGATTGTGCTTGGGCCCGCGGAACGCTACGGGGTGCAAGAATTACTTTACTCACTCAAAGTGCCCGCCAGCGGAGCCGGTCGTGCCGAATTAGCCGCCCTCCTCGACGTCGATCCCAAGTCGCTGCCTGAAAAGGTGCGCATTTCGACCCTCTCGCCCTTGAGCAACCGGGGTTATTCCCCGGATGCAGAAGCCGAGGTATTGCGACTGATGCCCGAAGGCCTGCTGATCGGGACCACCATAGGGACCGCCCCAAGAATGCTCATCCCCTGGCAAAACATGGCCTACCTCTCCGAGGAATAGGCCTGAGGACATGCTAGACCGCCCAGAACGTGAGTTGCTCTACGGCGGGAGGTTGGTTACCCACGCGGTGCAGGATCAAGTATTTGCCGGCTCCCTGTGGGCCCAACTGCAAGCGCACTTTGGTGAGAGTCCCAGAGACTACAGGGGTAGCGACTTTCTCGCCCGCCTCCAGTTGGTTCGCCAGGAACTGAGTCAGGCCCACTGGCGCTCACTCTGCCGCGACTTTCTCCAGTCGCTTGGTATTGATCTGGCAAAGTTTTCCCTGGACCGTTTTCGTCTGCGCGGCGTGATGCCGGGCGCCGAGAACATCCCGGCCGCAGCCGCGGCCTTCTACGCCCATCGCGACTGCTGGTATGCCAACCCCCAGGCTCAAATCAATCTGTGGATGCCTCTCCACGATGTGGACAGGCTCTGTAGCTTCGGGTTTTATCCTGAGCTTTTCGAAGTCGCCGTGGAGAACGAATCTTGCGGGTTCGATTACGATGATTTTGTGGGTCACGGGGGCTTCCAGAGCACGGCCAAGGTTCCCGTACATCCGCACTGGACGGCCACCGAGCAACCCGAGCCGCCGTATTGCGTAGAACTGAAGCAAGGCAACTTGCTACTCTTTTCCGCCGCCCACCTGCATCGCAGCCTGCCCAACCGCAGCGGCCGCATCCGTTTCAGCCTGGATCTGCGCTTGGTGCACCTCCAGGACTACGCCCAAGGACTCGGCGCTCCGAACTGCGACAACCGCAGCCGCGGATCAGCGCTGGCCGATTATACCTGGTAAGCAACCTTGAGGGGCAGTTCGACCGGGTTCACAAAGTAGAGGTCATACCAGATCTGGAAACAGAGAAGCGAAAGCACCTTGTTGGCCAGAGCCGAGTTGCCGGCCGCGAATTCGTTGAGGATGCGCTGCACTTCCTGGGGTTCGAAAAGACCGTGTAGATCCAGGTTAGCCGGCGCCAGTTGGGCCCGGGCATAATCCAACAGCCAACCGGCCAGCCACTGATTGACGGGCATGACGAAGCCCTCCTTGGGCCTGTCGATGGCTTCGCTGGGAAGATACTTGCGGGCGGCCGTTTTCAGCACGCTCTTGATCTCCTGACCGTGAATCTTGAAACGGCCGGGAATGCGGGCGGCAAACTCCATAACCTCGGTATCCAGGAAGCCGGTGCGGATCTCCAGACTGTGGGCCATAGAGAGTCGATCGGCGAAGGCCAGCACCTGGTCGGGTAGCTGGGTCAGAAACTCGGCCTCGAGCACCCGATTGAGCGGGTCCTGGGCGGTCAGGCCGTCGTAAATCTTGTGCATCCAATCGGTGGTGGAATAGTCCCCCATCGCCTGGGGCTTGTAGAGCTTGCGCTTATCTTCCTCGGTGAAAACGAAAAGGCGGCTGCGCCATTCCCAATCGTGGGGCGAGGCCAGGCGGGCCAAGAAATCGGGCTGATCCTGAAAGTGGCCCAGGTCATCCAGCTTCCCCCGGCTGAATTCGGCCAGCGGGCGGGCCAGGCGGTGACTCAGGTAGGAGCCGAAGAGCTCATCGGCGCCGTCGCCAGAGATGGCCACCTTGAGGTGGCGCACGATCAGGCGCGACAAGAAATAGGTGGACATGACCCCGCCAAATGGCTCATCAAAGTGGGTGAGAATAGCCGGTAATTCATCCTGGAAGCGCGAGAAATCCAGTTCTTCCTCGTAGTGCTCGGTGTCATATTGGCGGGCGATCTGGCGGGCGCAGGCCAGATCCAACTCCTTGCCGGGGGTGCTAGAGTCGGCCCGGTAGCGCAACGTGAAGGTTTTGATCCTGTGGCTGCTGGAACTGGCCGCCAAAGCCGTGGCCAGGCTCGAGTCCAATCCGCCGGAGAGAAAGAAGCCCACCGGCACGTCGGCCAGCAGACGCCGCTGCACACCCCGCTGCAGACGAACCAGCAGTTCGTCCGCTAGTTCTTGCTCGTGCAATTCCCCCTCGAGCGGCGTCCAATCCAGCTTCCAGTATGGCTCGACGCTGCGCACGCTGCCGTCCTCCCAGACCAACTGATGGGCCGGCAGCACCTGAAAGATGCCTTCGAAAGCGCTTAACGGCGCGGGCACGTTTTTCAAAGAAAGAAAGTGGTGGACGGCTTCGCGATTGAGCTTGCGCTGAAAACCGGGGAGCTGCAACAGCGCCTTGATCTCGGAGGCAAACCACAAATGGCCTCCCTGCTCGCAATAATAAAGCGGCTTTTTGCCGGCCCGATCGCGGATCAGCAGCCCCCGTTTTTTCTCTTTGTCCCAGACGGCCACGGCGAACATGCCGTGGATGTGCCGGGCCATTTGATCGCCATGGAGTTGGTAGAGATGAGGCAGAACTTCGGTGTCGCTGCGGTTGCTGAAATGATGTCCTTGCGTTTGAAGCTGAGCGCGCAACTCGGGAAAGTTATAAATCTCGCCATTCTGACAGGCCCAGATGCTTTCATCGGGAGTGGATAGAGGCTGGCGGCCGCCGGCCAGGTCGATGATGGAAAGCCGGCGCGCTCCCAGCGTAAAGCCTTCGCCCGGCACGCAATACTGGTCGTCCGGCCCGCGATGGGCCAGCACCTGCAGCATTTTGTCGACCACCTCGGGAGCCCGCGCCCCGAAAACCCCGGCAATTCCGCACATAGAGCTGTGCTTATCACGTGCCTGTCGGGAAACCCTTTTGCACGAAGGGGTTGTAGACGGTCCCCCCAAACTCAACGGCCATGCCCGACTTGCAAAGCCAGATTGATGCGTTGGCCGATGGGGAAACGTTGGAGCTGCCCCCGGGCCAGCTAGAGCTTAATGCCCCGTTGCTGTTGAGGCGCCCGCTGCAGCTATCGGGCCAGGCCACCACGTTGTTGTTGCGTCAGGGACGCGAGGCGGTCGTGCGCGTGCAGGGGGCGGGACCCTTTTACCTCAGGGGTTTGCGCCTGATCTACCTGGGCGAGGGTCCGGCACGCGGAGTTTGGGTGGAGAGCGGCGAGCTCCACGTTGAGGACTGCCACATTAGCGGGGCGCGCTGGGTGGACGACAGGGGGCTGGGGGCGGCGGTCCACTTTTCCCACGAGTCCCGGGGTAGCGCTACTTTCTGTGAGCTCTTCAACAACGACGTGGGCCTCCTGATCGACCATCAAAGCCAGGTGCGACTGGAGTCTAACCGCTGTTACGACAATCGCCTCAACGGAATCCGCCTGCAAGGCTACTCGCGCAGCCGAGTTAGCCAGAACGAGTGCCGCGGCAACGGCCAGGCCGGCATCTGGGCGCTGGCTCAGGCCTGGGCCGAATTGGACGGCAACCGTTGCCACAACAACGGCACTCACGGCATTTACCTGAGCGGGCAGAGCCAGACGCGGGCGGTGGGCAACGAGGTGAGCCAGAACCCTCACCACGGCTTGAGCCTGGAAGAGCAAGCCTGGGCCAGTTTGGACCAGCAGGTGTGCGAGGATAACGGCCTTTGCGGCATCGACATCGGCGGCGACGGTAAGGTGTTGGCGACTGCCAATTATTGCACTCAGAACGCCTGGCACGGGATTCAGGTGCGCGACAGCGCCTGGCCTATGCTCTGGCAAAATCGTTGCCGCCACAATCAGCACTCCGGCCTGGCCTACTATGCTCAGTCGGGCGGCTGTGCCAAGGAGCAGTGGCTGGAAGAGAACGAGCAGTATGCGGTCCAGGTTTCCGATCAAGCGGCTCCCATGCTCAGCCACAATCGTTGCTCGCGCAACGGACTATCTGGCCTGGCCTACTTTGGCCAGTCTGGCGGACGGGCCCAAAGCAACCAATGCGCCCACCACCCTTATCACGGGATTCAGGTCAGCGACCAGGCTCAGCCGATGCTAGAGCAAAATAGTTGCCAAAACAATCAGCTCTACGGACTGGCCTGCTTTGGAGATTCCAAGGCGCTGGTGCGCCAAAATCAATGCCAGCACAACTCCCAGGGTGGGCTGTATGTGGGCGATCAGGCCGAGCCGCAACTGTGGGAAAACCAGGCCAGTGACAACGGAACCTGCGGGCTGCAGGTGGTGGGACGGAGCGCCGGCATGCTGGTGGAGAACCACCTTACCAACAACGGCTCTTATGGCATCCAGATCGGCCCCGACGCCTCCCCATGGCTCTCGGCCAACTCCAGTCAGGGCCACACCCTGAGCGATTATGCCTGCCTGAGTTCAGAGGTGGTGATCCTGGAGAAAGCCCGCGCCCAGGGACAGCGCCTGGCCCTAGGTCACCATTTACAGCTACAAGACGGCGAGGGCAAGCCCTTAACCGTGATTTTACCCTTCGAACCCAAGCCGGCCGAAAAGCAGGTATTGGAGGCTCTGGCCCGCCACTCCAAATTGTCTGAGGCCGAGTTGAGCAAGGTGGCAGGAACGCGCCGCATCGCCGGCCTGCTCGAGTCGCTGCAGGAGAAACTCAGCCGCGCCGGCCTCAATCTCTTGCAAAATCAAGGCCAGGGCAGTGAAGGCGCCGTCTACGCTTTTGTAAAGCCCAGCTAGTTGGCGGGGATGAAAGACAATGGCCCTCCGCAGGAGGGCACGGCCAATTGAAGAATCCTCAATCACCCCTTGCTGAGGAGCTTGCCTTGTCTACTTTAACGCTTTCCCGAGAACAGGCCCTGACCATCATCAACGCGCTGCGCAGCGGCACCGTGCCACCCGAAGGCCTGGAGCATTATGCCGTAGGCCTGGAAGAACAGATGAAGATCATACGCAATCAGCGCGGTTAAGTGGCCCAAGGCCGGGGGGCCTACAAATTTCTGCGCGGCGCCTATGGCTCGGGCAAGACCTTTTTGACCAGCCTGGCCTCGGCCGAGGCGCTGGCCGACAACTTCCTGGTCAGCAAGGTTGTCATTTCGGTGGCCGACACCCCCCTTTACAAGCTGAGCGAAGTCTACAAGCGCCTGTGCCAGAACATGTCCTTGCCGGGTCGGCGCGGCGGCGCCCTACAAAGCCTGGTCGACCGCTGGCTCTATCGACTGGAGGATCAGGTGGTCGAGGTCGACAGGGTGGAGGAGGATTCGCCCAACTTCGCGGCCGCCGTCTCGCACAAGGTAGAGCAACACCTGGTCAGCGTAGGCCAGCAGGCCGGACGCCTGGCAGCCTGCCTGAAAGCCTATCATTGCGCCAAGTTCGAGCAGCGCTACGACGACGCTCGAGGAATCCTGGACTGGATGCAGGGCGAGGCCAAAGTAAGCGCCGACATCAAACGCCTGGCCGGCGTCTCAGGACAACTGGACAACAGCGATGCTCTGACCTTCCTGCGCGGCTGGCTCGAGCTGGCCAAGGCGGCTAGCCACAGCGGTTTATTGCTTATTATTGACGAGGTGGAGACGGTGCTGCGCTTGCGGCGGCCTGAACGACTCAAGAGCCTGGAGGTATTGCGTCAGTTGGTGGACGCGGTGGACGCCCAGGAATTTAGCGGCCTGCACTTACTCTTCACCGGCACTCCCGACTTTTTCGACAGCCCGGGCGGGGTGCCGCTACTGCAGCCCTTGCAAGAGCGCATTTCGGTGCAGTTCAAAGAGAACGAGCCGGACAATCTGCGCCAGGCCCAGGTGCGTCTCAAACCATTCAACGCCGAGCGTCTGCTGCAGGTGGCCGAGCGTATCGTGGAGCTGTATCCGGCCGACCACCCAGACCGCGTCAAAGCCAAGATCACTCCGGAATTGCTCAAAGCCTTTGTGGATCGGGTCACGGCAGGCTTCGGGGGGCGCATCGAAGTGGCTCCGCGTATCTTCTTGCGCGAGCTGATCAACTCCATGGATCTGGTGGACCAGCACGAGAACTATGAACCGGGCCGAGATTATCGCTTCGAAGCCCGCCAGCTGGATCAGATTCAGCTGCATCCCGAGGAAGAGCGAGCGCTGGGTCAGAGCCAGGCGACATTTGAAGTCGAGTTGTGACCTCGAATGATCTGAGGGGAGCTACTCGCCTCCTCCCCTCGGAGGCCAAGGCCTCAGAGTTCTTCAGCCTGCACCCCGACTTGCGGAGCGCCATTGCCGAAGGGGAAGGCTGGCGGGAGCTACGTCCCATCCAGGAACTGGCCATTCCGGCCGTGGTGGGCGGATCCGACTGCCTGATCCTGGCGCCCACCGCCGGGGGTAAAACCGAAGCGGCCCTGATCCCAATCTTACAGTTGTTGCTCAGTCAACGACGGGCTGCACTGCAAGTTCTTTACTTGTGTCCTCTTAAGGCACTACTCAACAATCAACTTCCCCGACTGGAGCGCTGGGCGCGCCGGGTGGGCATGGACGTCTTTCTCTGGCACGGCGATATAGGACCCAGCCAACGCCAGGGCTTTCTGCGCCAGCCGGCCGAGATCTTGATGACCACCCCGGAATCTCTGGAAGTATTGCTGACCGCCTGCGGGCCCCGTGGGCGGGGCGGGCTTTGGGACGGGCTGCGCCTGGTGTTGATGGACGAGATTCACGCCTTCGCCGGCGAGGAGCGCGGCGATCATTTGCTGTGCTTGCTCGAGCGGGTGGCCGCCCAGAGCAGGCAGCCGCTGCAACGAATAGGGCTTTCAGCCACAATCGGCAATCCCAAAGTGCTACTGGAGTGGATGCAGGGCAGCAGCCAGCGGCCCGGCCAGGTGGTCGACCCGGGACGCAAAAAGGGCAAAAAGTTTATCGAGGTCCACCCCTGGCAAGAGGAACATCTACGCCATCTGCAGGTGGCTCGCCTGACGGCCGAGGGGAAATCGCTGGTTTTCGTGGACTCGCGACGCAAGGCCGAGGAGCTCTCACAATCCTTGGAATCCCATAATCAGCAGTGCTTTCTCCATCACGCCTCGCTCAGCCTGGATCTCCGGCTGAACTCCGAAACCGCCTTTCAAAAAGCCCATCAGGCCTGCATCGTGTGCACTTCCACTATGGAATTGGGCCTGGACGTGGGGGATCTGGATCGGGTGGTGCAACTGCACAGCCCCAACACGGTGGCCTCGATGCTCCAACGCCTGGGGCGCAGCGGCCGGCGCGGACAACCCGCCCACATGGCCTTTATCACCGATGAACACTGGAGTTTTCTGCAGACCTGCGCCCTTCTCAAGCTGGCCCTTTCCGGCTACGTAGAACCCCTCGAGCCCAGCCAGCGCTCACTGGCCATCTACGCTCAACAAGTGCTGGCCCGCACCGTGGCCGAGGGCGGCGCCTCCGAGGTGAGCTTGCTGGCGCCGGTCGACTCATACCCCATGCGCCAGATCTTGCCCGAGGAAAAGCTGGCCGTGCTCGATCACCTGTGCCAACTGGATCTGCTGCAACGAGCCGACGGGCGTCTCATTTTGGGCAACGACAGCGCCCGCAAATTGGGGGGTGACGCCTACCGCGAACTCTATAGCGTCTTCTCCAGCGCCCAACAGTTCGAAGTGGTCACCAGCGGCGTGCGAAGCGTGGGCAATCTGGATGCCTGGTTCGCCTGGAGCCTGCTGGGCCAGTCGCAAGCCAGTTTCGCGCTGGGCGGCAGCCACTGGCGCATTCTGGATATCGACAAGACCACCAGCCGCATTGTGGTGGAGTCGGCTGGCGCAGGAGCCCTTCCCCAGTGGCACGGACCGCCGCGCCTTCTGCACTTTCCTTTGTGTCAGGCCATGCGCGAGCTGCTCACCGGCGAGGAAACCCTGCCCTTCCTGGATACCAAAGGGAGTCGACTGCTGGACTTCCTGCGCGAACAGTGGCAGCCGGTGCTGGAACAGGCACCCGTCAATCTACAGGTGCGCACCCCGGGCCACCGCCTCTTCACCTTCGCCGGCGGTCGCATCAACCAGACCCTGGCCCTGCTCTGGCAGCAAGTCCACGATCTGCGGCCCACCTTCAACAACTACTACCTGCACTTCGCCGAAGAATTCGGCGACCTGGAGAGCATCATGCGCCGCCTGCGTGACCCTGCAGACATCGACCTGAGCTCGCTACTCCCACCCCTCCAACTCGGAAAATTCCAACAATTCCTCCCGCCCCAGCTGGAGCAACGCTACCGCGCCGAACGCCTGTTGGACATCGAAGGCGCCCGCCAACTGACCAC
>Ga0105048_10017511_pt1 | contig 11054 bp, 8 predicted proteins | sample MAT05_FD_78382 | JGI IMG/M metagenome (GOLD analysis project Ga0105048, IMG submission 78382) | Freshwater microbial communities from Lake Fryxell liftoff mats and glacier meltwater in Antarctica - MAT-05 | ecosystem: Environmental > Aquatic > Freshwater > Ice > Liftoff microbial mat | place...
GCACGCGGGACTCGCTGATGCAGCACTCGATGTAGGTGCACCGGTCCATCTCCTTGCAATCGGCAAGGCCGCACGCGCGATGCTCGGCGCGGCATTGACGTGGTGCGACACGCGAGGCATCGGCGCGGTGGGTGGCGTGTGCATCAGCCACGAGCGCAGTACCCTGACGCTGCCGGCAGGATTCGTCGCCGCGCATGGTGATCATCCGCAGCCGCATGACGCATCCGCCAGCGCGGCCGCGTTGCTGCACACGTACGTGAGCGAACGGGTTCATGCCGGCAACGTGGTGGTGGTGCTTCTTTCCGGTGGCACCTCGGCGCTGATTGGCTCGCCTGCCGGTGCGCTGACGCATGATGACTATCGCGCCTGCTGCAGTGCGCTGCTGCATTCGGGACTGGACATCACGGCGCACAACGCGATCCGACGCGTGCTCTCACGCTGGGGCAATGGGCGCCTCGGCTCGGCATTGCATGCGGCCGGCGCGCAGGTGACGGTACTCGCGATCTCCGATGTGCCTGGCGACGCGCCAGCGTCGATCGGCAGCGCGCCGTGCATCGCAACTGTGATGGACGCCGCCGCGTGTGACGCGGTTCTCGCGACCGCGTCGCTCACGGAGGCCGAGCGTACGCGGCTGCGCGATGCATTGCGTGCGGTACGTCCCGATGTCGCGGATGACTTCCCGCCGATTCCGCACCGTGTGATCAGCTGCAACCGCATCGCACGCGAGGCAATCGCAAGCGCGGCTGCAGAGCTGGGCCTGGCGACCACGTTACCCCCGATCGCGCTCGACGGCGAGGCGCATGCGTGTGGTGCGACGATCGTTCGTGAACTGCTGGACGTGGCACCCGCGCTGCGTACAGCAACGCTTTGGTGCTGGGGTGGCGAACCTGTGGTGTCGCTGCCACCGGGTGCGCCGCCCGGTGGTCGCATGCAGGCGCTGGCGATGGCCGCAGCGTGCGCGTTGCACGAGGCTGGTGGGCGTGCGCGAGGGATCACGATCCTTGCAGCGGGGACCGATGGTCGCGATGGCGCGACGGATGCCGCCGGCGCTGTGATCGATGCCCGCACCTGGCAGCTGATACTCGATGGCGGCGGCGATCCAGTGCTGCTGCTCGCGGCACACGACAGTCACGCGGGGCTGCGCGGTGCCGGGGCTTTGATCCCTGCATTCGCGAGCGGGACGAACGTCAACGACGTCGTCATTGCGCTGGTGGACACGGACATCGAATGATCGAGTGATCGGCAGCGTTGGCCACGAGCATGGGTGACCAGATGTCATGGCGCGTCGCGTTCCTCGAGCGGGCGCGACCGGTGCGCAACCGCAGCCGTCGCGCCGCTTGAGCCGCTTGAGCCGCTTGAGCCGCAGTGTAGACTCCAGCATGACCACACGTCCCACTGCCCTCGTCACCGGCGCCTCCCGCGGCATCGGTCGTGCCATCGCGCTTGCGCTGGCACCCACGCATGACCTCGTGCTCACCGCGCGATCTGCCGATGCGCTCGAAGCGGTCGCGCGTGATGCGACGGCGCTCGGCGCTTCCACGCGCACGATTCCCTTCAACGCGGCCAATCCCGCCGCAGTCGCCACGGCACTCGCCGACGTCTCCTGCGACGTGCTCGTGAACAACGCAGGCGTCGCGAGACTGAAGCCGTTTCTCTCGCTCACAGCGGCGGAATGGCACGGGATGGTGGACGTGAACATCAATCCGCTCTACCACGTCACGCGCGCGGTGTTGCCGGGCATGGTGGAGCGCGAGCGCGGCCATGTGATCAACATCGGGTCGACCGCAGGCCGGAACACCTTCCTCGGCGGCACCTGCTACGCTGGCACCAAGCACTTCGTGATGGGCTTCAGCGAGTGTCTGATGCTGGAGGTGCGCGATGCGGGCGTGAAGGTCAGCGTCGTGATGCCGGGCAGCGTCGAGACGGACCTCTTCCCCGTCGGCACGGATACGAGCTGGATGTGCACGCCCGCTGACATCGGCGCTGCAGTGCGGCAGGTCGTCGACACACCAGCGCACACGTTGCAGTTCATCGTCGAAGTGCGACCGCTGTCACCGAAGCGGCGACGCGACGGCACATCACGGGCGTGACGACGCATCGACACCCGCGCGACCAGGCCATAAGTTCAGGCAGGACAGTCTCGGGTTCGCCTGCGGTTGCTCGTGTCCCCTCACGCACAAGGCTCATGCGTCGTTTTGCGAAGCTCCTCGTTCTCGTCGCCGGTACCGTGCAAGGCGCCCTCGCGCAGCCAGTACGGCCGGATACCGTCGTCGATCCGTATCGCTGGCTCGAGGAGGTCAGCAGCGAGCGAGCGATGAACTGGGTGCGCGCCGAGAACGCGAAGACCAGTGCGGTGCTCGAACAGGATCCACGGTATGCGGAAATCCATGCCACGGCGCTGGCGATGGCGCAGGCGCGTGATCGCATCCCGAATGTGCGATTCATCGGGGGCGCGCTCTACAATTTCTGGCAGGACTCGGCGCATGTGCGCGGTATCTGGCGCAAGACGTCACTGGCGAGCTATCGCACGGCGTCGCCGACGTGGGTGACCGTGCTGGACCTGGATGCGTTGGCGACGGCGGAGAACGCGAACTGGGTATGGGCAGGCGCGGACTGCGTGGCACCGGCCGAAGTCCGCTGCCTCATCGACCTGTCGGATGGCGGCGAAGATGCGACGACGGTGCGCGAGTTCGACCTGCTCACACGGCGCTTCGTGCCGCGTGGATTCATGCTGCCGAAGGGCAAGCAGATCGTCGCGTGGAAGACGCCGGATACGCTGCTCGTCGCGCGCGAATGGACGCCGGGTGAGATGACGGCATCAGGCTACGCGTACGTCGTGAAGTCGCTGGCGCGTGGGCGGGGGCTGGCTTCGGCGGTCGAGGTGTTCCGGGGCACGCCCACCGATGTGCGCGTCGCAGCGTTCACGCTCTCCGATGCGTCGGGACGGAGCGTGAGCATCATAGACCGCGGCATCAGCTTCTTCGAGTCGGAGCAATACCTGGTCCGATCGCGCGACGTGGTGCGACTCGACGTGCCGCTCAAGTCGAACGTCGTCGCGATGCTCGACGGACAGCTCATCATCAAGCTCGCCGAGCCATGGACCAGTGGCTCGGCGCGCATTGCGAGTGGCGCGCTGGCGTCGTTCGATGCGGCGGCGGCAGCGCGCACGCCCGGCACGCTGTCGCCGGAGATGATCGTCGAGCCGGGACCGCGCGAGGCGATCGAGGATGTCGATGTGACGAAGGATCGGCTGCTCGTCGGCATGATGCGCAACGTGACCGGTCAGGTGCGCTCGTATGCCCGTGATGCCGCCGGCCGGTGGACGTCGATCGCGATGTCGTTGCCGGCGAACCTGTCCACCGGGATCGCGAGCGCCGATCGCCGCTCGAATCGTGCACTGGTCGGCGTGGAGGGCTATCTCACGCCGCGCAGCATCTGGTTGGCTGACGCCGGTACCGCATCGGTAACGCAGGTGAAGACGCTGGCGCCGCGCTTCGATGCCTCGCGTGCCGAGGTGGAGCAGCTCGAGGCGACGTCGACCGATGGCACGAAAGTACCGTACTTCGTGGTGCGCCGCACGCGCATCACGCTCGACGGATCGAATCCGACCATCCTGTATGCCTACGGCGGGTTCGGGGCATCGCTCACGCCACGGTACGACGCCGACATGGGCAAGCTCTGGGTGGAGCGTGGCGGCGTGTACGTGGTCGCGAACATCCGCGGCGGCGGTGAGTTCGGTCCGGCATGGCATGATGCCGGCCTGAAGACCAGGCGTCAGGTGATCTACGATGACTTTGCAGCCGTCGCGCGCGATCTCATTGCGCGTGGCATCACCAGCCCGAAGAAGCTCGGCATCCAGGGCGGCTCGAATGGCGGGCTGCTGATGGGCGTGGAGATGACGCAGCATCCGGAGCTCTTCAATGCCGTGGACATTCAGGTGCCGCTGCTGGACATGCTGCGCTACGAGCAGATCGCGGCGGGTGCCTCGTGGGTGGGTGAGTATGGCAGCGTGAGTGTGCCGACGGAGCGCGAGTTCCTCGCCTCGATCTCGCCACTGCACAACCTGAAGCCGAACGTGACGTACCCGCAGCCGTTGATCTGGACGACGACCAAGGACGATCGCGTGGGTCCGCAGCATGCACGGAAGTTCGCGGCGACGATGTCGGCCATGGGCCTGCCGTACCTGTTTTACGAAGTGACGGAAGGAGGACATGGCGCCGGCGCGAACATCGAGCAGCGGGTGCGCACCACGGCGCTGGAGTTCACGTATTTCGCTCGGCAGCTGATGAACGGCGCCACGGTGACGCCGTGAGACCGCGCCGTGTGCCCTGACGAAGGTTGAGTTCGACTTACCACGGCAGACTGAGCACGGGCGAGTTCGATGGCGGCATACTTGCAGTGCATGGTGTCCAGTGAAACACACCCATCACGCGAGGCCCGCGCATCATGCTTGATCGACCGACCGACGACCGCCGCGACGACGAAGGCCTGAACGACGACGACTACCTCGCGGACGAGGAAGTCGCTCGACTGGACCCGGACGAGATCTCCGACCGTCCCGGGAATCTCGATGTGAATGGCATCACACCGTTACCAGAAGAGCTCACCGGCCGCGCAAGCGGCACGGATGAGGATCTCGTCGCGCTGTTCGGGAACCGGACGGACCAGCACATGGCGGATGGCTTCCGCGGCGGAAGCGAGGACGAGCCGCCGGCGGATGACGATGAGTTCGAGCAGGACCCGACACAGACGATGCCGTAGTCGTGGCCTGAATGCTCGTCTGCAGGTACGGACGACCGTGCCTGCATCGGAGAATTCGAGGGGCGACGCGACCTGCGTGCCCGAGGTGCCCCAGCGGCATTGCAGGGCAGCGCAGCGAGCGCGAGGTCAGCCGGCGAAGAGCGACAGCAACAGTGCGACTGCAACGATCAGAGCGGCGCCGTAAACCCCCGCGGTGACCGCCAGAATCGTCTTGAATGCGTTGTCCTTTCGTACGGCGACCTCGAGCACATCCGCTTTCGCCACCGCGACGCGGAATTCCGGCGCTTCGCCCTGCGGGGACGACCACCCGAGGACGCTGTCGCCCTCGATGCGCATATGGAAGAGGCGAAACTCGGCACCCGTCCTGAGTGTGAGCCTGACTTCCCCGTTACGCCCGGGTGAGGGCAGGGATTCGCGCACCGGTCCAGACTCGACGCGCGTGCTCGTGCAGGCGGTCGTCATGGCCATCGCGGACGTGAGCAGCAGGCTCCTGATGGACGGCACGGAGCAACGCAGGAGCCGAAGGTGCGACATGGCGGAGAACGTACCGTCACGGCGGAGCCGGCGCGAGTTCGCGTGGCACCCTTTGCATCCGCAGGCGCTGCGCCGGCACATGACGTCGGCGCCGCTGAATCGTCCACGAGCGGAACGTCGCGCGGGGCGATGAGTGGAATGCCGGACGGCCGCGCACCGTTGCGATGGAGGATGTGACGGGCCAGAGGGAGCGTCGTCTTGAGGTTGAATCGCTGCCGAGGTGCTGGCGTGACGGTCCCGGAGCCACGGCAGCGGGCGGGAACAGGACAGGATCTGGCGGGCAGGCACTGGCTGCCTGATGACGACGAGAGTTCGTGTGGAAGGGCGGGTGGGCCCGGAAGCACGTTTAGCCCCCGGTGAGCGACGGCTTGCCGGGGGCACCTCGTATGCCCGGGCAGCTGAACCGCAGAGGTCCGCGAGCGCGCTCGCGTCGGACGCACTCCCCGCTCCGTCTGCACCTGCGGCGCGCACCCACCTCGGCACGCGCGCGCTTCCGGTCATAGCTTTGCCGGATGACGATCACTCACCCTCGCGTTGCATTCCAGGGAGCACCTGGGGCCTTCAGTGAGGATGCCATCCGCGCACTCTGGGGCACGGACACGATTCCCGTGCCCTGCGACACGTTCACGGCGATGCTGCAGGCCGTGCAGTCCGGCGCGGCCGACGGCGCGGTACTGCCGGTCGAGAACAAGATCGTGGGGCCGATTCAGACGGCGCTCGATGCGCTGGATGACTTCAGCGTTGGCCTGAACATCGGCGGCACCACCGATGTCCCGATCGTGCTGGCCCTGATGAGTGTCGCCGGTGCGACGGTCGAGGGCGTCCGGGTCGTCATGTCGCATCCAGTCGCGCTGGCGCAATGCAAGCTGTTTCTCGACGGCTTTCATGCGAAGGCGGAGGCGTACTATGACACGGCCGGCGCCGCCAGGCGCGTCGCCGAGAAGCGTGATCCGTCGATTGCGGCGATCGCGAGCCACAACGCGGCCAGCTTGTACGGGCTGACAATTCTGGCCGATGGGGTCCAGGATGTCCCGGACAACTGGACGCGCTTCGTGAAGATCGAGGCGGGGCGATAGCTGGCTAGCGTTCGTCCCGGGAACGGCGCTGGTGGTCGCCGCCACTGTGTCGGTGTCGCTCCTGCCACGTCGCCCGCATCGCCGTCGCCTTCACGCGTTGCGCCGGCGTCAGCACCGATTCGATGGCGAGCCGCATGCCGTCGCGCAGCGAGTCGAGTCGCGGGCCGACACGCGCGCGGAGCGAGTCCAGCTGGTGTTCACGCGCTGCGACAGGCGCTCACCGCACGATACACCGGTGCGCCCTGGCGATGCCCGCCTGCGGAGCCGCCGTCGGAGGCGCAGGCGCCGTTCCCGGATTTTCGGTGGGAGGGCTCGCCGGCGCGTTGCGCTGGTCGGGAATCGACGCGAAGCTGACTGTCTGCGGATCGTCACGAGGGGCCGCCCACGAAACAGTGCGGTGGCCGTACGTGTTACGATTGCGAAGGGTCGCGCGCCATCCGTCGCGACCTGCCTACGTCTCCAGGAGTGTTCGTGTCGCTGCGTCGCCTTCCCGTCTACATCCTTGCCGATGTCTCCGGCTCCATGCGCGGAACCCCCGTCGAGAGCGTGAAGGCCGGCATTCGCCAGCTGCACCGCGACCTGCTCACCGACCCGCAGGCTGTCGAAAGTGCCTATCTCAGCGTGATCACCTTCGCCGACGTCGCCATCCAGGTGGTGCCGCTGACGGAGATCAGCAGCTTCATCCCGCCCGAGATGGAGGCAAACGGGCAGACGAACTACGGCGACGCGCTGCGGGTGCTGCTGGAGTGCTTCGAGATGGAGGTGGTGCGCACCACCGCCGACCAGAAGGGCGACTGGCGGCCGCTGGTCTTCATCCTCTCGGACGGCGCGCCGACGGACACCGGCTGGCCGCAGTACGCGAGCGAGCTGCGTGAACGTCGCCCCGCGAACATCATCGCCGTGGCCTGCGGTGATCATGCGGACATCTCGGCGCTCCGCGAGACGACCGACACGGTGATCCAGATGCGCGACATGTCGCCCGATGCGTTCCGGGCGTTCTTCAAGTTCGTCTCGGCGAGCGTGAAGACGACCAGCGCGAAGGTGGGTTCCGTCGGTGAAGGCGGTGCGATCACGCTGCCGCCGCCGCCGCCCGGCATCACGATCATTCCCTGAGCGCGGTGGACGAACCGGGGGCAGTGCTGGCGCCGGACGATGCAGTCGTGCCGGCAACGTGGGTGGATCGAGAGCCGGAGGTTGCCTGGTGCCCTGAGGCGATCCATGCGGTGCTCGGCGACGAGTTCGTGCGTGCCGCCGCGACCGAGCCGAGCGTCGTCTCGCGGGCGCACGCGACGTGGCAGGTGCGCGGCGCGAGTGTGCGCGGGAAGTCGCATGGACATCGCGGCGAGCATCGGGACGACGCGCTCGCCGTGCACGCGACCGACGACCTGCTGCTGCTCTGCGTCGCTGACGGTGCGGGCTCCAGCGCGCTGAGTCGGGTCGGTGCGGCGGTCACGGCGCAGCAGGTGGTCGAGCAGACAGCGGCCCGTCACGCCGCGAGCCCGCCGGACAGTCCGGCGGCGTCGCGGCTCGGCACGGCGATGGCACATGCGGTGCACGACGCGGCGCTGCGCCTCCACGAACTGGCCGCCGCCGCCGGTGTGTCGCCGACGGCCTTGCGCACGACGGTGATTGTGGTGGCCATGCAGGGTGACCTGATCCTCGTGTCGCAGGTCGGGGATGGCGCGGTGCTGATGCAGCGTCAGGATGGTTCGATCATGCGTGTCGGTGCGTTGCGCGAAACGGCGTGGGCCGGTGAAGTCACCTGCTTCGTGCCCGATGCGTGCGCCATGACACAGGCGGCCGGACTGCGACAGGTGAGCGCGGCGGAGATCTCGCTGATCGCGCTGATGACCGATGGCATCGATGATCCGTTCCATCCGCTGGAGCAGAGTGGCGCGGCGCTCGTCGACCAGTGGCGCGACGGCACGAGCGCACCCATCGGCACCGCAAAGCAGTCGCACTGCGGACCGGTGCTGGCGAGCGCCGATGCGCTGTTGCAGTGGATGACGTTCGAGCAGCGCGGTGAGGTGGACGACCGGACGCTGCTGCTCGCATGGCGCGCGGCCCCGGTGGAGGCATGACGGCTGGCGGTGTGCGTGCCAGTGCCGCGATGATCACGGTGCAGACCACCGACGGGCGCACGCTGCAACTGCGCTCCACGCCCCTGGCGAGTGGTGCGGAAAAGGTGGCGTTCCTGAGCGCCGACGGTCGCGACGTGGTGGCGTTCTACTTCGGCACGCTGCGTGATCGCGGCGAGCGGGTGGAGCGGCTGCGACGGATCGTCTCGAGCTACGATCCCACGCGCGGCGCGGGCGCGGCCTACTGGCGCGATGCGTTCTGCTGGCCGACGGGCATCGTGGATGGTGCGCGCGCGGTGCCTGCGGATTTCGCACGGGCGCACTCGCTGTCACAGCCCACGCTGGGCGTGGTGATGCCGGTGTACCGCCCGACCTTCTTCATGAAGGATCGCTTCGGAAATCGCGTCGAGAAGGAGGTCCGCTGGTTCACGGGCCGAAAGGCCGGTGCGCTGGTTCCGGATATCGAGAAGGGGTCGCTGCTCACACGCCTGCAGGTCTGCATGCGACTTGCGCGCGCGGTGCGACGGTTGCACTTCGCCGGGCTCGCGCACAGCGACCTGTCGAACCGCAACGTGCTCGTGGACCTGCGCAACGGTGATGCCTGCGTGATCGACATCGATGCGCTGGTGGTGCCGGGCCTCGCGCCGCCGACCGTGCTGGGCACGCCGGGTTACATGGCGCCGGAGGTCGTGTCCGGCCGCAGCCTCCCGACGATCGAGACGGACCGGCATGCGCTGGCCGTCCTGTTCCACGAGCTGCTGCTGCAGCGGCATCCGCTGCGTGGCAAACTGGTGCACAGCATTCGCAGCGCCGAGGAGGACGAGCAGCTCTCGATGGGTGCGAAGGCACTGTTCATCGAACATCGCACCGATCGTCGCAACCTGCCTGATGCGCCGATCACGATTCCGCTCGAGGCGCTCGGCCCGCACCTCGCCCCGCTCATGCGTCGTGCGTTCGAGGACGGGTTGCATGTTCCGTCGCGCCGGCCCGATGCGGTGGAGTGGGAGGAAGCGCTGTATCGCACACTGGAACGCATCCTCCCCACGCCGTCGGGACGCAGTTGGCTGATCATGCCGGACCATGGGGCCGCGCATGATCCGTGGAGTGGTGAGGTGCTGCATCGTGCCGTGCCGATGCTGCGCTCCGGTCGCGGTGCCGGCGAGACGTGGCGTGACGAGGGCATCAGCACCGCGCTGTTCCATCATCGCACGCTGCATCGCTGGCATTTCGATGCCGACGTGCGACCGCGTGAGGAGATCTCGCGGGATGCGATGGCGTACACCTCGTTCCACGAAGGCACCTGGTGGCTGGTGAACCTCACCGATCGTGTCTGGCGCACGTCGGATGGCCGCGACATTGCGCGCAACGCACCGCTGCAGCTGGTGGATGGTCTCGAGGTGGCGGTCGATCCACGCGCCTCCGATGCGGGCGCAGGTCGCACGTGGCGCATCGCCATGCGGACGGCGTAGTGGCCGCCTCGATCGATGTGCGCGCCAGGCTCGCGGCCGAGTTGAAGCGACTGGTGCGTGACCAACGCGAATGGCCGATGCGCGACCGCCGCCGCTTCCGCAACCTGCTGCTCGATGCCGTGAGCAGTGACGCGATGCCGATGGCGGAGTTGCTGCTGCGCGCGCATGACGATGGGTTGCTGCGCGTGTTTCCCGAACGCAGTGCGCCGCGCGGCGCATGGGATGTGGCAACGGCTCGCGTGGCTGGCGACTTGCAGGCGCAACGGTTCGTTGAGCCGGGCATCGCGCGCTTCGTGGCAGAATCGTGGGCCGCAGCCATGGGTCCTGACGTGGCCCCATCGGCTCGCGTCGCCGCACCGCGACCGGTGGTGGCGCCGCGACAGGTGCCGCGCACGAGTGCCGTCACCCACACCGCGCAGCGCACCGCAGCCACGGCCGCGACGACCCCGAACTCGGCCGCGTCGATGCGCACCTATCGACAGTCGAACAGGGCGTTCGTGCTGGTGGCCGTGGTGTTCGCGACGCTCACGATCCTGGCATTCCGCCAGACCGGCCGCGTTCCGACAGCCGACGCGCCGGCACGCACCCCGACGCCGACGCCTGTTCCGCTTCCGGTGCCAGCGGGTGATGCTCCGGCCGGGCTGCGCGCCGCCGCGCCTGACAGTGCCGCACGCGTGGCATCACCGCTCGCGCTGCAGTTCGAGGCGGACAGCACGGCATCTGCAACCGGAGCGGCACCCGCACGCGGCGTGGCAACGGCAAGTGGAACGATCCCCGCCCGCGCATCCGCCACCGCAGTCGCCGACACCGGCCGAGCACCGCAGCGTGCGCCCGTGACGGTTGCCGCCGCCCCCGTTCGCACCACCGATGACATCGTGCTGAACACCGGTCGCGTGTTCGAGGGACGCGTGCTCAGCGTCCGCCAGCAGGGCGTGACGGTGAAGGATGAGGCGACGGGACTCGACTTCGAGATCGCAAAGGCCGACATCGATCGCATCGTCACGCGCGACGGTCGCGTGATGCGATTCGGCGACGATGACATGGCGCTGTTCGGTGACGACGACGACCCCACGCCGATGTTGCACGCCGGTCGGTACCGCGTGCGGTATGCGGAGCGCTGGGGCACCGAGCGCGCC
>Ga0105048_10017512_pt1 | contig 11053 bp, 7 predicted proteins | sample MAT05_FD_78382 | JGI IMG/M metagenome (GOLD analysis project Ga0105048, IMG submission 78382) | Freshwater microbial communities from Lake Fryxell liftoff mats and glacier meltwater in Antarctica - MAT-05 | ecosystem: Environmental > Aquatic > Freshwater > Ice > Liftoff microbial mat | place...
CAACGTATCGGTATCGGCCGACTGGTATGGCTGATCCCGCTGTGCATCCTGTGGACGAATCTGCACGGCGGCGTGCTGGGCGGCATCGTCACGATCGGCATGACGGTCGTTGGTTGGGCGATACTGCGAGCGCGCACCAAGCGTGAAATCGGGCTGCTGGCACTCATCGTCGCCGGTTGTCTGGCAGGCACGCTGGTCAATCCGTTCGGCTTCGACATGCACCGCACCTGGATCCGCATCGTCGGTTCGTCGGCCATGAAGGAATTCGTGCCCGAACATTATCCGCTGAGCATCGCCCGCACCGATGGGCAGGCCATCGTCGGCTTTGGGCTGTTCTACCTGTTCGTGCTGGCGGGCACGTTGCCGGGTCGGCCGCGAGTCACCTGGCTGATTCCGCTGGTCTGGCTGGGTCTGAGTTTCACCGGCATCCGGCATGGGCCGTTGTTCGTGGCGGTAGCACTGGTCGCCCTTGCGGACATGCTGCCGGAGACGCGCTGGTTCCTGCTGCTGAAAAAGTACGGCGATACGTTCGCGATCCCCGCGTCGACGCCGCGTCGGCCCGGCTGGCTTTTCTGGGTGCCGGCCGTGGCACTCCTGTCGATCGCTGTCGGCTTGCAGCGTGCGCGCGTGTCGGTCCCGGTAATCGGCTACGATTGGGTCCGCTTCGACATGAAACTGGTGCCGACCGAATTGATCGAGCCTTTGCAGGAATACGCCCAAACGAAGCGCGAACGCTTCCCGATCTTCAACGATGCCAACGCCGGCGGGCTGTTAATCTTCTTTACGCCGAAGTTGAAGATCTTCATGGACGACCGCTTCGAACTGTACGGCGACGAGGGCCTGCGCGACTATGTGGACATGATGCACGATCACCCCCAGCGCATTGAGGTCTGGCGCAGGCAGGCAGGCTTCGACCGTGCCGTCGTCGATTCCGATACCGTGATGGACGACTACCTGAAGCAGTCGCCGAAGTGGCGCGAAGTCACCCGCGGCCGCAAGGCCGTGCTGTTCGAATACGTCGGCATGCCGGAGTGAAGTCCCGGGTATTGTCTCAACGTGCCCGACGCGCGGTCAGCGGGCGGCTGAATCCATACAGTATCTCGGCAAAGTTCGGGCTTTTCTCCATCTCGGGCGGGAGTGCGTCAATGGCCGAGGCGAATGCCTACTCTCCGGGTCTTGAAGGCATCGTGGCAGGCGAGACATCGATTTCCACGGTGGAAGACGGCCTGCGCTACCGCGGCTACCCGGTTACGGAACTGGCAGAACGCTGCACGTTCGACGAGACGGCCTACCTGCTCATCTACGGTGAATTGCCTACCACGAAGCAACTGGATGGCTTCATCGCCCGCGTCAGTGCGGCGAGGCGGTTGACCCAGCCTATCCGCGATCTGTTAATCGGCCTGCCGCGCTGGACGGCGCCGCTCGATGCCCTTCGCACCGGCGTGAGCGCTCTGGCACACTTCGATCAGGACACGCTCGATAATTCTCACGAAGCCAACATCCGCAAGGCCGAACGGCTGATCGCGCAACTGCCGGTGCTGATTGCCGACCAGTATCACTATGCCCGCGGCCAGCAGCCGGTCGCCGCCAAGCAGGATCTGGGTCAGGCGGCCAACTTCCTGTACATGCTGCGCGGCAGCGAGCCGAAACCAGACGATGTGAAAGCGCTGGATGTCTCTCTGACGCTGTATGCCGAGCACGAATTTAATGCGTCCACGTTCGCGGCCCGCACGATCGTTTCGACCGAGTCCGATCTGCATTCGGCCATCACCGGCGCGATCGGGGCCCTCAAGGGCCGACTGCACGGCGGGGCCAACGAAAAGATCATGGACATCCTCAAGCCGATCGGCACGGCCGACAAGGCCGAGCAGTGGGTCCGCGACGCGCTCGGCCGTAAGGAACGGATCATGGGCTTTGGCCATCGCGTTTACAAGGCAGGCGATGTGCGGGCCGGCATTCTGAAGAAGTACGCGATTGCCGCTTGCGAACGGATCAACGAAACCAAGTGGGAAGAGATTGCCGACATCATCGAACGGGTAATGGCGGCCGAGAAGAAGATGTTCCCGAACCTCGATTGGCCCGCGGGACGCCTGTATTACGCGATGGGGCTGGAAGTGCCGTTGTACACGCCGATCTTCGCCATGTCGCGCGTGTCGGGCTGGAGTGCCCACGTTATCGAACAACTCGACAACAATCGGCTCATCCGCCCGCGGGCGAATTACAAGGGACCGGGCCTGCGCGAAGTCAAGCCGATCGCGGAACGCGGGTAATCTGTCGAGCGGGGTCGCGTGAGCGCCCCGTGGATCGTTCACGGGGCGCTCACGCGACCCCGCTCGAATGACGCAGCGAATCTCCGTTTCCCTCTTCTCCCTCTCTGTTTGCAACCATAGACCAAGTGAAACAACCACAACCGGCACGACGAAAGCGGTTTCGATGAGCGCACCTACCTACGAAAAACTGAAGGCCCCGACCACCGGCTCCCGCGTCAGCGTGGAGGGCGGGAAGTGGAACTTCCCCGACGATCCGATCGTCTGCCTGTTGCGCGGCGACGGCATCGCGCAGGACATCAATGGCGTGCCGGGCATCACCACCTGCGCGGTTAAGGTTCTCGATGCCGCCGTCGAGAATGCGTACAAGGGCAAGCGCAAAGTCAACTGGTTCGATGTCCATGCCGGCGATGTCGCCCGGGCGATGTACAGCCCCGGCATCACGGACGAGCAAATCAAGGCGCTCAACGAAGAAGGCCAGCGCAAGGTCTACCTGCCCGACGACACCATCAATGCCTTCGAATACTACAAGCTCGGCCTGAAGGGGCCATTGACCACGCCCATCGGCGGCGGCTTCCGCAGCATCAACGTCTTCCTTCGCTTTCGGTTTGACCTGTATGGCTGCGTTCGACCGGTGAAGTACTTCCGCGGTGTCGAAGCACCGAACAAGCACGCCAACAAAGTCGATATGTGCATCTTCCGCGAGAACACCGAAGACGTGTACTGCGGCATCGAATTCAAGAGCGGCAGCGACAACGCCAAGAAGTTGATCGCCTTCCTGCGCGATCTGGGCTACGGGCCCGATCTCGTGCTCGACTCGGCCGGCATCGGCATCAAGCCGATGACGCCGGAACGCACCAAGCGGCTGGTCCGCATGGCAATCAAGTACGCGCTCGACAAGAAGCTCCCCAGCGTGACGATCGTGCATAAGGGGAACATCATGAAGTTCACCGAAGGTGCGTTCAAGGAATGGGGCTACGAGGTCGCCAAGGCCGAGTTCCGCGATCAGATCGTCACCGAGGACGAGGTTTACACCAGTCACGGCGGCAAGACCCCGGCCGGCAAGCTGCTGATTAAGGATCGCATTGCCGACAGCGTCTTCCAGCAGATCCAGCTTCGGCCCGACGAATACTCGGTGTTCGCCACGCCGAATCTGAACGGCGACTATCTTTCCGATGCCGTGGCCGCGTTGACGGGCGGGCTCGGCCTGGCCGCGGGTGCGAACATCGGCGACGTGGCCGCCATGTTCGAAGCCACGCACGGCACCGCACCGAAATACACCGGCAAGAACATGGCCAACCCCGGCGCGGTATTGCTGTCGGGAGTGCTGCTGTTCGAATTCATGGGCTGGTTCGAGGCGGCCGACCTGGTGAACAAGGGGCTCGAAAAGACCTTGGCCGAAAGCGACGAAACCGCCAAGAAGGGCCCCGGCGGCAAACTGCATGTGACATACGACATCGCCCGCCAGTTCGCCGGCTACGGCGAGCAGGCAGGCGTCAGCAGCGAAGCGTTCGCCGACCGCATTATCCACCATATCAACGCAGTTTAATTGCTTCCGAGTGGAAGCGTGAGCGACGGATTCAAAATCCGTTGCTCACGCTTCCACTCGGGTGGCGATCCCCCTTCTCGTTGCCCAATCTCCGAATCGGGTGTACGATCTCCCGGCTGGCTCGTCTTACTTGATGTAGGTCCGCCCGCAAACTGGCGAACGCATCCCCACGTCCGGAGACTCTCTCATGCAACGGCGCTACTGGCTTCTTCCCGTCTTCGGCGCGGCCGCGATGGCGGCGGTGATGACCCTTCAGCAGGCCCTCTCGGCCGGCAATGACCCTGCCAAGGGTGAAATCAAGACCGTCAGCACCTTGCCCGTGTCGCGGGCGATTCTGTTCTCCTCGGGCGTGGCCCACTTCTCGCGGTCGGCCGAGATCGAGGGCGATACCCGCGTCGATCTCACTTTCCCGGAAGACAATATCAACGACCTGATTAAGTCGATGACCTTGCAGGATTTCTCGGAGAAAGGCCGGGTCTCGGCCATCACCTACGACAGCCACGAGCCGATTGACCGCACTCTGCAGAGCTTCGCGGTGAACCTGAACGGCAACCCGACCTTCTCGCAGATCCTCGTGCAGGCACGCGGCGAGAAGGTTGAAGTGGTGATGCAGCAGAACGCCATCGGCCAGCCGGCCACCGTGAGCGGGGCGATCATTGGCATCGAACGCCAGCCGAGCGGCAAGGACGGTACCGGCACGGTGGAAGTCCTGAACCTGTGGTGTGCCGAGGGCGTGCGCAATGTGAAGCTGAACGAAGTGCAACGGCTGCGCTTCCAGAATCCCAGCATCGAAAACGAATTCCGCCGTGCCCTGGAGACGTTGGCCCTGTCGCACGACACGCAGAAGAAGGCCGTCACCCTGCACTTCACCGGTGAAGGCAAACGCAAGGTGCAGGTCGGCTACGTGATCGAAGCGCCGATCTGGAAGACGAGCTATCGCCTGGTGCTCGACAAGAAAGAGAAACCGTACCTGCAAGGCTGGGCGGTCGTCGAGAATCCGACGGATGAAGACTGGACCGGCGTCGAAATGGCCCTCATCAGCGGTCGGCCGATTTCGTTCAAGATGGACCTGTACAACCCGCTGTTCATCAGTCGGCCGCTGGTGGAACCCGAACTGTTCGCCTCGCTGCGGCCGCCGACTTATTCGGGGGCGATGGCGCAAGGTGAACTTGAAAAGAATATCTCAACCGCGCAAATGAAGCTGGCAGTGCCCGGTCTCCAAGGCCGCACTGGCCCCACCAGCGGACGACTACTCAAGTCGCAGCAAGACATGGTTGAAAAGAGCAGCGATGCGATGCGACGGGCGATGGGCCCGGAAAAGATGGAAGCAGCCGCGAAAGTGGCAGAAGCAATGGAAGAACGCATGGATGTCGGCCGTGCAGCCGGGTCGGTGGCGACTGCTTCGCAGTTGGGCGATTACTTCCAGTACGTTATCGATCTGCCAGTAAATCTGGGCCGGCAGAAATCAGCGTTGCTGCCGATCATCAACAAGGATGTCGAAGCCACGCGCGTCAGCATCTACAACCCCGGCGTGCAGGCGAAGCATCCGCTTCTGGGGCTGAAGTTTAAGAATTCGACCGGGATGAATTTGTCGCAAGGGCCGATCACGGTCTTCGAAGGTTCGACCTATGCTGGCGACACGCGCGTGCTCGATCTGCAACCGGGCGAAGAACGCCTGGTCAGTTACGCGATCGACCTGGGTACGGAAGTCAGCGTGAAGAACGGCAAAAACTCGTCGCGCATCACCAAAATCAAAGCGGTCAAGGGAATCGTCTCCACCGAGACATTGATCCGCGAAGAGAAGGTCTACGACATCAGCAACCGCAGCACGACCGACCGCACCGTGTTGATCGAACACCCCAACCGCAAGGGCCAGGGCTTCATGTTCAAAGGTGACAACAAGCCCGTGGAAGAAGCGGCTGACGTGTACCGTTTCAGCGTGCCGGTACCTTCAAAGAAGGATCTCAGTTACACGGTTGTCGAAGAACGCAATCAGGGCACGACCGTGTCGCTGACCAACAACAGCGACAACCAGATCCGCTATTTCCTGTCGCTTAACGAGACATCACCCGCCCTCAAGCAACGGTTGACCGAAGCCCTCGACAAGAAGAGCATCTGGGATTCAACTCGCACGGAGATCGGCAGGATCAACGCCCGCATTCAGACGATCACGACCGACCAGAACCGCATCCGCCAGAATCTGCGTGAAGTGCCGAAGGAATCGGAAGCCTACACGCGTTACCTGAAGAAGTTCGACGACCAGGAAAAGGAGATGGACGACCTGCACGCCAACTTGAAGAAGCAGCAGGAGAACGAGCACGCTGCTCAGGTCGCCTGCGAAGAGTTCCTGCGGAACATTACCGTGGAGTGATTCGGCAAGTTCGAGCGGGGTCGCGTGAGCGCCCCCGTGTCTGCACACAGGGCGCTCACGCGACCCCGCTCGAAAGTGTTAGTGGCCGTGGGGATTGATACACTACCCGCATGTCGATATTCGAAGCGATTGTCCTCGGACTCATTCAGGGGCTTACTGAGTTTCTGCCGATCAGCAGCACGGCCCATTTGCGCGTGCTGCCTGCTCTATTCGGCTGGAAAGACCCCGGGGCGGCGTTCACAGCCGTGATCCAGCTCGGCACGCTATTGGCAGTGCTCATCTACTTCCGCACCGACATTATCCGGTTGCTTACTGCCATCGCCCACGACCTGCGAACCTGCCGTTACGGCACCTCGCAAGACGCCAAACTCGCGTGGATGATCGCCGTCGGCACGGTGCCGATCGTCGTCTGCGGGCTGGCTTTCAAGGACTACATCAAGAGCGACCTGCGCGATCTGCGGGTAATCGCATGGGCGGCGATCGGGTTTTCGTTGTTGCTGCTGGCTGCGGAAATTGTTACCGGTCGACGCCGCGAGCGGCGGGAAGAGGAGGCCGCCATCCGCTGGCGCGACGCGCTGCTGGTGGGCGTCTTCCAGGCATTCGCCCTGATTCCCGGTGCATCGCGCTCGGGAGTGACCATCACGGCCGGGTTGTTCGCGGGACTGACGCGCTCGACGGCCGCCCGCTTCTCGTTTCTGCTGTCGCTCCCCGCCGTCTTCGCGGCCGGAGTATACGAAGCGTATAAGGATCGTCATGAGATCATGAAGTCCGGAGACGACGTGCTGGCCATCGTCGTCGCGTCCGTCGTCGCCGGCATCATCGGCTACGCCTCGATCGCGTTTCTGCTCGGTTACTTGAAGAAGCACAATACCTACGTGTTTATCATCTACCGGATCGTGCTGGGCACCGCGATGCTGGTGTATCTGCATGGGCGTTAGCCCTTCGGCAAGTGAATCGAAAATTTGGTTCCATGCCCCTCGTCGCTTTGCACTTCGATGGCACCGCCGTGTGCCTGCACGATCTTGCGGGTGGTAGGCAGTCCCAGGCCTGTGCCGCCGGGCTTGTTGGTGTGGAACGGGATGAAGATTTTGGGCAGAAGCTCCCGCGGGATGCCGTTGCCAGTATCGATCACATCCAGGCGCACGGCCGCGGACGATTGGCTGGTCTGCAGCACGATCTCGCCGCCTTCGGGCATCGCCTGCTCGGCATTCACCAGCAGGTTCAGCAATGCCTGCTTAAACAGGTCGGCATCCAGCTTCACCATCGGCAACGACCCGGCCGGCAGAAAGGTGATCGAGATGTTCTTCTGCCGGGCGGTGGGTGAGAGGAAATCGACCATATCGCCGACAACTTCATTCAGATCGGCCGACTCGAGTTGCAATTGCTCGGCCCGGGCAAAGCGCAGGAAGTCGTTGGAAACCACGATCAGGCGTTCGCATTCGTGCTGCAAACGCTGAATGCGTTCGAGCGCCTTGCGTTCGCGTGGACTTTGCGGTTGTTCAAAATCTTCGGCCAGCAGTTGGAGATTCAGGCCGAGCGTGCTGATGTGATTCTTCACCTCATGGATGAAGCCACCTGCGAGTTCGGCCAATTCGTTAAATTGTTCGAGAGTTGGCATGAGGATATACCGTTTAGCGGCGTCACCAGCGGTGACGCGCGATCCATGCGTCACCGCTGATGACGCCGCTAAACGAAACGCGATTACTAATCGCGACGACGGCCACCGCTGCCACCACGGCTGCCGCCGCGTCCGCCGCGGTCGCCACCACGATCGCCGCCGCGGTCACCACGGTCTTCACGCGGGGGGCGTGGGGGGGCTTCTTCGCCCGGGGCCGGGGGTGGCAACAGCACCTTGCGCGACAGCTTCACGCGGTCCTGATCGTCGATGGCGATGACCTTGACCTGAAGGATGTCGCCCACTTTGCAGACGTCTTCCACATGGCCGACGTAAGCGTGGTCGAGTTCGCTGATGTGGCACAGGCCATCGCGACCCGGCAGGATTTCGATGAAAGCACCGAATTCCTTGATCGACGACACTTTGCCTTCATAGGTCTTGCCGACTTTGACTTCCTCGGCAATCGCTTCGACACGCAGCTTGGCGGCCTCGGCTCCGGCGGCATCGCTGTGGGCGATACTCACTGTGCCGTCGTCGTCGATGTCGATCTTGGCACCAGTCGCTTCCTGGATGCCCTTGATATTCTTGCCGCCGGGCCCGATGAGCAGGCCGATCTTTTGCGGATCGATCTTCACCTGGATCAGGCGCGGGGCATGAGCGGAGATCTCTTCGCGAGGCCGACGCAGAGCGCTGAGCATCGACTTGAGAATGTGGATGCGGGCTTCCTTGGCGTGTTCGAGAGCCCCCCGGATAATCGGCTCTTCGATGCCATCGACTTTGATGTCGAGCTGGATGCCGGTGATGCCGTGCGGTGTGCCGGCAATCTTGAAATCCATATCGCCGAAGTGGTCTTCGTCGCCCTGGATGTCGGTAAACAGCACGAACTTGTCGCGGGTTTCTTTGACGAGGCCGATCGAGATGCCGGCCACGGGTTGCTTGATCGGCACGCCGGCATCCATCAGCGCGAGCGTGCCGCCGCAGACGGAGGCCATCGACGACGAGCCATTCGATTCGAGAATGTCCGAGACGAGGCGGATCGTATACGGGAACTTGTTAGAAGGCGGCACGATTGCCCGCAGCGATCGTTCGGCCAGCATGCCGTGACCGATTTCCCGGCGACCGGGTCCACGCATCGGCTTGGCTTCGCCGACGCTGAACGGCGGGAAGTTGTAGTCGAGCATGAACTTCTTGCTGTGCTCGTCGAGCAGACCTTCGACTCGCTGCTCGTCGCTGACGGTGCCGAGCGTGACGGTGACGAGGGCCTGCGTCTCGCCGCGCTGAAACAGGGCCGAGCCGTGCGTACGCGGCAACAGGCTCACTTCGCTGTAAAGGTCGCGGACTTCCTTGAAGCCTCGACCATCGAGGCGCTGGCCATCGAGGACGAGGTCGCGGAAAACCTTTTCTTCGAGAGCGGTAAATGCAAGGCTGAACTGGATCTTGGTGTATACGGGGTCTTTGTCCTTGGGGAAGAACTCTTCTTTGAGCTTCTCCTTGATGACTTTGACCTTGGCGTAGCGCTCGGCCTTGACTTTGGTGAGCTTCGCTTCGCGCATCTCGCCGGAGAATCGCTTCTGGAAGATCTCGACGAGCGGGTTGGCCAGCTCCGTGGGGAGTGTTTTGGCACCGAGACCGCACTTGATTCGCAACTCGTCGATAACATCGACGATGCGGACGATCTGCTCGTGAGCGAGCAGAATGGCGCTGGCGACGATGTCTTCCGGCAGTTCGCGAGCGAAACCTTCGATCATGGTGACGGCATCACGCGTCCCGGAAACGATCAGGTCGAGATCGCTCTCTTCCATGTCGGTGTGGGTCGGCATGATGACGAATTCGCCGTTGACCCGGCCGACGCGCACCGCAGCCGTCGGCTTGATGAACGGGATCGGCGAGATGTGCAACGCGGCACTGGCCCCGACCATCGCCAGAATGTCCGGGTCGTGTTCCTTATCGGCCGATAGAACCTGGCAGATGACCTGGACTTCATCGAAGTAGCCTGCGGGGAACAGCGGCCGGATCGGCCGGTCGATCATCCGCGATGTGAGGATTTCTTTAGTAGTGGGCCGACCTTCGCGTTTGATGTAACCGCCGGGGAACTTTCCCGCGGCCGAAGGCTTTTCGCGGTAGTCGATGCTCAGCGGAAAGAAGTCGATGCCTTCGCGTGGAGCCCCGGCGACGGCGGTGACGAGCGACATGGTGTCGCCGACGCGGACGACCACGGCTCCATGGGCTTGTTTGGCTAGTTTTCCTGTTTCAATGCTTAATGTGTGCGCACCCAAGGTGCACTCGACGCGACTTACCTGCACGGATAAACGTCCTCTCAATGCTGCGGCAGGATATTTCGGGAGTGGTCAGCAGAGAGTGAATAGTGGCAGCTCCAGTAGAATTGTATTGGCTGCCCACTGCCCACTTCGAACTGCACACTTATTTGCGGAGGCCGAGTTTCTGGATGATCGAAAGGTAGCGAGGCCGATCAGAAATCTGCAGATACTTCAGCAGGGTGGATCGGGTGCTAACCATTTTCAGAAGACCGCGACGGCTGGAGTGATCCTTTTTATGGGTGCGCATGTGCTCTGTGAGCTGATTAATGCGCTCCGTCAGGATAGCCACCTGCACTTCGGGCGAACCGGTATCGTTCTCGGCCCTCTTGTGCAGCCCAATGATTGACGTCTTACGCTCCTGAGTGATCGACATCGCAGACCTCACAGCCTCCGCCGGAATCCGAATCCTGCCTGAATTCACGATTCAGACAACTTTTGATTATCGCAGTTTATGGGGCAGCAAATGGATTGCAAGTGGCAATCGGCAAGATACGCGGATCGTTGCCACTCACTGGGGCGTGTGGGAGTCGAACCCACTTCCAACTCGTTATGAGCAAGCTGCTCGACCGTTGAGCTTCCGCCCCCTTATGGAGAAGTCTACCATTCGATGGGTGGGGCGGGAAGGTAGCAAAGACAGCGGGCCTCGCAAAGCTTCGACCCGGCCTACGAAAACATCGATCTCCCTGTAAAACGAAACTGATGGAACCTGCGTACGATCCAGCGACCGCCTTCCACGAAGCGGGGCATGCCGTCATGGCCATGTCGCTGGATCGGCCGATCCACCGCATCAGCGTTCAGGCGAACGGCCAGCGGTTGGGCGTCTGCGAGTTTCGCAAGGGCGTTATCCGACCGACGCGAGACTGGCTGGAAGAGCAGATTTTGATTCTGCTGGCAGGCCTGGCCGCGGAAGCCCGGCACACGGGTGACTATTCG
>Ga0105048_10017513_pt1 | contig 11053 bp, 8 predicted proteins | sample MAT05_FD_78382 | JGI IMG/M metagenome (GOLD analysis project Ga0105048, IMG submission 78382) | Freshwater microbial communities from Lake Fryxell liftoff mats and glacier meltwater in Antarctica - MAT-05 | ecosystem: Environmental > Aquatic > Freshwater > Ice > Liftoff microbial mat | place...
TTACCGCGACAACAAGGTAAAGCGAAAAATTATTGAATTCTTCGAACCAATGGAAGCAAATTCTAAAGAAGAATCCTAAAAAAAGATGGTTTTTTGAAAACTACCTTAATATTGCCAATAAATACCGCCTTCTTTAAAAACATTTATAAACGCGAATCATTTCAGGACATGGCAAAAAACTTATTGATTGTAGAAAGCCCTGCAAAAGCAAAAACCATTGAAAAAATCCTTGGTAAGGACTTTGAAGTAAAGAGTTGTTATGGCCATATCCGTGATTTGACGAAGGACGATATGGGTATCAATATAGAACAAGGTTTTGAACCTACTTATATTGTATCGGAGGAAAAACAAAAGGTTGTAAGTGAGCTCAAAAAATTAGCCAAGTTGAGTAAGGAAGTATGGTTAGCGAGTGATGAGGACAGAGAAGGAGAGAGTATTAGCTGGCATTTGTGCGAAGTACTTGGACTTGACCCGGGAGTTACCAAACGGATTGTTTTTCATGAAATTACTAAACCTGCCATACAAAAAGCAGTGGCCAATCCCCGGTTACTCGATATGAATCTTGTGAATGCCCAACAGGCCCGGCGTATTGTAGATAGGATAGTAGGATTTGAAATAAGCCCTGTATTATGGCGTAAAATTGGTATGCAGCGAAGCCTGAGTGCGGGAAGGGTGCAGTCGGTTGCTGTTCGCTTATTGGTAGAGAAGGAGCGCGAAATCAATGCTTTTTTATCCGAAAGTGCCTTCCATGTGCGAGCCGAACTCGTAGCGAAAGATATTCATAACAAAGAAATTGAGTTTACGGCCGATGGGCATAAATACAAATCTTCGGATGATGCAGAAGTATTTTTAAAAAGCTGTATTGGGGCAACCTATAAGGTAAATGATATTACAATAAAGCCAGGCAAAAGAACTCCTGCAGCTCCTTTTACTACCAGTACCCTACAGCAGGAAGCAAGCCGTAAAATGGGTTATGGCGTTAGCAAAACCATGCAGATTGCTCAAAAATTGTACGAAGCAGGACATATAAGCTACATGCGTACCGACAGTGTAAACCTGAGCGATACCGCAAGAGAAGACATAAAAGCCAACATCAAAAGCCATTACGGTGATAAATATTTTCAGGAGCGCCGGTACAAAAACAAGAATGAAAGTGCACAGGAAGCACACGAAGCCATTAGGCCTACCTACATGGAAAATCCTACCATTGGGGATTCGGAAGGCAGGCGCTTATATGAGTTGATCTGGAAAAGAACAATAGCTTCGCAAATGGCCGATGCCATTACGGAAAAAACGATTGCCAAAATTGGCATAAGTACTAATAAGGAAGAACTAACAGCAAGCGGTGAAGTAATTAAGTTCGACGGTTTTTTGGCAGCTTACATAGAAAGTACCGACGATGAAGATGATAAAGAAAAAGAAGATGGCCGTTTGCCCAACCTGACAGTTGGTCAATCTATACGTTTTATCCAAATGAAAGCTACTGAAAAGTTTACCCGTCCATCGGCAAGATATACGGAGGCATCTTTGGTTAAAAAGTTGGAGGAGCTTGGTATTGGCCGCCCATCTACTTACGCACCAACTATTAGTACGATTTTAAAACGCGGTTATGTTGAGAAAAAAGACCGAGATGGGGATCAACGAACTATTCGCCTGCTCACCCTAAAAAAGGATGCTATAAGCAAGGTCATAGAAAATGAAACTTTTGGTACGGAAAAAAGTAAGTTGTTTCCTACTGATCTTGGATTTGTAGTAACCGACTTTTTAAATAAGCACTTTGATAATGTCATGGATTATGGCTTCACTGCAAGTATTGAGGAGCAATTTGACCTGATAGCAGATGGCAAACAGCAATGGCAAACAATGGTAAAGGATTTTTATAGTCCTTTCCATAAAGATGTAGAACAAACTTTGGAAACAGCCGAAAGAGCAACAGGAGAGCGTTTTTTAGGAGAAGATCCTGAAACCCGCAAACCTGTAATTGCGCGGATGGGACGTTATGGTGCTATGATTCAAATTGGTTCTACCGAAGAAGAAGAAAAGCCAAAATTTGCTAGTTTAAAAACCAATCAAAGCATTGAAACCATCACTTTCGAAGAGGCGCTTGACCTCTTTAAACTACCTATGAACCTTGGTTCCTTTGAAGAGAAAGAAGTGGTAGTAGGCATTGGTAGGTTTGGTCCTTATGTAAAGTTCGGAGAAGATTTCATTTCGCTGCCTAAGGGAGAAGATCCTTTGGAAGTAAATATGAAAAGAGCTATGGAAATTATTTCCGAAAAAAATACGGCAGACGCACCGATTGCAACTTTTCAAAATCTACCTGTAACCAAAGGGAAAGGACGTTTCGGACCTTTTGTTAAGTGGAATGATTTGTATATAAATGTTCCCCGACGGTATAATTTTGATAACCTCTCCCAAAACGATATTAACGAACTAATAGAAACTAAAGTAGAAAAAGAAGCCAACCGATACATTCAGGAATTCCCTGAATGGAAAATGAGCATTGAAAATGGTCGTTGGGGGCCGTTTATACGTTTTGGTAAAAAAATGCTGAAGCTGAGTAAGCCGGGTAAAAGTAAATATACACCGGAGGAAGCAGCGGTAATTGGGGTGGAAGATGTAAAAGCTATGGTAGAGGCACAAGTTCCCGGTGCTTTTGATAAAAAAATAGCATCTAAAAATGCTGCTCCTAAAAAAACTGCTCCTAAAAAGGCTTTTGCAAAAAAAACTACTCCTGCAAAAGCCATTGCCAAAAAGAAATAATTATTTTGAGACCATACTTTGACACCATCGCAACATTTACATATTAACTGTTGCGTTGGTGTTGTGGCCATAATACTCTATGCCGGAGCATTTCTTTGATACCTTCCTGCCATTCCCTTTGCAAAATCCTGAGGATAATACTACCTTTTTTTGGCCGGCGGAACCAGAGCCTTGCCATAATAATATTTAGCACTATCCAATTGCTGCTTTGCAATCAAGGCATTACCAATACTTTGGAGGCCAATGGCAAGATTACCACTATCGGAATGATTTTGAAAAATAGGAAGCCCCTTTTTAAAATATCCAATGGCCTTTGTTATCTCCTGTTTTTTAAGATATACCTGCCCTATATAATTATATGTGATACCTATTGTTTTTTTATCTTTAAGCCCTTCGTAAGTACGTAATGCAGACAGCATGTATTGAATAGCAGACTCAAAATCTCCTTTTTCTTTGGATACATATCCGAGATTGTTGTAAGATTGAGCGATGCCTGATGTATACTTTATCTTCTGCCTGATAGTAAGGGCTTCTTTTTAAAACCAAAGGGTACTATCAAGTTTTCCCATTTCTATGTAAACATTGCCCTGATTTTTCAGGGCAAAGGCCATATTAAGCTGATCGTCCTCTTGTTTGGCTGCAGTATAATATTCTGAAAAGGCTTCCAATGCCTGTGGGTAATGCCCCCCGTAATATTGCGCCATACCCAGCGTATTCCAGCTATTGATGCGAAACCGGGTAAGATTACTTTTTGCTTCTGATAATTTTAAAGCTGAATTAGCCCAATAGACGGCGCTGCCTGGATTGCTTACAAGGTAAGTCTCCGATAGCCTTAGCATAATTTTTACTTTAACCGAATCAACAGTGGCAGACTTCAAAATATTGGTAAGGCTGTCTGTATTTTGACCACTTGCAAAAACAGCAGCAACTGCTAAAAATAAACCAACCAGCAATATTTTTCTCATGAGGTAGGGGTTACCTGCATCAACTAAAAGCATTCAACCCGGTGATATCCATTCCGGTAATAAGTAAATGGATATCATGTGTTCCTTCATAGGTAATCACACTTTCCAAATTCATCATGTGCCTCATTATAGGATATTCACCTGTAATTCCCATACCACCGAGTATTTGACGTGCATCGCTGATTACGTTTTTGGCTATTTCGCAACTGTTACGCTTCGCCATGCTCACCTGCGCGGGGGTAGCACGATCTTCATTCATGAGCGTGCCAAGCCGCCAAACCAGCAACTGCCCCTTGGTAATTTCGGTAATCATTTCGGCCAGTTTTTTCTGCTGCAACTGAAATCCTCCGATGGGTCTATCAAACTGAATCCGCTCTTTGCTGTAACGCAGGGCAGTGTCATAGCAATCCATAGCAGCTCCTAAAGCACCCCAGGCAATACCAAAACGAGCTTTGCTCAGGCAGCTCAAAGGACCCCGCATGCTTTTAATATTAGGTAAAATATTATCCTTAGGCACTTTTACATTATCAAACACCAGTTCCCCGGTAGCAGAAGCCCGCAAGCTCCATTTATTGTGGGTGGTAGGAGTGGAAAAGCCTTCCATACCGCGTTCCACAATCACACCTCTTACCTGACCTTCTTCATTTTTGACCCAAACAACTGCCACCTGCGCAAAAGGAGCATTGCTGATCCACATTTTTGCACCATTTAGTATAACGTGGTCTCCGGCATCTTTTATATTTGTAAGCATGCCCCCAGGATTACTTCCATGATCAGGTTCTGTTAACCCAAAACAGCCCAGCCATTCCCCACTGCCCAGTTTGGGAAGGTATTTGTTTCTTTGTTCTTCACTTCCGTAGGCATAGATTGGGTACATTACTAAAGACCCTTGAACTGAAGCCGTGCTGCGTACGCCACTATCACCACGCTCCAGTTCCTGCATCATAAGCCCATAGCTAATATAGTCCATACCACCACCGCCATATTCTATGGGAATCGTAGGGCCAAAACATCCAAGATCACCGAGTTGCTTTACAATTTGTTGTGGAAATTCTGCTTTTTGAGCATATTCTTCAATAATGGGCGAAATCTCCTTTTTTACATAGGCTCTTACACTATTGCGAATCATAATCTGTTCTTCGGTAAAAAGCTCATCTACCAGATAATAATCGGGGCTTTGAAATAAATCCTGTTGTGGCATATTAGCATTCAATTTATGTGGTTCAAAAATAAGGCAGAATAATTGCCTGAATAAGAAATGTTGAAGGAAGTGCGCTTAGTAATTTCCCGGAAAAAGTGGTCCAAGATCGTAGAGGGGAACTCCGGGGGGTAATAAACCTTTTTCTTTTTTATAGCATTGCTGAATATAATAGCCTAATTCGAGCTGATTGGTAATCACTACAAAATCATAAGGAGGACGATATTTACGCATAAATAGGGTAAGATCTTGCTCTTTAAGGCCCGTAAGTTCTCTAACAAAATTTTTACTAAAACGAAAGTCAATGTAGCTGTTATGTTCTTCTGCTATCAACCTGCGGGAAAGTGAAGCAAGTTGGCGGTTTCTTTTAAACCTGAACATATTGATGATTTCATTTGGATCCATTCCCACACCACCCGGACCTACATTGATAGATTTTAATGGATTAGGTTTGGAAAAGTCAAAATATTTTGCATAATCCCTTCGGTTCTGCAATGAATCCTGACGGTAGTCTGGCGGCCGTACAATTACATTGGGCAGTGCATATACCTTTACGTGGAGTGCCATATTGAACTGACGGTAATCTTCCATAGATAAAACAGGATACTTGCCGGTTTCGCGGCCCTGATAACTAAAATACAAAGAATCAGTCGCATACACCTTTATTGTATATCGTCCAAATTCATCGGTTGAAGTTCCAGAACCGTTTGAAGCCATTACACTAACTCCTTCAAGCGGCGTTTTTTGGGTTATATCAAAAATTGTCCCTTTCACTTCGAGAAGCTGTGCCGAAGCAGAATGCAAAAAAAACAAGCAAAGACATATAAAACCTGCTTGTAACCTTTGGAAAGAAGTGGGATTCGATATCTGCATTGGCTCCAAATGTATATTAACATAAGGGTATGTAAATAATCCTTTTATTTTTATTAACGCATTGTTTCATTTTTTTTGGCAAAATAGCCCGCACGCTTGCTAAGGAATTTAAAATTTTGTACTTGTGAGGTTGTTTTTTGATTTTGAAATAGTTTGAAAAGGATACTTTTGCGCATCTTTTGAAAAATTTGCAGGCAAACAATCTTTATTTATGGGCATCAGAGAATGTGTTTTATAAACATGTGGCTGTTTTTCTTGTTTAATCATTTTAGAGTCTGTGGAAAGGAAATATTAATATCGTAACTTAAAAACTTAATATCGCGCATGGCGGATACAAATAAAGCTACACTTACAACGGCTATACAGCGCCTTTTTAAACTGTTACACCTTGAGCGAAAAGCCATTTCTGCTATTTATGTTTATTCAATCCTTACCGGCATCCTTACACTAAGTATTCCACTTGGTCTTCAATCTATTATCAACTTTGTGATGGGTGGTGCATTTTCAACTTCACTTACCATTTTAATAATTGTCATTGTAACAGGAGTATTGCTCACCGGTTTGTTACAAATATTACAGTTAAAAATCAATGAGCGAATTCAGCAGGATATTTTTGCTCAGTTTTCATTTGAATTTGCCTACCGAATACCGCGTTTAGACCTTTTGTCAGTGGATGGATATTATATGCCTGAGCTGATTAATCGTTTTTTTGACACCATTTCGTTGCAAAAAGGGTTGAGTAAAATCCTTCTCGATATCCCGATTGCGACCATTCAGATTATTTTTGGGGTGATATTGCTTTCCTTTTACAATACCTCTTTCATCATTTTCGGACTTTTACTTATCATTATTTTAATATTAATTATCCGTTTTACCAGCAAGGCTGCTTTCGAAAGTAGTTTGAAGGAAAGTGATTATAAGTACAAAGTTGCTGCCTGGCTTCAGGAAATGGGACGAACGATGAATAGTATGAAGTTTGCAAGAGAAAGCAATCTGCATCTTTTAAAAACAGATAAGCATGTAAGCGGCTATCTTGATTGGCGAACCAAACACTTCAGAGTATTATTGAAGCAATATTGGTCTATGATTGGATTTAAAGTTTTCATTACAGTATCTATGTTAATAGTAGGTGCTTTTTTATTGATTGAGCAGGAACTTAATGTAGGACAATTCGTGGCTGTTGAAATCGTTATTCTGACCGTGTTGTCGAGTATTGAAAAATTTATTTTCAGTCTCGATAAAGTGTATGATGTATTAACAAGCATTGAAAAGCTTGGTAAAGTTATTGACAAGCCTATGGAATCTGAGGGTTCATTGGGGTTGGTGGCTTTCAGCGGCCTGCGGGTGGAGGTTCGTAATTTAAACTTCGGGTATGTACAAAATAAAAAGGTGATTCAGCATACTAGTTTCGAAGTGCCACCGGGAGCCGTTTGTTGCATTCAGGGTGGGGAAGGCTCTGGGAAAAGTACGTTATTGAAATTGCTTACTGGATCCTATAGTAATTTTACCGGTGAAATTTTAATTAACCAACTGCCTATTGGCAATTACAAACACGATTCACTTCGCAGTCATATAGGCATGTATTTTAGTCAGCAGGAAATATTTGAAGGATCTGTATGGGAAAATATATCATTGGGCAATGCTGCTTTCAGTATTGATGAAATGGTGGTTATGTCTGAAAAAATTGGTTTGAAACCTTACATCAGCAATCTGAGATTGGGATTTGATACCATTTTGGAACCACTTGGTGGAAGGCTTAATAAAGCAGCAACCACCAAAATACTCATGCTACGGGCACTCGCTGGCAAACCAAAACTTTTATTGCTGGAAGACCCCTGGCAGGGACTTACAGAGGATGCTGCGCGGAAGATGACGGATTTTATACTGGAAGACTTTAAAGAATGTACCGTTATAGCCGCCACCAATAATGAATATTTTAGAAGTAAAGCTGATATGATATACAAACTAGAGGAAGGAATTCTCTCCTGATAGCAAACATAATAAAAGTAGTACCTTAAAAACAACGGCCATGGCAAATAAAGAACCACAATATATTGATGGAAATATCAGAGAAAAAATGCCGGATTCCATCAAAGCATTCGATCATATTTATTATCAAAACAAAAAGTATTTTGTTTCCCGTAAAATATATTTTGTAATTGGTATTTTTCTTATATTTCTTTTCTTGCCGTGGACACAAAATATACGCGCCAAAGGTTATGTTACTACTCTGTATCAATCCGACAGGCCGCAAGAAATTGTTAGTCAGATTCCTGGAAAAATACTAAGCTGGTATGTAAAAGAGGGTGATTTTGTGAAAGCAGGAGATACCATTTTACAGTTAGGAGAAGTAAAAGATGAATATCTTGATCCAAGGATTATAAATCGTACCCAGGAGCAGATTACTCAAAATGAAAATAAAGCCCGGTTTTATTCTGGAAAAATAGATGCTTCTGAACAACAAATTCAAAATTTACAGGGTCAATTAGAATTAAAAATGACCTCTTTAAATAACAAAAGAGAACAGATTGACCGCAAGATTATAGCTAAACAGGCCGAAGTTCAGGCTGCGGAGGTTGATCAGAAACAAAGCTTAGATCAGATTGAACGTGCCCGCATTATGTATGAACAAGAAGCTATTAGTAAATTTGAGTTTGAAAAAAGGAATGCAACGCTGCAAAAAGCACAAGCAATTTACACCGAAAAACGCAATGAACTCGACAATCTAAAGCAAGACATTATTATCAACAGGCTGGATATACAAAATGCTCAACAAGAATACAGCGAAAAAATTGCAAAAGCACAGGGGGATCAGTTTTCCAGTTCAAGTGAAATTGCTTCGGCACGTGAAAAGGCAGCAGATCTTTCCATAAAAGAGCAAAATCTTACGGCTCGTTCAGGATACTATTATTTAACCGCCCCTCAATCTGGACAAATTGTGCAGGCAAAAAAATCCGGTATTAACGAGATAATAAAAGAAGGGGAAATAATTGTGGAAATTATTCCACAAGAGGTTGATCTTGCAGTTGAAATATTCATAGAGCCTTTTGACCTTCCGCTTTTGAATATTGGACAAAAAGCGCGATTCATGTTTGATGGCTTTCCTGCTATAGTATTCAGTGGATGGCCTGCGTCATCCATAGGGACCTTTGGCGGAAAAGTAATTGCTGTAGAAAGCAATCGAAATAAAAACGGGCAATTCAGGATATTGCTAATTGAGGATCCTGAGGACAGAAAGTGGCCTCCTAACCTTAGGATAGGTACCGGCGCATTATCTTTTGCCTTGTTGAAAAATGTACCAGTATGGTATGAATTATGGCGGAACATAAATGGTTTCCCTCCTGAGTTTTATACTATTGATGATGTGAACGCAACAAAAAAAGAAGAAAAAAAATCTATATTTTAATGAGGCGGTTAACATCAGGAACAAAAAAGGGTAATTCTACTTTCCTTCTACTTCTACGATCTTTTTTTATAGGATTTTTTTTGATAGTGGTTTTTTATGGGGAATTATATGCACAAAGTTCTGACAATAGCCGTACTTTATCATCGCAACAATTTATAGAATTGGTGCGGCAGTATCATCCGGTTGCCAAACAGGCAGGGTTACTTGTAGATAGGGCGTACGCTGAATTGCTCAGTGCCAGAGGTGCTTTTGATCCACAGCTATACTTTATAAACGACCAGAAGACCTTTGACGGAACAAACTACTACAATTATAATCTTACCCAACTGAAGGTTCCTACCTGGTTTGGGGTTGAATTAATGGCAGGGGTAGAAAGCAATGTGGGAGATTTAACCAGCAGGGAAGTATCAATAGGTAATTCCACGTTTGCAGGGCTTAGTATCCCTTTGGCCAAAAACCTGGTGATAGATCAACGCAGGGCAGTTTTGGAGCAATCAAAAATCTTTGTTGAGCTTTCACGACAAGATCAGCGCAATTTCATTAATGATCTCCTTTTTGATGGCCTGGTAATTTATTGGGAATGGGTAAACAGCTATCAGCGCTATCTGATTCTTACGGATGCTGTAACTAACAACAGGGCCCGATTTGAACTAATAAAAATTACTGTTGAGCAAGGTGATAGGGCGGGTATTGATAGTACCGAGGCGTTAACCCAACTACTCGATTTTCAATACTTACAGAGCGAAGCTTATCTTCAATTTATGAATACCGGGTTTCAGTTAAGTACCTACTTGTGGAGCGAAAACAGCCAACCAATAAGGCTGTCAGAAGATATTATCCCTTTTCTTTTACCCGAAAATTCCGATCCCTTTGCACAACCTGTTAAACCACTTTATGAGTTGTTGTCAGCCGCCGCCGATAATCATCCAAAACTGATGATGATTGATAATAAACTTGGTATTCTTGAGGTAGAACGGCGGTTAAAATTTCAAAGCCTGCTCCCAACCCTCAATTTAAAATATAATGCTCTTGCTAAAGACTATGCCTTTGTAAACGGTTGGAACAGCACTCTGATGGAAAATAATTACAAATTTGGCGCGGAAATAGGCATGCCTTTATTTTTAAGGCAAGGCAGAGGAGACTACCGGGGCGCAAAACTTAAAATTCAATCTACCCAATTAGAATTAGCCAATACCCAACTAGATATAGAAAACAAAGTAAAATCTTATTATAATGAGTTGGTTACCTTGCTGCAACAAATACGTCTGAATGAAAGGGCACTTGATGCATACCAAAAAGTATTTGCGGTTGAGGAGCAAAAGTTTGCGCTTGGAGAGAGTACTTTGTTTCTTATAAACAACCGGGAGCTAAAAGTGATAGAGGCTCGCCAAAAACTGGCTGAACTTAAAGCCAAATTCTTTAAAACAGGCTATGGCGTTGATTGGGCAGCAGGACTATTGCAATAATTTCTGTTTTACTATATTTGTACCAAAACTACCCAATATGGCTTCTTTTGATATAGTGAGTGAAGTAGATGTGCAAACACTTGATAATGCGGTAAATGTGACCCGTAAAGAAATTACCAACCGTTTTGATTTTAAAGGCAGCCACGTGGCGATGGATCTCGACAAAAAAACAATGATTCTGAAACTGGAAGCCGACAGCGATATGAAAATGGGGCAATTAGAAGATGTGCTGTTAAGTCGTAGCATTAAACAAGGGCTTGATGCCTCTGTGTATGATTTTAGTAAAGATGGATTTCAGAGCGGAAAAGTGTGGAAAAAAGAAATAACCGTACGGAATGGACTAAAACAGGAAGATGCAAAAAAAATCGTAAAAGCAATTAAA
>Ga0105048_10017516_pt1 | contig 11053 bp, 10 predicted proteins | sample MAT05_FD_78382 | JGI IMG/M metagenome (GOLD analysis project Ga0105048, IMG submission 78382) | Freshwater microbial communities from Lake Fryxell liftoff mats and glacier meltwater in Antarctica - MAT-05 | ecosystem: Environmental > Aquatic > Freshwater > Ice > Liftoff microbial mat | place...
CGCGATCGTGATCCCTCAGTTCTCAAATGCCTCGACCGAAGCACGCGAAAGCGCGATGCGGGCGATGCAGCAGACCGTTCGGTCGCAGGTGGAGTTGTACAAGCTGCAGCATACAGACCTGTATCCCACCGATAACGGTGTTGTGTCGAGTCCCTTCGCCTGGACCAAGCTAACGGGCAAGACCGACGCCGCGGGTAACGCTTCGCCGACTGGCGAGTTCGGCCCGTACCTCCCGCAGACCCCGCAGAACAGCCTGCGGGCGGGTGTGAGCCTCGTGTTCGCCTTGAACGATCAGATCGTAGTCACAAATGGTACGATTCCGAGCATTGTCACTGGCGTTGGTCCGACCCACGGTTACGTCCTTGACCTTGAGGGACGCTTCTTCGCTCTGGATAGAGAAGGCCGCCCGCTCGTGAACTGATCGTGAAAAGTCAATACCCGCCGGGCGATCGAAAGGTCGCCCGGCGGTTTGTCGTGCAAGAATGAGTCAGTCGAAGTTGGCTTCAAACACGGTGAACCGAATGATCGCCCAGAAGAACTTGACAATCCCCATCTCAAACCCGCGATCCAGCGGCTTCACGCTTATCGAAATTCTGATCGTGGTTGTCATCCTGGGCATCCTTGCCTCGATCGTCATCCCTCAGTTTTCCAACGCATCGATGGAGGCTCGCACCAGCGTACTTAAGGACGAACTCCGCTACATGCGAAGCCAGATCGAAGTCTACAAGGCACAGCACTTCGATACTTTTCCCGGCTACCCCGCGAGCGGCGGACCACCCACGGCCCAGACGTTCACTAACCAAATGACCAAGTGGACCGACCTGCGCGGCGAGGTCTCACTCGAGCGCACCAGCGTCTACGACTTCGGCCCGTACCTCTCGTCAATTCCCAAGAATGCAGTCAACAGCCTCGACACCATCGCGCTGGATGACGGCACGGGCGATCTCATACCCGACGGCATGACGGGCTGGTTTTATCAGCCCCGAACAGGGCGAATCATCGCAAACCTTACCACGAGCGCACCCGATGGAACTCCATTCAGTTCATATTAATCACTTACGCGTTCGCGCGTCATTTCATGCCCGAAAACGTGCATTCACGCTGCCCGAATGCCTGATAGCAACGGCGCTGGTCGCGGTGTCGGTTGCGGCATTGGCGGGCACGCTCGACGCGGTCTACAAGCAGGAGCGATATATCGCCGACGACGCACGTGCTTTGGCCTCGGCAAGACAATTGATGGAAGAAGTTTCGGCGATGCCGATCTCGGCGAGCACGGCAGGCGATGCCATGCTCTCGTCGATGAACAACTACAACGACACAGTGACCCTGACCTCGACCTCGGATTCGCCCGTGCAGAAGGATTTATCGCGTGAGATTATGGCGGATAAAACCATGATAAAAACGATGCCTCCCGAGCCCGAAATGATCCCGGCATCGACGTCCAAAGAAACGCTTTCACCGGCGATGGAGCAGGACGTCATCACGTCCGTCAGCAACCGGCCGATCATTGTCAAAAGGTCGGTTTCGATTCTTTCCAGTTCCGTGCCCGTATCGGGTCAGACCATCGCAAGTACCAAGCTCGCGCAAATCGATGTGAGTGTGACCCTGCCCGATGGGCGAACGATCAAGGTTCGTCGCCTCGTGGCGGACGCGGACAAGGCGGGCGGGTCAAAATGAGGAATCACGCATTCACTCTTGTCGAGCTGTTGCTGGCCATCTCTTTGATGGCGGTGGTGATGCTGGCCATGGCGCTGTTTATGACCGCAACGGCGGAGGGTTGGAAAACGACTGATGACTCACGGCGTGCGACGATGGGCGAAACCCGTCTTTCCAGTCGGCTCGAAAATGTGCTCAGGCCTGCAAAGCACATCGTGCTGTTACCCAGCGGCAATCCGAACCCGACGGCGATTCTGTACTGGGCCTATGACGGACTGGGCGGATCGACTGATGCCTTCGCCAACCGCGGAGAAATCGGGCTGCTCGTCTGGGACGCCCAGAAGAAATTAATTCGACATTTCGCTCCGAGCCAGGTCATTGACCAGAGCGATCTACCAGACGCGACGGCCACCACGTTTGGAGACCTTAGCGCCGCATCGACCATCAAAACGATAAGCCAGTGGTCTTATCTGCAGCCGGCCGAAATCATCGCCGGTCCTGCCGACTTGGAACCCTCACCGAATTCAACGCTGGTCACCGGATTCTCTGTCCAGAAGAAAGCAGCCAGTGGATCAAGGCCGATTCTCTGGTACTCAATCGATCTCGCCGACCGTGACGGCCAGCTTATCAAGACCTGCTCGGGCAGCATCGTGATTCGGGCACCGGCTTCACCACCTAATCTCCCATGAGCAGCATGATCCACACACATCCGCCGCAAGTCGTTTCACACAGGTTTGCCCATAGCGATCGTAGCTTGCCTTCACGAGGCGCAAGTCGCCACGGAGTGGCGCTGATTCTCGTGCTGGTGCTCGTCGCGATGGTGTCGGTCATGGCATGGGGCATGCTTGCGTCCAGCAGCATCAGAACGCAGATGAATTCTAATGCGGCGGAGATATTGCAGGCGCAGTATCTCGCCGAATCGGGCGCGAGCCTGGGCGTTTACTATCTGCAGAGTCCTGGGTCGATTCAGCTGACGACCAACCCCGTGACAGGCGATTCGTACTGGGCCGGCCAAGCGTCAATGATCCTCTGGAGCGGCGCGATCGCGCCGGTGGACGTGGTGATATCAAATCCTGCAGCCGGAAAATTTGTGGTCACTTCTGTCGCAAGGCTGACATTGGGCTCCGCGAGCATCACGCCCGGGGTGAGTGTTCGAGTCACTCGGATGAAATCTTCAGATAATTTCCCGATTTCCACGGCATTGCTCTCGAACGCCCAAATTTCTTCGTTGCTGTTTCCTCTCATGGGCGGATCGACGGTTGCTCCAGATTGTGTGCCCAATCCCTCGCAGATCAGGTTGGTTCAGCAGTTGAGTCTCGCCTCGCCTTCAGGGCAGCCGACCCGAAGAGCGTACAACATCAACGGCGTATCCGGCTTCGCGCAGCGGCTCAGTTCGTCGGTCAACGCGGCCTGGCCGGTCTTAGACGCGGCGATCAATCCGCTCAACATCTGGTGGACTGAGTCGAACATTTCAATCGGCACGACGTCGTTAAACGGCGGTACACTGGTGGTGCTGGGTAATCGGCGTCTGCGCATTGCGGGAAACCCGACGTTTAATGCCGGCGCGAACCTTCCCGCCATCATTGCGACGGGTGATCTCGATATATCCCCTTCAATCGGAAGTACCGGCAGCATGAATGCGAACGGCGTCGTCTATGTAGGCGGGCAGATTACCGGCTCAAGCAGCAGCCTCGCGACCAACGGTTCAATCGATGGCGCTTTGATCTTTTCGGGCGAAGGTACATCAACTGTCGTGACGTCGAGCAACAGTTTCAGGGGCCGAATCAGCGTGAATTTCAACCTCGCAAAGTCGCGACTGCCATCGTTCGTAACAATGTCGAACAACATGGATCACGCCAGCAGTCCAGTTCAGGTGATGCAGTGGGACAGCCTGGATGAATAATATTTCTCTCAAATACACCATGCGAAATGCATTTACACTCATAGAGCTGCTGATTGTCATTACGATCATCGGCATCGCGTCGGCGCTGATCGTGCCTTATGTCGGCAGCCGCTCGGACCTGCAGGTAGCCGCGGTCGCACGTTCGTTCATCGCGGACGTGCAGTACACGCAGAATCTGGCAATCACGACGCGACAAAGACACGGACTGTTATTCGCGGCCGACCAGTACACCGTCGAACGCTTCTCGGGCACGACTGCGATCACGATCAAGCATCCGATCGAGAAGGATAATTTTGTCGTGCGGCTCGGGTCGTCCGGTAAGGACGTTCGCCGCGGCGTTGCGATGCCGCTGGTGAATGTCAGGCAGGGTGCCGTCAGGCTGGTGTTCGACTCGATGGGAACGCCCATGGCATTTTCCGGTACGACCTTCATCAGCACTGACGCGCCAGTACGGGTAACGCTCAGCGCGGGCACCGCAACAATTGTCGTTCGAATTGAGCCCTTCACAGGCGAAGTGACGGTCGAATAAAGCCGATGCTCTCATTGAGCATGTACCTTCGATCCGGCAAAAGACATTTTCCAATAGGTTTAGACACCACCTCAGGCGGCATACGGATGCTGCAGCTCGGGGTGTCACACCGCGGAGACATTGTCGCGCTTGCGGCGGCATATGACTCGTCGCTTTCGCTCAAAGACGCTACGCCGCGTGAACTGCAAAAAGGTCTGACGCACTTGCTCAGACAGGGCCGGTTCATTGGTCGCGAGGTTGTCGTGGGTGTGCCGAACGAACTCGTCAGGTTTAAGAGCATTCGAATTCCCCCGATGGAGGAGCGCGATCTCATCAGCGCCGCGGAATTTGAAGCCAAGGCCCTTTTTGATGCGACGCCTGAGAACTCAATCATCGGACACGTTTCACTGGGACAAGTCAGGCAGGCGGGCGAGGCAAGGCAGGAAGTTCTCATCGCAGCCGCAGAGCGATCAGGCGTGGATCAGCTTATCGAGTCGCTGCATGCGGCGCAAGTAGTTCCCGTCTCGGTCGATTTTCGACCGTGTATGCTATATCGCACGATCGAGCGTTTCGTTCGTCGAAAAGACGACGAGGCTGAGGTTCACGTCTTGATTGACGTGAGCACAGACTGTGTAAATGTTTTGATAGGTCGAGGCAGGGATCTGTGCTTCTTCAGGCCGCTCGCCAGCGGGATGCGAGTGCTCGACGAGGCTGTCGCACGCACTCTTGGTATCGAAGAAGCTGACGCACGGCTTTTGTGTGCACGACTCAGTGCGGCAAGCTCCGGGATTGACGACAATGTCTCAACAACAGACGACGTTCGCATGGCGGTGTTCGATGCGACACGCGGGCTGGTCGATGAACTCGCTCGTGAAATCTCGCTTTGCCTGCGCTACGCAACAGTAACCTTCCGCGGACTAAGGCCTTTCAAGGCTCGTCTCACCGGAATTGGCGCGGATCACTTCGTCATCAAAGAAGTGCTGGGCCGGTCGTTGCCAATTCCAGTTGAACAGTGCTCACCGATTTTAAATGCCGATCTCTCACTGCTCAGGCCCGCAGACCGAACGGGAAATTTGTCGGTCTGGACATCGGCGATGGGGCTCGCCCTGCGATTCGTACCCGGAGGACTGGCGGACAAGCTGGGCTTGTCGCGGACACTCCGGTCCGAAGCTCCGGCCTCGGAGATCGCGGTGCCCGCCGAACTCGAGCCGCACTCGCAGGCCAATGCGACACAGACTCAATTGCCGAGTCGCACTCCGAGTTCCACGCAAACCCCGACACCGAGCCTTGGCGTGAATGCTTCGTCGAATTCTTCGTTGAATTCTGCGTCTAATTCTTCACTGAGTCCAGATTCGCTTTCGCCTCATCCGAGCTCACGTACCGCCTCAAAGCCCGCGGAGGTGCTCATTGCGTGATGTTGATTTTATGGTCGAGTGGTATCCAAAACTGCTCCGACAACGGCGTCTGCTTAAATTGCAGGCGTGGGTGTCGGCAGCGGTTGTGGTCGGCGTTCTGATTTACGTTGCGCTCGAGCGTAAGGCTCTGGGCAGTGCAAGGCGGATGTCTGAAGTGATTCAGAACGACCTCAGTTCCGCACAATCGAAAATAGAACAGCTCGATAAATTGCTCGGGCTTAGAAAGCAGCTCGAATCTCGCAGATCCATAGTCGAATCGCTCGGATTGCCGATTGAGACCTCCCGCTTGCTTGGCGAATTGTCTGGGTGCATGGGTCCGGGCACTTCCCTGGCCATGATCGAGATGGAGCTCGTCGAACGCGAGCCGGACCTGATCGGCTCGGCCGACAGGCGAGTCCCTGGGGGTTCGGGCTCGCAGGGCGGCCCGAAGCCTATGCAGCAGTTTGCCGACATAAGAATAATGGGTGTCGCTCCCAGCACGAGCGAGATTTCTCACTTCTATAACAACATCGTTCGCAGACCGTTCTTCATGCGAGTCTCGCCGCCCAACAGCCGCGAGGCATCCGACAACGAGCTGATTACGCGAGAGTTCGAGATGACGCTTTCAATGCCACTTACATCCGCAAGTGTCGCCGCGGTCAGACGGGGGGAACGATGAATACGTTGCTCATGCAGCGAAAATCGATCGACCGCCGAATTCAACGCGTGCTGGGCGTGAGTCTGCTATTGGTCTGCGCCGCGTCGTACCTGGCGGTCTACCGACCCGCTTCCTTGGCACGGGCTCAAATCATCGACGACATGTCGGACGCGCAGTTGCAACTAGATGAAGACCGACAACGTGCCAGCTCGCTCGACTCTGTCCGTGCTGAAGTCGAGAAGCTCGAGCGACAGCTGAAACGTTTCAAACCTCTGAGCGGCAGGAAGGAACTCCCCGCCTTTCATGAACAGCTCTCCGGCCTGGGCGATGCGACCGGCATTCGCAAGTACACCCTGAATCAACGCTCTTCAATTTCTCTGGCAACTTGCCGCGAATGGCCCACCGATGTCACGTTCGAAGCGGGCTTCGACGACGCGGCCCGATTCCTCAGACGGCTCGAGTCGATCGATCGGCTTACACGCGTCAGGCGTCTCAAGATTGACACCATCGACTCCAGACAAGGGACCGTCAGAGTTTCGCTATCACTAAGCCTCTTCAGCACCGAAGAGTAGATGTCGCCATGAACGACTGAAGTAAAGCAAATAGTCCTTAGCCTCTTCGAATGGAAATTCCTAAACACATTCTCGATCGACTGCCCGAGCAGGTCAGGAGTGACCCTAAGAAGTCCGTAGCGCTTCTGGGTTTGCTCCTGGTTTTGATAGCGACCGCCGGACGATATGCGTTCAAGGCAGAAAGTAAATCCGCCTCGGCCGCCGTGACTGGCGTGTCTGGTTCGGCTGTGGGCGTCGACCCTCAAATGGCGGCTTCAAGGGGTAATCCTTCGAATCAATTTACGAACCCGACGGATTCGGGACTTCGCCAGGTCGAGATCTGGTTGGAGCAACCTTTTACAGAAATGTCTAGAAATATTTTCGCGATAAGGGCCGATAGTTATCCGCGGCATGCGGTCATCGCGCCGCAGATCACTGCTGATGTGGATCGACGAAACGATTCATTCTGGAAGCAACTTGAAAAGTCGCTCGCTGATAGAGCCGATCAACAGAGGCAGAGCCGCGAGGACCAGATTCGCGTCGTCGAAGGTGCTGTCGGATTTCGGCTGCAGTCGACCGTTCTTGGAAAGGATCCGACTGCGATAATCAGCGGGCGGGTCGTAAGGCGCGGCGATCGAATTCGCGGCAAATCGAGCGGCTTGCAGGATAACGGGATCGTCTTCACCGTGGTCCGACTTGACGCCAGAGGCGTAGACCTCACTGCGATGGTCAAGGGCGCTCCAGTGACGATCGAACTGCTGCTGGACGAAGAGAAGCCTCGATTAAAAGAACGCTCGCGAGGCAGGTGAATGTCAAATGAGTTGGTGAGTGAAGTTAATCAGTCGGGCGTATCCGACTGATCGAAATCGGTGTGCAAAATTGGGGCTTTAAGGTGAACGTCATGCGAAAACTGTCGCAAAGAAATCAGGCACGAAGAATCCTGGCTAAAAAGGTCGGGCTCTTTTTTTTGGCCGCGTCGTCCGTTTATTCCGGCCCTGTGGCGATAGCGGCTCAGACCAGTTCTGCCGAACAGGTAAGAGAATCGGGCGGGACGACTTTGCCCGGTTCGAAAATGCCTGAGACGCGCCCGCCTGAGTTGCGACCGCCCGCAGCTCGTCCTCCCGCATTAATCCCTCCCGCGTCTCGTCCGCCTACTCGTCCAGCGGCCGATCCGTTCGCGGACAGTGGTGCTGGCAGTGGTGCTGGCAGTGGTGTTGATGGGACCGCGCCCGCTCCGACGGTGCTCGAAACTCAGCGCGCCGGCAAACCCGTCTCGCCGGAGGACGTAAGCTACAACGCCGACGTCGGCACCGTCGAGATTCACGTCAGCGACGCAGAGCTGGTCGAGGTGCTTCGAATGCTTTCGCTTCAATCTCGAAAGAACATCGTCGCCAGCAAAGAAGTGAAGGGCACCATCACCGCGAATCTGTACGGCGTGACGGTGCGTGAAGCGCTCGATGCGATCCTTCACTCCAATGGGTACGCCTATCGCGAAGAAGGCAACTTCGTCTACGTCTATACCGCACAGGAAATTCAACAGCAGGAAGAAGCCAAACGCGTCCGCAAGAGTGAAGTGTTCAGACTCAACTACACGCCCGCCGTCGATGTGGTCAAGATTCTCAAGCAGGTTCTGGGTGATGGTTCAAGAATCGAGCAGATGTCGCCCAGTCAGGCGGGCGTCTCGACCAACTCCGACACGACAGGCAACACCTACGCGACTGCGGAACTGGTGGTCGTGACAGATTTTGAAGAGAAGATCGAAGAGGCACGTCGCATCATCGCCGAGATCGACAAGCGGCCGCAGCAGGTGTTGGTCGAGGCAACGATCGTCACGGCAAGGCTTGACGACACGAATCAGTTAGGCGTGGACTTTTCCGTCCTGGGCGGGATCGATTTCTCGACACTGCAGTTCGGGCAAAATGGCGCGAGCGGCCCGGGCCTGACATCCAACATCCCGGGAAATACGACGGCATCCTCAACCAGTGGCGACCTCGCCAGCCGAGGCTATGCGTCAATATCTACCGGCGGAAGCGGCCTGCGGATGGGCGTGGTGAAAGACAATATCGGTATCTTCCTCACCGCACTCGAACAGAACACCAATACGACCGTGCTCGCCAATCCCAAGGTGCTGGTCAGCAATCGACACCAGGGCCGCGTTCAGGTCGGCCAGCGACTGGGCTATCGCGACGCGACCACGATCGGCTCGGGCGGCGAATCGACCGTCGGCTCGGTGAACTTCCTCGACACCGGAACAATCCTCAGCTTCAGGCCGTTCATCGGCGATGACGGATTCATCCGCATGGAAGTTCGCCCCGAACAATCCGACGGCATCATCGACGCCGAGACTCAGGTGCCCACCGCCAGCACCGCAAACATCACCACCAACATCGTCGTACGCGACGGCCACACCGTCGTGATCGGCGGTCTGTTCCGCGACCGTTCCGAGCGAATTCGCAACCAGGTTCCCGGGCTGGGTAACGTGCCCGGTGTGGGCGCGCTATTCCGCAGGCAAAACGACAGCGCGCTTCGTGAAGAAATCATCGTGCTGCTCACGCCACACATCATCAAAGACGACGCTGTGTATTCTGAAGAATCGTTGAAGGCGCTGGATCGCCTCGAATCAATGCGCGTCGGTCTGCGGCGCGGATTGATGCCCTGGGGCAGAGAACGACTCAGCGAAAGTTTCTACGACCGTGCGACGCGTGAACTCGCCAAGCCCAACCCCAATAAGTCCTCGGTCCTCTTCAATCTGAATGCGGCGACGAATCTTAATCCGACGTTCGTCGAAGCGACCGACCTCAAACGACAAGTCACCGGCCGCGTCGTGACGAGCATCGACAGCTCGGCCACTCGGCGATTCGTACGAGAGCTGATCAAAGCCGAGTCACAACAGCCAGGTGCACCGGCGGTGCAGCAGAATGCGATCATCCCCATGCCACTCTCGACATCAGGCGCTACGACACGCCCGATCTCCTCAGACGTGAAACTAAAGCGAGAGAACGCCGGAGCAATAAGCCGAAGCGCGAGCCGTGCCGCACTGCGATCCGCTATTCGCATCTCATCGGCGCACGTCTTCCGATCTGTAACAACCCTCGCGGAAGACGGCCTGGTGGCGATGAATGATTCAGTCGCCTGGATGGCGATTGACAGGCTAATCGAACCGGCCGCGCCGCAGCGCTTCAAGGCGTCGCCTCAGCCCGCGAAGCCGACAGTCGTTCAGATCGATGTTCGATAGTTCAACACAATTCAGGAACTCAAAATGAAATACACAAGCCTTTTCAAAGCGATCACAGCGACACTTCTCATCTCAGGCTGCGCGTCGAAGAACAAGACCGCGAGCCAGGAAGCAAAAGACAACTGGACGAACGCCCGCGCGGGTGTCTCAGAAGGAATTGCTCGCGATCAATTCTTCTCAGGCAATCTCAAGCAAGCCAGACAGTCAATCGATAAGGCGCTGGCGACATCAAACGCGCGATCAAGCGCATTCATTCTGAGTGCGCAGATCGCAATCGAGGAGGGAAAGCTCGAGACAGCCCAGGCGTCGCTCAAGCACGCGGCCGAGCTGGATAAGACCAATCCTGAAATCGATTATCTGCTGGGCGTGGTGAATCAGCGGTGGCAACGGCCGGAGTTGGCACTGGCGAACTATCGCGCGGCATCGACGAAGAAGCCCAGCGACCTCGCCTTCACGATGGCCGAGGCGGAAACGCTGGTCGAAATGGAACGAGTGGACGAAGCGATCGCACTTCTTGAGAAGCGGGTCGTATTTTTTGAATCAAGCGCGCCGATCCGCGATGTGCTCGCACAACTTCTTGAACGACGAAACGAAGGCAATGATCTGACGCGTGCGATTGATCTGTACCGTCAAGCGACCGTGCTCGAGAGCGGCGACGATGCGGTTCGAGAGCGGCTTGCCATCGCGTTCTATCGCGGCAAGCGTTTCGGCGAGGCCGCACTGGTGTTGCAGCGGTTGATCGTCAAGCCCGAGTTCGCAAAACGTGGTGATCTGCATCTGGCGATTGGTAACTGCGAGATGGAGCAGGGAAATTTCGGCGAAGCCAGGTCGAGCTTCGAACGTGCGTCGACGCTCGATGCGAGACAATCGTCTTCGCACATCGGCATTGCCAAAACGTCGATGGCGATAGGCGACTTTGCGCGGGCGCAGGTGGCCTTATCTCGGGCCGCAACGCTGTCGGCCGCGGCGCCGATCGAGTCGATGGAAGTTTCGTTGCTTCAAACAACATTGGCGATCAAGCAGGCGAAATGGGCCGAAGCGAAAACTGCCGCCGAGCGTGTACTGGTCATGCAGCCGGCAAACGGAACAGCTCTTGTGATGCTGGGCCTTGCGGAGTCGAGGCTCGGCCGGGCGAAGGAAGCGAAGGC
>Ga0105048_10017518_pt1 | contig 11050 bp, 7 predicted proteins | sample MAT05_FD_78382 | JGI IMG/M metagenome (GOLD analysis project Ga0105048, IMG submission 78382) | Freshwater microbial communities from Lake Fryxell liftoff mats and glacier meltwater in Antarctica - MAT-05 | ecosystem: Environmental > Aquatic > Freshwater > Ice > Liftoff microbial mat | place...
ATTTTTATGTTTCGATAGATTATATGAATGACACCACCGGCCTCATTGGCGAAGTGATCGAAACCAACCTCGAAGTTACCACCTTCAATGACGACAACAACATTGTCGGGACTTCAGCCATCGCCCTGGTCGATACCTTTTTCTGCGCATATGATCCCAACGACATTTTCGGATACCCCCTCGGATCGGGGTCGCTCGGCAAAGTGCCCGCCGACACCCCACTCGATTACCGCATCCGCTTTCAAAATACAGGCAACTACCCCGCTACCACTGTGGTCGTGGTGGATACCCTTCCGGAAAATCTCGTGTGGGAAAGCTTCTCGCCCGGACCCTGCTCGCATCCGTGCACGGTGGCGCTCAACGCTGACACCCGCGAGATCCGGTGGACCTTTGACAACATCCAACTCCCCGACAGTACCACCGACCTCGAAGGCAGCAACGGATACCTTTGGTACGAGGTTGACATGGTGCCCGGACTCGCCATCGGTGAAGAAATCACCAACACCGCCTACATCTATTTCGATCTGAATCCGGCCATCGTGACCAATACGTCGCTCCACACCATACAGGGCCCGCTTTATACGCGCAGCCTTTCGGCAAATAATCAATTTGATATCTTCCCGAATCCAGTTGCCTCCGAACTGACCATCCGATCAAATTCCAGCCTGAGCGGCATCCTTCGCCTCATGGATATTCGCGGAAGACAAGTCACATCGCAGCGTTTCAACGGCGGGCTCACTACCATCGACATGAAGGAATTTCCAGCAGGCGTGTACATTTTACAGATCGAAGACGGGATCAACGGCGCGATTTGGGCTGAGAAAGTGGTAAAGGTTTTTTGAATAGAAGAATTCATTTGCAAATATTAAATCCAGAATCCAATACCGACCGAAGGTGGCTCACGCCTGCCCTGTCACCAGCGTGGGGCACCGTTGAGCTAAGCGGTGCACGAGCGCACTCCGAATAACGCAAGCGAACACGTCGGAGTAAAGCAAATACGGAGAAGTAAAGCAAACACGTAGGAGTAAAGCAAACAAGTAGGAGTAAGGCGGACAGGCGCCCGGAATCAAAAATAGTAAAAATCCCCCCGCACAATATTGACAGGGTCTGCGAACGCTCCCAGAGCATCCAACCGGTAAATCAAATCGTAAATCCCAACTCCCAGTTCACCATTCCCATCCATTTCGCAATTGGCAAAAAGAATGAGTTCTTTGTATTCGAATAGAACGATCTGCGAATTAAACTGATCGCGCAAATGAAAACCAGATTAAACCTTTGGATTAAAAACACTTATCACAAAGTACTCCACAGCATCGGATTTTTCCCGGCGTTGATCGCGTTGGGTTTTCTGGGTCTTTCTATAGTCAGCATCTCATTTGACTTTTCCCAAACGGGAATCGATATCAAGGGCAGATATGACTGGATACGCCTGAAAGATTCATCAGCCGCGCGCAGCATCGTATCTGTCATCGCTGCGGGAGTTATTTCTCTTACCGTATTCAGTTTTTCGATGGTGATGATCGTGCTCAACCAGACGGCCTCGCAGATGAGCAACCGGATACTTGACAAATTGATCGGAAGCCGTTTTCAGCAGGTCGTGCTGGGCATGTATCTCGGCACCATTGTTTATGCCCTCTCTCTGCTCAGCATCATCAGAGACTTGGATTCAGGCGTGCAAATACCGACCCTTAGCACCTATCTGCTGATAATCATCACTATGCTCGATCTTTTTCTATTCATCTATTTCCTTCATTACATCACACAATCGGTCAAATATGAGGTAATTATCCAAAGAATTCGCGACGAGACATTTAAAGCCCTGGAGAAAAATTGCACACTAAAAATACCTCCACGCGTTATCGTCGCTATCCGAAGTGAAAACATCATCCTGGCCCCACGATCTGGCGTATATGAAGGCTTCAGCAAGCCACCAGTGCTCAAAGTGTGTGACGAAGCGCATGCCTTGGTCTACATGATGCATTCTTACGGCACGTTTGTGCTCAAGGGTACCCCTCTTGCTATGATCGACAAAAAATTGGAAGCTGACTTGCTGGACCAAATACAGTCAGCTATAATCGTCAGTGAAAGCGAATCAATTGACGAGAATTTTGTATACGGCTTCCGCCAATTGTCTGAAGTGGCGCTTAAAGCACTTAGCCCTGGCATCAACGACCCTGGCACGGCCAAAGAAAGCCTGCGTGCCCTCTTTCAACTTCTCGCTTTTCGGCTCAACAACCACCCTGCAAATACAGTGAACAGCGTAAAAGGAGAGTTACGCGTAATAACAGAAGAGCTCAGTTTTGAAGACCTTTTTGAAAAATCCATCTGGCCCATTTTCGACTATGGCAAAGACGATCGGATGATCCAGCATGAATTGACCTTGCTGCTAAAACAACTTTCAAGTATCAAGGACAACAAGGCCATTCAAGACCTGCTCAAAGCCGTTCACAGAAGTGCTAAAGTATTTAACTCCTCAGAGATAGAGAACTGAAGAGTCAGAATGTTATAATACGCCAGGTGACGAATCTAAAACCAAAATCCATTTTTTACCGCCCGTTTAGATTTATATCAAATGTATGTTCTTCGTGCGCGTCGAAAAGGATTGGATCAACATTCTTAAATACTAATTTTTTCCCTAAATTCCCCCGATAATTCAAACTTATGCAACCGCGCATTCTGAAATACGGAATGGTCTACATCCTTCCTCTGCTTTTTCTTGTGGGCATTGGTAGTGGCGGTATCTGGACCTTCGCCCCACTGATTTTTGCTTTTGGAATTATACCCCTTGCGGAGGTGTTTTTTGCTCCAAAATCAGCAAATATCGAAGCCACTGAACGCGAAATTCGCCTCGCCGACAGGAGTTATGATTTCATGCTCTATCTGGTAGTCCCCATACTGTACACTATGATTATCCTGTACCTTTTTGCTTTAAGCAATAGCGGACTGCAACGCTACGAAGTGGTAGGACTCACAATTTCTCTCGGAGTGATGCTCGGCGGCATGGGTATCAACGTGGCCCACGAACTCGGGCACCGCAACACCCGCTTCGAACAAACCCTCAGCAAAATGCTTTTGCTGCCAAGCGCATACATGCACTTCTTTGTGGAGCACAACCGGGGCCACCACAAAAACGTGAGCACCCACGAAGACCCTGCTTCGGCCCGGTTCAATGAATCCATTTACCACTTCTGGTTGCGCTCTTCGGTTTACAGTTTTGTCTCGGCCTGGAACCTCGAAAAGAAACGGCTTCAGCGTCTTGGAAAGTCACCCTGGTCGCTCCGGAATGAGATCATCCAATTCCAATTCATCCAATTGGCTTTTTGGCTGGCCATTGGTTTTGGATTTGGTTGGAGCATTCTTGCCAGCTACACCGGGGCCGCCATCGTGGGCTTCCTGATGTTGGAAACAGTGAATTACATCGAACACTACGGATTGCAACGCATCAAAGTCTCCGACCACCGATACGAAAAAGTGCAACCCCTCCATTCATGGAATTCCAACCACGGGTTGGGACGGGTCATGTTGTTTGAACTTTCGAGGCACAGCGACCACCATTTCGAACCAGGTAAAAAATACCAGGTGCTCTACTACCACGATCAAAGCCCGCAAATGCCGACAGGATACCCGGGCATGATGTTGCTCAGCCTCATTCCCCCACTGTGGTTTGCTGTGATGAATCCAAAAATTGCCGCACAAAAAGAAGTTTCTCAATGGGCTTAACCTGGTTCATTTGTATCGGCTGTTCCATGCGCGAATTACTTCCATCGCCGGTTTATCCTGCGGAGTATAATCGTCGTTGGCACTACCCCCAGCTCCATCCCGAAATTGCCATTTCCAAATAAACCCGCCACCAAACCAGGGTTCATCCCAAATGGACGTGTACAATGCCTCATATGCTTCGGCCTGCAAATCCAGATTTACCTCATGTTCCTGTATTTCCCACTGATTTCCCGCCGCGCCATCTGCACTCCGATAGCCGTATTCGGTAAATAATATGGGTTTTGAATATCGTTCATGTATTGTCCAAAGATCGACCTTTCGCATTTCCCATGCTTCGACCAGTTCAGGCTGGGAAGGATGGGCTTTTTGCGAAAGCGGAAAATACGCCGAAACACCGATATAATCCAGAGAATCCCAAAAATCGACTTGCTGGTACTCATCCCAGTTGGCGCAATACGTAATTTTTCTGCGATAGATTTTTCGAACATCCTGTATCAGCTTTCGCCAAAAAGCCGGACGTGTCAGGCTGACACTTTTCAACTCTGTACCAATACAAAACAAATCCACCTGCATGCTGTCTGCAAGAGTGGCGAAATGGAGAATATAATCGGCATACGATTTTTCCCAAAGCGTCCATTGATCTCCGGTCAAAAGTGCATAATCACCAATCCACGCCCCATGCAACCAGATTTGCGGCTTTAGCATCACCCGAAGATTTTGCTTTTTCGCCATTTGAATCATTTCAGCAGCCCCATCACTGCGCTCTCCCCACCATTGATTGCCATGGTCAAAGTAAACTTCCGGTTCGCCCTGCCGGGAAAAAGCATAGGGTATTACAGCCACCCAATTGACATCGAGGTTCTTTACTTCTGCCATTTGCGTGGGATTGATTCTTTCTGGAGGGGACTCCAGGGAAATGCCGTTTATTTTTTCCGGCGTTTGTTTTTTTGCCGAAAGGCCGAACCACCAGAAAATGGTCAGGAAGACCACCAGAATTGAAATAAAAGGAAAATGCCGACTTTTCATTAAATTAATAATCATAAATATACCTTCCATGACAACTTTCCCATTCAACCTTCCAAATCAGTGAAGTAGCAGGCAAATAAAACAATCTCAGTGAACGCAGTGCAAAAATCGTAAAATTTAACCGCACTGCTTCCAGAGTTTATCAACGCAAAAGATCAAACGAATTTGGCCTTTCGGGCCAGCAATTTGAGCCAAAAAAGCTCAAAATCCATGTGTAATCTGTGTAAACTAATGAACAAGAATCACATATTCTGGTCGGTGTTATTCACACAGAATGCCGACTCTGCATTCCCAAATCCAAATTCTCTTAATAAACTTTCTGCATAAAATGAATCATTGTTCATTATATTTGTCCCATGTCACGAACAAAAGAACCTGCAAAAATTGAGGCCCTATACGGTGCTGCTTTGAGCCTGGTAATGAAAAACGGCCTCACAGGGCTAAAGATGGCCGACGTAGCCAAATTGGCGGGTATGGCCACCGGCACCATCTACCTCTATTTCGATAAAAAGGAGGTTCTTGTGAACCAGCTATATACAAAGTTAAAAAAGATGGAACTTGACTATCTCCTTAAAGATGCCGCACCAGATGAAGGATTTTTTGTCAGATTTAAAATTATATGGACCAATTATCTGATGTTTAATTATATGCATCCGGAGATAATGATTTTTTTCGAACAAACGTATCGAAGTCCTATACTTCAGGAAGAATCGATGAAAACCAGCGATGAATTCAGCCAGATTCTGGGCGGCATTCTCGAAACTGCTCGTCAACAGCACATCATCGTTGATTGTGGGGTGGAAGTAATTTTTGCTCAGTTGATGGGCGCCGTGCATGAATTGGTTAAATACCATATCGATCAAAATATAACTTTAACCGAAGCGCATCAGGCCCAGTATTTTGAAATGGCTTGGGGCAGTATCAGACGATGACTATTTGAAAATGAATCAAAATTCATCATTTATTCTCATCATAAACAGAAAATCATGAAAAAAACAGCATTGATTACAGGCGCTTCGGGCGGAATTGGTTTATAATTCGCACGGATTCATGCGGTCGCAGGGGGCGATTTGGTCCTTGTGGCCAGAAGCACAGACAAACTCCAGAAGATCAAATCAGAGCTGGAAAAATCGCATGGCATTTTTGTGCATGTTATCAGTAAAGATTTAAGTTTGCCCGATGCGGCCGCGGAAGTCCATGCCGAATTGAAAGCCAAAAAGATAGCTGTCGATTACCTATTCAACAATGCAGGATTCGGCGACTATGGGATATTTTACGAAACCGATTGGGCAAAGGAGTTGCAAATGATCAATCTGAATATTACAGCGCTTACCCAATTGACCAAATTGTTCCTACAGGACATGATTGCAAAAGGTGGTGGGAGAATTTTGAATGTGGCGTCCACTGCAGCTTTCCAGCCCGGACCAACCTTGGCAGTGTATTTTGCTACAAAAGCATACGTTCTGCATTTTTCCGAGGCTGTCGACAACGAAGCGCGATCAAAAGGTGTGACCGTCACAGCGCTCTGTCCGGGCCCAACGAAAAGTGGATTTCAAAATGCCGCTGATATGCAGGAAAGCAAGTTGTTTAAAAGTAAAAACACCCCAACTTCCAGTGAAGTAGCGGAATATGGATACAAAGCCATGTTGCAGGGGAAATCTGTGGCAGTGCATGGATTGATGAACGCGATTTTGGTTAATTCGGTGCGGTTTATTCCACGTCGGTTGGTAACGACAGTCGTCCGAACGATACAGTCATAGCCGGGTGTTCCAGCTAAATTATTCCGGCTTTTTGATTTTGTCAAGCAGCCGCTTCATCCAGCGGTCTTCTTTTTCCTGATCTTTTGGGTCTTTAGCTTCAGCTTCTTTGGCTTCTTCGCGGAGGGCGCGTCTTTCCTGTCGGGCATCTTTATTAAAAAGTTCATCCAGAAATATGTCTGTTTGGCTTGACATATAAAGGGGACAAATGAGTGAAAGTTGAATGTCATACCCGGCTTCAGGAAAAGATTTCCCAATCGCCTTCGCAACGCGGTTATCTCTTTCGGCCTCCCGAATCCAACCCGCTACAATCGGCAGGGCCGTGGCTGCTCCCTGTCCGAGGGCTGTGCTTCTGAAACGAACTTTGGGTGATTCCCCGCCCACCCAGGCACCGCAAACGACGTTGGGCGTGATGGCGACAAACCAGCCATCCGCATTGTTTTGTGTGGTGCCTGTCTTACCCGCCAGGTCGGTCTGAACGCCAAATCGGGTGCGCGCTGATCGGGCCGTTCCACTGTCCACCACGGTTTCCAGCATACTCAACATGGTTCTGGAAATATCGCCGTCTATGACGTATTTTCCTTTCGCAGGTGTCCTTTCGTATATTTTTTCGCCCGAATTAGTCTCAATGCTTTCGATAAACCACGGTTTAATGGCGAGGCCGCCGTTTCCGAAAATAGCATAGGATTGTACGATTTCCATCAATGAAATATCCGCAACGCCCAGCGCAATGGCTGGTAACTTGGGCAAATAGGATGTGATACCCGCTCTGCGTGCCATATCTCGTACCGGTTCAAAACCGGTTTCGGAAATCAGTCGCGCCGCGATAATGTTTACAGAATTTGCCAACCCTCCGCGGATGCTGTAATACCCACTGCTGTCACCTCCTGAATTCCCCGGCGACCAATTGTCATAATTGGAAAAAATGATGGGCTCATTTTCGATGAAATCACACGGTTTACGACCTGCCTGCAACGCGGCAGCATACACGAAAGGCTTGAATGTGCTGCCCACCTGTCGTTTCGACTGCACATGATCGTATGGGAAATGTCCGAAATCAGCACCTCCCACATAGGCCAACACCTTGCCCGTCTTGCTATCCATGGCAACAAAACCGGCCTGCAGAATCATCTGATGATACCCCACCGAATCGAGCGGAGTCATTTCAGCCACTTCCATTCCCTGCGGTGTGTACCGCATCATGGTGGTTTTTATATTGAAATTCGCCCGGATTTCAGCATCCGTTTTTCCTGCAGCTTTTAGCCTTTGGTAACGCACAGATTTGGCTGCTTCTTTCCAGAGAAATGTATCATCCTTGCCCCAGGGTTTGGAATTTTTCCAATGATTGTTGAAGTCTGTCTGAAGTTTGGTCAACTGTTTTTTTACATGGTCTTCTGCCATTTTCTGCAATCTGCTGTCCACGCCCACCCGAATGCGCAAGCCGTCTGCATACAAATTATAGGAATCCCCATTGGTTTTTTTCAGGTTTCCCAAAATGGTTTTTATTTCTGGTTCGAGATGTGCGCGCAGGTAAGGTGCGGGACCAAATTGACCTTCCATTCGCTGGTATTTCAGATCAAGCGGGGCATCCAAAAGTTTGTTAAGATCTTCAGGTGGTAGTGATCCTTCGCGCACCATGAGTGCCAAGACGGTATTTCTGCGATTTTGTGAGGCTTCTGGATGTAATCGGGGGTTGTAACTTGTATTTGCCTTTAGCATTCCGACCAAAGTAGCTGATTCGAGGGTGTTGAGTTGGGACGGCGATTTACTGAAAAAGCGTTGACTCGCCGATTTGATTCCGTAGACGTTTTCACCAAAACTCACGGTATTGAGGTATAAGGTAATGATCTCTTCCTTCCCGTATACTTCCTCAATTTTCAGGGCGGTGATATTCTCTTTGAGTTTATTTACAGGCATCGAAAGCGCACCAAAATTTTCCCGCCCGAACAGATTTTTCACCAGCTGCTGCGAAATGGTGCTTCCTCCGCCACCGGATTGATCACCGAGTATGATGGTTTTTACCACCACCCTCGGAATGCTGTAAAAGTCAATTCCTTCATGATCAAAAAACCGGCTGTCTTCGGTAGCAACAAGGGCGTCTATCACCACTTCGGGTATTTCGGAGAATGCCACGCTTGATCGATTCTGCACGAAATATTTTCCCAAAAGCACCCCGTCTGAGCCATAAATCTCTGAGGCATTATTGGTTTTCAGACCTATGATGTCTTCCGCATTGGGCAATTTACCGAAAAGGCCGATGTAGACTGCGCCGAATAATGCAAAAAGCAGCACGATGGCTGCTCCAATTCCGAAAAGAGAAAAGCGCAAAATCCGGGGCCACCAGGCGCGCTTTTTCTTTGTCTTATCTGTGGGTTTTTTTGACGGTATTTTTGCCATTTCCCGGAAGGGGAAGTTTATCTGTAACGCAATTGCTTCCCGACGCGCAAGGTAGTACTTGTTCGCATATTATTTAGCTTGCAAAGTGCGCTCACATTGATACCATATTTTCGTGCGATTCCCGAAAGGGTATCCCCCTTTTTAATGGTGTGATATTTTACCGCGCGAATTTCTTTTAGATACGTGAAATTGGAGCTGCTCAGCATCAGGGTATCCGATTTTAGCGTTCCTTTCTCCCAGTCGATGAGGGTGTTTGGATTGATGGGTTCGCCGAGATATCGGGCTTCAAAATGCAAATGGCTTCCCGTGCTGCGCCCTGTATTTCCGCCAAGACCTACGATGTCGCCTGCTTCCACCCAATCACCTTTCTGTACTTCGAGTTTTGACAAATGCGCGTAGAGTGTTTCAAGACCATTGTTGTGTCTTACTACCACCACTTTGCCGTAATCTCCATCGTGATGTGATACACGTACCACCCCTTCAAAAGCGCTGACCACTGGATCGCCAGTGAGTAATTTTACATCTACACCATAATGATACCGGTATCGGCGATTTCCAAAGTCGGATGTTTTGTGTCCTATAAAAGGGGGCGCAAAACTGCATGAATCCACCACAAGGGGAATCATTAAAGTGTCGCGCATTTTTGTGAGGTTATAATTGTATGGATGTACGCGGGTGGTGTTCCAGGTTTTGTAAGTGGTGTAAGCTGGAATATTCATCACGGAATCTTCAAAACTCCAGGAGATTGATTCCATTAAATCACTACCGGTCAGGGCCTTGCCCTCTTCGAATTTGTTGTTGCTTCCTTTGGTTGTTGCAAACTGGTTCTGCCCAAGCGCAGAAAAACCAATTAACATACATACCGCAACCGGGATGAATGGCTTCATAGAATGAATCGTAAGGTTAAATTTGAGCCTTGCAGGGCTTACTTTTAAAATCGCAATGTATAGTTTTTCTGTCGAATAATTTACACCTTTTGGGGCGAGTTATCCACATGAAACATCGAACATTGGGATTTATTGCCTTAGCTTACGCCTAAAATTCTCTTTCGTTACATTGATTTTGCTTGTTTCCTGATATTAAGTTTCATCCATCGTGCCAGAAAAAAATTGTTTATTTTTTTTCTATTCTGGTGAAATTACCGCCTTCCCACCTTTGAAAAACCTTAATTTTACCCCCGTGAACACCATTACCCACCTCGATCTCGATACGTTTTTCGTATCCGTAGAGCGCCTTATCGACAGCCGGCTGGAGGGCAAGCCCATCCTGATTGGCGGGGTGACCGACCGTGGGGTGGTGGCTTCATGCAGCTACGAGGCGCGGAAGTTTGGTGTCCACTCCGCCATGCCCATGCGGCAGGCGCGCGAACTCTGCCCCGAGGCCATCGTGATTCGCGGCAATTCGGCCAATTATACCAAATACTCCCAACTCGTCACCGACATCATCCGCGACCGGGTCCCGGTGTTTGAAAAATCGTCGATCGATGAATTTTATGTCGATCTCACCGGGATGGATAAATTTTTCGGTTGTATTAAAATGGCATCTGAGCTGAGACAAACCATTATGCGCGAGTCGGGATTGCCCATTTCATTCGGGCTCTCAAAAAACAAAACGGTGAGCAAGATCGCCACCGGGCAGGCCAAACCCAACAATGAACTCTACATTCCCAATGGAGAAGAAAAACCTTTTCTGGCTCCCCTTTCGGTAAGAAAAATACCCATGGTAGGTGCCAAAACCTACCAAACCCTCTGCAATCTTGGAGTGAAACGAATCGGTACCATTCAGGAAATGCCCCAGGAGATGATGGAAAAAACCCTCGGCAAAAGCGGAGGCATTATCTGGAACAAGGCCAACGGAATTGACAATTCGCCTGTGGTGCCATTTTGCGAACGCAAAAGCATTTCTACAGAACGAACCTTTGACCGGGACACCACCGACGTGAAAAAACTCGACAGCATCCTGATCGCCATGGCCGAAAACCTCTCTTTCCAGCTGCGTCGCGGCGAAAAACTCACTTCCTGTATCACGCTCAAATTGCGGTACAGCGATTTCGATACCCGCACCATGCAGGTGAGCATACCTTATACAGCCGCCGATCACATCATCATTGCCAAGGTGAAAGAAATGTTTGCCAAACTCTACAACCGGCG
>Ga0105048_10017521_pt1 | contig 11049 bp, 9 predicted proteins | sample MAT05_FD_78382 | JGI IMG/M metagenome (GOLD analysis project Ga0105048, IMG submission 78382) | Freshwater microbial communities from Lake Fryxell liftoff mats and glacier meltwater in Antarctica - MAT-05 | ecosystem: Environmental > Aquatic > Freshwater > Ice > Liftoff microbial mat | place...
CATGAGATGATGTTGTTAATCACGGTCGCAGTCTATTTCTTTCTCCGATTTGGGATTGCTGAGTTTTTTCGGCGCTACACTGTGCACCGAGGCATGTGGCACAGTCTGCCTGCTGCATTCTCGGCAGCTCTGTTCGCATTCGTCGTATGTTCGTGCGAAAACATAAATTTGAGACTGTTCAAAACCATTGCGATCTTCGTTGGCTTCATGTCGCACATCTTGCTCGACGAAATTTGGTCCGTCGAATATCGACGAGGACGTTACACGTTTAAACACAGTTTTGGGACCGCTCTCAAATTTTGGGGCCAGAGCCGAATGGCCAACACCGTCAGCTACGGACTGTTGGCAGCTCTATGCTTTTTGGCCTATACCGACGAAGGTATGATGAGTCGCTTTGGCTATCGGGCGCACGACGCTCCACGAACTGCCGTTCAGTGGATCGAAGTGCTTCGCTCCCGCTGGTAGCCCCCCTGCCCTGCCCCACCCAATGTTGAACCGCTGGAGACCCATGCTCGTGGACTTGTTTTTCGCTCGCGTTCAGTGCATCATTGGTTCGACGCCCCTGCCCTTCCCCGTTATGGATCCTCTCGCATCATGAATCAATCTCCGAATCGCCGGCATTTCTTGTCCGTGGCTACAGCCGCTGCAGCCTCCGTTGCGATCGCTTCCAAGGCCTTATCCTCACCGAACCCTAGCCCAATTACCGCAAGCAACGCTCCCCTCTTCAAACTCTCGTTGGCCGAATGGTCACTCAATAAGCGACTTTTCAAACGCGAAGGAGCAGAGCCACTGGACCATCTCGATTTTTGCAAAGTTGCTCGCGGGCTCGGTTTCGAAGCTGTCGAATACGTGAACCAGATGTTCTTTGAAAAGGGCAAAGACGCCGGCTATATCGGCGAGATGAAAAAGCGACAGGAAGGGGAAGGAGTCAAGGGGTTGTTGATCATGTGCGATCGCGAAGGCAATCTCGGGGAGCCCGATGAATTTAAACGGGTCAAGACGGTAGAGAATCACCTCAAGTGGCTTGACGCGGCCGCCACGCTTGGTTGCCATAGCATCCGAGTCAATGCGGCCAGCGATGCAAAACTGAGTTGGGACGAGCAGATGAAGCTAGCAGCCGATGGCCTTCATCGTCTGTGCGTCGAAGGAGACAAACGCGGTCTGTTCGTGGTCGTTGAGAACCATGGTGGACTATCGAGTAACGGACTCTGGCTCACGGGCGTTATGAAAGCAACCGATCATGCTCGTGTCGGAATCCTACCCGACTTTGGAAACTTTTATGTCGATCGGAATCGAGGCGAACTCTACAATCCGTACAAGGGTTTGCGCGAGTTCATGCCCTGGGTTAAGCAAGGGGTTAGCGCCAAGGCCTACGATTGGGATACGGGCGCTGGCAAGTTCTATACCGAAGACCGTCGCGAAGGACGCGAGATGATCTTGGACTTCCAACGCTTGGTGGAAATCGTGGTCAAGGCAGGTTACTCCGGTTACATCGGTATTGAATACGAAGGGGACAAACATACCGAAACGGACGGCATAAAACGAACCAAACTAGCGTTGGAAGAACTGATGACGATATGATCGACCACGGAAAGAAGAATCTGATCGGAGTCCATATCAACGCGGTGGACTACGACTCGGCGGTCGCCAAATTTATCGAAGCGGGCAAAAACTCCAAACGGCTGACAGCCACAGCGCTAGCGGTTCACGGAGTCATGACCGGGGCCTTGGACAGAGTCCATCGACACCGGCTCAACAGCTTGGATCTGGTGTTGCCGGATGGAATGCCCGTCCGCTGGGCGGTAAACCTGCTCCACAGAACCGCCCTGCCCGACCGTGTCTACGGTCCCAATCTTATGCTGAAGGTATGCGAAGCGGCTGCTCAAAACGGATTGCCCCTCTATTTCTTCGGCACAACGCAGGAGACTTTGCACCGATTGATCTCGAATTTGAAAAGCAAATTTCCTGGAGTCATCATTGCCGGCTCGGAGCCATCGCGGTTTCGCAAACTGAATGAAGCCGAGTCGGACACATTGGTTCAACGAATTCGCGAAAGCGGAGCGAAGATTACCTTTGTCGGGATCGGATGCCCGCGTCAGGAGATCTGGGCTTACGAACTGGGGGACAGGTTAAGCATGCCGGTGTTCGGCGTCGGCGCCGCGTTTCCGTTTCATGCCGGAACGCTTCCGCAAGCCCCCATGTGGATGCAAAACTACGGCCTGGAATGGCTCTTCCGATTTGCTTCGGAGCCACGACGTCTCTGGAAACGCTATGTGTTCCTCAATCCGGCCTACTTGACCCTGGTTGGACTGCAATGGTGCGGCTTTCGCAAAGTCGATCCGCTTGCAACCCAGGAACCAAGCGAACAAGAACGCTTTGGATAAAGCGATAGCCCCCCTGCCCTGCTCCGGTTAAGCTAAGGTGGTACGCTGCTGGGCTTCTTCTTAACTAGGACTATTGTGACTCAATACGCAATCCAGACTCATCAACTGACCCGTATTTTTGGAAGCCGCCTGGCCGTAGATGCAGTCGACCTGCACGTCGAAACCGGCACTTTTTACGGCTTCCTGGGCCCAAATGGGGCTGGCAAGTCGACGACTATTAAAATGCTCACGGGGCTTCTGAGCCCAACCAGTGGTTCGGTGACGGTACTTGGGCACGACATGCTTGACCATGCTGCTTCTCTACAAGCCAAGCGAAGTATCGGCGTCATTCCAGAGAACTTGGCCTTGTTCGATAACTTGACCGCCATTGAGTATCTGATCTTCATCGGCCGCATTCACGGCTTATCGCGTGAAACGATTCGACAACGAAGCGAGGAGATGTTGCAGCTCTTGTCGCTCGACCGAGAAACCAAAAAATTGGTATTGGAGTACTCCCATGGCATGCGGAAAAAACTGTCGCTGGCAGCTGCCCTATTACCCAATCCGAAACTCCTATTCTTGGACGAACCTTTTGAAGGGGTCGATGCGGTCGCTTCCCTAACTATTCGCGATCTGCTGGCGGGATTCGTCACGCGAGGATCAACCGTCTTTCTAACCTCCCATGTGCTTGAGATTGTAGAAAGGCTATGCACGCATGTGGGGATCATTCAGGACGGTAAACTCATTCAACAGTCTTCCATGGATGAGATCCATACGAGCGGATCCCTTGAGCAGAGTTTTCTTAAAGCCACCGGGGCCAGCCAACCACAAAATGCGAAACTGGAATGGCTCGAGCAAAGCGGAACGCCGTCAGCATGAACTCTTTTGAAAGCCTCAGCATTTTTAGGCATTTCCAATCGTTTGTCTGGCTGCGATGGCGCATTCGCATCAACCAAATGCGCCACGGTTCGACGATCGGCAAGGTTTTCGCCGCACTATTGCTCGTCTCCTACGGGTTCGCAATTGTGATTGGAGTCTCCTTAGGTGTAACCGCGGGAGTTTTTTTGCCGAGAATGTTTTCTAAAGAGAACTACTTCCTCCTGTGGGACGGTTGGATCGCGATTTTTTGCGTCGTTTGGGTGATCCAGGTTGCAACCGATCTTCAACGCAGCGACGCCATCACATTCGATCGCATTTTGCATTTGCCCGTGCCGTACGAACAAGCGTTTGCAGTGAACTACCTCAGCTCTCTGATCGGATTGCCGTTCCTGTTTCTCAGTACACTGAGCTTCGGCTTTATCCTTGGCTCCTGTTTTTCGATCGGGCCGATAGCAATCTTGATCGCGATTCCATTCGCTGTCTTCTTGCTTGCGGTCACCGCCTTGACCTATCAACTTCAGGGCTGGCTGGCGACGCTCATGTCGAACCCTAAGCTGCGACCGTACATTCTAATCGGAGTGCCGATTGTCATCGTTCTTTGTGTTCAATTGCCTGCGATGGTCATGTCGCGGATCGCAAAACAAGAAGCGATCCGAACCACCACAAATTCATCCACAAATTCATCCACCGTGGACTCGAATCTGATTGCCCAATCCAATCAGGAGAAGTCGATGGCCCCAGCCGAGATTGCTGCTGAGACGACTACCGAGATTGCTACCGAGACTATTGCAGACGCCACGACCGAGACTACTGCAGACGCCACGACCGAGACTACTGCCGACGCCAATCCAACGCAAAAAGCGGACCCAGAAAGAGCAGCTGCAATTGCGGTAGCCAAACGCGAGGCTTTCGTTCGCATGCTTCGGCGCATCAACTTGCTGGCGCCACCTCTTTGGATGGCAGGTTGCGTGGAGTCGATCATGGCCGGCTCGCTGCATGTGTTTTGGTTGACCGGGGCGATGGGCCTTGCGGCTGGGCTATCACTCCGACGCAATCTTCGCCAAACACTCCGATACTACAAAGGCGAGACCGATGGCCGATCCGCCTTGCGCAATCGAGTGGCCAAAGCTGCCGTGTTTAAGAAAGAACCTTCAGAGAGTGCGGCTCCGGTTTCCGAGCGACGGACAAGAGTCGCGTTGGTTGAAAGATCGGTTGCCTATGTTTCTGAGGAGACCTCTGCGATCACTGCGATGACTTGGCAAACCATGTCCCGAGCAGCGGAAGTGAAGCTTTACGTGCTGCTCCCTTTCGTGACTCCCTTCATGCTGTATGGAATCTTGAAGGCCTGGAGCGTGCCCCCCATTGAGGAACTCAAAGCGGGGATCATCGTCGGCCTCGCGTCTTTCGTTTTGTTCATTTCATCGGGGATGCTCGGTAACGCATTCGGCTATGACCGTGCCGGCTTTCGAGCGTTTGTGCTTTCTCCCGTTCGCCGTGAACGGATCTTGCTCGGTCGCAATTTGGCTATTGCGCCAATCTTGCTATTGCAAATCCTGGTGCTCTCCCTCGCGGTTGGGATCTACTTCCACTTGGCTTTCGACAAGCTCTTGTGCGCGATCCTGCTTTCGACAGCCATGCTCCCGCCTTATCTTTTGTTGACGAACATCATGTCAATCCTAACACCCTTTCCGTTGGCCGCTGGCAGTATCCAGCCAAAGCAGTTCACCTTGATTCCGGTGCTTTTAAGTATGGTACTGAGTATGTTCATGCCATTGATGATGCTGATCGCAGTCGCTCCGTTGGTATTGGAGTGGCTCATCGATCGTGCTTTTCCTCGATTCGCTGCGGTACCCATCGCACTTCTGTTTGCGATTACCCTGTTCGTCGGTGCATGTTATTTATATCGATGGTTGTTGCCGTGGGAAGGCAAACTGCTAGTCCGCCGAGAGAAAGAACTGCTTCGAGTCGTAACCAGCAAGATCGAGTAAAGGGGGGAGCCATATGTCCACTGACAAAAAAAACCGGCCCGAGAGCCTTGATTACTTTCTTGCTGGAATTGCTCCCGTATTCATCATCGGAATGATCGGTTCGTTGGTCTATTTCTTGATTGCAGTTTGCTATCAAGGTTCCTTCACGCAACGACTGATGTGGTTATTGGGGCTCTATACGGTCGCAGCGGTGTTGATCGCTAGAATCGCGATCGAGCAGAGTCGTCAGCTGGCATTTACCTACATGGCTGTTCTCGCCTGCGCAACCTTGTTTGTCACACCGCAGTTCTTTGTAGTTAAAGGCCCCATGGCAGTGTTTAGCATCCCCATTTTGATCGGTCTACTAGTGATGATCGCCGTCTTGGCCGACCGAATCACCTTCGATTGCACATCGATGAACGAACAAGTGCGAAGCAGTGGCGTCGGTCTGTTGCAGTCCCTTGGGTTAGTCAAAAGTGAGCGTCGGCAGTTTTCAGGGCGACCATCGTCGGTACCCTCCGACGAAGAACCGACCAGCGAGGACGCGGAAACCGGATCGAATTCGAAGAAGCGACGGGCCAGCAACGAACATAACCCAGGCGTCTGGATTCTCTATTTTGCGTTGCTGGCACTACCGTTGTTTGGTCTTGGACAGATGTTGATCCGAAATGCGGACGATCAACGCTGGGCTTCGACTTTCTTGTTCTTTTACCTGTTGAGTTCTCTGTTCTTACTGGTCCTGATTGCATTGCTGTCGCTCCGCAAGTACTTGCGAGAGCGTGGAGTTCCGATGGAAACTACGTTTGCACTGCGTTGGCTGGCGATTGGCATGCTCAGCGTATTCGCCGCTCTCTGCTTGCTCATGTTGTTGCCGCTGCCCACGCAATCGTTCCTAGCGATGGACCTACCGTTTCAAATTACTAGTCGCGATGATTTGAAGGCGAATCGATGGGGTTGGGGCAAGGAAGGAGTCGAGGGGAACGGCCCTCAGGCAGAGAACGGGAAACCAGGCGAAGAAAACGCGAAAGGCCAGCCCAAGGATGGTAAGCCCAACGATAGTGATAAGGGAAATGGCAAAGCTGACGATCAAGCCAAAGCGGGCAAGGCACCGAGTAAGGACGGAAAGCCATCGGACCGAGGAGATCCCAAAAGCGACCCCAACGGAAGCCCTGATGGCGATAGTTCGGGAAAGCCGGACAAAACCAAAACCAAAACCGATCCGGCTAAGGAAGAGAGACCGGATGAGAAACCCAATGAGCCAGAGGGCAATGCCGAACGAAAGCAACAGCAGGGAGAGCCCAAGCCAGGGCAACAGGGGCAACAACAACAAGCTCAACAGCAAAGGCCGGAACAGCAAGCACAGCAGCCACCGAACGCCCCCCCCTCCCCTGCCCTTTCGATTCAGTGGAATCTCTCGGCGCTTTTGCGATGGTTGTTTCTATTGATCTTGCTGATCGTAGCCATCGTTTTTGGTTTTGCTTATCGAAGAGAATTAGCGCAATCGTTTCAGCGTTTCATCGCTTGGCTTCGATCGTTGTTGAGCGGCGCTTCACAGTCGTCAAGCGGACTTGTTTCGGAAGGTCAGCCGGCGATTGCCACGGTACCCTACCCTCCCTTTCGTTCGTTTTCGAATCCATTTTCGGATAGGAGCGGTTGGACTGGAGAGCAAAGGATCAGCTACTTGTACAAAGCTACGATGTCGTGGGGGTATGAGCATCGCGTCGAATGCCGGGACGACGAGACGCCGGAGGAATACATGCGACGCCTGTTTCGTCGATTTCCGGAACAACAAGAGATGTTTACAGCCCTCGGCATGCATTACAACCGGATCGCCTACGCTCGCGGCAAAGTCTCCCACGCCGAGTTAAAACCGATGGCCGATTTGTGGCAATGGCTCGTTAGCAAGACGGCCTCAGTCTCAAACCAATGAGACATGGCCATGCACTCTCTGTGTCAGCGACCGTATCAGTCTCTGTGATTTACTCAACGCATTTGGTTCTACACTAATCCAACTGCTTCGATTTCATCCACAGTTCTTGCGTGTACCGTAGCTTGCGGTACACAGTCCGCGGTACAACTCCGAGGATCTCAGCGATTTCATCCTTGTCGTGGCCCGCAATACTCAGCTTCACGATCTCGCGATATTGGTCATCTGGCAAAATCTCCATCAGTGCAGTGAGCTCCTGCTCTATCAATGCCAAGTTGTATTGCGATCCTTTGTTGACTGACTGATGGGAGCAATCCTTCAACAGCCGCCCCAGATCCGTCTCGAGAATGACCTTGCCATTGCCTCGCGATTTCGCCGATTGACGTCTCCTCTCCGATGCGACTTTGCGTTGTGTTACCAACAACAGCAATCGGAGCAAACCCTCTCGATCGGTAACGTCGATTTTCTTTGCTTGAGTTGCCAAGTCTCCGAAGACCTGCACAGCGATATCGTCTTCGTCGCAAACCGAACGAGAGGAGTTCCCGAATTCTCTTCTTGCCTTCGTCTTTACTTTTTCCAGAAAGAATCCTAAGAGCTTGGTTAAGAAACTCTGATTCCCAGCCTTCAATTGAAGGAACCAATGCGTGACCGATTCGTCTGCGGCTTGTTCATTCATGGCGATCCAAGTCGAAAGTCAGGTGTGAGTTGAAAGGCGGAGGGAGTCTGCAGAGGGGACTGCCCAGAATTAGTATGAGGCCACTGCGCGTTACTCTCAAGTTGTTTTTCTCAAGATGCCGGCTTGATTTGAGAAATGAACGCGAACGCTATCAAGACAGTCCCGAAGTTCTCCGTGGAGTTCTTGCGTGCTGGTTGCAATGAGTTCGCCGAGCCAAGGATCGAAAATATCGCCGTTCTGCTTGCTCAGCACCGCCCCTGCCTCAGCCGCTATGAGGGCTCCAGCCGCAACATCCCAGACTTTCAGGCAACTCGCCCAGTAGCCGTCGAGTCGACCATGACCTACGTAACACAGGTTCAGAGCGGCCGAACCCAGCCGGCGCACACTCTGACTTTGAATCAATATCTCGATGAATTGCTCCACCTCGACCGAACCCCGCTGGATGTTGGGGGGGAAACTGGCTGCAACCAACGCGGCGTTCAGTTTGGTACAGAGGCTGGAGCGGAGAGGTTTACCGTTGATGGTCGCACCGCCTCCAAGTGTGGCGGCATACATTTCTTTCGCCATCGGATCGAAAACCACTCCTAGTACCGTTGTGTCACGGTTCATCAGCGCGATGGAGACCGCGAAGTTAGGCAAACGGTGAACAAAGTTGACCGTCCCGTCGAGTGGATCGACCACCCATCGCCATGGCTCAACGTGTGCCGTTGCGGGAGTCACTGGTTGGTCAGAGCTTTCCTCTCCGAGAAACGAGTGCGTCGGGAACACAGCCGCGATGCGCTGTTGGATCTCGTTTTGGGCGGCCACATCCGCATCCGTGACAAGGTCCTTCGGAGCTTTTTCGCGAACAGAAGCCGTCTCTAGCATATCGCAAAGAACTTGTCCGGCCGCGTGAGCGGCCTCTACGGCGACTTGCATTGCTTCAGCCAACATGGGATCCATAGTATTTTTGGGGTTTCCAGTGGAGGAAAATTTCTATTGGTGGAGGAATCGTATCGTCGTTGGTTGTTCCATGGCGTCAGGCTTGCTATCGTGTAATAAGTTACCAAGGCTCGAAAGCAGGAGGCTTTGGGGGAACATTTTCTCGCAATCGAAATAAAGAGTGTACTTGGATGAGCTGGAATCTTCGAGAGTCCGGAGCAACTTGGAAGTCGACTATGTGGACGATTCAATCCGAATTGTCTAATCGCGAACAACGCCCCAAAATTCAATTAGCCAACTCTGACCCGTCTCGGAGGATAGGGATTGAGCTGGTTCCCTGCGAATGCAGTGACTTAAACGCTGCGACCAATCATGCAACAGGACTCCCGCTCGGCGATGCGTATGTACGGCAAAACGATTTGATTGCTTACTTCCCGGAAACACTCCCTTGGCGATATGGCTACCAACTAGATACGCGAGTCCTTTCAACGCCGGGTAGCTCTCTCGTTGTCGAGTTTTGGCTGAGCATTCAAACATCGCTTCTGGATGCTCATCCGCAGTTGGAGATTCGGCTCACCGGACAAGCGTTTGCTTCGCGGAACATTGGAGCTTGGGTTGACCTAACCAACCATTCTGGGCTGCTGATCCATCCGCTGGACAGGCTCGATTGCCCCGTCAGCGAGACCGCTCAAGGCTTGCAGGTGGCTGCTTTCGGACGGTTTATGGAAAAGGGGGTAATACGGCGCATGCGCTTCCGTTTAGTGGTTTCTTCGAGACCGGAAGCCGATTCCTTTTGGCAATCCCAATACGAAGAGTTTTCTGAAAGCCCGCTGCCACTAACCACCTAGCCACTCTACAATCTCCGGCGTTATTGGACTTGCCAGCGACTAAGGCTGTGGAAAATCACGAACGGGAGAATGGACATTGGCTACTAAGAATGTTGCGACCAAGAAGGCTGCTAAATCGAAAACAGCGACAAAGAAAGCCGCAACAAGAAAGTCGGTCACTTCGGCTAAGGCCGACATCGTTAAACCAGCCGCAAAAAAAAAGTTGCCCAGCAAGGCTGCTACGGTTACCAAAAAGATTCGCAACGAGACGGTCAAGTCCTGGTACGACTATCCAGAACTGTACGAACTTGGGTTCTTGAAAGAGACACCGAAAGAGTCCAAGTTTCTAGAGGCCGTCTTCAAGAAGTACGTTCCTTTCCCGGTTAAGAAGGTCATCGAGTTGGGATGTGGATCGGGCCGACTGGTGTGCGACATGGCGACCCGCGGCTTCTCAATGACTGGCCTGGACCTGAACCCAACGGCTTTGGAGTACTGCAAGAAAAAGCTCAAAAAATTGGGGGCAAAAGCTGAGCTCGTTGTGGGTGACATGACAAAGTTTCAGTTCGATGAACCGTTCGACTCGGCCGTGAACGCGATCAATACCTTCCGGCACTTGGAGTCCGAAGATGCCGCTTTAGCTCATCTCGATTGCGTGGCCGATCACTTGAAGCCAGGCGGCGTTTTTGTTCTTTCCCTCCATCTTTTGCCCAGCGACGGCGACCTGTGGGGGACCGAGCGATGGTCCGCGAAAGACGGAGAACTTTCGGTCTACTATGCATTGACCGTCGTTGAGACAAGCATGAAGACCCGCTTGGAGAGACTTCGTATCTCGATGTTGGTCAAGAAAAAGGAGGAATCGTTCCGCCTGTCCGACCATATCACCCTTCGTATCTACACTGCTCCTCAATTGAAGTCGCTACTGGCAAAGTCGAAGAAACTCAAGCTGATTGCGATCCATGACTTCTGGTACGATATCCATGAAACTCAAAAGCTGAATGCGGAAGCGGTCGATACGATCCTCATTCTGCAACGAGTCTAGCCGTTCTGCCTGTCGATCCGCAGGCCCAAACGGACCCATCGGGGGCCACATGGATTGCATGAAACCCGATTTCTGAAAAAGAATGCCACTCCTCGCCATCCACGCTGCGATCGCAACCGACAGCGATCCCGGTTTGCGGATCTTTGAACGCAACTAAGAAAATCCCTGAAGAAGCGCCACGCCCGATCGGCATCCCATGCGTGAATGGATCGAAACTCAAGCTTGGTGGGACCCGTCGCGGCCAGTTCGGCGAGGGAATGAGGTTGCCATGTCTTGCCGCCGTCCATGGTTTGAACAATCGTCCCGCCACTCCCACATGACCATGCACCTTCCCTTTGTGGGTTTAACCCCACTTTTATCAATGGATATGCAACTGTCTTAGTCTCATCAACCCGTCCAGCAGCGATCGGCGTTTGCCGTTGGCCGCGATCAAACCGGCGTTGGGAAAAA
>Ga0105048_10017522_pt1 | contig 11049 bp, 9 predicted proteins | sample MAT05_FD_78382 | JGI IMG/M metagenome (GOLD analysis project Ga0105048, IMG submission 78382) | Freshwater microbial communities from Lake Fryxell liftoff mats and glacier meltwater in Antarctica - MAT-05 | ecosystem: Environmental > Aquatic > Freshwater > Ice > Liftoff microbial mat | place...
ATCGTCAAGGCGCGCCAGCTCAAGGGCATGGACGCGGTCTACATCCCCGGCTGGGACTGCCACGGCCTGCCGATCGAGAACGCCATCGAGAAAAAGTACGGCCGCAACCTGGCCCGTGACGAGATGCAGGCCAAAAGCCGCGCCTACGCCACCGAGCAGATCGCGCTGCAAATGGCCGACTTCAAGCGCCTGGGTGTGCTGGGCGACTGGGACCACCCCTACCTGACCATGGCTTTCAAGACCGAAGCCAATGAAATCCGCGCCTTCAAGCGCGTGGTGGAACGCGGTTTTGTCTATCGCGGCCTGAAACCGGTTTACTGGTGTTTTGACTGCGGCTCCAGCTTGGCCGAGTTCGAGATCGAATACGCCGACAAAAAGTCGCAAACGCTGGATGTTGGCTTTTTGTGCGCTGAACCCGCCAAACTCGCCGCTGCGTTTGGGCTAGCTGCTATTGAAAAGCAAGCCTTTGCGGTTATCTGGACGACCACCGCCTGGACCATCCCCGCCAACCAGGCGCTCAATCTGAACCCCGAGCTGACCTATGCGCTGGTCGATACCGAGCGCGGCCTGCTGGTGCTGGCCGAGAGTTTGGTTGAAAAATGCATGGTGCGTTTCGGCCTGACCGGCAAGGTGCTGGCCACCACGCTGGGCAAAAACCTGGCTGGCCTGAATTTCAAACACCCGCTGGCCCATGTGGACCCAGGTTACGACCGACTCAGCCCGATTTATCTGGCCGACTACGCCACGGCTGACGACGGCACCGGCGTGGTGCACAGCGCACCCGCCTATGGGGTAGAGGATTTCAACAGCTGCGTCTCTCATGGCATGGCGTATGACGACATCTTGAACCCGGTGCAAGGCAATGGCGTTTTTGATGCCGAACTGCCGCTGTTTGGCGGCCAACACATCTGGAAAGCCTGCCCGGTCATCATCAACGCGCTGCGCGAGGCAGGCCGACTGTTTGCCACCGAGAACATCGTGCACAGCTACCCGCACTGCTGGCGCCACAAGACGCCGGTAATCTACCGCGCGGCTGCGCAGTGGTTCATCCGCATGGACGAAGGTGTGGGCATTTTTACCAAGGATAAAGCGCCGCTAACCCTTAGACAGACTGCACTGGCTGCTATCGAAAAGACAGCGTTTTACCCCGAGAACGGCAAGGTGCGCCTGCGCGACATGATTGCCGGGCGGCCCGATTGGTGCATCAGCCGCCAGCGCAGCTGGGGCGTGCCACTGCCGTTTTTCCTGCACAAGGACAGCGGCGAACTGCATCCAAAAACCATGGCCATTCTCGACATCGCCGCCGATATGGTGGAACTTGGCGGCATCGAAGCGTGGAGCAAAGCCACCAAGGCCGAGATTCTGGCCAAGGTGGGTTGCGAGGCCGATGCAGACGCTTACACCAAGAGCAGCGACATTCTGGAAGTCTGGTTTGACTCCGGTACCACCCACACCACCGTGCTGCGTGGCTCACACAAGGGTTGCGGCCACGACGTCATCGACCCGGCCACCGGTCAAAGCGGCCCGGAAGCTGACTTGTATCTGGAAGGCCACGACCAGCACCGCGGCTGGTTCCACTCCAGCTTGCTGACTGCCTGCGCCATGTACGACCGTGCGCCCTACCACGGCATCCTGACCCATGGTTTCACCGTGGACAGCAAGGGCCACAAGATGAGCAAGAGCGCCGGTAACGGCGTCGACCCGCAGGAAACCAGCAAGAAGCTCGGTGCCGAAATCATTCGGCTTTGGGTCGCCTCCAGCGACTACTCTGGCGACATTGCCGGTGACGAGAAGATTCTGGCGCGCGTGGTGGACATTTACCGGCGCGTGCGCAACACGCTCAAGTTCCTGCTGGCCAACACGCACGACTTTGACCCGGCCACCGACAGCGTGCCGCTTGACCAAATGGTCGAAATCGACCGCTACGCCCTGAGCCGCGCTGCCCAATTGCAAGCTGAAGTGCTGGCGCACTATGAGGTGTACGAATTTCACCCGGTGGTGGCCAAGCTGCAGATTTACTGCAGTGAAGACCTGGGCTCGTTCTACCTGGACGTGCTCAAAGACCGGCTCTACACCACCGGCGCCCACTCGCTGGCCCGGCGCAGCGCACAAACTGCGCTGTGGCAAATCACGCAAGCGTTTGTGCGCTGGATGTCACCTTTCCTGAGCTTCACCGCTGAAGAGGCTTGGGCCGTGCTGGGTGCGCAAGGCAAAACGCCAGTAGCCACCCGCGACTCGATCTTCATGGACACCTACAGCACGCTGGCCCCGACTGACGACGCGCTGCTGGCCAAGTGGAACCGCATCCGCGAGATTCGCGATCAGGTGAACAAAGACATTGAGGTGCTGCGCGCCAACGGCTTGGTGGGCTCGTCGCTGCAAGCCGAGGTGGAGCTCACCGTGGCTGCGGACGACTTTGCGCTGCTGAGCAGTCTGGGGGCGGATCTGAAGTTCGTCTTCATTACGTCCGCTATTGATATGATAGCTGGTGACGCTTTATCCATAAGGGCTAGCGCCTCTAAAGGCATTAAATGCGAGCGTTGCTGGCATTACAGCGACGCCATCGGTAGCGACGCCGCTCACCCCACCTTGTGCCCGCGCTGCAGCAGCAACCTGTTTGGCAGCGGTGAACAGCGGGCTTTCGCTTGAAGCGGCCACTGCGCAGCAGGGGTCAACTCTGATGGCACGTTCACCCCGTATCAGCACCGTCAAATCGGGGCGCAGTGGCAAGTCCAGCTCGGGCGGCTTGCTACCCTGGCTGGCGCTGGCACTCATCATCATCTTGTTGGACCAGTTCACCAAGGTGCTGATCCTGGGCTACTACCAGCATGGCGACAGCACCCACATCACCAGCTTTTTCAACCTGGTGCGCGTGCACAACCATGGCGCTGCATTTTCGTTTCTGGCGTCCTCCGGCGGCTGGCAGCGCTGGCTGTTCACCGGCATTGGTATCGGCGCGGCAGTGCTGATCGTCTGGCTGCTCAAAAGTCACCCCGGCCAAAAGCTGTTTGCCCTGGCGCTGGCCTGCATACTGGGCGGCGCTATAGGCAACGTGATTGACCGCGTGCTGTACGGCTATGTGGTGGATTTTCTGGACTTTTACTGGAAGAGCTGGCACTTTCCGGCGTTCAACGTGGCCGACAGCGCCATCACCATCGGTGCCACGCTGTTGATTCTGGATGAGCTGCTGCGCGTGCGCCGTGGCCGCTAAGCCGCCATCAGGCACCTGACGTGACGCACCTGCTGAACCTGCTGGCCGCCATTGCCCTGCTGGTCTGGGGCACCCATTTGGTGCGCAAAGACACGCTGCGGGTGCTCGGCGCGAATCTGCGCAAGATTCTGGCGCAAAGTGTCGGCAACCGTTTCACCGCAGCCATGTCTGGCTTAGGTGTCACCGCGCTGCTGCAGTCCAGCACCGCCACCGCGCTGATCATCTCGGCGTTTGTCGGTCAGGGCCTGATGACGTTGACCTCGGCGCTGGCGGTGATGCTCGGTGCTGACCTGGGCACCAGCCTGATGGCGCTGGTGTTCTCGCGTGACTTGTCATGGCTGTCACCGTTGTTCATCTTTGTCGGCGTGGTGATGTTCATCGCCAAGCAGGGCACCACCGCCGGTTATGCCGGGCGCATCCTGATCGGGCTGGGGCTGATGCTGCTGGCGCTGAGCCTGGTGCGCGCCTCAGCCAATGAGCTGACCCAGTCCGAAGCCGTGCGCGCCCTGCTGGCCTCGCTGGGCAGCGACCGGCTGCTCGAAATCACCCTGGGTGCGGTGCTGTCGGTGCTGAGCTACTCTAGCCTGGCCGTCGTGCTGCTGATTGCCACGCTGGCCAACAGTCAGGTGGTGACGGTGGATGTGGCACTGGGCCTGGTGCTGGGCGCCAACCTGGGCAGCGGCCTGCTGGCGGTGATCACCACGCTGAGTTCACCGGTGGAAGCGCGCCAGGTGCCGCTGGGCAACCTGATCTTCAAAATCATGGGCGTGGCGCTGATGGCGCCGGCCATGAGCCTCTGGCTCAGCCATGTGCACCCGAACGTTACCGATGCTGCCACGGTGGTGGTGCTGTTTCACTTTGTCTTCAACGCGCTGGTGGCGGTGCTGTTTATCGGCATCACGCAGGTGATGGCGCGCTGGGTGGCCTACTGGTTGCCAACTCCGAAGCTCAACGCCCTCAATGGCCGCCACCGGCATCTGGACCCATCGGCGCTCGCCACACCCTCTGTGGCGCTGAGTTGCGCGGTACGTGAGGCCATGCACCTGGCCGACGTGGTGGAAACCATGCTGCGCGGTGTGCTTGACGTGATCAAGAGCAACGACATGGCGCTGGCCAAGTCGTTGCAAAAGATGGATGACACGGTGGATCGGCTGTACTCCGACATCAAGTACTACCTGACCAAAATCTCGCGCGAGGCGCTCAACGACAAGGAAGGCCGGCGCTGGTCCGACATCATCAGCTTCACCATCAATATGGAGCAGATTGGCGACATTGTCGAGCGGGTGCTGGTAGATATCGAGACCAAAAAAATCAGCACTGGGCGCGAGTTTTCCGCAGCCGGCATGGCTGAAATCACCGAACTGCATGGTGACCTGATCAACAACCTGCACCTAGGCATGAGCGTGTTTCTGAACGACGACCCGCGTGACGCCATCAAGCTGCTGGAAGAAAAAACCCGCTTTCGCGACCTGCAGCTGAAATACGCCTCCAATCACCTCAACCGCCTGACCGACAACACACTGGAGAGCATCGAGACCAGCTCACTGCACCTGGACCTGCTCAGCGAGCTCAAGCGCGTCAACTCGTTGATCTGCGCCATTGCCTACCCGATCCTTGAATCAACCGGCGCGCTGGCGCCCAACCGCCTGCGCCAGCCGGTTGCAGCGCAAGAGTCGCCCGACGCGAAGTCGTAACGATTTGTTCTTCCCCAAGCTTCGCAAATCGCTCGTCCTGATCCTCAGCTTTGCCACCTTGTTAGCCAGCCCGTGGGTGTGGGGGCAGGGTTACGAGGTTCTGCCCTGGCCTGACCGCAAACCCGTCCCCGTATTGGCGGGCGCCGACCTGCAAGGCCAGGTTTGGCGCTTGACGGACTTGCGTGGCAAGGCAGTACTGATCAATTTTTGGGCCAGTTGGTGCGCGCCCTGCTTGGCAGAAATGCCATCGCTCCAATCCCTGACGCAGTTCTACGGCCCGGAAAAGCTGGTGGTGCTGGCAGTGAACTTCAAGGAATCAGCCAGCACTGTGCGCCAGCATGTGCAGCGCACCCAGCTTGGCCTGCCCGTGCTGCTGGACCCAACCGGCGCAATAGCGCAACAGTGGGGGGCCAATGTGTTTCCCACCACGGTGCTGGTGAGCGCCACCGGCCAGGTGCGTGGTCTGGTGCGCGGTGAGATGGATTGGTCCAGTCTGCAGGCCGCCAAACTGATCGAGCCCTTGCTGGCCCGAGCGATCCGATAGGCCTTCAAACCCCACCGCGATAATCAGCGCGGCGATGACCGGCTTGCCCGACATCGTCACAGCCTATGCGGCGTACTTTGACATACGCCACCGGCCTCTGCCTTTTCTACTTTTCCGGAGATCTCTTCATGACCACCGTTCACGCCCAAGCACGCCGTGCTTTTATGAAAAATCTGGCGGTAGCCGCCGTATCTACTGCGCTTCCAGCTATCAATTTTGCACAGGCTTCTGCTGCCACCGAGCACACATTTGCGCCGCAAGCCGGCACCTGGCGCAGCTTTGAGGTCACCACCCGGGTCACCATCCAGAAGCCCCAAGGCGCGACCCGCCTGTGGCTGCCCATCCCAAATGTTGACACCGACTGGCAAAAATCCCTGACCAACGATGTCTCCAGCAACGGCAAGACGCAAATCATCAACAGCGATGGCCGCTATGCCGCACGCATGCTGTACGCAGAGTTTGCCGCGAGCGAAGCCCAGCCCTTTGTGACGCTGACCAGCCGCGTCCAGACGCAAAACCGCGCTGTGGACTGGAACCGCCCGCAAGCTCAGACAGAAAGCGTAGACGCGCTGGCCTTCTGGACCCAAGCAACCGACTTGCTCCCCACCGACGGCCTGGTGCGCAAGACCGCGCTGCAGGCCATTGGCGGCGCGCGCACCGATGTTGAAAAAGCGCAAAAACTGTATGACTGGGTGGTGGTCAACACCTTTCGCGAACCCAAAGTGCAAGGCTGCGGTGAAGGCGACATCCAGACCATGCTGGAAACCGGCAACCTCAGCGGCAAGTGTGCCGACCTGAACGCGCTGTTCGTCGGCCTGTGCCGCTCTGTGGGCCTGCCTGCGCGTGATGTGTATGGCGTGCGTCTGGCCCCATCCGCGTTTGCCTACAAACAGCTCGGCGGCAACCCGGCCAGCCTGCAAGGCGCCCAGCACTGCCGCGCCGAGGTGTATCTGAAAGACTATGGCTGGGTCGCCATGGACCCGGCCGACGTGACCAAGGTGATGCGCCAGGAAACCCCCGAGTGGATCAAGTCGGCAAACCACGCCCTGATCGCGCCTGTCAACAAAGCGCTGTTTGGTGGCTGGGAGGGCAACTGGATGGCCTACAACATGGCGCACGACGTGACCCTGCCCAACGCCACCGGCCCTGCGCTGGGCTTCCTGATGTACCCCATCGGCGAAACCGACGCAGGCCGCCTGAACGCTTACGCACCAGACGACTTCAAATACCAGATCAGCGCACGGGAAATCACCGCGTGATGGGCTGACTAGCGTAGGCAGATGCGCGCAAGGGGAGTCCATGCCCCTTGCGCGCCAGGTGATTCAGCCTGCAGCCCGCGCCACGACTTTGCGTAACATCGCTGGTGACCTACAACGCCCCATGACACCTCTTCCCCAAGCCGCCCCACCACAGCCCCCCGCCAGCCCGCGTGCGCAAGCGCCTGCCCTGCCGCGCTACTTGGCGCTGGCCGGCCCCACCGCCTCCGGCAAGACAGCAGCGGCGCTGGCCATTGCAAGCCAGCATCCGGTGGAAATCATCAGCATGGATTCCGCATTGGTCTACTGCGGCATGGACATTGGCACCGCCAAACCCAGCGCATCTGAGCTGGCCGCCGTGCCGCACCACCTGATCAACATCCGCGACCCGCTCAACGCCTACAGCGCCGCAGACTTTGTGGCGGATGCCACCCGGCTCATGCAAGAGATCAGTGCGCGCGGCAAATTGCCGCTGCTGGTGGGTGGCACCATGCTGTATTTCAAGGCGCTGCGCGACGGCCTGGACGACATGCCCAAGGCTGACGTGGCCACCCGCGCGCAGATTGAGCAGGAAGCTTCAGCCCAAGGCTGGCCCGCATTGCACGCCGAGCTGGCGCGGGTAGACCCTGTCACCGCCGCGCGGTTGGCGCCCCATGACTCGCAACGCATCTCCCGCGCGCTGGAGGTTTACCGCCTCACCGGCCAGCCGCTGGCCAGCTTTCATACTACAAAAAAAGAAGCTGCTAGCGCACTATCTATAAGGGCTAGAGGCCAAAATGATGTATTGAATCCGGTAGATGCCTTATTGATCTCGCTAGAGCCGCTGGAGCGCGCCTGGCTGCACCAGCGCATCGCCCAGCGCTTTGACGTGATGCTGACCAACGGGTTTCTGGATGAAGTGCGCGCCTTACGGGAACGCGCCGACCTGCACCCAGACCTGCCCGCCATGCGCTGCGTGGGTTACCGCCAGGCTTGGGCGTATCTGGACGCGCTGCAGACCCCGGCCGCCAGCGCTGCGCTGCGCCTGGGCGATCTGCGCGAACAAGGCATAGCTGCCACCCGCCAGCTTGCCAAGCGCCAAATCACCTGGCTGCGCAGCACCCCCGAACGTCAGGTGGTGGCTTGTGATGCGCCGGATGCGCTGGCGCAGGTGCTGCGGCTGGCCGATGCGTTTTGCGGCCTATAGGTACGCGGCTCCCAAGTATCACCGTCTGCCTTGCGGTAATATCACCGCATGAACACCCTCACGATCAAAATCCCCCCCCAACTTGAGCAGGAAATCCTGCAAGCCAGTGCGCGGGAACATCTCAGTAAATCAGAGGTGGTGCGCCGTGCACTGACGGCCTATGTCAGTGCACGCAAGGGCGGTGAACCCATGGTTTCGGCCTTGGATCAGGCAGGTGATTTGGTGGGTTGTTTCGTCGGAGGGCCACCGGATATCTCCTCCAACCCCCGCCACCTTGACGACTTTGGTCGGGTATGACGAGTCATTTGATTCTGGACACCGGGCCCTGGGTCGCCCTGATGTGTCGGGACGACAGCTATCACGAGTGGGCAAAGTCGCAGTTTGCGCAACACACTGGACCCTTTCTGACCTGCGAGGCGGTGGTCGCAGAAACCTGCTTTTTACTCGCCAGGTCGGGCTTTGACCCCGCCCGTGCTTTGGCGCTGATGGAGCGGGGCGTTGTGCAGATCGCCATGTCATTGGCGGACCAGGTGACCGCCGTACGACACTTGTTTGAGCGCTATGACAACGTTCCCGCCTCGCTGGCAGATGCGTGTTTGATCCGCATGACTGAACTCCATGAGCCGTGCCGGGTGTTAACGCTTGACAGCGATTTCCGCATTTATCGGCGCCATGGCAGAAAGGTGATTGATCTGCTGTCGCCGTAGCTGCGTAGACCAACGCTAACCCAAGCGTCCACCCAGCAACCCTATTTCCAATCGTTCAAACATCGTGAGCCTCTACACCCAACTCAAGCAAGTGCGTTCCGAAGAAGATGTCAAAGACGCTTACATCAAAGCCTTGGGCCTCAAGAGCTACACCAAAGGTCTGATCGACATCCAAACCAAAGAAATTTGGTTTGAGGCTAAAGACACTGGCAAGTGCTCCAGCTATGCCATGTTCACGCAACTGCTGCATTACGTGCAGGTGGCATTGAACAAAGGTGAAACCGTGCCGCCGTTTCTGGCCGTGATCGACACCAAAAAAGCCGCGCTGATGAAAAGTTCTGACGTGCTACCGTTTCTCAGCAAGAAGACCATCAAGTGGGGCAAATCGGCCAGCCAATATTCCCAGGAAGCGCTGGACGAGATCTCCGCCCACATCGGCACGCACTTTGTCTCGTTCAAGATTTCGACGCACGAAGACGAATTCATCAGCACCGTCAAAGTTGCTATCAAGTCCGACGACATCATCCGCACGCAAATCACGCCCGACAACCTGAAGCAGGTATTTGACAAGTGGGTTGTCATGGTCGGGCGCGAAATCGGAGGTGTTGCTAAAGAAGACTACGCCCTGCTGTTTTTCGCCGACATCATGCATGACGGCACGCTTTCCACCCACGCCAACCTGCCCGCCGAACTGCTGCACAAAAACGGCTCGCCAGTGTTCAGTCTGGACGGCAAAAATTTTGAGCTGGGCAACAAGGAAGGCTACCGCCAGTTCTGGGCGATCTATCACAAGCCGCCCAAATCCGGCTACCGCGACTACCTGCTGGAACGCCGTGACAGCTTGATACCGCTAGACGAACGCAGCTTCAAAGGCGCGTATTACACGCCGCTGCACGTGGTTGACAAGGCCTATGACAAGCTGACTGAGACGCTCGGCAAGAACTGGCAAAAGGACTACGTCGTGTGGGACATGTGCTGCGGTGTTGGCAATCTGGAAGTCAAACACAGCAACCCACGCAATATCTTCATGTCCACGCTCGACCAACCCGACATTGATGTCATGCGGGCCACCAAAACCTGTGCGGCGGCGCAACGCTTCCAGTACGACTATTAGAACGACGACATCACCGATGACGGAAAAATTGATCACAGCTTGAGCAACAAAGTCCCACCGGCTTTGCGCACTGCGATTGCTGAGGGTAAGAAGATTTTGGTGCTGATCAATCCGCAGTATGCGGAAGCGGCAAATCGTGGCAACACTGAAGTCAAGCTGGGCACGGAAAACAAAACTGGCGTGGCGACAACGCGGGTTGGTCAGCGCATGACTGACTACGGTTACGCCTCTCGCGAGCTATTTGCACAGTTCTTGGCGCGCAAAGGCATCGAAATGCCAACTGCCACCGTCGCCATGTTCAGCACCATGAAATACATTAATGCGCCCAACTTTGAGAAATTCAGGTTGGCATGGAACGCCCAGTATCTGGACGGCTTTGTAGTACACAACCAAGCCTTTGACGGGATGAGCGGCAAGTTCCTCATTGGCTTCCTGATATGGCAAACCGATCAAAACGCGGTGTTCAAAACACCGATCACAGAAATATCGGTGGATGTTCTGGACAAAAATGCTCTGGCTATGGGTGAAAAGATTTACTGCAACTTGCCGAACTCCCGATTGCTGACAAACTGGATTGGTCGGCAAAAATCCAATCATGATGATGCCTTGCCATTGATCAACGCCATCACACCAACCACCAAAACTGTCGGGGTACGCCGAACCAAATGGGCTGACGGTGCAATTGGTCACATGCTTTGCGATAGCAATGACGTACAGCATTCTGAGCAAGAAACTGCGGTGTTCTCGTCAGTTCACAGCATCGGCCATGCTGGCGGATTTTTTATCACGCCAGAAAACCTGCTGCAGGCTGTTGCCGTTTTTTCTGTGCGCAAACTTATTCGGCCCACTTGGTTGAATGACCGTGACCAGTTTTTGCAGCCCAACGTACCGCTCCCGGATGAATTCCAGATCGACTGCTTGGTCTGGACGCTCTTTAACCGTGGCAATCTGACCGCCAGCGCAAATAACCTTGAATGGAATGGCAAAACATGGTCTCTTGTGAACCACTTCATCCCCATCACCGAAGCTGAAGTGGGAGCCCCAGACCGTTTTGAATCCGATTTCATGGTTCAGTTTCTGGCAGGCAAAACCATTTCAACCCAAGCTCAAGCCGTGCTGGATGCCGGGCGAACCCTGTGGCGGGCCTACTTTGTGCCTGCCAGAAAACCCCTATTTTTTCAAAAAATTCGTTGCCTAATTTTTAAGCACCCTGAATTTTCCTGCGGCTGACATCGAAATCCTGCTGAATACTTTCTACGAACTTACAGGGAAATCAATTTACCAGATTTCCGCCCGATCCCGATCCCCGGTGTCGCTGTGAACCGGTCAATTTGATC
>Ga0105048_10017524_pt1 | contig 11048 bp, 6 predicted proteins | sample MAT05_FD_78382 | JGI IMG/M metagenome (GOLD analysis project Ga0105048, IMG submission 78382) | Freshwater microbial communities from Lake Fryxell liftoff mats and glacier meltwater in Antarctica - MAT-05 | ecosystem: Environmental > Aquatic > Freshwater > Ice > Liftoff microbial mat | place...
GTTGCTGTTGTGGTTGTTGCTGTTGTGGTTGTTGCTGTTGTGGTTGTTGCTGTTGTGGTTGTTGCTGTTGTGGTTGTTGCTGTTGTGGTTGTTGCTGTTGTGGTTGTTGCTGGTGTAGTTCTGATTCCACTGCCGCGCTACTTCTTGATGAACGTCCCCGCGTTGATCTCGCGCATCGCAGTCTGCAATTCTGCCTGCGTATTCATGACGATGGGGCCGTACCAAGCCACCGGCTCCTTGATGGGCGCGCCGGAGACGAGCAGGAAGCGAATCCCTTCGTCGCCTGCCTGCACCGTGACTTCATCGCCGCTGTCGAAGAGCACGAGTGATCGATTGCCCGTGCGATCGCGCACGAGATCATCATCGTTGCCGGCCGTGCGTTCGGTGAGTACGCCCATCGGATCGCTGGCGTGGCAGAACGAACCGCTACCGGCGAAGACGTACGCGAAGGCGCTGCGATACGACTCGACGGGGAGCGACTTCTTCACGCCCGCCGGAACCGACACGTCGAGATAGATCGGATCGGCGGCGATGCCGTCCACCGGTCCACGCTTTCCCCAGAACTCGCCGCACACCACCCGCACGACGGTGCCGTCGTCATCCACGATCTCGGCGATGTCCTTGCTCTGCACGTCCTGATATCGTGGCGCGGTCATCTTGAGCGACGACGGCAGATTGGCCCACAGCTGAAAGCCGTGCATGCGACCCTGCGCATCGCCCTGCGGCATTTCGTGGTGCACGATGCCGCTGCCCGCCGTCATCCATTGCACGTCACCGGCGCCAAGCAGACCGCGGTTGCCCAGACTGTCGGCGTGTTCGACGTTGCCGGCGAGCACGTAGGTGATCGTCTCGATGCCGCGATGCGGATGCCACGGAAAACCGGCGCGGTACTGCGACGGCACATCGTTGCGGAAGTCGTCGAACAGCAGGAACGGATCGGTTTCCGTCGTGTTGCCGAAGCCAAAGGCACGGTGCAGGTGCACACCCGCGCCTTCCAGGGTCGGCTGCGCGCGATCAATACGGCGAACGGGGCGAATGGACATGCAGACCTCTGACATGATGGAGCGAACCGCAACTCCTGTATCTTAGTGGTGAGAGAGTTGAAAGTAAAGGCAATGGGTTCTCCCTCGCGTCCGCGACGCTAGATCGCCGTCACCGTCAGCGTGACCGTGGGCAACCCGGGACTCGTGGCCGTCACGGTGTAGCTGCCCTTGGCGGTGCCGAGCGTCAAGGCGGTGCGCGCAACGCCATTGCTTCCCGTGGTCGCGGTGGTGGTGCTGACCGTACCGCCGCTCGATCCGTTCGCCCACGTGATCGCGACGCCGGAGATCGGGTTTCCGGCATTGTCGGACGCGATGACGGCGAGTTGAACCACCGTTCCGACCACGCCGGCGGCGCCGTCGCCCGCGAACGCCCGCAGGGCAGTGGCGGAGCTCGCGGTCACGAAGTGCGTAAACGATTGACCGACAACCGTGTTCAGCAGCGCGCTGATGCGAATCGTATCGGCCAGCGCGCCGGCCGTGAACGTCATGCTCGCTTCGCCCGCGGCGTTGCTGGTGCTGGTCGTGTCGCCGAGCTTCCCAGAGTCACCCACCGCCCGCGCCCAGAAGATGGTGACGCCAGAGAGCGGCGACCCATTCTGCGCGAGCACGCGCACAACCATGGGCCTCGGCAGCGCGACGCCATGCACTACGGTCTGCGAATCACCACTCACCTTCGCGAGGCTGCTGGGCACCGTCGGACTGGCCGGGTCGTCGTTACTGACGCAAGCGGCCAGAGACACTGACACAACGAGCGAGGCGGCCAGGACACGTCGCAACGTGCGGGGGACAGAAGTCGGACTCGAAGCGTGCATAACGAACAGGATGCAAAAGGAGACGGGCGGTCAGTCATGGTGACTGGACCCTGCGCTGGTTGGCTGGGCGAACCAGCTACGCGTGTAGAGACACACTAATCAGTCTCCACCCCTTTCTCAGTCGCCTGCCTGACCCAGATGCCCGTTGCCCAACGGAACGGCGATGAGCGGGTTGCAGCAAGTAGCTCAGGGCGAGGTGCGGCTGGACATCGCGGCCCGTCCAAGCAAGAGCGCGACCGCAACCGTTGCTGCGACGACCATGCCCGAGGACGGAATGGCAAGCCAGGCGAGCGACTCCTTGGCAAGCCCGGTGCTGCCGAGCCCAGGAGCGCGAAAGCCGGCCCACATCCAGAACACTGCGTATGAGAGGGCGCCAACGCCGAGGCACAGACTCAGCACGCGCGCCACGACCGGCCGAGCACCCATCAGCACCAGCACGATCGTGAGGGAGACAGCGACCGCGCCAAGGCTGCCCGCGTGCAGGTGCGCCCGTTGCATGTAGCTCCAGGACTTGTCGAGGACACCTTTGATGGCGCCAGCGTCGTCCTGGTACACGGTGACTCGAACCGACTCCGCCGAGGCCGCGAGTCTCGACTTGATCGCGTCCTCGTTGAGTCCGAACACGACCCCGAGCGCGAAACCGAAGAGCAACGTGAGCACGCCGAAGAGCAGACCGGGAAGCACGGGACGGAGCAGACGAGCATCGATGAGTGGTATGGACTGTCGCATCGAGGACGACGGGAGGTCTGTCGCGTTCATGATCTGCAGAGTGAAGGATGGCGCGCGTTGGACAAGCGCACGTTCACTCGTCATTCAGCGCACGTTGCATGCCGAATGCCTTCACCAGCTCGACGATCACCACCGGAGTCAACGCCGCACCCAGCACCAGCAGCACGTCCACCCCATTCAACGGCGTGGTGTCCAGCACAAGGCGCAGTGCCGGCACATACACGGCGGCCACCTGCAACGCAGTACACAGCAGCAAAGCACCCCACAGCCAGCTGTTGGTGAACAGCCCACCGGCGAAGATCGACCGCGTCGCCGAACGCGCATTGAAGGCATGAAAGACCTGCGCGAGTGCCAGTGTCATGAACGCGATGGTCTCCGCGTGACGCAGCCCGTCGCCCGTGTCGCCATACCAGGAAAGCCCGACGCGAAAGGCGATGAGCGTACACGCGGCGAGGACGCCGCCTTGCCAGGCGATCAGCGCGCCGAACTTCCAGGTCATGAGCGGTGCATTCGGATCGCGCGGCTTGCGCGTCATGACATCGGGCGCCGACGGTTCGAGCGCGAGCGCGAGCGCCGGAAAGATGTCGGTCAGCATGTTGAGCCAGAGGATCTGCAATACGCCCAGTGGAAGCGGCCAGCCGATCATCACGGGCACGAACACCGTCACCAGCTCGGCGAAGTTGCACGAGAACAGATAGTGAATGAAGCGCAGGATGTTGTTGACGATCATGCGCCCCTGCTCGACCGCCTTCACGATGGTGGTGAAGTCGTCGTCGGTGATGACCATGTCCGCCGCCTGCTTGGCCACGTCGGTGCCACGAATGCCCATCGCGATGCCGATGTCCGCCGTCTTGAGCGCAGGCGCATCGTTCACACCGTCACCGGTCATGGCCACGATCTCGCCATCGCGCTGCAGCGCGGCCACGAGCTGCACCTTGTTCTCCGGTGACACGCGCGACAGCACCGACGTGTGGCGCGCAAGCTCCTGCCACGCCGGCTCATCGAGCCCGTTCAGCTCGCGCGCATGCACCATGCGGGTCGCGCTGCCGTCGGCGCCGTGATCGAGTCCGAGTTCGCGTGCGATCGCCGCCGCCGTGACCTGCTGATCACCCGTCACCATGATCACGCGAATGCCGGCCGTGCGGCAGGTGGCGATCGTGTCACCGACTCCGTCGCGCAGCGGATCACTCATGGCCGCGTAGCCCACGAACACGAAGCCATCGCGCAACGCATCCTCGTGCGGCACGTCGTCGTCGGCGGCGCCCGCGCCAGCACTGTCGGGAAGGTCCTTGTACGCGAGCGCCAGCACGCGAAGTGCCTGCGAAGCCAACGTATCGTTCACCTCCTTCCACTGCGCACGAATCTCCGCGCTCATCGGATCCCGCTGCCCGCTTGTCAGCACTTCTCCGCACATCCCGAGCAACGCAGCCGGTGATCCTTTCGCATAGGCGACGACACCCTGCTGCGGCGTGCGATGCACGGTCAGCATGCGCTTGGTCTCGCTCGAGAACGGGATCTCGTGCACGCGCGGATACGAGGCCTCGAGCGCCGCGAGATCCATCTGTGCCTTTTCAGCGACCACACGCAGCGCTGCTTCTGTGGGATCGCCGAGGATCTTCGGCAACGCGCTCGATCGATCGATCCTGCTGTCGTTGCACAACGCGCCGATGCGCAATGCGAGATGCAACGGATCGGCGTGGTCGCCGGGGCTGGCAATCGGCTTGCCTTGCTCGCTGAATGAGCCTTCGGCGGCATACCCGCTACCCGACACATCCACGCGACGCGATCCAATCTGCAGCGATCGCACCGTCATCTCGTTGCGCGTCAGCGTTCCGGTCTTGTCGGTACAGATCACAGTGGTCGAGCCAAGCGCTTCGACCGCGGGCAGGCGACGAACGAGCGCGTTCATGCGAGCCATGCGTCGCATACCCATGGCGAGTGTCATCGTCGTCACGGCCAGCAGCCCCTCGGGCACCGCCGCGATGGCCAACGACACGCCAATGCGGACCATCTCCATCAGCGCGTGTCCACGCAGCCAGCCGGCGAGCACGATGATCGCGCAGAGGCCGACGACGAGCAGCAGCAACACACGATTCAGCGACGCGAGCTTGCGTTCGAGCGGCGTGCCGTGCTCCTGTGCCTCGTCTATCAGCGTGCCGATGCGACCCGTCTCTGTCGCCGCACCCGTCGCGAATGCGATCGCCTCTCCGCGCCCGTCGGTGACCACGGTACCGGCAAAGAGCACACTTGCCCGATCGCCGAGCGCGGCCAGCGCATCCACCATCGGCTCCGACGCCTTGTCTGTCGGGAGCGATTCTCCGGTGAGCGACGATTCGTCCACGCGCAGCGCGGCCGATTCGAGCACGCGTGCATCGGCTGGCACGCGATCGCCAGCGCTCAGCAAGATGACGTCGCCCGGTACAAGCGCGTCGGCCGCAACCGGAATATCGCCGCCATCGCGCCGCACCCGCGCCTGTGGAATCTCCTGTCGACGCAGCCCATCCAGCGCGCGTGCCGCCTGCCACTCCGTTACGAACCCGACGGTGGCATTGAGGAGGATGACGAGCAGAATCGCGATCGCCTCGACCGCATCGCCCAGTGCGAAGGCGATGGCACTGGCCGCTGCGAGGAGCAGGACCAGCACGCTCCGGAACTGATGCAGCAGGATGCGAAGCGGTGATCGCGTTCGCGCGGTGCCCAAGGTGTTGGCGCCGTACTGTGCCAGTCGGGCAGACGCTTCCGTCGCCGTCAGCCCGCTGCCGATGTCGGTTTGCAGCAGCCGGGCGACTTCGCTTGCGTCGAGCGCATGCCACGGGTGCGCATTCGGCGGCGCCGCGAGATTGGCATTCGGACTGGACAGGTGCACTCCGGCAGGGGTGAACCTGCTGGACGAGCACATAGCGTGCCCGTTGTGGAGCGCGGCTGAGAATCAGTCGCGACTACATCCCTTCTACAGCCCCACGATGAAGTTCGAGTCGCTGGACGAGGCCGATGCTCTCGGCAGACTCGGGCGCGGTGCTTCGCCAAAGATATCGATGGAGCGGATGGACGTTTCGATGGCGGCCAACGCGGCAGTCAGCTCCTCGGAGGTCTTGCCGACTTCCCAGCGATAGAGCGGCCCCGCGACGGCGAGACAGGCGACACCGAGCACAGCGGCGGCGCCAAGCGCCGGACCAAGCAGTGCCACACCGGCCATCAGCCACGCCTTGCTGGCCACGGCGGCTCCGATCACGGCGCCCATGCTTGAGACGCCTCCCGTAGCAATGCTGTATCCCGCGATGTTGGCGCTGAGACCGGCCCGAAGATCGACGTGCATGGTCACTTCGCACGCGCGCGCATCGCCGGGCACCGAGGCCAGTGTCACGCGCACTTCGGGCACATAGACGCCGTAGCGTGTCCACGTCCACCGATAGTTGGCGTCGGTCATCGCCGGCAAGTCGAACACCAACACACCGCCGTCAAGCGGATGTCCACCCAGCGTGTCGCGAAGCGTCAGCGACCACGGTGGCGCTTGCAGGGTGCGTCCAACGGCCTGCAGCACTTCGCGTGGCGCGGATCGCACGATGCGCGAGACCGACAACGCGCGTTGCGTGGTGCCGAACATGCGCGTGGCCAGTCGCTCCTTGAACTGCGAAGTCGGCTGCGTGCGCTGCAACGCGGTCGGGGACGACTTGAGTTCGGCAAGTGCGAGCGCCACATACCGTTGCGAGATTCCCGCCTCGGCGGCCGCCGCTTCGACATCGCGCAGCCGATACGCATCGGTCGGAATCGTCGAGGCCTGCGACTCCGCGCTCGGCGATGTGCCATTCGCGGCGGTCATCGAACGCGTCTCGGTCGCAATACGCATCTTCGATTCGAGCAAGGCTGCTGCTTCCGCCTGCAACTCGGCCGCGCGACGCCATACCACCATCGCTTCATTGCTCGACAGCACCGACGCTGCGCCGGCGGCATCCCGCTCGTCGTTGGCGACGGCATCGAACGCCTTGCCGAGTGCTTCGAACAGCTCGTCTGCCTGATAGCGATCGTCGGGACGCTTGGCGAGACAGCGATCGATCACCACGGCCAGCGCTGCGGGTACGTGCGGTGCGACACTCCGCAACGGCGGCGGGGCCTTGGTGGCGTGCGCGATGAGAATTGCCTGCGGAGTCGTACCTTCAAACGGCAGCCGTCCGCTGAGCGCGAAGAAGCCGACGCAACCGAGCGCGTAGAGATCGCTGCGACCGTCGAATGGTTCGCCGGTGGACTGCTCGGGGCTCATGTAGTGCACGGTGCCGAGCACGTGTCCGTCCTGCGTGAGCGACGGATGGAAGTCGGCGCGCGCGATACCGAAGTCGGTGACGATGGCGCGCCCCGAGGATCGTTCGATGAGGATGTTTTCCGGCTTCACGTCGCGGTGCACGATCCCCTGCGCGTGCGCATACGTGAGTGCCCACGCCACTTCGCGCAGCATGCGGACGACATCTGCGGGGGGCAGAGAGACGCGGTCGCGGATGCGGTCACCCAGCGTCTCGCCGTCCACGTACCCCATGGCGAAGAAGGCGAAGCCACCGATCTCATCGGCGCGGTACACCGGGACGATGTTCGGATGCGACAGCTTGGCTGACATGCGCGCTTCGCGCAGAAACCGTTCGCGTGTTTCGGCGGACTCGGCCAGCGAGGGCGGCAGCACCTTGAGTGCGACCTGACGGTCGAGTCGCTCGTCGCGGGCAAGCACCACGATGCCCATGCCGCCTCGGCCGAGTTCGCGTTCGATGGCATACTGGCCGCGCAGGGCGGCACGCAGTGAGGCCAGGTCGCTCATGGCCGGGCTGTCGGCGGCTGGTGTCATTGTCAGGAAACTACGGAGCGGACGACAGAGGTGTTACGGCGTCACAAGTCCACGACAGATGACAAGTATCGTTAGGACCGAACGTATACCGAAATGTCTCTTTCAGTAACAAGATAGATCGACGTCGCGAAAAGTGCTGCAGACAAGGTCACGCCAGTCCGAAGCCTAAGGGGAGAAGATGCGCTGCTCAGCGTACTTCATCCGCAGGCAACGCAGCAAGCCTGAACAACCGGGTTTGGACCGTATCGCAACAGAGTGAGTCGACCTTTTGGGAAACGTTGGCGCGCGTCCGGGCCGCCCGACCCCACTATCCTGCATAGAGAGCGCACAATGAAGTGGTTCAACAACTTGCGACTGGGCCGAAAGCTCGGCGTGATGATGGGTTCGGTACTCACAGCGACGACGATATTGGGCGGGTTTGCCGCGTATCAGCTGCGGATCGTGAACAAGCAGTCGAACGAGATCGCGACAAGCTGGCTTCCGAGCATCGAAGAACTTGGCCGCTTAAATGCCGCGGTGAGCGATTTCCGCATAAAGCAGTGGAGGCATATCGCAAGCGAGTCGCCTGAGGACGCGCAGCGTATCGAAGCGATGGTGGACTCGACGTTGACCACCATCGCCGCCTCCCGCACGAGGTACGAAGCGCTCGTCACGTCGCCGGAAGAACGCGCAGCATATGACGAGTTCGGCAAACATTTTGACGCATACCTGGCAAACTGGCGCGACGTCGTTCTCCCGGTGTCGCGAACGCGCGACACGAAGACGGCGCTGGCTGCCGTGACGGGCGAGTCGAAGAACCGCTTCGACGCGGTCGGCGCCGACATCGCTTTACTCATCAAGTACAATCACGACGGATCGAGCGCAGCGAGTGCGCGTAGGAACGCAATCTACAGTTCGTCGCTCAAGTGGCTGACGTCATCGGTGATCCTTACGATCGTGTTAGGGCTCGGGTTCGTTGCGGCCATCGCACGCCAGATCACCAGCAAGATCAACGTCGTGCTCGATCGTGCATCGTCGCTGCAACGCGCATGCATCAGCGATCTTCGCGCCGGCCTTGCGGCGATAGCCCGCGGTGATACGAGCGTGGCTGTGGTGCCCTCCACGAAGCCCATCGGTGACAGCGCGCAGGACGAGATCGGCGATGTGGCGCGCACGATCGACCGGATGATTGTGGACATTGTCAGCACCGTCGAGAACTTTGCGGTCACACAGCAGACGGTTCGCGGTCTCATCGGTGAAACACGAAAACTTGCCGAGGCGGCACAGGCCGGTGAACTCGCCGAGCGCGCCGACGTGACGCGCTACGAGGGAGACTTCCGCGAACTCGTTGTCGGCATGAACGGCATGCTCGATGCAGTTGCCGCACCGATTGGTGAAGCCCAGTCCGTGCTGGCGCGTGTCGCGGATCGTGATCTCACGGTGCGCATGACGGGCAACTTCCGCGGCGAATACGCGGCAATCAAGCAGTCCATCAACACGGCCGTCGAGAGTCTGTCCGACACGCTGGCGCAGGTGAACGCCGCAGCGGGACAGGTGGCGGCGGCCGGCGTACAGATCACGAGCGGCAGTCAGTCGTTGGCCAGCAGCTCGAGCGAACAGGCGGCCAATCTCGAAGAGGTGGCGGCGAGCGTGCACGAGTTCTCGAGCATGGCCAGATCGAGTGCGGGCAACGCGAGAGAAGCACGCGCCATGGCGGAACGTGCATTGGCGCACACCGGCGAAGGTTCGGCCCGCATGGAGCGACTCACCGGAGCGGTGGCCGAGATCAAGTCCACGAGTGTAGAGACGGCCAAGATCGTGAAGACCATCGAAGAGATCGCGTTTCAGACGAACCTGCTGGCGCTCAACGCTGCGGTGGAAGCAGCGCGTGCGGGTGACGCCGGGCGTGGATTTGCGGTGGTCGCCGACGAAGTGCGCGCCCTGGCCATTCGTTCTGCCGAGGCGTCGAGGACAACCTCCGATCTCATCGAACGCGGTTTGAGCAGCGCCGAGCGTGGCGTGGCGCTCAACAACGAAGTGCAGGAGAGTCTGCGGCAGATCAACGATCAGGTGGTGAAGGTGACGAGCGTCGCCGCGGAAATCGCCACGTCGGCGGACCAGCAGGCGCAGGGTGTCTCGCAGATCAACGCGGCCATCGAGCAGCTCAATCAGGTGACACAACAGGTGGCGGCCAACGCCGAAGAGTCAGCGAGCGCCGCAGAAGAGCTGGACAGTCAGGCGCGGACGCTGCGCGACACCATCAACACGTTCCAGCTCCCGACGAGCTCCACGACGCGGCCCACCACTTCGTCGCAGCGTGCCCCGGCCCGCCCGAAGGTGACGCGTGCAATGCTGAAGCCGGTCTCCGTAGCCGTCGGCGCGGCGGACGACCCCGATGACGACAACTTTCTGGGGTTCTGATCGCCGGACTCGGCTGCGGCGGTACGCCAAGGTGATCGTGAACTTGTTGGCACCGGAGTGAAGACAACGCAGCACGGGGCGACATCGGTAAACGGTGTCGCCCCGTGCTGTTGTGCCGGATGATGTTGCGACCGGCGCGGGAGTGTTCGAACGTTACAAACCGTGTCCAACGGAAGCGTGGGAGCTGCCACTCATGTTGCAGATATGCACGTCTGGGACCACGTACCGGGCGTAATGTCACGGTTTGCTTGACGCGTGCCCGGCACGATGGGATCATCGGTCCAAGCCCAGCCCTCCCTTGGCTCGACCGATACGCGACGCGTGCGGTCGCGCTGATCCCACCCCTCGGAGATCCCGAATGATTCCTCCCCGCCGTACGCGTTGGCAATTCGCCTACGCGCCGCTTGCCGCCGCGTTCATTGCGGCGCTTCTGGCGCCGCCTCCGTTGGCCGCGCAACAGCGAAGTACCGTTCGCGGTGTGGTCACCGATTCGTCGAGTGGCCGTCCGATTGCCGGCGTGCAGGTCACCATAGCCGGAACCGCCAGCGGTGCGGTGACCGGCGATGCGGGCAGCTATCAGATCACGGGAGTGTTGCCCGGTACCGTGACCGTGCGTTCGCAACGCATCGGCTACGCAGTCGCGTCGCGCACGGTCACGGTCGCTGAGGGCGCATCTGCCACGGTCGATTTCACCTTGCGCCCGATTGCCACTCTCCTTTCCACGGTCGTCGCGATCGGCTACGGCAGCAGTCAGCGCGCGACGGTTTCCGCGTCGGTTGCCTCCGTGGACTCGTCCGTTTTCGCCCGTATTCCCGTGTCGAGCATCGACAACGCGTTGCAGGGTCGCATCGCCGGCGTGCAGGTGATGCAGAACAGCGGCGAGCCGGGCACCGGTGTGTCGGTGCGTGTACGCGGACCGGCGTCGCTCAACGCCGGCAACCAGCCACTCTATGTCATCGACGGCGTGCCGATGCTGCAGGGCACCTTTGAGCAGATCACGAGCACGAGCGGTCAACGCATGACGCCGATCTCGGGCATCAACCCGGACGATATCGCCAGCATCGATGTGCTCAAGGACGCCGCGGCTGCGGCCATCTATGGCTCACGCGGTTCGAATGGCGTGGTGCTCATCACCACCAAGCGCGGCGCGGCGGGGAATCGGTTCCGCTTCAACATCAACAGCTATGCCGGTTCGCAGCAGGTGGAGCGCACGGTCGACCTGCTGAGTGCGACGGA
>Ga0105048_10017526_pt1 | contig 11047 bp, 10 predicted proteins | sample MAT05_FD_78382 | JGI IMG/M metagenome (GOLD analysis project Ga0105048, IMG submission 78382) | Freshwater microbial communities from Lake Fryxell liftoff mats and glacier meltwater in Antarctica - MAT-05 | ecosystem: Environmental > Aquatic > Freshwater > Ice > Liftoff microbial mat | place...
CAGACTTCCTCTGCGAGTTCCGACAACCGGCCGACCGCCTCTTCACCGCCGAAATGCTCGACCGCATGACCCGGCCGCGCCAATAAAACAAACCGCCGCCGCAAACCCGATCTTGGCCATCACCATCGTCGGCAATCCGGTCCAGATCTGTGACAACTGAATATCCAGCAAGCCCTCGACCCCTGCCCGAAGTGTCTCTAACCATTCGGGCAGGCGGAGAAAAAGGTCAACCTACTTAGGGAACTTAGATCCATCCAGCCCCGGAATAATCCGCAACGCGTTCTGATAATACAGCTTTTTCAATACATCATCCGGCAAATCCAACCCATACATCTTCCAGAACGCATGCCGCTTCCGGTAATAGTCGAAATACTCGTCGTCCGTCTCCAACACACGAAAATAGTAGTTATACTCGCTCGGCTCCCACGTATCCTTCCCGAATAACACCCGATCCTGATATTTGATAAACCACTTACGCGCGAATCGCGGCTGGCGTCCCAGATCGTACAGCACCGCCCCGATCTCCGTCATCATATTGGGCATCTTATCCATCAACTCGCCCAGCTTGCCCAAATCCGCGCCCAACCAACCCAAATGCGCATTCACAAACGTAACTCGCGGATGCCGTTCAATTCGCCGGTAAAGCTCACCCATCAACACTTCCCAGCCCGGATACTTATCTCCCGGCCGGTACCGGCTCGGAAACTGTTTCAACTCCAGCCATCGCTCATTGGTCTTATCCCACGGCATGAAGAACGGCTTCGGCTCAGCCGTATGAATCATCACCGGCATCTTATACTTAGCGCAAATCTCAAATGCCTTATCGAACCTGGGATCGTCGATCTTAACGCGCACCCCGCTCTTATCGCTCAAGTCCATGCCGAAGTTCTTAAAAAACTTCAATCCCTGCGCGCCGTTCTGGAAATCCTCCTCCAACTGTTTCGCTACGCGCTCCGCATAATCCGGCGCGTCAATCTCCTCAAACGTCAAATTGGCGAACACCGCGAACCGGTCTTTATACTTCGCCTTCATCGCCGTCACATTGCGCTTCAGCCGGTCACCATAACCGCCCGACAGATTCACCATGATCTGCAGGTTGATCTTGTCCATATCGCCTATCAACTTTTCCATCTGCGCCGCTGGCATCTCGCCGCGCTGATGGTTATGGAAGTCGATAATCGGGAACTTCGCCCGCGTCAACGGATGCTGCGGCACCACCAACGACGACTTCGGATCGTACTCCTCTATCGACATGGCGGCGTCCTTAGACGGCCGCGGCCATTCCTGGGCCATCATAAGGGAACAGACCGGAACAAAGATGAGTAGGCGTCGCATCGCCTACGAGTATAGGCCTATGGCTCCACGCCCAGCAATGCCGCCACTTCATTTCGTATCTGCAAAGTCAGTTCTGTCTTCTTCTTGAAGATCAATCCCTCGGTCCGGATCGGCTTCCCAAGGTGCACTTTGACAACGCCGCCGCGAATCGCCACCCCATGCATCGGCAAAACGGCCCGCGTGCCAATCAGCCCAAACGGCACAATGGGCACGCCGCTCTTGATTCCGATTATCGCCGCGCCTTCCTTGAACGGTTCCAGCGCCCCGTCCGTCCGTCCGCCCTCCGGGAAGATCAACACCGATACCGCCCGCTCCCGGATCATCTCCGCCGCCCGGTGCAGACTTTTCAGCGCCGCCCGCGGATTCACCAGCGACACCGGAATGTGTCCCGCCAACTGCAAATGATGCCCCATAAGCGGGATCTTAAACAGACCTTCTTTCGCCATAAAGCGGAAGTTGCCCGGCAGCGTCGAAAGCAGCGCCGGCGTGTCCGAATAACTCCGGTGATTCCCGGCGAATATATAGTGCTGACCCGCCTCCAGGTTCTCCAGCCCCGTGATCTCCATCCGCATCCCCATAATGCGAATCAGCATCTTCGACCAGATCCGGGCCATCACAAACTGCCGGTCGCCGCCTTTATCCCCGATCGCGGCAAACAGGTTCAACGTACCCATAACCGCCGTGGCCAGAACAATGAGTGGATCGGTCCACAGAAGAGTACGCAAGAGTGCAAACGACATAAGGAAGGCGAATCTCCTATTGTACGAGGATCGCCCGCGCCTCTCCAACCAGATACAAGGATCCCGTCAGGAACAGCACCTCACAACTGCGCTCCATCGCCAGCGCCGCTCGCACATCCGCCGCGATCCGCGCGTTCCCGTGCGGCTCCATCTCCAATATCGCCTCCGCCCGCAACGCCCGCGTCTGGTCCGGCGCCGTGACGATTAACTCGTCCGCCAACGGGAACAACACCCCCACAATCTCCTCCACCGACTTGTCCCGCATCGCCCCATAGATCAGGCCCACCCTCCGGCCCGCATGGAATCGGCCGATATACGCCGCCAGCGCCCGCGCTCCCGCCGGGTTATGCGCCCCGTCCAGCCAGATCTCCGGCATCTCCGAAACCATCTCCAGGCGACCCGGCCACCGCGTCGCCGCAATTCCGGCCCGTATATGCTCGGGCATCACGTTTAACGCATTCAACGCCACCGCCGCCGTTCGCGCGTTCTCTACCTGATGCTCCCCGGCCAACGGGCAGTCGATCCGCAGTCCTGCCGTCACAAACCGGCTGCCATGCGCGCCGATTTCCAACTCGGCCACCGGCCACGCCGCCGAATCCAGCACCGGCGCAAATACCGTTTCCGCCCGCTTTACAATCACGTCCCGGGGCACCGGACGCTGGGGCGCCATCACCGCCGGAACGCCGGCCTTCAAAATCCCGGCTTTCTCGAACGCAATGGCGTCCAGGCTCTTCCCCAGCCAGGCCTCGTGATCGTAGTCCACCGGCGTGATCACACAAAGCTGCGGCGTCACAATGTTGGTCGCGTCCAGCCGCCCGCCCAGCCCGACCTCGATCACCGCCCAATCCACTTCCTGCTTCGCGAACCACCAGAACGCCATCAACGTCACCGTCTCAAAGTACGTCGGATGGGCATCCAGGGTCCCAGCGTCCATCATCCGCTCCGCGACGCGGTGTACCGCGGCAAAAGCTTCCGCAAACTCCGCCGCCGTCACCGCCCGGCCGTCGATCACAATACGCTCGGTCGGCTCCACCAGATGCGGCGAAGTAAACAGCCCCACCCGGTTCCCCGCCGCCTGCAAACCCGCCGCGATCATCGCTGAGGTCGACCCTTTCCCATTCGTTCCCGCAACGTGAACGACGCGGTACTTCCGCTCCGGATGCCGCATCGCCTCCGACACGAGCACCATCCGGTCCAGCCCCAGCTTCGCCGTCCGAATCTCGTTTCCTAATGCGTAAAGATAGTCGACAGACTCCGGGTAATTCAAGGAATCATCATGCTATCACTAGTACGAATGCGCCGCTTCTGCTTAACCCTCCTTCTCCTCGTTTCTTGCGGCCGCTCGGACGGCCTCTGGATCGCGAAAACGAAGACGATCGAGAAGACCGGCCCCACCTTCAAAATCAAGCTCGAGCATCCCGTGATCGCCGGCGCCCCCGAAGCGTTCAACAAGCAACTCGCCGAAGCCGCGCTCATTCACCTCGAACAGGTCGAGAACGACCCTGTCCCCATCGACGAATACGCCAAGAACATAGCCGAGGAGAGCGCCGGCCGGCAATGGGCCTTTGAGAGCATCATGACCGTCGCCTACCAGTCGCCAACCACCTTGACGACCCTTTGCAAAACCTACACCAACACCGGCGCCGCCCACCCCAACGTCTTCCAATACTACGAAGTCTACGACCGTAAAACCGGCAAACGCCTCGAACTCTCCGACCTTCTGGAGAGCGGAAAACTGGACGCCATCCGCGCCCTCGCCAATGTCACCGGCGACTTCCCCAATGAGCCCCAAATCGGCCTCCTCAAAGATCACGCCGTCTTTCGCCCCGACCCCGACTCCCGCATGGTCCTCGACGCCCAGATCCCCTACGAGAAGCTCAAGGGCATCTTAAAATCTCAGTACCTCCCGTAGTCTGCTGACGCCACGCTTTCACGAGCCCCCCCGGCAACTGGCTCTCCCTCCTCCATCCCCGTCAACGAGGAGTTCATGTGGACTAACAACCAACTCGTCCAACTGCTCCGCCGCCTCGAAGTCTCGAAAAGGATGGTCTACCGCGAGGTTCAGGACCTGTCCATTGCAGCGTCCCCATCGAAGGAGACGCCAGCGTCGGCTATCGGCTGAAGCCCGGCTTCGACCTTCCACCGCTCATGTTCACCGCCGAAGAACTCCAAGCCCTGCGTCTGGCTGCCCAGATTGTCCAGCGCTGGGCCGACGACCTTCTGGCCAAGTCGGCGACTTCCGCTCTCGGCCGTATCGAACCGCCAGTTCCTCTTCGCCCCCAGCTTCTCCATCACGAAGGAAACCAAGGCCTCGATGCGCGAACTCCGCGCCGCCACGGCCGGCCCCTAAAGAGTGGCCCTCACCTACCGCTAGGCCGAAGAAGGCGCGGAAGAGTCGGTCCGCATCGTCGAGCCGCTCGGCGCCGGCGCCCGCACCCCGGAGGACTACATCCGCGACGCGGAAGAGTCGTAAGCTGTGGAGATGCGTCGCCGCCTGTTCCTCGCCTCCCTCGCTGCCGCCAGCCAACCAGCGATTCAGCGGGAGGTCTTCATGAAGTCCCCCGGCAAGGGCGCCGCCATCATGGGCATCGCCTACTACACCAAGCCCACCGGCGTGGAAATGGTCTCCCTGGAGCAGCGCTGGTCCCGCTCCGATACCATTGACACCGTCTTCCGCCGTACCTCCAAGGACAATGGCAAGACCTGGTCCGCACCCGTCGAATCCAAAACCGGTGAAAAGCGCCCCAACGGCACCTGGCGCAAGCACCCCCGTGCCGGGTACGTCGACCCCAAGACCAAGCGCCTCCTCGAATTCTGGATGGAGGCCGTTCTCCCCACCGATGACCCGCTCGAAGGGCTCCGCAGCTATGGCGTCTACTACGCCGTCAACGGCGGCCCCGCCCGGCAGCTCATCCACCACGGTTCCGGCTTCGATGCCAAGCACCCCATTCCTGGCGCTGAACTCGGCCGCAACGGCTTCATGCTCGGCGATAACGGCTCCGCGCCGATCACGGCGCCGAATGGCGACATCCTTGTGCCGCTGGAAATCTTTCCCGCCAAGGACGGTAAGCTCTTCAACCCCGGGGGCGGCTACACCTGGTCCGATGCCGCCGTTATCCATGGCCGTTGGAAGGGGGCGGACCTCCAATGGACGATGTCTAACATTGTCCAGGGCGATCCCGCCGTGACCACACGCGGCATGGTCGAGCCCACCCTCGCCTTCCTCGACCAGAACCGCGTCCTGATGGTTCTCCGCGGCTCCAATGATAAGAACACGAAGCTCCCCGGCTACAAGTGGTACAGCCTCTCCTCCGACGGCGGCCGCACCTTCCCCGCCGCCAAGCCCTGGACGTTTACCGGCGGCCAGAACTTCTTCTCGCCCAGTTCCTGCTCCTACCTGCTGCCACACTCCAATGGGAAGCTCTATTGGCTCGGCAACATCACGCCGGAGAACCCCAGGGGAAACCGGCCCCGTTACCCGTTCGTTATCGCCGAGGTTGACAAAGCCTCCGGGCTGCTGAAACAGGCCACTGTACGCCCGATCGACACGCGCCAAAACGGCGAGGACGAGATCCTCAACCTCTCCAACTTCTTCGCTCACGAAGATAGGGAGACCAAGGAAATCGTCCTCTATATGACCCGCCTCTTCGCCCTCCCGGATGGCTGGGAGGGCGATGGCATGCGCTATCGGATTCCGGCGATCTAAACCAGGTCGTTCTCCACCAGGAAGTTCGTCCATTCCTCGGTCCAGTCCTCATCGCCAATGCCGCCGATGAAGTTCGCGGTCTGGTCGAAGAAGCCGTCGTCCGGAGCCGAGACCCAACCGGCGCGGAAGATCGGCGAGCCGAATCGTCCGCGGAAATCGGGGTCGCTGAACTCGAAGGGCCGGAGCATCATCGGGTCGGCAATCACGAAGTTCCCGGCCTTGCCGGCCGCGGTCGTGCCGTTGGCGAACGCCAGGGTCGGCGCGTTGATGATCTGGCCGCCGAGCGTGTTCGCGCCGTTCGCGCCCTTGTTGTTGTCCCATGCGAGGAGGCCGTTCATCACGACGTTCCCGGCGGCGACTTGCGCCTGGGTGTTGGCATCGGTGAACTCCAGCGCGGCGCTGAAAAAGTTGGTCACCGCAACATTGTTGATGGTTGCACGAGCGCCGCGGCGCAGGAAGATGCCGGGCGAGGCGGCTTCGTCAAAGCCTGACGCACCGCTGCCGATGAAGGTCAGGTTGTACATGGTGGGGTTTGAAATCGGCGTGGCCGCGTTGTTGTACTCGCTGTTGTCGCCTTCAATGCCGCGGTTGCCCTTGGCGTCGGGGCTCTGGTAGAAGAGGCCGTACTGAATGCGGCCGGTCCAGCCGAGTTGGAAGTCGACGTAGTCGTCCGCGCCGAGGCCGCCGACCAGATACTTGGCGTCCATCGTGCCACCGAACCACTCAAACATATCGTCCAAGCCGTACGTCGCATGCAGGTGATGGGCGCTGGTGCCCTTGCCGCAGCCGCCGAAGGTGAACGAGTTCAGCTCGTTGTTCGGGGAGAGGATGGCGCCGGCGAACTCGACGCGCACATAAGCGAGCGAGCCGCAGTTATGGTTGGGGTCGGCCCCGCCGTAGAGACCATCATCGGTGGCATTCAGGCCTTCAATGAAGAACGTACCGGCCGCGTTCGTGTTGCCGCTGGTGTTGGCGCCGACGTTGATGGGAGCCTTGCCCAGCATGACCAAGCCGCCCCAGTCGCCACGCTTGCGCTCACCGACCTTTTGCGCACTGGTCATAATGATTGGACGGCTCTTGCTGCCTTCGGCAACCAGCTTGCCCTCGCGGGTCACGATAAGCGCCGAAGCAGGCGCGGAGCCGGCGGCGCCTTCGATGACGGTGCCGGGCTCGATGGTCAACGTGGCGTTATTCTTCACCGTCACGATGCCGCTGACCAGATAAGACTTGGTGTTGACCCACGTCGTGTTGGCGCTGATGGCGCCGGAGACCCGGACCTGCTCGGTGGCTACGCTGATCTTCATGTACGCGGCTTTCAGAACGCGCGTGCCGGTATAGTCCCGCAGTTGAACGACCAGCGTGTGCATGCCGGGCTCATCGGGAACGGAGACGGTCGCGAGGGTAGCCTTCGCGGCGTCCTGGAGCGGAGCCGGCTGGGCATCGGGAACGGCCGCCGTGCCCGAAGGCAGATAAACTTTGGCGCCGGTCTGGTTGTTCTGCCGGTACGTAAAAGTGGTGTAAGGGTAGAGGTCGCCGTTGGTCTTCACGGTCCACTTGAGAGTCAACTGCTCTCCGGCGCGATAGACGTACTTATCGCTCCAGATCCACATCGCAATCTTTTGCTCCGGGCTCCCGTAGCCGATGGCGGCTTTCTCTTTGGGCTCGGTGCCGGCTTGGGCTATCCCCGCGGCGTACAGACACAACAATGCAAGCGAATGAGTTCGCATAAGAATTTCCTCTCTGAATTAGAACTAGAAGAACGAGTAGCTCAGGCCTACCTGGAAGGTGCGCCCGGTCTGGTATTCCCGCTGCGGCAGGCCGCCCTGCGTCCAGCGGTATTTGTTGTCGGCCAAATTCTCGGCGTCAAATCGGAGGGCCCATTTGCCGCTTTCCTTGAACGAATACTGATAGACAAAGTCCAGGAAGGTGTTGCCTTCCTGGTAGATATCCGGCAGTCCGAACGTGCCGACGCCGGAAATGCGGCGGGACACATAGTTCGAGTAGAAGCGCGCCTGGCTGTTCCAGGTGGGGCGCTTCCATTCGCCAATGGCGTTATAGATGTAGCGGCTCTGGCCAAGCAAGGGGCGGGACTGCGAGGTAACGACGCCGGCGTTCTCCGGCTTGATGTCGATGTTCGAGTCCACGAAGGTGAAGTTGGAAGTGAAGCTGAAGTCCTTGAAGCGCTTATGGATGCTCCCGAGACTCTTGCGGAACTCGAATTCGAGCCCAAGGTTGTTAGCGCCGGCCGCGTTCACGAACGTTTGCCGCAAATCGTTGGAAGGCAGGATCGTCTGTTCGATGGGGTTGGTGAACTTCTTGATGAAAAAGCTGACGGCGATAATCTGGCTGCCGCCGGGGAACGACTCCCAACGAGCATCGAAGTTGTTGACGATGGCGCGCTTCAAGTTCGGGTTACCCTGGACCACGAAGCCGCCGAGGACGTCGTTGAAGTCAAAGGGCGAGAGTTCGCGGAAGTCCGGACGGGAGACGGTGCGGCTGTAGGAAACGCGAGCATTCTGGCGGGGGGTTAGCTGATAGATGACATTGACGCCGGGTGTCGGGTCGGTGTTGTCGAGTTTGGCCGTGGCCGGCGCCGCGTTGGGAATCAGGTTGTCGACGGTGACCACATTCAGCTTGGCCTTTTCGAGGCGGACACCGCCGACGATGCGCCACTTGGGTCCGATGGCCATATCGACCATCGAGTAGCCGGCATAGATATCCATGTCGGCCTTGTAGGTGTCGGTACCGCGAGTGAACTCGCTGATCTGGAAGCCATTGGGGCGAATGTTGGAAGCGGCGAAGAGTTGGTCGCTCGGGAGCAGGAAGTTGAGGGTAGTGGAGGACTGCGGGATGAAGCGGAACCGCCGTGCGGCGAAATCGCGGCTGCGGATGGTGGCGCGGAAGCCGGTCTTCACGATGCCGCTGACACGGCCCTTGAAGAAGGGAATGGTATGGTCGGCTTGGGGCTCGTAGATCCGGTCGTTCATGTCGGAGAAGAAGCGGACGCCCGAGGAGCCGAGGGCGGCAAAGGTGAAGCGGCCATCGGGTAGCTGGCCGCGGAAGACTTCGCGGAGATCGGGCTCATTCCGGCCCGATTTAGAGAACGTCAACTGCCATTTAAAGACGCTGCCCTTCCAGGAGGGAACGGCGTGATCGCCTTCAACGCTGGTGGAGAACAGGAGGCGCTCGACGTAGTGGAGCCGTTCCGAAGAGATGACGCCATCGACGCCGCCGTCGTAGCCGGTGAAGTTGCGGGCGGCCTTGTCGGACTCGTGGGTCAGCGTGTTGCGGAAGACGATCTTGTTCTTGTCGTTAAGGCGAATGGCGACGTTGAAGACGGCTCCCAGCTTCGCGGTTTCGGTGTAATCGTTGAAATCCGGATAATCGGTAAAGGTGATGGGGCCACTACCGCCCTGGCGGTAGTAGCGCTGCTTCTCCGCGAGAGTCTGGGCACTGTTGCCGAAGCTGATTGCGCCGACAATTCCGACGCGCTTGAACGTGCCGCCGCCAACCGCGGAGAAGTCCGTGTTCGGGCGTTGGGAGGAATTGACCGAAGGCTGCCAGGCGTTGGAGAAAGACTGGCCGAAGGACTGCAATTGAGCCGGCGTGAAAGCGCCGGGGATGAGCCGGCCATCGGCGGGAATCTGTGCCGGAAGAGCACGATTGCCGCCACCGAAACCGAAGTAATCGGCGGCGCCGCCGGGCGTCGTCTGGAACTTGTCGAACGTCGTGCGGCTATTGAAGCCCGCCTTGGTGTTCACCTGGAACATCTTCTGGTTGGGGAACTCAATGGTCTGCAACTGTACCATGCCGCCGGCGAACTCGCCGGGCAGGTCGGGCGTGTAGGTCTTCATGATCTTGATATTTTCGATGAGACCCGAAGGGAAGAGGTCGAGCGAAACAACGCGCTTTTCCGGTTCGGTAGTGGGAAGGACGGCGCCGTTCATCATCGTGGAGCTATAGCGTTCGCCGAGGCCGCGGACATAGACGAAGCCATCGCCGACGACGGAGACGCCGGTTACCTTTTCCAGTGCGCCGGCCGCGTTGGAGGAGGCGCTGTTGGAGATTTCCTCTTTGCCAATGCTGTCGGAGACGGCGCCGGAGAGCTTGCGCTCGGTGAGCATGGCTTCGGCGTTAGCACCGACGGCGGTCACCTTCTCATTCACTTCGATGGTGGTGACTACCGACTTATTGGCCATGACGGTGCTGGCTTCGGTAACTTGACCAGAGGTGACGATGACCTCTTCGACTTTGACTTCCGAGTAGTTTTCGGCTTGAAAGGTGAGGATGTAGTTGCCGGGGCTGACGTTTAGCTGGAAGCGGCCATCGGCGTCCGCTTTTTGTCCACTGGCCTGCTGACCATTCAGAAGGACCGCTGCGCCCGGAATAGGGCGTCCTGTTTGACTGTCCATAACCGTCCCGGCGATGGTGCCGGTGGGAGTTTGCGCGAGCAACGCGGCCGCGCTAAGGAGAAAGAGCTGTGCGAAACGAGACAAAGAAAGGTCCTCTCAAACTATTGAACAAAGATGGTGACTTCGTTGGAATCAACGCCGTCCATGTACACTTGCAGCGGAACGCGGCCGGTGATGAAGGCGCGATCGGGGACTACGGCGTTGATCTGCCATAACCCGGAGAAACCGGGCGCCATGCCGCTGAACTGTACGGTGGCCGGTACGCCGGCGATGAAGACGTCGGGGGTTGAAGTGGTTAGGGCCAGAGGGCTGGTTGGCGCGCCCGTGCCGTCTTCAATGGCTCTCGACAGCGCGCCGGGGCCGGTGGCGAAGATCTGGATTACCTGGCCGCGACCGGCGCGAGCGCCAGTGGCGTTCAGCGCACCATCCTGATTGAGTACAGCGCCTCCCGAAGGGTTGGCGAAGATGCCTGGGGCGGCGGACATGATTCGGACGCTGCCCGTCAACGTCGCGCCGGCGGTTTTCACTTCAACGTTGCGAACTCCGGGGGTTACCGCGAAGGGCACGAGGAAATTTACCTGGGAAGCGGAGACGAAGTAAACGGGCGCCGCAACGCCGTTAACGGTGACAGTGACACCGCCTAGTGTTTTCGGAATCGGGGACGTGGTAGCCGTGGTCTGGGCGACACCGGTGAAAGTGCCGAATGCCGCAGCCCAGGATCCACCGGTTACCGGTTGGCCAACTCGAAAACTGGCTCCATTGAGAACTGAAATTTGCGCCTGCAGGGCGCCACAAGAGGCCAGCAAAGCGGCCAAGACGAGGGATCGCATGTCTTGAGTCTAGGGATCTGCCGA
>Ga0105048_10017530_pt1 | contig 11046 bp, 15 predicted proteins | sample MAT05_FD_78382 | JGI IMG/M metagenome (GOLD analysis project Ga0105048, IMG submission 78382) | Freshwater microbial communities from Lake Fryxell liftoff mats and glacier meltwater in Antarctica - MAT-05 | ecosystem: Environmental > Aquatic > Freshwater > Ice > Liftoff microbial mat | place...
CAACTGTAGGCATGGAAAAGGGGATGACCACCAATTCCGCCCTTGTATTGGTACTTCATTAAACTCCATAACAATGCGCCGCTGGTGCCTGTTTGTTCAACACGTTCCAGGGGTTCGTTGAATCCATCCACCCGTTGAAACTCATCGATAATTAAGGGTATTTTCCTCTGGCAAACAGCCCATAACTGATCTACCGTGCCGCTATAATTTGGATATTGGCGGGTTTTTACAAAATCAATATGCTTGCAACGGTTCACCAATTAATCAACAAGCGTTGTCATTTCTTTTACACCGTTCGCTCGTCGTGGGTCAGAAATAAGATGATGTGGGTCTATGCTCTTCAGGTAGGTTGACATCTCATTGATCCAGGCGACTTGTGAATTGGGTACTTCATTTCCAAACTCCCAGGCCAGTATTGCCTTATCGTCTTTATATGCCACACCAGTGTAATGATTTTTACGCTGGGCCATGATGCGTAATAAATTTTTGAATCCTTGCTTTACTACAGTATCGGTATAATAATTTCCACCTCCATATAAAGCGCTGAAGGCAGCAGAACCACCCCAATAACCGTTCTCCTTTACCAAACAAAGAATGGTCCGCATGCCGTACCGGTTGCAAAGTTGTAGCATCTTATCTATTCGGCGCAGCGCAACTTCGTTGTAGGTGTTGGCACCTGTTACCAGCGCTTCGTATTTATTGGAACCATTGGCAACGGTAATGCCCCATGTACGAAATACCGTAACACCCATTTGCGCCATATCTTTAAAAGAGCCTTCCATTTCATAACTTAATTCAGTTGGATCATAGGCATAGCCACTTTGCGGATTGGTATTTTTTATTGCGTCATATTGTCCATTGATACTGGGTGCGTTCACTCCAATAAAACGAAAAACTTTTTGCCCATCGTAAAGTTTATCGCCACTTTTAGTAATAAAGTTAAAAAAGGGTTGTGCCTGGCTGATGGTTATTATCAACGTCATCATCGCCATACCAATCATTCTAACTATTTTTTTGACCATTGCTTATTTTTTGATGATTTACAAAATCGGGTATTTTAAAAATTAAACTGTACGAATCCGCTCTTTGATATGACAATGGTTTGCCGGCAATTTATTCAATTTCAATGTTAGAAATACCCGCCCTTTTCCGTAATCTCCTGTACGCTGTCACCAGCCTTCACCCAACCAAAAATCTTCTTTTCATTCTCCTTGATTTCCTCGGCACGAATCAACACATCATAAGCAACATCACGGGGTACAACCAGGACGCCATCAATATCACCCAATACCACGTCGCCGGATTTGATGGTCACCTCATCTATTTGCAACACGGTTTGGTAATGGGTGATCAGGCATCTTCCTAAGCTTTCGTTGGAGATGCGGTACTTGTAAAACACCGGGAAGTCAGCTTCCAGTATCTGGTGCGTATCCCTGATGCCTCCATCTATACAAGCAGCTTTTAGTCCTTTACCTTTTGCGGTGGCTGTCATCACCCCGCCCCAAAGGGTTGCTTTTTCATCTGTGCTGGTATCCCAAACGATAAATGAGTTGGGCTCCATCGCATCAAGCATCTGCGAACGAAACTCCATTTCGCCGGTAACTTTTGCATTGGGCGCACTCTTCACCGTAAAGGCAAAACCGGCCACGGTTCTGTATTCCCGAAGCGCAATAATGCGGTTAGGCAACGCCTGGTTGAGCAGGCAAAACTCCCGCAGCACATCGTTCACTGCGCCGGTATAGAGTTGTTCAAAGCGGAAGAGCAATTCCTCATCGTTTATGGGAAAGGGTTTGCTCGATATGGTTTCCCTGTCTGCAATCAGCGCCTCCAGGTTCATCATGCCTACCTCCTTGCGGAACTGTTCAGACCCATTGGAAGTGGTGGTGCCGGTACTCTTTATTGTTGTATTCATACTCATGAGTTTTACATTTAATTGTTTGATTTTATTCTTTTAAAGAGGGGTTGCCCTTTTGAGCAAACGTTGATGCTTACCAGCACTCCATGTTCTGCTTCCGATACCACTAAACCTAACTTGCCGGAGGGATCGAAAGCACAGTTGGTCGGGTGCTGGCCCATTAGTAAAATTTCATTTATAACTTCTCCAATCTTGTTGACTACTTTTATTTTTCCGCTCCCGAAAATGGCAGCATAAAGATTTCCTTCTTCATCAAATGCCATCCCGTCCGGACCGCCTGGGCCGATTGGGCCGCCAATATTGCACCATACATTTCCATTCGTCCATTCACATGTATCGGCGTTCCAATCACCTTTCCACAAGCGGTGTTTGTAAGTTTCTGCTATTACAAGGCTTTTACCGTTAGCCGTAAAAGCAAGGCCGTTTGGAAAGTATTTCTCCGTCGTGATTTTTTTTACATTGCCTCCCTTCGTTAACACACAAACATATCCTGTTGGCTCTTCTCTTGATTTCCCCGGACATGTAAATACTAGGTTCCCTTTGCTATCAAAAGCGAGGTCGTTTGGTTTGTGTAACAGATGGCCATCCACCTTATCTGCCATCACTTTTATTTCTTTTGTCAAAGGGTCGAAGCAGCGGATGGCATTTTGGTCTGCATCGCAAAACCAAATTTTGTTTTCGGAATCAACTGCAATGCCGTTGGGTGCGCCTCCTACACGATGCCGTATAAGCTGCCCCTCTTTCCATTGAACCAATGCTCCGCCTTTCAATTCAACTGCCCACAAATTCCCATCCGTTGTAAATGCCGGCCCTTCCGGAAAAGCTAAACCTTCTGCCAGCAACATCTGCCTGTTGGTGCCTGTTGTTTCTGAAACCGTTGCAGATTTAACGGCCTGTACTTCATTTGTTTTGCTCGTAGTACTCATATTTCTACTTCTTTATCTTTATTAAAATAGAAATAGCCTGCAACAAAGAGCAACAATGCACCAATTACGTAACTGATGGATAGCAAGGACAAACCTCTTGACAAACCAACTGTCGGCTTTAATATTCCTAAAATTAGTGGAGCAAAAGCGTCCATTAAAAAGGCGCACATCAACATAAGACCAGATGCTGAGGACCGCATGTAGGGCCTAACAATCTTATACAGGGAAGCAAAGATGTTTGAATCGTAAATGCCCCGGAAAAGCCCGAAGAGAAATAAAGCCACATATACAACGGTCAGTGTATCACCCATCGCCATCCAATATATGAACGGCGCCCCAAGTAAGAGTGCTACCGACTGAATGTACAAGCGATTTCTTTTCGAACCTTTGGAAAGAACATCTGCTAATCGTCCGCCAATCAACACACCCGCAAAAGCGCCAACGTGATGATAGAACATAGATGAAAAACCGGCATTGGTAACCGTTAATCCAAACTTATCTACCAGGAAAGAAGGCATCCACGTTAAGTAACCAACGTTTACAAACACCATGCATGCAAATGCTAAAGTCAATAAAATAAAGGTTGGTTTTCGTATGATCACTTTTGCTGTCGCTGCAACGCTTATCGTATTTTCCTCAATAGCCGGGATGTCTTTATGAAAGCGCTTAAAAATAATAAAAGCAAGCACAATACCAAATGAACCAAATACAAAAAAAGCATTGCGCCAGCCATAATGTTCGCCAATAAATCCTGCTATTAAACCACTTAAAATAATACCTGCATATGCGGAAGTCTGATGTAAAGCCAGTGCAGTAGAACGGTTTTTTGATGTTGCTCACTAATCAAAGCATTTGCCGAAGGCGCATAAAAAGCTTCTCCCCCCCGGTAGCCATTCCACGTAGTAGCACAAACTGCACAAGCGTTGAACACAAACCAGTAGCAAGTGTGGAAACACTCCAAAAAAGTAAACAGATGCCAATGATTTTTCTTCTTGAAAAACGGTCACCTATAAAGCCTGCTATCGGAACGAGTAACCCCGTATGTCCAGACGAGGGCAGAAGCAACCAGCCCAAGCTCACCGTCCGTCAACTTCAATTCCGCTTTAATCAGGGGCAAGTCAACACTGAAGATCTGCCTGTCGGCCTGGTTGAGAAAAAAAGCGAACCATAACAATATCAGCAATTCCCACTTGTAGCCTGGGCGCAAAGTAGCCGGACCTTGCCGGTTCTTGCTTTCTGTTGTCACTATCATAGGTTTTTTTAACAATACTTTCCTCCGTTTAGATATACTGCGCCCTCATCATCGATCATACTGGCAATGAAACCCAACATGTAATTTTTTAACTCCACTGGCACTTTAAAAGAGATTTTTACCCATACCGTTTTAGCTACGAGTTCAGGATGGCCCAGCACTTCCCAACGCTGGCCAACCTTCATTGGCTTCCAGTCTCTGCGCTTGTTAACTTCATTATATTTTTTTCGAACTCCAGGATCAAAGGATACATAAGACCATTCTTTCTTCGTTAGATCAACAACATGATCTTGTGCACTTATTCCAACAATATTCTGAGCATAGAATACATGAGAAAATAAGAATATAGATATGGTTAAACAGATATTTAGCGGGAATGTGAACTTCATAATTTTATGTTTTGTTTCTCTACGCATTTTCTTTGTTATAAGGAAGCGGCTTTCCATATCCCCGCATAAGCAGCAAGCCGCCATCCAAATTTATAGTGGCGCCTGTGAGATAGCTGCCTGAAGCAAGTATGTTCACAACTGTAGCAGCAATCTCTTCTGGTTGTCCAAAGTGCCCCATTGGAATTCCTTCGTTTACTTCTTTCATCAACGCATCATTATCACGTACCGATGCATTCATATCAGTTTCAACAGCACCTACCGCTATGGTATTTACTTTTATATTGTGCGGAGCTAATTCCATTGCAACCCCTTTCATCAAAGTTTCCAATGCACCCTTTGAGGCACCATAAGCAGACAAGCCCAGCCCCGGTCTTATGCCATTGACAGAGGTTATGGAAATAATGCTTCCTTCAATGTTTGCAGCTACCATTTTTGCTGCTATCGTCTGGGTAAGAAAAAATGGCGACCTGTAATTTACACCCAGAAAAAAGTCTGCATCTTCAGGAGTGGTATCAAGAAAATGTTTCTTGTAAGAAACCCCGGCATTGTTCACTAACAAATCGATTTGACCCATTTGCTCCCATGCACTATTCCCTAGCATGATAGCCTAGTTAACATCTGCAAGATCTGCTTGTAACAAGCAAGCTTTCGCTCCAAATTCTTCAATCGCTTCTGCCACTTTTTCTGCACTTGCTTTTTCCTTGTTATAGTGTACAACCACGTTCGCTCCTCTCTTTGCTAACTGCAGTGCAATGGCTTTACCGATCCCTCTTGAAGCTCCTGTTACCAAAGCATTTTTAAACGCTAATTGTTTCATTGCTTTTATTTCGTATTAATTGATTATCGATCTTTCGCTGCTGTGCAGAAAATAAAACCCGCCACGCCATTAAATAATCTTCATTAAGGTGTACTAAACTTTTTTCAAAAGCTTCGTTTAATATTTCAATTGTATCCAAGTGTTTTAATTCCTGCACGGCCCAGTTCATCAATGATCTCAAGGGGAACTTTTATGTGTTCATCACGGCCTTGTTTGCCAAGCATCATTTTGTCATAAAACCTGGAAGGCAGTGTTTCCAATCCAAATAATGAGAGGCCCGCATCTTCAATTTTATTTCTTAAAGCAATTAATTTTTTATATGAAAGATCATCGCTATTTTGGTAAGTAGTAGCCCAAATTATTACATCATCAATTCCCAGTTGTTCAATGAAACGAAGACGATCATCAGGAGACGGGTAAAAGGTGGCCAAACAGGTTCTCATGTTTTTTATTTATTCGTGTCGCTTAAATAGTTATTAACTTTTAACTGGTTTAACAAATAATCAAATAAAGTTGCAGTTCAAGGCAGTGACCCATTGGTGTTGAAAAACGTGGTTCAGCCTTGTTACAATAAACCTGTTTCAATAGCACTGTCTTTTTGAATAAATCATTTACTGGTTATCGCTAAAATTTAATAACCGGGATTCTGGTCTCTAGTCCGGTCCAGCCCCTTGTTGTGATTTAATTCAGAATCCGGTATAGGCCACAGCAGGTGTTTGTCCGCTACCACTTTTCCTTTTACCTGTTGAATCACTTGTTTTACAGTCCCCAGCCTTTTCAAGTCGAGCCAGCGCTTGGCTTCGAACACCGTTTCATAACCCCTTTCTTTCACTACCAGGTCCAGAAAAGTTTGCGCAGTGTAATTTGCCAGTACAAAATCTACCGGAGATACAACGGTTGCACCATACCCGTAAGCCCGGCGATGAACCATATTCAATCTTTCTATAGCCAACGCTGTTGGACCGTTGTTTACGCGGCTTGCAGCTTCGGCATAAATGAGCAGTACGTCAGAATATTTATACAACGGGTAATCGTTGCCGGGATTAAACTGGTTAGCGGCTGCGGGATCTTTAAATTTGCGAAACAAAAAGGTGTTTGCACCCAAACCAATGTTGAAAGAATAGAGGTTGAAAGACTTTCTAAGGTCGGCCACGTCTCAGGTCTTTATTGCACTGTTTAGCACTGTATCTGTGTAGAGTGCAAAAAACCAATGCCCTTGAGAAAAGGCGAAGCCGGGTGGTGCGCAAAGGTCACAAACTGCCAGCCCTGGTTATTGCCGGAGCGGCTGAATTTGAGAAAGAAAATTTCTTCGGAAGATGTAGCGAGATCCGCACCATAAATTTTATCATAGTCGGCAGCGGTTGTCACCGACAGCAGGGAATATTTATTCGAAGTAATAACTTCGTTTGCTTTCGCTGTGGCCTCGGGGTACCGTTGCGTGGTGAGGTACACATCGGCCAGCAATGATTTAGCCGCCCACTTTGAAGGTCTTCCTGGCTGCTCTGGTGCATCAGGCAGATCAGTTTCGGCCTTTGCTAAATCATCTGTTATTAACTGGTACACATCTGCGGCTGTGCTGCGCTTTGTATTTTGCTCCGTAATGTTTGCCTCCGTTCTTATGGGCAGGCCGCCCCAATTACGCACCAGTTGAAAGTAAACAAAGGCCCGCATAAACCTGGCTTCGGCTACGTAACGGCTTACCTCGGCAGCGGTGATGGCGCTGCCTTTGGGCGCATTGGCAATAACCAGGTTGGCGTTGCGAATGCTTCTGTAAAAAAAGTCCCACATGGAACCAGTACGAATGATGTTGGTATTGTCCAGGCCGGCATAATCATTCAACGGAGCATAGCTTCCTCTCCCGTAAATGTAATCGCCGTAAGCTTCCAACTGCGCAGGATATAAACCGCCCATGCAATTGGCCTACCGTAAGGGGCCATAGATGGCATTGATGGCCGCCGCTACCTCCGGTGCCGTGTTATAAAAAACTTCAGCGGCGATAAATTTCGGACTTTCTTCCAATTGTTTTTTGCAGGAAGAGAAAAAGAAAAGCGTTAGCAGCAAGTAAGATATATTTTTCATGTATCAAGCTTTTTAGTGAAGATTAAAGTTCGGCACGAATGCCAAATGTTATTGATTTAGATGAAGGGTAGCTAAAGTGGTCTATGCCTTGCCGAATGGAATTTCCACCACCATAGCTGTTGATTTCAGGGTCGTACCCGGAATAGTCAGTAAGGGTGAAAAGATTTTGAGCGCTTACATAGATCTGTGCAGAACGAAACCACTTAATCCTGCTTTGAACCGGAACGTTGTAGGCCAACTGTATGTTCTTCAAACGCACAAAAGAGCCGTCTTCCACAAAACGATCGGAGATTTGCGCCGAAGTAGTTCTGCTGATCTTAGGATACTTAGCATTCGTGTTGGCTGGCGTACAACGGTTGTTGTACACGTCCACCGGCATGTTGAGCCCGAAGCCGTAATCCAGCGTTTGGCTCACGGCACTCAGGTTAAAAATATCGTTGCCTTGTGAGCCTTGTATGAATACACTTAATTCAAACGACTTGTAATTTATATTGGTATTGAAGCCAAAAATATAAGAGGGGTTGGGGTCGCCTATGAAGGTTTTGTCCAATGCGTTGATAACGCCGTCTTTGTTAATGTCTATGTACTTAATTTTTCCGGCCGCATTATATCCATCCTCTTTATAGCCGTAAAATTTACCAATGGCCTCGCCTTCCCGCAAGCGGTTGATGTAATCGTTAATTACGGTAATGTTGATGCTTTCGCCCAATACATCTTCGCCCTGGTAAAGCTTCACCACTTTGTTGCGGTTAAAAGCAATGTTGGCTGAAACATCCCAACGCCAATCGTTGCTGCGGACTACATCAGCGTCCACCGAAAACTCAAGGCCGGCATTCCGCATTTTACCAATGTTACTAATGGTGTTGGTATAACCCAATGAGGAAGGAAGCGAAATTGTATTGAGCAGGTCGGAGGTGTTCTTGATATAATAATCAACCGACAATCGCAACCTGTTCTTCAAAAAAGCCGCATCTATTCCAAGGTCTGTCTGCTCCGTAGTTTCCCATTTTAGTGGACCGGGTAAACGGCTGCCGGGAGCATACGTTACAAAGAGCGCATCGCCAAAAATGGTTTGAGCGGTATTGAGTAAGTTGAGTGTTTGATAAGGATTGATGGCCGTGCTGCCGGTGCGACCCCAACTACCTCGTAGTTTTAAATCAGAGAATATTTTTTGACTCGCAAAAAACTTTTCCTTTGAGAGACGCCACGCCAAAGCAGCGGCAGGAAAACGACCCCATTTGTTGTTATCGCTATAACGCGAAGAGCCGTCTGCACGGAAACTTAAGGTGGCGAGGTATTTATCTTTGTAGCCGTGGTTCACCCGACCTAAACCTGAGAGCAGGAGCCATTCAGAAGCGCCCGAACCCGGCACTCCGGGCGTTCCTGCCGCACCAAGGTCGTAAGAGCCTTGTACATTGCTGATAAAGGCACTGCCCCCGCCGATTAGGTTAGCCGATTTAAAGCTCTGATAAGTAAAAACCGGTGGTGGCTGTGAGGCTATGGTCGCCCCATGCTTTAGTATAGGTAATGATGTTTTCGTTGAGCAAGCTGGTATTGCCTGAAGCAAAAACATTGGCACTGCCGGCTGTCGTAATTAATGAAGCAGCGTTCGCCGCTGTAAAACCATTCGAATATTGATTAGTGGTGAAGTCTTCGTTTTCAATTCCGCCCGATATTTTGATGGAAAGGCCCGCCACCGGTTTGTAGATGACAGCTACATTAGCTAGGATGCGGTTGGAACGTAATGCATCTGAAGTTTCGTTGACGTTGGCTACCGGATTGATCAATACGTTGGAGATAAACGGGTAGGCCGTTACCAAATTGCGGTAGTATCCGTTTACGCTGGGGCTAAGTGTTGGGGGTGCCGATTGCATGGCCGAAATCAAGGAACTGCCGCGACTTGCCTGTCCGGAGTTTTGCCTTGCTGATTGAATGCGGGTTAACGTGGTGCTGTAGTTGACGGTAAATTTCGAACTGATTTCCTGGTCAATGTTGGCACGAAGTGTATAACGGTTGTAATCGCTGTTGCGAACAATACCTTGCTGTTTAAAAATGCCACCCGATATAGAAAAACGTGTTTTGGCATTGCCACCGCTAACGGTTAGTACGTTGTTTAGCTGCGGCGCATTTCTTAAAATGGCATCTTGCCAATCGGTGCCTTGCACCGTGCTAAAGCTGTCCACCTGGCCTTGGGTAAAATAAGGCGCTATGTTATCGTTCTTTGCCTGTTCATTATAAAATTCAGCATATTGCCTGGCGTTCATCAACGCCAATTTGTTAGTCACCTTTTGAACCGTGTAGCCAAATTCATAATCAACCCGAATGGCGCCTGACTTTCCTTTTTTTGTAGTAACTAATATTACGCCGTTGGCGCCCCTCGAACCGTAAATGGCAATGGCAGAAGCATCCTTTAATACATCAATGGATTCAATTTCGGCGTTATTTAAAATACTAGCGAACCATTTAATGGAAAGCCATCAACCACGTATAGCGGCTCGTTACTGCCTTGTACAGAGTTAGTGCCACGAATACGAACAGAAATATTACCTCCTGGAGAACCCGAGTTTTGCGTCACCTGAACACCTGCTGCCCGGCCTTGTAATGCCTGAACGGGGCTGTTATTGGCAAAAATGCCAATCTCTTTTGAGCGAACTTGCGAAACAGATCCCGTAAGATCTTTTTTGCGAACTGCTCCATAACCAATTATAACAACATCATCTAATTGCTTGTTACTTTCTTTAAGGGACACATTGATTGTTAATCTGGAACTAATAGCTACTTCCTGGTCTATAAAGCCAACAGAGGAAAATACAAGAGAACCATTACCATTTGGTGCTACAACTTTATAGTTCCCTTCGTTGTCAGTAGAAACTCCAGCAGAAGCATCTTTTAAACGTACACTTACGCCATCTAAGGTTTATTGTCTGTTGAAGTTACTTTACCATTAACTGTAAAATTTTGGGAATACAAAAAAATTGAACAAAAACAAGATAAAATAAGGAGGACGGCAAGTAACGAAATATTTTTCATAAGGCAGATGTCGTTTTATAATGTATAATACGGTTTTACAATGTGGTAAATTTATCAGAAATATTAATACTGCCAAATTTTTTACAAAAAAAATCCCTTAGAGGCATTCAGCCTCCAAGGGATAGAAATAGAGATAGATAACTTAGATCAGTTTAAGGCTGATCTTTTTAGAAGTGTTATGCAACATTTTTACAATTTCCCCTTCTTTCCAATTCTTGTATCGGAAAAGGGGCATATAAACTCCTAAACTTGCAATTACTTTTACATCCATGTAAACCGGAACTGCTACACCAATAATCTGGCTGTCAGTAATATGATGAGCATATTTATTTGATCTTATGGATTGTAATTCATCGTTAAGTTTCTTCTTTGATCTTACTTCCTTCCAATGAGTTGGTTCGGGAAGTCCGTATTTGTCAACGAATTTTTCTAATTCCTGGTCGGATAGGTAAGATAATAACAACCGCCCTGTTGCTGTACCATACGCCTTTTTTATCAGGTTTGATTGTACAGTTAAATCATTGGACGCCTCTGCTATTGCAACTGATACCCTCATGTCGGCACTAAGTATGCTCACTAATGTCGTTTCATTTATTTTCCTGGTCAGCTTCTCAAGTTCTTCTTTTGCTGCATCGATC
>Ga0105048_10017534_pt1 | contig 11045 bp, 7 predicted proteins | sample MAT05_FD_78382 | JGI IMG/M metagenome (GOLD analysis project Ga0105048, IMG submission 78382) | Freshwater microbial communities from Lake Fryxell liftoff mats and glacier meltwater in Antarctica - MAT-05 | ecosystem: Environmental > Aquatic > Freshwater > Ice > Liftoff microbial mat | place...
ACGAACAGATCAGTACCGAGGGTCAGGCCCGACCCGGCTGCGAGCATCGGCGCGAACCGGTTGCGCGTGGTACCGACCGGCAGCGTGGTCTCGTAGACGACGAGCGCGCCTGGAGCGATACCCGCTGCGATCGCATCGGTCGCAGCGTCGAGTGCGACGAAGTCGGCCGCCTTGGACTCGTCGACGATGAGCGGCACCACCACGACGACGACATCGGCAGTAGCGACGGCGGCGGTGGTGTCGGTGGTCGCGCTGAAGCGGCCGCTCTCGATCGCGGCGCGGAGCAGTCCGTCGAGGTTGGCTTCACCTGGGAATGGCGGGGTGCCGGCGTTGATCAGATCGATCGTTGCCTCGTTGACATCGGCCCCGATGACGGACATCCCGGAGGTGGCGAACTGCACCGCCAGCGGTAGCCCGATCTTTCCGAGGGCGACGACACACACATTCATTGCAGTTCCTGTTTCGGTTCCTGGCTCGATGACCGAAGCCTGGCTTGACTTCGTGGGCACGCTATCGTCTGGGCGCTATGTCCGAAGAGCATCCAATACCCATCTCCGTGGTGCGGCTCGGCGAAGACGTCGAACAACTCCTGCTCGAGGTGGTCCGCTCCGGCATCATCGCCCAGGGGCCCAAGGTCAAACAGCTGGAAGACACGTTCGCGTCGATGATCGGTGTCGAGCACGTCGTCGCCGTCAACAACGGCACGACCGCGCTCATTGCGGCGATGGACGTCCACGATCTGCAAGCCGGCGACGAAGTGATCACGAGTCCGTTCACGTTCGTGGCCACGCTCAACGCGATCCTCGCTGCCGGAGCGACGGCCCGGTTCGCCGACATCTCGGTCGACGACTTCAACGTCACCGCCGCCTCGCTCGCTGCTCTGGTCACGGATCGCACCAAAGCACTGTTGCCCGTGCACCTCTACGGCCAGAGCGCGGCGATGGCGCCGATCGCCGATCTCGCCACAGCCCACGGCTTGAGCCTGATCGAAGATGCCGCCCAGGCGCATTGCGCGACGGATGACGGCCGCTTCGCCGGCAGCTGGGGCACCGGCTGCTTCTCGCTCTATGCGACCAAGAACCTCACGTCCAGCGAAGGTGGGCTGATCTCCACCAACGACGCAGCGATCGCCGATCGGCTGCGGGTGTTGCGCAACCAGGGCATGCGCCAGCGATACCAGTACGAGATGGTCGGCAACAACTTCCGGCTCACCGACATCCACGCTGCGCTGTGCATTCCGCAGCTCGCCGCCTACGAGGATCAGCTGAAGAAGCGGCGGGCGAACGCGCAGCGCCTCAACGAAGGCCTGACCGGCATCGAGGGCCTGCGCACGCCGGTCGAACTTCCCGGTCGCGAACACGTCTGGCACCAGTACACGGTGCTCGTCGATGAGTCCGCGTGCCTCGGCCGCGACGCGATGATCGATGCGCTGACCGCAGCGGGCATCGGCTGCGGCATCTACTACCCCAAGCTGGTCCACGACTACGACTGCTACCGCAACCATCCCGGTGTGGTGATCGACGAGACCCCCACCGCCGCAGCGGTTGCCGGGCAGTGCCTGTCGCTGCCCGTTCACCCATATCTCACCGAGGGCGAACTCGATCGCATCGTCACTACCGTCAGGGGCCTCTGTGGCTCGTGACGCCCGCCTCCGCATCGGGTTGGTCGGGGCCGGCTCGATGGGTTCGTTGCATGCCCGAGTCGTGGCGACGTCGGATCTGACCACGCTCGCCTGGATCGCCGACCCCGACGCCGACCGCGGCCGAGCATTGGCCGACCGGTTCGACGTTGACTGGATGCCCGAGCCCGATCTCGGCTCGGTCGACGCCGTGATCGTCGCCGCCCCCACGCAATGCCACCACGACATCGCCAGCCGGGTGATCGCCAACGGGACGCCACTGCTGCTCGAGAAGCCGCTCGCCGACAACCTCATCCACGCGTCCGATCTCGTCGCGCAGGCGGCAGCTTCGGGTTCGATCCTGATGTGCGGACTGCTCGAACGGTTCAACCCGGCCGTGCGAACGGCGTGCGACATCGTCAAGGACCCGCGCCACATCAGCACCGTGCGCCACTCGCCCTACGCGGAACGGATCCGCACCGGCGTCTCCGGCGACCTGCTGATCCACGACCTCGATCTCGTGCTGCGCATCGTCGGCAGCGTGCCGGTCGCCCAGTCGTGCCACTTCGGGCTGTTCGAGCCACGCAGCGACGCCGGCAGCGAAGACGTCGCCGATGCCACACTGCGGTTCGAAGGTGGTCAGATCGCTTCGCTCTCGGCATCGCGCATCGCCCAACGAAAGGTGCGGTCGTTGACGATGGCCGAGGTCGGCCGGCTGATCGAGGTAGATCTCCTGCGCCAGGACATCACCGTGTACCGCCACGTACAGGCCAGCGGATTCGACGAGGACGCCGGCTACAGCCAGCAGACCATCATCGACATCCCGGTCGTACGCCATCTCGGCGAACCGCTGCAGCTGCAGCTGCAGCACTTCATCGGCCTGATCGATGGGGTGAACGATCGCGACAGCGAACTGGTGGGCATGCTCGCTCCGCACATCGTGCTCGACGAACTCATTCGCTCCGCCGGCACATCGACATGAACGACGCCGTCACACCCACCTCCACATCGACCTCGTCGCTCACGTCGCCCACGTCGCGGATCGATGCGATCCCGCAGCGAGCGCAGGAACTGTTCGATCGATACCGAACGAGCAACCGGGCGTGGAAGCTGACGATTGCGTCCGTGTTCCTGGCCGAAGCCGTGATGTTGGCCTGGGTCGGCCGCAACCAGTGGTACTTCTTCGACGAGTGGCGTCTCGTCGTCGAGCGCGTCATTCAGCTGCCCGGCCAGGAACACGGACTGTTCAAACGACTGTTCCTGCCCGACGGCGAACACGTCATCGCGCTGCCGCTGGCGCTGTTCATCCTGCTCACCAATGCGGCCGGACTCGGCACGTACGCGCCGTTCATCGTCGCCAACATCATCGTCCGGCTGGCGACGTTGTGGCTCGCCGACGACATCATCCGCCGGCTCGGCGGACGGCGTGCCGCTCGTCTGTTGGTGATGATCAGCATTGCGTTCTTCGGTGCCGGGTTTGAGTCGCTGTTCGGGCAGAGCCTGATCTTCGCGGGCTTCACACTCGTGTTCTGCCTGCTCGCGATCCGAGAGACGCTCAAGCCAAACCGATCCGAATGGCTCCGTGGTGGCATCGCTGCGGCCTACCTCGTCGGCGCGATCTTCTCCAGCAGCTATGGCTTCCCGGTCGTCATCGGCACCGCGTTGCTGTTCTTGTTCGGTCGCCGCCGGATCGCCGCTGCGATCGCGCTCGTCGTGCCCCCGGTCGCCTTCCTGGTCGTCCGTGCACTCGCCGGCGGCGCCTATGCCCAGCAGCAACCGGTGCAGCTCAGCCGGGTGCCGTTGTACATCGATTACATCCAGAACGGTGTCGGCAGTGTCGGCGAGGCCATCCTCGGCCTCGACAACCTCGGGCTCGCCGCCTACCTGATCCTGGTCGTCGGCTGCATCTGGTTCGGCCGGGGACGCCAGCAGGCGTGGTTCGGGTTGGCGATGGTGTGCTCGGTCGTCGCCTTCTACGGTGTGGCCTCCATCTCGCGGTCGGTGTTCGGTGCCGATCAGGCGGTCTCGCCTCGATACCTGTTCTTCTGTGGCGTGCTGACCCTGATCATGCTCGGCGCGGCGTGGGGCAACCGCCGGCTCGAACTTCGTGGGGCGATCGTCGTCGGGCTACTCGTGTTGGTCAGCTTCAGCAACTCGCTCGGCCGGCTGATCGAGGGCAAGGACTACTACGTCTCCAAGATGGAGCTGTCCGAAGGACGGCTGCGGGTGGGCTTCGCTGCGGCAACGGAATCCGGGTTCGACGCATTCACACCCGACCCACAATGGGCGCCCGACCTCTATCTGTCACGCCTCGACGCCGTGCTCGGTTGGTCGGGCAGCGCCGACCTGATCGCCGAAGGCACTCGTTGTTACAACGTGCGGCTCGCCGAACTCGATGCCGCGGGTTTCGACACCGAACTGCTCGATGCCCGCAACCGGGTCGCGCTGGTGCTGATGCTCAACGAACACTCGCTCGGCGTCTACGGCGAGAACGAGCGGACGATCAGCTACCTGATCGAGGCCGGATCCACGGGCAGCACCGGTAACCCCGTTGTCGACCAGTTCGCCGACGCTTACGCCACCATCGGCAACGTGTTCCCGCAATCTGATCTGGTTCCGTCAGCCGCCCGCTGCGACTGATTCGTCGCTCGCCTCACGGCCGCGAGTGGCGAACAAGATCACGGCGCACAAACCGACCGTCAACGCGATGTTCGCAGCGATCAACAGCATCGGCGCCACCGACGGCCGCCAATCGACGGCGCCGGTCAGCCAGATCTTGCCGCTGGCGCCAACCGAAAACCGGCGCAACGCTTGCCAGAAGCCGAGGATCTCGGTCAGCGCAAAGCATGAGCAGGCAATGATTCGCACGACCGAGATGGTGTGGTCCGACTTCCTGCTGTCGAGCCGGGCGCCGTACTGACGCCAGCCGATCATCCCCATGATCCCGAGCCCGGCGACGAGTGGGATCGCATAGCGACCCTGCCATATTGGCCCGGCGGTCGTTGCGCTGATGGTGTTGACGAGCACCGGCACGAGCGCCAACCCGGCGAATGCCAGCGCCGTCGCCGCGATCAACCGTCGATCACGGCTGAGCACCACGCCGACCACCTGCATCGCCACGAACACGAAGAACAGCACGTACGCCATCGTCGGCAGTCGGGTGTCGAGCCACCCCAATCGGCCAACGAGCTGCAACGTCACCTCCGGCAGTGCGCCGAACGTGTAGGTCATCGTCTTCCACCGCCCCCAGGTGCCCCGGCTCAAGTCGTTTTCCACGGTGACTCCGGCGTATCTCGACCACGCAACCAGCAGCGCGACCGCAACGGCGGTCGTGCCGATCAGCGCGGTGAGGAACCAACGGTTCAGGAAACGCTTGAGGTCGTTGCGACCCAGCACGATGGCGGCGAGCACCACGAGACAGGCCACCCACATCCCGGCTGCGAACCGTGAGAGCAGCGTCGCTGCGAACAGTGAGCCAAGCAGCAGCCCTCCGAACGCTGTCGGCGCGCGCGGGCTGTCGGCGCGCAGCACCAACGCCCAGGCGAACATGAATGCGGCGATCTCGAACCCGTTGGGATGCACCGTGCCCGACATCATCAGCGCCACCGGCGTCATCGCGAGCAGCATCAGCGGGCTCAGCCGGCGCTCCCGCGAACGGCGGGCAACCGCGAATGCGGCTGCGAACATCGATGCGCAAAGGGCTGCGTTCACCATCCGGTAGGCGCGCTGGCTGGTGTCGGCGCCGAGCAGGCGCGCACCTCCGCCGACGACGGCGTACCAGAACGGCGGCAGCACCGCAGCGGTGGAGATCGGAGGGCCGCCGGCGCTCTGCCCACAGGCTGCCGACACATCGGGTTTGCCGAAGTAGCAGGTCAATTGCGGCGAGGTGGGCGTGCTCATCTCGAGCGGCACGTCGAACTGGCGAATGGTCCGCGGCTTTCCTTCTACCTCGACGCCGATCGCCTCACCGTGCGCCGTGCCGTATGCCTTGAACAGGTGGGCGGGTTCGTCGGGCGACGCGAACAGCGGCGTCGCGATCGCCCACGTACCGAGCAGACCGACCATCACCGCGAAGATGGTCAACGGGTACAGGGCGGCAGACGACAGCCTCCGCGCGCTGTCTCGCTCCATGGCCGAGAGCATAGCGACGCGCTGCTGCGGACTCCGAGCATCAGGATGGGCAGAGCGTGCCGGTCGGCGCCCCGGCCGGCGGCGACATTGGTTGTGTACCTTGGGGGGCCTTGAGCCTCTATCGCACCACTCGATCCCGCGCCGGCCGTCTCGTTCGCGCCGCCAAGGCGGCCTGGCCGCAGCCTGCGCCAGCGGAGTCACCGGCCGCAACCGAACCCGCCACGACCCGCTCCTACGAGTTCCTGTACGAAGCCCACGCCCGATCCAACGGTGACGACGGCGTCGGCGGTGGCGACTACGACGTGGTCGGCGAGATCGAGTTCGACGTCCTCCGCGCGCAGGGTCTCGAGCCGACCTCCACCTTGCTCGACTTCGGCTGTGGCAACGGACGCCTCGCTGTGCACGTGGTCCCCTACCTCACCGACGGACACTATGTCGGCACCGACATCGCCGAGACGTTCCTCGAGCAGGCCGGGCAACGACTCCGTCACGCAGCGCCGCCCCGGCCCGGTGCGGTCCGATTCGTCCGCCAGGTCGATCTCGACTTCGGCGTCGAAGACCACTCGATCGACATGCTCTGTGCGTTCTCGGTCTTCACCCACATGGATCACGAGGACATGTACCGCTACCTCAACGCGATGCATCGCATCGTCCGAACTGGCGGCCGGGTGGTGCTGTCGTGCCTGCCGCTCGACCTCGCCGACGCCAAGCACATCTTCCGAACCGAGGCCGGGTTCCCGCCGGACGAGCGTTGGAATCGCGTCCGCAACGTGACGACCTCGACCCAACTCGTCGACACGATTGCCGAGATGGCGGGCTGGAGCGTCGTCACCTGGCTTCCCGGTTCGGCCGGACAGGCACCGAGCGCGACCGGCGAGATGCGCAGCCTCGGCCAGTCGATCGTCGTGCTCACTCACTGACGCCGCAAACGGCGACGTCAGCGAGTGCGCATCCGGCTCACTGGGTGAAGTAGCCGAAGACGTCGACGATCACGTTGGTGCTGCCGCTCGCGTTGAAGAGGTCGAGCGAGCCGTTCGAACCGACGCCGAGATAGGCCTGGTTGGGGATCGGCAGACCTGGGCGCGGGTTGAGCGTCGAGGCAAGCGGTCGCTCGACACCCGTTGGCCATGCGGTCAGGTACGACGGCAACGAAGCATCGACCGAGGTCACGTTGACCACGGCCGCTCGCGCCGAGCCGGGCATCGGGTTGCCGTTGGCGATCGTGACAGATCGTGAGCCGCCTTCGCCGAGCCCTGCCGACTCGCGGGTGTCGACCACGCGCGTCGGACTGACCGGAACGAACAGGCCGCCCTTGTCGGAGAAGTAGCCGATCACGTCGGCGACCACATGGGTCGATGCGCCACCGCTGAAGATGCCGACCCGACCGTTGGCGCCGACCTTGGCCACCACCATGTTGGCGACGGTCTGGCCGGCGACGAAGTTGTGGGTCGATGCGGTCGGCATTGCTTCGCCCGACGGCCACACCGTGAGATACCCGCTGTTCGACGACCCGGTTGCGGTGACGTTGAGGGCCACTGCCTGCACGCCGCTGGCAGGTACCCCGCCGACGCCGGTGACACCGAGGTTGACTGCCTGACTCTGCCCGATCGGCGCCGCGGCACCGGTTCCGGTGCCGTCACGCGTGTCGAGCAGTCGGGCTGGGGTGACGGGTGTGAACCGCCCGCCCGCTGCAGGCGGCACATTCGTGTAGTAGCCCGAGATGTCGGCGACCAGATGGCTGTCGCCGGCAGAGTTGAACAGGTTGACCCGCCCGTTCGCTCCGACCTTCACCGTCACCAGGTTCGGGACGGTCTGGCCGGCCTGGAAGTTGAGACTGGAGACCAGCGGCCTCGGCTCGCCGGATGGCCAGGCGCTGACGAATCCGAAGCCGGTCGGTTCGGTGACCGTCACGTTCATCACGACCGCCGTCACGTTGGCAGCGGGCACACCGCCCACACCCGTGACCGGAAGCTCGGTCGTCCACTGCTGGTTGATCGCCTTCATGTTGCCGCCCATGCCGGTGCGAGTGTCGAGCACTCGGGCCGGGGTGAGGGGGACGTAGTAGCTCGGGGTCGGCGGCACCGGCTTCTCCAAGCGAACCGGGCCGGAGGAGTAGCCCGTGCCGACACCCGACGTGTTCTTCATCACGATGTAGACCCAGTACGTGCCGTTCGACATCGCGTTGCCGCGAGCATCGGTTCCGTTCCAGACGAAGGTGTTCACTCCCCCACCAACCGCCACGTTGGTCGCGATGCGCGTGCCGTTGAGCGCCCGATGATCGGTCGTCACGTAAATGTCGGCCGTGGTTCCCTGCGATGCACCGGCGTCGCTGAACGTGATCGGGAACGACGAGGTGAACGCGGAGTCGTCGGCGAGGCGAACGTTGCGGAGCGAGAACGCTCGGCGGCCGGGATCCTCGTTGAGATCGAAGCGAAGTGAGCCGATGCTCACGCCGCGCCAGCCGGTTGGATTGGTCGTGTTCTGGTCGTGGACCGCGCTCGGCGGATTGGTGACGAGATCGAGCGTGATCGTGTTGCAGCCGGGGAAGACGATGATGTCCTGGGTCTCGGACCAACCAATCGGGATCGACCCTGGCGTGTTGTCGTGCGGAATCCATGCCAGGCGGCCCATCATGCCGCCGCCGGGTCCTCCACCGAGGTCGAACGCTCCGTCATAGCAGACATCCACCGAGAGCCGGTGGTACTTGTCGGTGTTGATCGGGGGGCCGAGGGCCAAGCCGATGAAACCGTCGTTGGCAACGGTCAGGCCGTTGAGATCGCCGTTCGCCGTGTTGAGACCAGCGACATCGTGGGTCTCTGCGACATCGTCGAGACCGGCGAAGTCCCAGGCGTTGCCGCGTTCGACGGTGGCGTAGTCGGCACCGCCGAGCTCGTTCGGTGACAGCACGCGTGGAATCGGAACGTTGACCGGAGGGTTGGCAGGCGCGTCAGCGCGGTGGACGCGCACCCAATCGACCTGGAAGTTGACGGCTGGGTTTCCACCGCTTGCCGCGCCGCCGCGGAACAGCTCGAGGCGGGTGACGGCCCGGTTCCAAACCGCCGCTGCGTTCGGGTCGGTGTACAGCGCCCGGTTGGTGACGTCGAACGTCACGGTGCGCCAGTTGCCGTCGACGATGAACGCCCGACAGCCGGGACCGCCGCCGTAGTCGGGGTCGCACGCGATCTGACCGAGTTGGTCATCGGCGTTCCACCAGCGCACCGCCATGTACAACGGTGAGTCGGCTCGCACTCGCATCGACACTCGGGTATACCGGTCGGCGTCGATCGGGTGCAGCCAACCATCACGACCCCATGGCAACACCGCCCCGCCGATCTCGGGCCAGTTCATCAGGAACCGGATCTCGGTTGCGTTGCGCGTCGCAACGGTCGCGACGCCACCGCCCATGATCGCTGCGTCGCCGGTATGGCCGACGCCGCGAGTGACATCGAAGTCCTCGGTATTGGAGAAGTCCCACGGATCACTGAGCACGTCGGTGGCGTAGTCGCCCGACGTCGAGTACGACGCGTCGAACGAGAGCTTCGGCGAGAGCGCGACCTTCGACCACGCAGGAATCGCTGATGCGGCGCTGGTCGATGCCACTGCAGTTGCGACGAGGCCGATGGCCACGAGGCGACGGGTCGCGCGGAACGGGAAAGATTTCATCAGGTTCTTCATCGGTCGGTCACCGGGTGGAGTTGAGCAATGCCGACACGGCGCCGACGCGATCGCCGAGGTCATCCGTCACGGCGCGCAGCTGATCGCGCATCGCGAGCACCGACGATTCCAGCCGCAACAGGTCCGGGCCGTTGAGACCGGCGGCGACCTGCTGGTCGAGACGCTGGACATCGGAAGCGATGCCGTCCACCTTGACCTGCAACTCACGAAGGTCGTTGCCGAGTTGTTGCAGTGCTTGCTGAGTGGTGGTTCCGCCATTGACGAACCACGAGAGCCGCGCCTTGAGAGACATTCGGATCATCCTTCCGCTGGGTCGGCTTGCGCCGGTGGTGTGGCGGCCGATGCATCGACCGCCGGATGGAGACGTGCCAGACGAGCCATGAGATGACCCGCGTCGGCCGCCGACGTCTGTGCGTGCAGCCTTCCATACGCTGCGCGGCCAATGCCCGACGCGAGGGCCGAATCTTCCGAGAGCCGCCGCATCCACGATGCGGCCTGTGCCAGGTCGGGCTCGGCCCACATTGCCTCGGCCGGATAGATCCCGTCGCCGTGACGAACGGGCACCAGATCGAAGTCGATGAGGGCGGCGCAGGTGTCGTCCATGAAGTCGAGGTTGCCCGAGTACCGAGTGGCGATCACCGGCTTCGAGAGCCACATCGCCTCGGCACAGTGCAGTCCGAGCCCCTCCGATCGATGCAGCGAGACGAGGCAATCCGAGATGTTCAACACCGCCATCTGATCGGCGCGGCTGAGGTGGCCGTCGAAGATCATGATGTCCCGCCGGCCGGCAGCAGCGAGCAGCAATCGTTCGTAATTGCGCCAGCCGCGATCGCCGTTCATCGTCTTGATCCACAGGATCGGGCCTTCGTCCTCGACGAACGCGCGGGTGAAGGCCTCGATGACGCCGAACGGGTTCTTGCGTTCCGGGACGCTGAACTGATCGAACGTCGTCACGAAGACGAACCGGTCGTCGGGCAGCCCGAAACTGGCTCGATCGCGATCCGACGGCTGCGGCTCGGCGACGGGCAGCGGCACGCAGTGAACCGGCTTGTTCGTCACCGCCCGGAACGCGTCGGCGACGAATTCGCTGCCGGTCCAGATCTCGTCGACGTCGTCGATCGCCCGCACCATCGCAACGGTGACGTGTTCGAGCTCCCAGAACCAGTAACCAATGGTGTGGCGGTCGCGCAGCAGCGTGTCGCCGTGATCGGCGGCGACGAACAGGAACTGGTCGGCGTTGACCACGACCACGTTCGTTGCGTAGGTCGCCGATCGATTGGTCGTGAACGGCGTTGGTCGGGGCGCCCCCTGCGACCGGCGATGGTTGAGCGGGGCGACGGGCACAGCGGCGGCTTCGAGGCAGGCGATGATCTCGCGGGCGATGTGGCCCTGACTCTGATCGAAGTTGAGATAGCCGAGCACGTTGACACCAACTGGATCGTGTCCTGCCGAGATGATCGCTGCGGTCTCGGCACCGGCGTGTGGTCGCAGCAACGCCGTGCCGTGCTCCAGCCGCCAGCTCGCGTCAGCCCACTCGCGTAGTCCGGCTGCGCTGGCGGCCTGCGGCTGCGGGAAGATCGTCTGCAGGTCTGGGCGACCATCCCGCACGGCGAGCCAGTAC
>Ga0105048_10017535_pt1 | contig 11045 bp, 9 predicted proteins | sample MAT05_FD_78382 | JGI IMG/M metagenome (GOLD analysis project Ga0105048, IMG submission 78382) | Freshwater microbial communities from Lake Fryxell liftoff mats and glacier meltwater in Antarctica - MAT-05 | ecosystem: Environmental > Aquatic > Freshwater > Ice > Liftoff microbial mat | place...
CCGCCCGTCTGGACCAACGTCCCGCAGGCCACCCCGGCGCGGCTTATGTGGCTGAACTGATCGCGCTGGCCGAACGGACGGCACCCACCGGCCTTGCCCCGCACCTTGACGTTGACACCACCCAACCGCTGGACCTGCCCGCCTTGACCATATGGCTGCAGGGCGTTTGGGACGGTGCCGTGCCCCGTCATGGCCCGATCAGAATACCCTCTCATGCAAGCCAAGGAGATTGACGATGGCGACTGATCTGCAAGGCAAGACCGTCCTGGTCACCGGGGCCAGTTCTGGCATCGGACGTGCGATGGCGCTGGCCGTCGCCGCCGCTGGGTCGCGCGTCGCACATGTTGGCCGCTCGCGCGACCGGCTGTAACAGGTGGCCGACCGGATCGGACCCGCCGCCGTGGTGCTGACCGCCGATCTGGCCCAGCCCGCCGAGGTTGATCGGGTGGCGGCCGAAGCGCTGCAGGCGCTTGGCCGGATCGACGTGCTTTTGCCCAACGCCGGGCTCTATATTTCCGATGCCGTGGCGACCGGTGACCCGGACCCCTGGGACAGCCTGCGGTCGGTGAACGTCAACAGCGTTTTCCTGCTGATCCACGCGGTCCTTCCCCAGATGATCGCGCGCGAATCGAGCGATATCGTTGTCAGCAGATCCATTGAAGGGCATCAGGCAATCCATTTGGAGCCGGTCTATTCAGCGGCGCGCAACAGGCCGGGGTTGGGCTATACAGCTTTACCAAGGCCAAGGGTTAGCGGGAGACGGCCGAGGGGGCCTTTCTTGACCCGATCCGCCACCGCCTGAACCTGACGATCCTGCCCGATTGTCTGGTGACGCGCATCCTGATGGACGGGCGCCGGGCAACTGGGGTGGCCTTGACGGGCAATGCTGGCGCGGGGACCACCCTTGCAAAGGAAGTTATCCTGTCGGCGGGGTCCTTCGCCAGCCGGTAGCGGTTGACGTGCAGCATGAAGCCGTCACCGCGATAAATGGAACGGACGTATTCGCAGACCTGATCGGTGTCGGTGGCCGGAGGAGAAGCTGTGGAAACCTGACAGCCCCTGCATGCGCGATGTGGTGGTGAAATACCAAAGCACGGTAGCTATCGGTGCTGCGTTTCGATTAAAGCCTACTGTCACTAAGTTGTATGCTTGTTAATATAAGTGGTCAATCATGCGTGCAGTCGGCGGCCATCCTTCCTGAAAGTTGGTTGACCCAAAAACAGGTCTGGCTGCTCTTACAGGCGCAAACAGGAAGTCTTGTCGAACAGATGGGTCAGCGCCGGGTCTGCGTTAAGGCAAATGGCCGCTCCCGGCCCGACCTGCATGCGCTGGCGAAAAGCTGCGGTGATTTCGGCACCTTCGGCGTGCAGCAGGACATGCGTTTCCGAACCCGTCGGCTCCACCACGTGGACGGTGCAGGCAAGCCCGGTCTCGGCCACCGTCAGATGCTCCGGGCGCACGCCGAACAGAATCTCCTGCCCCTCGGCGGCAATCGCTCCCGCTGGCATATCCAACCGTGCGCCGCAGGTTTCAACTTTAAACGCGCCGCCGTCGAGAACCACGCGGCCCGCCAGCAGGTTCATCGAGGGCGACCCGATGAAGGTGGCGACAAAGGCGTTGCAGGGCGCGTCATACAGATCCAACGGGCTGCCGATCTGTTCGACCCCGCCGCCATTCATGACGACAATCTGATCGGCCATGGTCATCGCCTCGACCTGATCGTGAGTCACATAGACGATGGTGGTCTTCAGGCGCTGATGCAGGGCCTTGATCTCGCCCCGCATCGCCACGCGCAGCTTGGCATCAAGGTTCGACAAGGGTTCGTCGAACAGGAAAACCTTGGGGTCGCGCACGATCGACCGGCCCATCGCTACGCGCTGGCGCTGACCACCGGACAACTGCCGGGGGTAGCGGCCCAAAAGCGGTGTCAGCCCAAGAATTTCGGCGGCGCGGCCCACGGCTGCGGCCTTGGCGGCTTTGGACGCACCCGCCAAGGTCAGGGAAAACGCCATGTTTTCTGCCACGGTCATGTGCGGATAAAGCGCGTAGTTCTGGAACACCATCGAGATATCACGCTCTTTCGGCGGCAGATCGTTGACCGCCCGCCCGTCAATGCGGATCGTCCCGCCCGAGATATCTTCCAGCCCGGCAATCATCCGCAGCAGCGTGGATTTCCCGCAGCCGGAGGGGCCGACCAGCACGACAAAAGCGCCATCCGGAATATCGACGGACACCCCGTGCAACACCTTGGCCGCGCCGTAGGCCTTCTGGACGTTTTCGATCTGAACCGAGGCCATCAGCGGTTTCCTTGCGTTGGGCGGCTCACTGAACCGGACCCACATGTACGCTGCTGGTCGAAAGCGCGCCTTCATGCACAAGCAACCCAAGCGCGCCGTTGGCAAAATCCGCATCCTCGGCGGTCAGGGTCACGCCACCCGCGGTGGCTGAAATGCGGGGGCCGTCAACCGTCACGATCATCGAGACTGCGGTTTCCAAAGTGACGGGGAAGGGTGTTTCGGCAAGCACTGTCAGGGTTTCGTCCCGCATCCGCACGATCTGCAACAGCCCGTCACGCACCAGTCGCGCTGCATAATAGCGGCGCAGCCCCTGTGCCCGAACGGCAACACCGCCATAGCTGCCCAGATGCAGCGTGATCTCGGTTTCGACCCGGTAATCGGTCCATTCCCGGGTGCCATGCAGGATGATCCCCTCGCCAACATCCTGCGATATGCGAAAATCGGGTGGATAGCGTTTTGAGAACTGGCTTGCCCCGTTCACCCAGGCCATGCGCCAGAAATCGCAACCTTCAACCGGTCGATTGCGGAAACTGTCGCTGCCATTGTCGGGGCGGTGCAGGGTAAGTTCTGGCGTGCCCGTCCAGCTCAGATGATCCAGGCACACACTGCCATGGGCAACCGGGCCTGCAGCGGTGAGGGCGATGCCAATCTCGGCAATGGGTTGGCCGTCAAATTCCGGCAAACGCCATTCCAGCAAATGATCTGTGCCCGCCGCAAGCCGCAACTTCGGTCCGTCGACATCCGTCAGATTATCGTCGGCGTCATAGACGCGCAGGCGAAGGCAGGCCTCGACCTCGCCCATATTGTCCGCCCCGGTGCTGACGCGCGCCCGGACGGTCTGGCCCGGGTAGACAAGCGGGGACGCCATCAGATCATAGGTCCGCATGTTCAGCATTTCGGGTGGCGAGAATGTCGGCGTCGTCACGGCGCAGGTCTGGCCGGGGCCAAGCGCTTTGTAGGCCACACGAAGCGCGCGCCCGCCACCATGTTCGACATTGTCGATGACAGGCACGCTGAACCCATGGCCTTCGCTGGTACGAAACCCCTGTCGGCTGCCGGGCAATGAGAAGTGAAACTGCGCGCCGCCTTTGGGCTTTTCCAGCGGCGCACCGCCTGCAAGCTGCTGGCCCAGACTGGTAATGTAATAGGCCATCCGCACCGCATCGTTGATCGACGAGCCACCCTCAGCCGACGAGATCAGCAAGCGGTCGGCAATCGGGCTACGGAAGTCCGCCCCGGCGTCGATGCCTTCAAGCCCGAGCATGATACCCATCAGGCAGCCCACGTTTCCGGCGTTGCAGTCGGTGTCCCAGCCTGCGGTGTTCACGATCATCTGGGCGCGCTGGAAATCGTCGGGCGCATAAAGGACGGCCATGATCATCAGCGCGTGGTTCGGCACGACATGACAGTTGCCGGGAAACTGCGCGTAGCCGTAGGTGTCTTCGATCAACTGCCGTGTGGTCAGCCAATCGGGGTTTTGCGCGTGCCAGCGGCGGATGTCGGCAATCAGGCTGGCAATCAGGCAATCGGCGGGAATCTGGCTCAGGCCCACGTCGATCAGGTGGTTTATATCGGCAGAGCGGAACGCCTCCGCCTCCATCGCGGCCCAAAGCTGGGCAGCATAGACGCTTTCGCCGTCATGGCTGACACTGCCCGCGCGCCCGGCCAAAGTGGCGGCGAGTTCGGGCTGGCAGGGGGCCACCAGCGCCCAGCCGTCGATGAAGATCTGCGCGCCGATCTGTTCGGCCGCCGTCGTGCCGTTGGTGGCGATGGATCCGCTGGCCGGGGCAGGGATGCCCTTTTTCAGGTTCAGCCAGGCGGTATGTTCGGTCGAATTGCCATTGCCGCCCCACCACAGGATCGTGCGGTCCTCGATGATGTAATTCAGCCAGGCCCGACCCATATCTTCGGCCGATAGATCGGGCGAGATGCCATAATCCTCCAGCGCACGGATGAAGGTAAAGGTGCCCGCCACGTCATCGTCGGTCACCACCAGCGGCTGACCCAGACGTTCATGCACGTAATATTCGATCGGCCCAAGATCGCGCATGATGCGCTGATGGGTCCACTGCTCAAACGGGCGGCCGAGATAGACGCCGATCAACTTGCCCAGAACCCCGGCATAGACACGGGTCAGGTAGTCATTCGGCAGAGTGATGGCGCGTTGGGGCAGGGTTTGCGTGTTCATGGGTTTTGACCTCATTCAGCCTTTCACCGATCCGCCCGCCATGCCTTCGATGAAGCGGCGTTGCAGAAAGACGAACAGGACAACTACGGGAGCGACGATGATAAGGGCGGCGGCCATGATGACCCCCCAGTCAGAGGAGTACTGGCCCGACAGCAGAAAGAACGACACGACTGCCGTCAGCCGGTCTTGCTGCTGCAAAAAGGTCGTAGCGATCAGGAATTCGTTCCACGAGTAAAGCCCGATAATCAGGGCGACCGTCAGAATGCCTGGCGAGACCATTGGCAGCATGACGCGGGTAAACACTTGCCAGTGCGTGGCGCCGTCGATCAGCGCGGCCTCTTCCAGCTCTTTCGGGATTGCCAAAAAGTAGGTGCGCAGCAGCATGATCGCAAAGGGGCTGTAGATCGCGGTATAGACCAGCGCCACCGCAAAGATGTTGTTGATGAGGCCCAGCTTGGCAAAGCCGAAGTACAGCGGGAACAGGAACAACTGGATCGGCGCCGTGGTGCTGGCCAAGAGGTAGAAGGTCACGATCTTCCACGATTTCACCTTCTTGCGTGCCAGCACATAGGCCGCAGCCGACCCTGTGGTGCAGACCAGAATGATGGTCATGCCCGTCAGCAGCGCCGAGTTGACGAGGGTTGTACCAAAGCGGGCATCTTCCCATGCACGGGTGAAATTGTCCCAACGCAGCGCGGCGGGCAACGACAGCGGGCTTTGCACGATCTCGGGTGATGCCTTTACGGAATTGAGGACGAGAAGGGCGATTGGAAACAGCGCAATAAACGCCAGAACGCCCAGCAACGCATAGGTTATGTACAGCGTCATGCGGCTTTCAATCAACCTCATGCCTCACCCTCCTTCGACTGGACACGGATGTAGAAGAAGGTGGCGACCAGCCCGAACAGGCTGATGATGATCGAACTGGCGGCAGCGCGCCCGACATTCAGGTTGTAGAACGCATCACGGTAGGCAAGCGTTGACAGAACCTCACTGCTGGAGGCCGGGCCCCCTTGGGTCAGGATGTAGACAAAATCAAAGACAAGGAACGACCAGATGACGGTCATGATCATCATCAGGATGATCGTGGGCTTGATGCCGGGCAACAGGACATAGCGCATCATCTGGAAAAAGGTGGCACCCTCAAGCCGGGCGGCCTCGATCTGTTCGGCGGGCACCTGGCGCAGGGCTGCAAAGAAGATGACGCACAGAAAGCCCCACCAGTGCCAAAGATCAACGGTTGCCACCCCGAACAGCGCCAGCGAGGGCTGCGACAGCGGATTGACGATGGGGATGCCCATGCGGTCCAGCAACCCGAACACCCCGGTCACCGGACTGTAGATCATTCCCTGCCAGACCCGCGCGGTGATGACGGTCGCTATGATGACGGGCAGGAAATAGACCACTTGAAAGAACGTCCGACCGCGCCGCACCACCAAGAGCATGGTGGCCGCCAGCAGGCCCATCGCAATCGGCACGATCAGGAAAATCGCGGTCCAGATGATGTTGTTGGTCAGCGCACGCCAGAACACCCGGTCATCCCACAGTGCCACGAAGTTCCCCAACCCGACGAAATGCGGTGATGAAATACCGTCCCAGCGAAAGAAGGCCAGCACGATGGTCAGGCAGGCCGGGATCAGAATGACGACCACATTGATCGCAAGGGTCGGCAACAGGTAAAGCCGGTGCATCACGGGCATCCTTGCGAGGGTCAAGGGGAAGGCGGCAGGCCGAGGCCCGCCGCCCGAGGTTGAAAGATCAGTTGCGCGGCGGGATCGCGGGCACCTTGCCTTCGACCTTCTCCTGCTGGAACGTGGCGTCCAGCTTGGCCAGGAAGTCTTGCGTCGTGGTCTGACCCAGCCACACCTCTTCAATGCCGCTGACAAGATAGGTGTTGGTGGCGGGCGGCAGGAAGGTCCAGGTGGTATAGCCATACTGGTTGGCGTTGACCGAGCTTGCCAGATCGGCCATGACCTCACCATAAAGCGGCATCACGCCATCACCCAGCTTTACCCCGCTCAGATCCTTCAGAGGCGTGTTCCATTCGCCTTGCCAGACCGTGTTCATCGTGCCGTAAAAGTCGTTGCTGAACACGTAGTCGATCACGGATGCTGCGCCGTCCGGGTTCTTGGACGATGCCGCGATGGAGAACGTCGAGCCGATGCCAAGCGCGTAGATCGGATAAGGCACGCCTTCAGCACTCGGGAAGCCGACAAAGCCGGGTTCGGCATTGTTGGCCGGAAAGTAGGTTTGCGCGTTGGCAAAGTTCCAGGTGCCGGTCGGCGCCATGCCTGCCTTGCCGGTTGCGATCTGCGCAAAGGCCTGCTCGCCCGTCAACGAGAAGTAGTCAGGGCCGAAATAGCCCGCCTGCCACCACTTGTTCAGCGTGTCGATGGCGTTGACGAAGGGCGGCGCTGTCCACGGAATTTCGCCGTTCAGCGCCTTGGCCATATTGTCCGGCCCTGCGATGGAGTTCAGGACGATGGAGACATAGTGTTCGTTTGTCGGCCGCCAGTCGGCGTTGCCGGCGCCGAATGGCACCATGCCTTCTGCCAGCATCTTGTCGGCCAAGGCCTCAAGTTCGAGGATCGTGGTCGGCGCGGTCCAGCCTTTTTCGGCGAACAGCGTCTTGTTGTAGAACAGGCCCAGCGTTTCATAGGTCTTGGGCAGCGCATACAGCTTGCCGGCGTATGTTCCCAAATCAAGGAATACTGGCAGGATGCGGTCATTCCAGCCCAGCGATGCTGCATAATCATCCAGTGGCAGCAACTGCCCCGCCTGCGCCATAGCGGCCACATAGCTTGGCCCCGGTGTGTAGACGACGTCCGGGCCCGAACCCGACAGCATCGCCACGCGCAACTGTTTGTCCAGCTCGCTGCCACGGAAGTCGATGGTCAGCTGTTGGCCGGAATTGGCGTCGTTGAACGCCTTTTCCACCAGCGATTTGAGATGATCCTGATTGGCGGGCGATGCGTTTTCATACCACCAGCTGATCGGCGCCTTATCCTGCGCCGCAGCGTAGCCGGCCGTTATCGCAAGGGCTGCCGCCCCCGCGAAACATCTTGCGAAAGTCTTCATTTCTTTCCTCCTCAAAGGGTTGACTGGCTCGCGGACCTCGTTGACCCACGCTCGATCAGACGGAACGGCATTTCGGTCGCCGTTCCGGGTCTGGGTGTCTTGTCTTGCAGCCGCTCCATCAGAATCTGGGCGGCCCGCACCCCTATTTCGTTTTGAAATTGTGCCACTGTGGTCAGGCCAGGGCTGACCAGACTTGCGGCGGAAATGTCATCGAACCCTGCTACAGCAAGGTCTTCGGGCACTGCCAGTCCCGCCTCACGCGCAGCCTGCATCACACCGATGGCCATCAGATCATTGGCGGCAAAAATCGCCGTCAGGCGCGGATTGCGCGTAAAAAGAACCTGTGCAGCGCGGTAGCCGCCTTCCTCATTGAACTTGTCGTCCAGCACGACGTCAGGCTCGGCCCCGGCTTCGCTGACTGCGGTGATGTAGCCATCGACCCGCACCGCCTGCGGCCCGCCACGGCCTGCCACCATTCCGATGGAATGGTGCCCCGCGCCGACGAGATGGCGCACCATCGCATAGGATGCAGCAAGGTTGTCGACGTAGATGTTGTCGAGCGGGATCTCGCCCACATTCTTGCGAGTCGGCTCGATCCGCACCACCGGCACTCCGGCCGTCAGTACATCAACGAAATCCTGTGCGCGCAGCGTCCAGAAGACGCCGATCACACCGTCCACACGCCCCTCACGCGACCAGTTCAGGAAATGCCGCTCGCGGACGGCCAGCCCGTCAGTGTTCACCGCGATCACGTCATAGCTGTGGCCTTCGGCAACCGACTGGATGCCCCGGATCAATGCCGGATAATAGGGGTTGGTAATGTCTGGCACGATGCAAGCGATCGTCATCGTCCGGTTCGTCTTCAGCGCCTGTGCAAAGCGGTTTGGCACGTATCCAAGCTCTTTCGCCGCCGCATTGATCCGCTCCAGCGTTTCCGCAGAAACCGCGTCTGTGCCGCCGCTAAGCGCGATCGAGACCATCGCCTGTGACAACCCAGCAAGCTGGGCCACATCCCTTTGCGTGGCGCGACGTCGGCTCATAACTGCTCCTGATACGTATTATTTATACGTATAAGCGGAACGCTGAGTACCTGTCAAAGATTCCTTTTTGCAGTCGTTAGAATTTCGGGGAACGTCCGGTAACCGCTAGCGTACCCCTACGTTTGTAAGCTTCAAGATGACTTTGTAAGCGGCCAAGCCACCCAAAACACGGGCCACTACTGGGTTAGAAGAAATTGCCAATGATGAAGTGCCGATACGGGCATTGGGCTGCTCGCCTGGTGCTGCCTGCGCAAGGATTTTCGACAATTCAGTATGGCGCGCATGGAAAAGGTCGAACCGACGGACGAGAGTTTCCGGCCGAAAGGGGTCAGGCTGCTGCGTGAATACATCTCCAAGATGTCCGGAAACATCACTACACACTGATCGAGACGCAGCACCCAGACAACCTTTTCAGGAACCGACTTTCGTTCGCACCCGATCTTGTCTGCTCCACGCTTCGCAAGGTTCGAGCCCGCCTGAAGTTTCCGCCATTGGGCGTTGAAGGATATCTTTCGATCCTGGCCCAGCAAAGGTTGGTCGCGACCGTCGCTGACTTGGAGCATTTTTTTGAACTGCTCTGACAGCATCCCTGGCAGGGCCACACTGTCGCCAGTCTGGTTCGCGGTCGCGGGCCTACACGGACTTAAGCTCATCGTGAAATCTCCCCCGCCAGCACCGCCCTCCCATGCACGGCGAGGGTCGCGGTAAATTTGGGGCAAGCAAAGCGCTTGATGACGTCAAGAACCCGAGCGTCGTAGGCGGCTTGACCGATCGCACGGCAAAGGTCTGACGCGTGAAACTGCCGGTTGGTGCTTGGTGCGGCCTTGATCTGGGCCATCAGTTCCCGCTCTCGGGGATCCAGCGGTTTCTCGGGCGTTGGAGGGGTTATCTGACGGGGTGCTTCACCGGGCGACCTACGCGACCGGCGCATGAAGCCAAGCAGGAAGCCCGCCGGCACCTTGTCGATGCCGCGCGCCCGGTTGAAGGCCAGGAAACGCTCCCAGATGACCTGCGTGTCGACGTTCCAGCAGGGCAGGGCGGTCTTCGCAGCCTTGATCAGATCAGCCCAGCAGGTCCGGAAAACGTTCGACTTTGCGTTAATGTTGATCTGTCCCGAAAATATAGTTTTGTTAGTATTTTCTTTATATAGTGATGTGTCGTTTCCGTCTGACACGACATCGTGGGGCTCGTCCTCTTTATCGAAGGCCGTGAAGCGGAAGAGCCAAGGGGCATACTTGCCATGAGGCTTGTGGCGTACGAGTCGTAGCTCCGAGCTCTCAAGCTCATTGAGCAAAACGTTCAGATATTGCCGCGAGGCGCCGATCTTTTCCGCAAGCGCCGTCAAGGTGAACGCCGGCGTTCCCCGAGGCAAGCCGTTGTAGCCCCCCTTCCAAGCGATCCCGTCGAGGATAAAGGTCGCCAGCTTGTGGGCGGAAACGGAAAGGTCGGTCTGTGTGATCCGGCGCAGGATCAGTCCGGTTGTAATTGATCCGCCGCGCCCGGATCGGCATCTGCGCGTCGATCACGAGGCCTCGGTCCGCTCCGACACACCTTGTCCCTCGAACGGGTTGCGCCCCACGGCACGCGAGCGCGTGATCACCCGCTTGGTGGTCTTGCCCACGGCCTGGCTAAGTTCCTCGATGGTTTTCTGCTCTGAAGGGGTGAGATATAGCTTCACTCCTGCGCCACCTTGCAGAGATCGGCGGGTATTTTCGCCGTAGATTTCATCAAGAGCGGGGATGGTCTGGGTGACGATGGCAAGGTTGCCGCCGAAAGAGCGCAGCGTCTTGATGCTTTCGGCCACGATTGGCATTTTTCCGAGCCGGTCGAATTCGTCAAGCATGATCATCACGGGCCAGGGTTCATCGTCGCCGGGCTCCTGCGCCTGCAACGAGGCAATCAGGTCTGAGAAGAAGAGCCGGATCAGCGGGGCCAGCGGGCGGATCATCTCGGACTCGACCACCAAATAGATCGAATGCGGGCGACGGCGTATATCCCGGAAGGAGAAGTCTGATGTCGCGGTCGCGGCGTCGATCGCGCGGTTGTCCCAGGTATCGAGGCCCGAAGTCATCAACAGCGAGAGGTAGGAGGTCAGGGTGTCGTTGTTTGTTGAAGCCATGCGCTCGAAGATCAGCTTGGCCGAAATGTTCTTCACCTTCAGTGCCCGCTTCAGGTATTCCTTCTGCTTGTCGCCGCCCGAGGCGGTGATGCGGTAGATCTCGCCGATTGTGGGCACGCCGTGCTCAAAGGCCAGAAGGCCGCCTGCCACGAAGAGATCGATGCCCCCGGCCAGAAGCCCGCTCAGCTTCTCGTTGTCGGTCTGCAAGAAGAGCTTGGCGGTGAGCTTCAGCTCCATCTGCTGCCGGTCTGGGTTGGTCATGGCCGCGAGGCGTGCCAGCGGGTTGTAGCGGTGGGTCGGGCGGTCCCAGTCGGTGGGCGCGA
>Ga0105048_10017540_pt1 | contig 11043 bp, 11 predicted proteins | sample MAT05_FD_78382 | JGI IMG/M metagenome (GOLD analysis project Ga0105048, IMG submission 78382) | Freshwater microbial communities from Lake Fryxell liftoff mats and glacier meltwater in Antarctica - MAT-05 | ecosystem: Environmental > Aquatic > Freshwater > Ice > Liftoff microbial mat | place...
CAACGGATTGTTGCGCAAAATTTCCAGTTTTTTTCCTTCATTGCTTTGGCCGAAAATATATTTACCATCATAGGCGTAAGTAACCGGTACGATGTAGGGTTGAGTATGGTCGGTGCATGCAAGCCGGCCTACTACCTGGCTTGATAGCAGGTTGTTGATTTGAGTTTCGTTGAGTTGGTAGATCATGATCGGAAATTTAACCTGTAAATAATCAATGCTCAATTCCGTTATTTAATCAAAACAGGGAGCGCTTTATCCTGGTAAGGCAAGTGGCGAAGAAGCACTGTGGTTCACTTCAAACGCCGCAAGTTGCGAAAGGCGGTCATCTATTTTCTTTTCGTGAATGGTGGCCTCATGAAATAAGGCGGCCTGTTTTTCCATGCCCAGTGTATTGGCAAAGGCAGCGGCTGTACCATACATACTTATCTTGAAATGATTGATGGCTTGCACGCTGGCCACGATGCAGGCATCCATGATGGGCGCATCACTGCAATGCGCCAGTTTTTCATTGGCCTCTGCAACGTAGGCCGTCATCACCATACTGGTAGTACTTACCAATTGAATTTGTTCGTCTTCCACAAACGCCTGCATTTTTTTTGAATGGATTTGCACTACGGCCCGGTATTGTTGCAGGATGGTTTTTAATTTTATTGTGCCTGCTTTGTTGATCCAGTTGGTTAAGCAGGCTTCCAGGATTGTTTCGGCCACAATAAATTTACGTGCGTCGTAGTCCAGCAGGTTGTGTAAGGTGGTAATGGTATTTATATTTTCTTCCATGGTAGCAAGGTTTTATTTATTAAAAGTAATGGTACACCAGGCCAAAAGGAATGATCATGGTCAACTTAAAACTTGATGGTGCTCATATTTTACAATGGTATAAGGACTAGTAGCCGCAAGCCGCGGGTAGCCATCTACAAGGCGTTGGGGGAGGTTCGTGGCCAATGATATCAATCAGGCTTTTTGCCAATTGCCATCAGTAGAAAACGAGGCTGCCCATGCTATTTTAGTGCCCTTATTTATCAATGTCGTTTAGCTAGAATTGGTTGAACAACCCTGGCCGTTAACCGTGGACAGTCTGCACCTTCCACTTTAGATATTATTAACTAAACGCCATTTTATTTATTATCTTAAATTTTTTTTATGAAAAAAGCAACTTCATTCAATCCCGCCCATCCGAGGTTTCCCGCTACAACTTACAGTTGGAGCCTACTGGTAATTTTCTTTTTGTCTGGCATGTCTGCCATGGCACAAACCAAGTGGAACGTATCGATTGCCGGTGGTGTGGATGTTCCGTTCAACACAAACAATACCAACCTGAAAACAGGCTTGGGCTTTGAATTTGGGGCAGCTTACCGGCTACTGCCGCACCTTGCGATTTATACCGGCTGGAGCTGGAACAAATTTCCCGAAGACAGTCACCTGGATTTTGAACAGGAAGAAACAGGTTATATGGCAGGGCTTCAGTTTCGCCATCCCATTTCCACCAGCCGTATCGAATATCAATTGAAAGCCGGTGCTACCTACAAACATATCGAAACCGAAAACAGCGCTGGTAAAATTATCGGAGATACCGGGCATGGTTGGGGATGGCAGGCCGGAGGCGGTGTCATTCTTCCTATTGCAAAAAGATGGTCGCTGGTTCCCGAAATTCGTTATAATTCACTTAAACGGGATATTATTCCCGGTAATGGCAGCAGCACAGCCACGTTAAATTATTTATCGGCTTCGTTGGGAATATCCTGGGCGTTTTAATGAGTGGGTAGAACAGCAATAATTAAAACAACAAAACCCTGAAAGCCTTGCGGAAGTCAGGGTTATTGTCATTCTCCATCCATCAATATAAGAAAGCATTCTCTTTACCTGCTCCCTTTCCTGGAAGCGATGTGCTATTATTTCGAACCACCAGGGGGAGACTTCGCAGGTGGTTGGTTACCCGTAGTTGATTGCTTATTTTCTGTGTTGCCGGATCCGGATGTTTCTCCTGCTTCACTATTATTATCCCCAGTGGTTTGCCCCATTCCTTTTCCATCAGCAATCCAATTTTCTAGTATACCTGCATACTTTGTTGCATCCTCGTGTGTTGGCTCCAGGGAAAGGATATTATTATAATAATTAAGGGCAGCGTTGTAATCTTTAGTGGTGTTGGCTTCATAAGCACCCAGGTATTCAAAAGCGGTAACCAGCAGTGCCTTATTGGCAACACTATCCTCCCTGGCAAGTTCCACCAAATTGGTGTAATGTGGCACTGCCAGGCCAAGGGCCATAGTGGTATCCATCAATGCACCACTGCGGGCCCTCCAAAAATAACCATGCACCTGGTCGGGATACTTTTCCTGGTAAATAGCGAAAACGCTGTCTGCTTTCGGATAATCCTTAGCGTAATAACTGGCAAGGCCCCACTTATAAATGTCGAGGTTGGTAGCAGGTTCCTTCACCAGGTACACCTGTTCCCGCCACCGCGCTTCTTCGGCACGATTGTTCAATATATTGTGCAGGTTGGCGAGGTTAACCACATAATCCAGCTTTTCTTTTTCTTCCTGTTCTGTTTCAAAGGCACGGGTAAACAATGATATGGCTTGGGCGGTATCCTGCCCGGCGGTTAATAAAAGGTTTGCCTTCATCGCATAATCTTTCGCAACAAACCCAGTATCCTCCTGCTTATCAAAGTAAGTATTCATATTGGTAAGTGCGGTAACGGAATCACCCAGGGCAGCATTGCTGTAGGCCAATAATTTGTACATGCGGGGAGCGGCATCCTCACCCTGGGTTTGAAGAATATTTTTTGCATCGGTGATGGCCTGCGCATATTCCTTTGATACATAGTGCAGGTCGGCCATCATATAAGCATTCTCCGGGGAGGGATCGCTATGACGGAAATACGCCTGCAGGTATTTCTCCGCTTCCTTTACATCCCTGAAATAATAATGGAAATACAATTCGTACAATGTTGGCGCGTAGGTAGAATCGGCCGATAGCGCCTTTTTAAATAATGGCAGGTAAATATCAGGATTCTGTTGTGTTTTATAAATACGGGCCTTTTTGTGAATTGCTTCCGCATAATCTTCATCTGCTTTTAGTGCCTTATCGTAATTAATGATGGCGTTGGACCCATCAATTCTTTTTCTATAAGCATCCCCCAGGGTTACAAAGATCGCAGGATTTTTTTTATCCCGCTGTGCGGCTTGTTGCAACAGTTCCATTGCCCATAACGAATCACCTTTATTGCTGTTAAGGTTTGCCCTGGCCGCTGCATGTAGCGCCGTAGCGTTTTTATTTTTGGATGCCGACAATACTGCCTCCATGGCAGTACGCGCCGCTTCGGTTTGTCCTTTTTCCAACAGCAGCTGTGCCTGGGCGAGGGGCAACAATGGATTCTTTTTTGCCCCGTAGCCGTTTTTATTATACAATTTCATACCCGCTTCCACAATGGCTTCTGCAGAATCCGTTTTTCCTTGTTCAAGGTATACCTGGCTTAACCAGTAAAAAGCTTCGGGAGCAGCGTTTTCTTTGCTAACCAGTGAAGTGAGGATATTTTTTGCGGCATCCATTCTTTCATAATAAAGATGTTTGGTGGCATCTTCCAGGGTTTGGGCGCGGCTTACAAAAGCAACAGCAAGTAAGCTGGCGGAAAGGAGAAATACTTTTTTCATATTGATGGTCCTTTTTTTATAGATGATTTAATTACACATGATTGATAGTTAATACCGGCGGCCCGTTTTGCCTGCTCAAGAAATGGATGGGCCAGTAACTGAAATGAGTTGTTGTCTCTATTTGATAACCGGGGTTAACAATAAGCAAATCAACGGGCTGCCGTTTTATAAAATCCCTCAGCGCAGCCGGAATCAGTGAATGGCGTGCTTTTTCCATGGATACTTTTACCGGGCAATGATCCTGTACCAGTTTAAAGGCTTTCTGCAGGTAATGCTGCACTGTTACGGCATTTTTTGCGCTGCCGATACCGAGTAATTTGATGGAAGCATCAAAATTGGTAGCGATGTAAATGCCATACACTAACTTGCGCACCGGCAAAAAATCGGTAACGGGTATCACAATCGAGCAGAGGCCCGATAGCTGGTTTCCTGCCGGCACAGTAATTACCGGAACATTGGTACGTCTGGTTATTTGGCTGGCATTCACCCTCAAATCACCCGTCCACGAAAACCGCGGCCGCTGTCCCATTAGTACCAGGTCGTATCGTTCTTTTTTTATCAACTCTACCAGGTTTTCCTCCCAGTCACCGGTGCGCATACTGTAACTTACTGTAACACCATCATCCGTTGCGCCAAGGAGGTAGTCGCAAATTTGGGCGAGCCCGTTCTTTGCCCGCCACCTTTTACTGGTAAAATGAGGAACTACCCCACGCAATCCACCGGCGATGGATACATCTGTAAAAGATCCGGAGGTACTGGTATGAAAAAGGTGGATACTACAAGTATATTTATTAGCAATTGCGCAGGCACTTTCAATAACGGCACCCCTTTTTTCGGGATTCCTCACCGGTACCAGAATTTTATTAAATAGTTTTTGCATAATAAATGTTTGAACAACAATATTATCGCCGGTGTATAAAAAATGGATTAAGACCTTATTAAAATCCGATTAAAATGTTGGAATTTATATATAGTCATTTAATGGTGGTTGGTTAGTGAAATCTCAAGTGGCGGTTGTGCACACCGGTACGCCTAACGAACAGGGGTGTTGTCCCCAACCAACCTTAACTAAACGGCTTTGTATAATAATTAATAAAGCTTTGTATAACGGTTATTCCCGGCGGGCATGGTCGTAGCCTAACCTGGTTGGATTATCACTGCTTTTTAATCTCTCTTTAATCTGTCCTTAATGCCTGGTGCATACATTTGCGGTTATTATAAATTTGAATAGATGGCGCTATGGAAGAAATCTTACAATTTAGTTTTTTGGGAAATACCCTGTTCGCCTATTGTATTGCAATAGGGGGTATATTGGTTACCTGGATTGTGGTACGCTTAATCCGTAAACAGGTAATTAATTTCCTGAAAAAGCTAACGGCCAGGAGTAGTACCAATCTCGACGACCTTGTGATTGAAATTGCCGAGCGGTTTGTAATACCCTATGTTTACCTGCTGGTTAACTACCATATACTTACACAGCTGCAGTTATTGCCTGTAGTGGAACGCATTGCTGCTGCAGCCTTCTATGTGATATCTACCTATTTCCTGGTAAGGTTGATTAATTTCGTGATTCATAGTGTGGTGGTAGGCTACATGGAACGCAAGAACGAACCCCCGGAAAGGATAAAACAGGTTACAGGTATGCTGTTGGTAGTAAAAGCGGTTACCTGGGGCATGGGGTTGGTAATGCTGGCGGATAACCTTGGATATGATGTTACCACCATCATTGCCGGTTTGGGCGTAGGCGGTATCGCCATTGCCCTGGCTGCACAAAATATTTTGGGCGACCTGTTTAGTTACTTTGTGATATTTTTTGATAAGCCTTTCGAAATTGGCGACTTTATAATTGTGGATGGCAATTTTGGGGTGGTGGAAAAAATTGGGATTAAAACATCGCATGTGCGCAGTCCGGATGGGCAACAACTGGTGATGCCCAATGCGGAGATGGTAAAATCGGTCATTCACAATTACAAGCGGTTGCAACGCCGAAGGGTTATTTTCAGTATTGGCGTAGTGTACCAAACTTCGCCTGCCAAACTTAGGAAGGTACGCGATATAATTCAGCAAATTGTAACACCCTACGAAGAAGTTACCTTCGACCGCACCCATTTAAAATCATTTGGCGATTTTAGTGTCAACTTTGAAATTGTTTACTACATCGAGTCGGCGGATTATGCCATTTTTATGGAAATGCATCACAATATTTCCCTGGAGATTTTTGAACAGTTTGAAAAGCATGGTATTGAATTTGCCTTTCCAACGCAAACCCTTTATGTTAATCAACAGGGTGGGGATGCTGCCACCAATGGTGAAAAGCAGTATAATAATCACCAACTTACGACGGCTGGCTAGTAACGGCGTTTATTCCTTTTCGTTAGCGAGGATTAATAGGGCGGGGTTTGGATAATTTTTTTAATTTTCAATTTTCAATGGCATGTTTTTACTGGCCACAGATTTGGATGGTACTTTTCTTGCAGGCAGTGCCCTGTATAAAAATCAGCTTTACCGGCTGATGCTGGAAAGGAACGACACGCTTTTGGTTTTTGTAACAGGGCGGGGATTGGCATCAGTGCAAAGCCTGTTGGAAGATCCGTTATTACCCGATCCTGCCTATATCATTGGCGACGTAGGCGCCTCCATCGTACACGGCAAAACCCTTACTCCGGTGGAACCCATTCAGTCGGGCATAATACAACGATGGCCAGGCAACGAAATGGTACTGAAGCGCTTGCAACACCTGCCCGGTCTGGTGCCCCAGCAAGTACCCCAGGTACAACGGTGTTCTTTTTTTTACGGGGAAGGTACCGATTTACAAAAGGTGCACCGGGTAGCGGAGGAACTGGGTTGCGAAGTAATTGTATCGGCAGGTAAGTTTGTAGATGTGCTGCCCGCCGGGGTAAATAAGGGTACCACCCTGCAACAATTGGTCAATTTATTAGGCATTGGCCATCCGGACGTGATGGTTGCAGGTGACACGCTGAACGACCTGTCGCTCTTTAATACCGGCTATAACGGGGTGGTAGTGGGAGCGGCGGAACCTGCACTGCTGGAGGCTACACGTCATCTTCCGCAGGTTTACCAGGCGAATAGTGCCGGCTGTGGCGGTATTATTGAGGCCATGCAGTATTTCGATAGTTACCGGTACTATTTGTCCGATGTTTCCCCATCGGTAACCCGTTCATAATTGGGTTGCAGTTGATCGCTTTTGATTTTTGGTAGTACGTTTGTACCTGTAACTAATACAGAAGGCGATTTAATTATTGATTCCATCTCAATTGTGGGTTAATGCAATTGGAGTTAACTGTCTTTAACTCCTATCGCCCGTATCTTATGGGTTAGGTAATTCGGCCGCCTGCATTTAATATAACCGGCTGCATTAACCGCTGAGTAGCAAATTTAAATTTGAAACTGGTTCCTTTAATCAGCTTGTATTGTACTTTTATTGTGCCCCATTCAAGGGGGATCGTTATCTTCTATATTTACCAATATGTCACTACGTCAATTTATTTCATCCAGGAAGATATTACGTTCCTTCAACCTCGTAAAGGAAAGCGCTACCCTGCGATGGCGGGAAGATGCAGCCATCTTTGGCCTGCAGGATGATGTATTTGAAAATCCGCGTCACCGTAAATTATCGCGGCCGGTAACAGTGATCCTGGTGGGGGCAGGCCATCGGGGAAGCATATACGCAGATTATGCAGCGAAGTTTCCGGAGGAGTTGAAAATTGTTGGGGTTGCCGAATCCAACAAAGAGCGCCTGGCCAAAACAAAACTTAAATTTTAAATAGCCGGCGAACATTGTTTTACGCATTGGAAGGAAGTTTTTGCCAAACCAAAATGGGCGGATGCGGTTATTATCGCCACCCCCGACAACCTGCATACCCAGCCTTGTATTGCAGCACTGGATGCGGAATATGAGGTACTGCTGGAGAAACCCATTGCCCCTACAGAATAAGAATGCCGGTTGGTATTGGAAAAAGCCGTGGCCACGGGCCGTATCGTAGGTGTTTGTCATGTACTTCGGTATTCTCCCTAATTCCGCGAATTAAAAGAAATCCTGGAAGCAGGGCTCAACGGAAAAATCATCAGTATTCAACACCTGGAGCCCATCGAACAGATTCACATGAGCCATTCTTAAGTGCGGGGAAAATGGACAATAACCAGCCCGACCACCTTACGGTGAATATTCTTTTTGAGAATGGCGTTACCGCCGCCTTTTCAAAGGAAGCGCATGTATCTTACGAGGGCAGGCGAACGCGGATTATGGGTTCCGAAGGTGACATTGTAGGGGATATGGAAACCTTTGAAATGACCAATTTTAAATCCCGGAAAAACTGCCTGGAAGATGAAATAAGACCCGCATGGTGGTGGTGACCACCGGTTGGTAAAAGACTGGGTACAGGCCATCGCCCAGCAGGATGCTTCGCTGTTGAGCTCCTCCATAGAAACGTCTATTGAAAGTCATTTGATGGCCTTTGCTGCAGAAAAAAGCAGGCTCAACAGAACCATTGAAAATATTAGCCTGTTGCCTGGTACAGCTGCTTCCATCCCTGTTTCCGCACCCCTTACCGTTTCCCCAACAATGGCGGTTACCTGAAATCGATCGCTACTTCCGTTAGTACCGGTAATGGTTATGCGCTATTGTATCCACTTTTTTCCTTGAGGTGGCTTCCCCGATCCTCAGGCGATGTTTCAACTGCGGGGATATGTTCTGGTGACAAACTTAGCCTGATTTTCCTTTTCAAAGAGCGAATGTTATATTCGAAATACTAAGTCTATACTGAAGCAAATTTTATCAGCAACCATTCTACCATAACCCCTTTTTGTTTTTTTTTGCCAGTAAAGCCAAAATAAGATGGCTGGCGCAGCCGGTTCCTATTGATGCGTCGCCAATATATTCGGCAGGCAGATGGTGAAAATGGTGCCGGTGTCGGGATGGGAGCTCACGGTGATGGTGCCTTTGTGCAGGGATAATATCCGTTTGGTAAGCGTAAGCCCCAACCCGAAGCCAGGTTTCTGCTGTGCAGTGCCCGTTCGAAAAAAAGGTTGAAAGATATGGTGAATATCGGCCTCGGCAATAACATCCCCTTTGTTAGTCACTTTTACATTGACCAGTGTTTTGTCAACCGCCACCTCAACAGTGGATTGATGATTATCGGCATACTTGCAACCATTTTCAATGATATTTTTAAAGGCGATGTATAATAAGTTGGCATTGCCAAAAATGCAGATCAGTTGTTCATCATCCGGGAACACCTCAAAATTGAGGGTGGCTTTATAGTCGTGGTTATGTTTTTTTACATCGCCGATTACTTTAAACAACACTTCATCCAGGCGTACCTCCAACAAATCGAGGCTGCCCTGCGATCCTGTTTTGGCGATATCGAGCAGGCTTCGGGTCAATTGCTGCAATTCCTGGATATCTTCGTGCACGCTTTGCATTACCTCGCGGTATTCTTCCGGGCTCCGGTTTTTTTGCATGGCCACTTCCACCTGGCTGGAGATGGAAGTGAGTGGTGTGGATAATTCATGGGAAGCATTGGAAATAAACCGGCGTTGTATGGTAAATGAGTCCTCCAACCGGTCGAGCAGGTGGTTAAAGGTGGCAGCCAGTTGGGTGAGTTCATCGCTTGCCTCGTTTATTTTAATGCGTTGAGACAGGTCGTTACTACTAATGAGGTTTACTTCGCCCGTAATTCTTTTTATAGGCCGGATGATATTTCTGGCGAAAATTAAACCGGCAAGCCAGGAGAGCGCGGCCGCCAGTGCCAGTGCCAGTAAAAGAATTTTTTGTAGTTGCTTCAGTGACTCTTTACCATCAAGGTCGAGGGCGGCTATGGCAATAACGAAATTATTGCTAACATCCTCGTGGCGCATTGCTATTGCCTTCTTTTTGCCGTGGGTAAAATAGTATTCCTGCCCAATGGTTGTTTTTGCAATGATGGCCGGGTTTAGCAAAAGCGTATCTCCCGGAAGATCTGCGTAAACAAAATCATGCGATTTGTCGTACCCTTTAATGGTAATGCTTTTATTGTAAAGGGAGGCCACTGTAACACTGTTCATTCGGTGGAGTACGCTGTAATTATCATCGTGGAGGCCGGCATATACCCTTGCGGTGATTATTGCCCTGTTTTTAAGCCTTGTTCTGAAGGTTGCCTGTTGCTCCCTTGCACTGAAAAAGTACACAGCAGCGCCTCCTATAGTAACGATGAGGGTTACCAGCGCCACAAACAACAGTACTATTTTATATTTGATACTCATGGCTTACCGCTCCTTTAGCATATATCCCATGCCTACCTGAGTGTGAATTAGTTTGGGCTCGTAATCTCTGTCAATTTTTTTTCGCAGGAAATTGACATACACATCTATGACGTTTGTTTTGGTATCAAAATCAAGGTCCCACACCCGTTCCGCAATATCGGCCCTTGATACTACCCGGTTGCGGTTTCGCATAAAATATTCAAGCAACTGAAATTCCTTGGCGGTTAAACTGATGGCGTTGCCATCCCGGGTCACTTCCTTGCTATCTACATTTAGTTCGAGGTTGGCCACCGAAAGAATATTGCCGGTAGGAAGTTGCTGGTGCAAGGTGCGTTTCAGCAAAGCCCTGATGCGCACCAGCAATTCTTTAAACTCAAAGGGTTTTACCAGGTAATCATCTGCGCCGGCATCAAAGCCTTCAATCTTGTCATCGGTAGTACTCAGTGCAGTGAGCATTATAATCGGGATATGATGATTGTTGTTTCGGATTTGTTTACAAAGGTCGTAACCGTTGATGCCCGGCAGGTTGATATCCGTGATGACTAAATTAAATTCCCCGCCTTCAAAAATCCGCCATCCAATCTTTCCATCATAAGCCGTTACTACATGGTAATCCAATTCGCGCAACCCTTTTGACAGGGTATCGGCAATTTTCTTTTCATCCTCTATCAATAATATTTTTATTTCTTCCATTGTAGGTGATTACGGTGGTACGCTATTGCTCCCTATTTGACGGAATTTCGGTAGGCAACGAGCAGTGTTATATGCCTAACCTTCCGCCGCTAGCGGCGTGATCAATAAGGGTGATTTAACAACGACAGGCGGTTCGGTAAAGGTTAACTGGTACATATCCAAACGCCGGTCTTTTAAGGTTTGAACGCTTCCATAATGATGTAACTCTGTAAGCAACGAAAGGTCAACATCACTTACCACAATCATTTCCGTATTCGGGGTTGCTTCCGCTTTGATACAATTGACCGGGAAGGCAAAATCAGATGGAGTTAGCACGGCCGATTGCGCAAACTGGAGGTCCATATTGGTAACCATGGGCAGGTTGCCCACATTTCCTGCTATTGCAACAAAGCACTCGTTTTCTATTGCCCTGGCTTGCGCGCAAAAGCGAACGCGGTTA
>Ga0105048_10017542_pt1 | contig 11042 bp, 9 predicted proteins | sample MAT05_FD_78382 | JGI IMG/M metagenome (GOLD analysis project Ga0105048, IMG submission 78382) | Freshwater microbial communities from Lake Fryxell liftoff mats and glacier meltwater in Antarctica - MAT-05 | ecosystem: Environmental > Aquatic > Freshwater > Ice > Liftoff microbial mat | place...
CAGAAGCCCTTCCCATGTGGGATAAATCCCCAGCCAGACACCGGTCCAGGCGGGCAATTCCAAGCCGGGAATCGGGTTAACCGGCAGCCAGCCGATGGTCTGGAAAATACGCGCGGTGGAGCCGAGGAAAGTGAAAAGCACAAAGACCACCAAAACACCGGTCACCACCAGCATCTTGCGATAAGGGAGTTTCGCGCCGATGGAAAAAACGGCGAAGCCGAGCGCACCGATCAGCAGACCGCCGATGCCCAAACCGACAAGCACGGGGCGCATACCCGCCTCCAAAATGAGCGACTGCATGAAGAGCGTGGTCTCGAAGCCCTCGCGGAAGATGGTCATGAAACCCACGCCCACGAGCGCGAGATTCTCCCAGCGGGTGTCGCGTTTGCCTTGGGCGGACTTGCTCAGATCGCGCAGCCGGGCGTTCCATCCGGTCCAATAGTATTTGTGGAAAACCCAGTTCGTGACCATGAGTAAGATCACGACGGCAAGGACCGAGATCACCGCCTCCAGGGTTTCGCCGTAGCGCGAGAGACCTTGCAAAAGCGTGCGGGAAACGGCGAACAAGGCGGCGCTGGCGGCCAGGGCCAGCCAGGCGCCAGCCCCGATCCGACGGCGGATCCCGGCGTTTTCCGGACCACGCAAGCCAGCCAAGAGGGCGGCGAGAATCACGACGGCTTCGAGTCCCTCACGGGCCACGATGAGAATGGTGCTGATGGTGGCAGCCGTGGGCGAGAGGCCCACTTTGACCAAGGCGGCACATTCCTCCAGGGCAGTGAGAGCACGCTGGTACGCCGCGGTTAATTCCTCCCCGGAGGTGCGGCTGTCGAGGGCGGTTTTGATTCCGAGCTGACCATGTCCGCCATCAAGGAAGGTCTTTTCGGCGCGAATGGCCAGTGTCGGATCGCGGGGCAGCGCGCGCGACTCGATTTCGAGATCAAAATTGATATAGGCATCAAGACGCAGTTGCTCGGCTTTGCGCCATTGCTTGTCCTGGGCGGCGGCGAGGGACTGACCAAGGAGCGAGCGGACTTCCAGCACGGTTTCCGAGACCACATCGGAGGACATGCCCGGACGTTTGAGGGTGAGCCCGAAGTCGCGTTGCAGAATGGTGGAGATGGTTTTGACGAGAGCCTCAACTTCCGCGAAAGGCACTTTCCGATTGATGGCGAGTTCCAGTTTTTCCTGGGTCGAAAGCAGCTCGGGACCGTGCTTCTCAAAAGCGGTCGTGCGGCTCTGACGCCAAACGGGCATGAGTTCGTTGACGATTTGCCGGGTCTGGATGGTGAAGCTTTTGGCTTCGCGATATTCGAGGGCAATGGCGACTTCGCCGTCGCGCACGCCGGCCTGATATTCCATGGGGATGAGCCGCAGAAGTTTGAGCACAATGCGTTCGCGACGCTCGACATCCTCGGGAGTCAGGAGATTGGGATAACCGGATTCGAGGGCGAGCCGCCAAGTCGCGACGAGTTGCGGGATATCTGCGGAATTCTGCCGCGCCGCAGCCAGCAGAGCGATGAAGTCTTTTTCGCTGGCCGAACCGGGCTTGGGTTCGGCATTCGTGGCCAGTTGCAGGAGCGAAGCCGGGAGGAGGGACAGGCCTTGGATTTCCGAGGCCCGGGCGGTGATCAAGCTGGCGGTGGCGCGCTCTTCCTGCACGAGTCGAACGAGGGCGTCGGTTTTTTCGCGAGCGCGGGTGAGTTGCCAGATGACATATTCGCGGGCCAGCAAGCGGCTCACTTCGTCGCGTTGAATGGCGCTGGCTCCGAGGCGCTGCAGGGCGAGCGCTCCCTCGACCGAATTGGCGTATTTGGGAAGCTTGATAATCGAGCGCCATTCGCGGGCGGTCTCGATCTGTCCGGCCCGCTGGCTGGCGAGCATTTCCAAGGCGGCCACGTGCTGAAGCCGGGCCTGCAGAAATCCCAACGATTCGGCGGTCTGCAAGGCATCAGCCGCCCCGGCAGGAAAAGGCTGATCCCAAAGCTGGCGGGCTTGCGGATCGGCGGCACTACCGGCAAAAGCGGCTTGCGCGGCGCTGAGACTGCCGGCCAGGGCGGGCGTCCAGCGTTCGCCGTGAATATCAAGGAGGGCCTCGTCAAAGGCACCTTGCAGGCTGCCGGAGGCATCAATGATATCCGCACGACCGGAAATCACCGGGAGAATCGCGGTGCAAACCAGACAAACAAGGAGGCGCTTCATGAAATTAGACACGGAATCAACCGGAGATTTTGACCCCGGAAACCGCGGCGCTTTGCTCGACCTGCGGCACGAGCTTGTCGGTTTTTTCCTTGGCCTGGGTGGCCAGTTCGTCAATTTCCGCACCTTTGATCACGCCCTGCTTTTCGCGGTCTTCGATCTTGTCGAGGAAGGCCATGATGCCCTTGAACCCGGATGCCACGGACTTGGCCAGCGCCTTGTCTTTCGCCGAAACTCCATCGTGCACCGCCTCATACATCACCTGACAGCTTCCCATGATGCCGCGCATGTCGGAAACACGGCTGACGGCTTGAAAGCGGCCGGATTTGTCGGAGGAGTAGCGCGATTCCTTCCAGTCCTCGAAATAATCGGAAAGCGTCGGAGTCATCACCACCATGGCCCCGAAACAATCGCTCACCGAGGCGTTCCAAGCATTGGCCTCGGCCACCAGGCTGTTGATTTTTTTGTTCACGTCCTGCGCCGCCGCCATGAGAACCTCCGGAAGCGGCAGGGTTTTGCCATCCGCCTCGACGATCCAGCGTTTATCCCCGCCCCACAGGGCTGGCTCGATGATGAAGGTGAAAAGCGAACCTTGTTTGTCGATTGTTTTGCCATCGCCAAGGTCCAGCACCACGGGTGCCACGCCATCCGGCCCTTCCGAGGCGGGAACACCGGCGTCCAGATAAATGTCGTAGTCGGCCAACGAAGGAACACCGGCCACAATCCCTTCGATGGTCTCGTAGCCGAAACTGTCCATCGCCTTGTAGTTGTCCTGCATCTTGGCGACCAGCTTGTCCATTTTTGCGGGTTCGGCTTTGTAGGCCGCAGGCAGGCTGTCGCCGTGGGTTTTGACCAATTCCGCATAGGCCCGGCTGTTCTTGACGAAGTCTTCCGAGGCGTTTTGAATTTTCGTCAAATTTTTTAAAAGGTAGTCCTTCACGCTGGCAGCGGTCGTGGCGGAATCCGCCGCCTCCATACCCGAACAGGCCAGGCCAAGCGAAAATAGGGAAACGGCCAGGCTGGAGACAGAACGCGCGCTAATCATAATGAGACTCAGTTGCAATTCATCCGTTCTGTCAAGGGACTTTCGATGCAAAAATCTCACTCCCAACGAAAAAAGAAGCCCGGAAGAGCGGTTGTTTGCGGGACAACAGCCACCATGGCGAATGCGTCATTCGCCGGGTAGCCGGTGAAGAGCAGGCAGGGGCGGCGCGCGCTGGATCGGCATCTCGGGGTAGGATTTCCGCCAGGAAAGGCGATGAACCAACCCGCGACATGAGTCCCGTTCCAGCGGCTGCCGAACTACGGACGCAGGATCCAATAGTTCGCCTTTCCGGCCTTTTCGTGTCGCAGAAGATGGCGTTCCTCGGCCGGCCGATCGTTGACCAGAAGATTATGCAGGTCAAAGAACGCGGAACGGCTCTGATAGAAGCTGCTGTGTGCGGTGAAAAAATTGTTCACGAACGTGGCATCCACGATCTGAATATGTGGCGCCTCGGCCGAGTCGTTTTTCAGGATGTTTTCCAGAGGCACGTCATCTTCCTTAAGGACCCCGGCTCGCTCATGCCCATTGAGGTGTGCGGAGAGCACGAGGGCACCATCGTTGCGGGAGACGTAAACCGTCACTCGTTTCGAGATCTTAGCCATATCGCTGACGAAGGTCTCGTCGAAGTCCTTCCGACCGACATCCGGAGCCGCCAGCACGATATTCGACAGCTTTGTTTCCGCTTCGTTCCACGACTCTTCCGGAAGTAGAAAATCGAAGGTCTCGCACGCCACCTTACAGCCGAGACTGTGCGCCACGACGTTCAGTTCCCTGGGGTGAACGCTCTTTTGCAGCGCCTCGAGAAAATTCGCCAATTGCCGCGCCGAACCGCTGACTTGCGCACGGTCCCGGGTATAGGACCCGGGCAGGATGCCCAGCGTGGTTGGCCACGCGAAGACCACCATTGGCTGCGGCATATCGAGATCAAAGCTCAATGATGCCGCCTGTCGAACCGCCGAGTCGAAGCTGTGATCAATCCCGTGGACGAGCAGATTGAATAGCTGCGAATGGGTTGCGATTAACCGCGCCGAAAGAGCGGCGAAAAAATCGGCTTCCGAAAGCGGCGTGACGGCCAGGATCGCCGCGTGGCGGTTATGCAGAATCCCGCGGGGAATTTCCGGCTTCTGTCCATCACCGATCCGGATGTTCGCCGGCATGCGGACTTTCGCCGTGCCATACGAAAGCGAGTCGTCCCGCTCCTCCGAAAACTCGTCCGACCGGCCGGCCAAAGGACGCCGGTTTGTGATGTAAAACACATCAACGACAGGCATGCCCGAGTCTTCGTGGTCCCAAAACCGAAACTTCACGTCGCTGAGATCTGCCAACGGTGGAGTCGTCAGATACTCGTTGATTTTTGCTCCAGCGAATGCCGCCAGTGCGAGGACGGCCAAAAAGAAAAGGCCCTTGGCCAGGCGGTGCTTTTTCATGCGCGGGTGCAAAGTGCGGCTCAGATTGGGAATTGTCGATCTCAGCGTCGGTCGTCGCCGGATTAACGCTCATTGATGAGTGCAAGCTTCATGATTTCCGGCCGCATGGTGCCGGGCTTGAAAGTCGAGGTCAGCGATTCAGCCCTGCGGAAGGTGCCATCTTTTCCGCGAAGCTTGCCAATGCCCAATGCCAGGGAGAGACTCTCCTCCGTCAATGATGAGTGCGATCACCGTGTTTTCGGTCATTTTTGTTACGCTGTTCGGAGCGATTTTTTTCGGCGTCTGGCTTCGTTCGCGAACGCCGGAAAAGCATCTGGTCGCGGAAACCAAGGAGGCGGTGAGGGTGGCCATGGGACTTGTGTCCACCATGGCGGCTTTACTTCTGGGTCTGCTCGTGAGTGCAGCGAGCGGCACCTATAACGACGCCACCAATACCGTGGGAACTTTGTCCGCCAAAGTTGTGAACATTGATAGCACGTTGGAACTTTACGGTCCGGATGCGGCCCAGGCGCGGGCGGATGTCCGGGCGGCGGCGGCGGATGTCTTGAGTCACATCTGGGCGGCAAACTCTGAGCTCTCGACCCGACTGGCACCCAGAATCGCGACAGGTGATCAAGCTTACAAATCCATCATGAAGCTTGCGCCGCAGAACGAGATGCAAACCAATCTGAAGCAGCAGACGATTAAAAATATCCTTGAGGCCTTTGAAATCAGCTCGGGTTTATACGTCAAATCCAAGCCATCAATTTCCCCGTTTTTGCTCGCGGTCGTGGTGGGCTGGCTGGCCGTCATTTTTGTCAGCTACGGCCTATTCTCTCCCAAGAATGTCATTATCATCATTGCCATGGCATCATCCGCCCTGTCCGTTTTCGGCGCGCTGGTCTTAATCTGGGAACTCGACCGCCCGTTCGACGGTTTCATGGCGGTTTCGAGCGAGCCGATGCGCATCGCGATCGCGGGCGTCGGTGATGCGGAAACGCCACCGAAGACTCAATAGAGAAAGAGACCACAAACCGCAAACTGATCATCGGCATGCGCTCCCTAGCCCTAATCAGAACCACTGTCAAATTACTCCTTCTGTCCGTGTAGGATCAAAGGCCGCTTGTTTACGAATGTCGTGATCCCGTCAGGACGCAATTACCAAAAGTAAAGTCACAAATGAAAACTCTGAGCAAGATCCTCGCTGTCACGACAACGGGTAAAGGCACGTACGAGATCACCGACGACGTGGCCCTTGTTGTTCGCGCCAGCGGAGTGGAGACCGGGACGGTCACGGTGTTCATTCGCCACACAAGCGCCAGCCTCATAATTTTTGAGAATGCTGATCCCGGTGCCAGGGAAGATTTGCACGAATATTTTGCACGCCTTGTCCCGGAAGACGCCGACTATTTCGTCCACAGGCTGGAAGGGCCGGACGATATGACGTCGCATATCCGCGCCACCCTGACCGCAACAAGCCTGGTGGTGCCGATTGCAGAAGGACAGATGCTGCTTGGCACTTGGCAGGGCATTTTTGTTTTTGAACACCGACGGGCTGCCAATCGACGCCAGATTGTCGTGACGATCTTAGGAGAGTAAGCGCCCTTAGTAGATGATCAGCCTGGCATTGGTGGGACGGATAAAAACCGTCGCCGTGCCGGTTTCAACACCACTCTTGCCTTGCCGATATAGCGTCCTCTGCAGTTTCCGAACTCCCGTTGCCGGGCTTGTGCCGTGCGTTGGAGCTTGCGCTCCACCCGGACAAGACTCCTGAGTTACCCCGTCAGCCCTTCCCAAAACAGCTCCGGTGAAGATTCAAATCGCCCGGAAGCTCCGCCAATCCACAACCTTGACCCTCAAGCAAGTTGCCTCTCTCCTTCACGCGGAGGCGTGGCGGTCTCTCGCAAATGCGCTCTCTAAAATATGAACACATGAATGACCGACCCTTTTTTTCGCCTTTTCGGGACGCGAGGCGCGCCCCGCAGCGCAAAGACTACGGCGGCGGCGAAGTCTGATTCCATAACATCCTGATCCGAAAAGACGGACTTTTTGTTCCTCCGGCATTAAAGAAGCTCAACCCCGGCTACCTGCTCCGGAAAAAGCAGCGGCCCGTCCTTATTTTTTCCGAAGCTTGTCCTTCTCCGCAAAGGAGAAGGCATCAACCGTCTTCGTATTCGGGTAAACATCGTATGTGAGGTTGTCGCCCTGTCCGAAAACAACGACAACGTTTTTCATCTTTTTGACATCTTCCGGCAGCGCGAGGTAAACGGCTTCCAACTGGCCGGGCTTGAAAAGGTCGGGCACAGTGTATTCCTCTACGCCTTTCTTGGTGCCGGTCCAGAGGGCGCTTGGGCCGGTCTGTTCGCGTAGCAGGGTTCCGTTTGCATCGTAGAAATAAGCCTTGAAAAAGACGTCCTTGCCGGAGATTTCCTTGCTGGATCGCAGGGTGACCTTGAGGCAGTCCGGAATATCGGTCCGCCAGGCATTGCCAACTTTGAGTGCCTCCTTGGTGGAAAATTTAGCTACGCGGGCGGAGAAATCCTCGGCTAGGACGGAGGAAATCGAGAAGCAGGCGAGGGCCAGGAAACCAAGCAGAAGAGAACGTCGGATCATCCCTAACTTGAACCAATCCGATCGCCTTAAACAAGGATAAACCCGGCGCTTATTTTTCCTTGGGAAGAAAGGGGGAGAAAAGGGGATTTTGTTGACCGGCCGGGTGATCGAATGAATGGAGCGATTCGCGAGCGGCACGAGCCTTCTCAAGTGCGGGAAGCCATGTCGTTGCACGCCGAGGAAATCATGGACAAAGAGCTGGCACAAGCCGGGCTGGGCCGGGCTGGCCTGGCATCCCTTCCCAAAACAGCACCGGTGAAGATTCAAATCGCCCGGAAACTCCGTCAATCCACAACCCTGACCCTCAGGCAAGTTGCCTCGCTCCTTCACGCGGGGGCGTGGCGGTCTCTCGCAAATGCACTCTCTAAAATATGAACAAATGAATGACCGACCCCTTTTTCAGCTTGAAACACGGGTGCCGTCCTTGCGAGGGGCGACCTGCCAACTCACTCTCGAAATTTGCCCAGCATCGGAAATGATTAAAACGATTCCGCTGTCTTGACAGCAACCTATCTGATGCAATGATGTTTACATGAGAACCACGGTCACCATTGATCCCGATACCGAGAATCTTTTGCGTGCAGAAGTGAAGCGCACAGGGCGTTCGTTCAAGGAAGTTCTCAATCTCTCCATTTGTCGCTCCCTGCTCGCCCCCGCAGAAGAATCCCGGCGCAGCATCACTCCTCTCTTCCCAGCGGCCTTCCCGCCTGAGTTCTCTGGGGGGAGTTTCAACCGCCTTGCGGATGAGTTGGACGACGAGGCGACCCTTCATGAGCTCGGCGCATGATTCTTCCAGACATCAACCTTCTGCTTTACGCCTACAATCCCCACGCGCCCCAGCACGGGGCTGCTTCGCGCTGGTGGGAGTCGGTTATGAACGGCGGCGAGCTGGTCGGCCTGCCAAATGAGGTTGCCCTCGGCTTCGTCCGCATCGCCACCAATCCCCGGCTCGGAGCCGCTGCTGTAACGGTGAATCGTGCCCGGCAGGTCGTCGAAACCTGGCTGGCTCTCCCAGTCGTCCGCATCCTCACCCCGCACGCCGATCATTTTGCCAAAGTCATGGCATTGGTCACTCAGGCGATGGGTTCCGGCTCCCTCATTTCCGACGCCGTGCTTGCCTCCTACGCCATCGAAAACCGCGCCGTCCTCCACACCAATGACGCCGATTTCTCCCGCTTTCCCAGCTTGAAATGGCACAACCCGCTTCTCTCCGCGGCAATCCCGTGCTGACGCACATGTCCGACGGGGTGCTGCTTACGCTGCCGCGCATCCGCCGCGTCACCAGCGAGCTCTTTGGAGCCCACCGCAAGCACTTGCCCCAATTCTGAACTCTGGGAAATCCTACGGCTCGGACTTGATCAGCTTTTTGTCGCTCCCGGCAACCGGCTTGATGGTTGGTTCGCCCGCCAGGAGGCCGAGCGAAACCAGAAAGCGGTCGGCCTCGATGAGGTTGAGGTCGTACCACTCGGGCTTATCCCAATAGCTGTGGGGTTCTTTTTCGGCATACCAGGTCTCGAATCGTGAGGGGGCTCCCAGGGATTTGAGGTGCTTAAGGATTGCGGTCCAACCGGTTTTCCACCCGTCTCCTGTCCCGAAGAACGCGATGGCCGGAGGGAAACCGGCCTTGATGTGTTTGATCGCATTCACCTCCGGATCTTCGCTGTCCCCTACGCCGCCGAAGGCGGGATTGAACAAAACATAGGCAACCACGGATGTATCGATATTTTCCCGATCGGCGGGATCGTTTAGGCCGGGATTGGTGGTGGCGAGAACGCTGATGTGTCCGCCCGCCGATCCGCCGCCGGTGATGAGTCGTTGCGGATCCACTCCGAGTTCATCGGTGTTTTGCTTCATCCACCGAATGGCGCTCTTCGCATCCATGATGCAAATGCGTTTGATTTCCCCAACCATGAGTTCGTCCGCATTCTTTCTGGGAGTGGTGCGATAGCTTGCGGTAGCTGCGACCATGCCGCGGCTGGCAAAATACTCGCAGGCGCGGCGGAATTGCTGGATGGCTCCGCCACGCCAGCCTCCGCCGTGAAATAAGATTATGCCTGGAACTTTTGCTTTTGATGGATCGTGGCCCGGAGGAAAATACACCTCAACCGCCTGATCTTTGCCGCCGGACTGCTTATAAATAAACTTCTTGCCTGGAAGCGGGGCGCCGCCATGGACCGGTGCAAGCAAGACGGTGAGGAAAAGGGCTGCGGTTATTCGTATCATGAGGGTTGATTTGTACACCCTTATTAAAGGATTACTGTACAATAACAAAATATAAAGAGATTAAGTATTGACAACATTTAGGGCCTCCTGTTTTCGTAAGCAGACTTTGCTTCCGGTGGAAATTTTCCTCTGCGAATCCGAGGAAAAAATCAAAAATGAAACTATCATTTGCCACGCTGGGGTGCCCGAACTGGAGCCTGGAACACATCGGGGATGAAGCCAAAGCCATGGGGTATGATGGGGTTGAGTTGCGGGGGATTAAAGGCGAGCATATCGGTCCGGGCGAGACACCCGGCGAATTAAAGCGGATCAGGAGGATTTTTGACGACCGGGGCCTCGAGATCGTTTGCATCATGGGCTATTCCCGCTTCACCTGGGCGGAAGGCAAACAGCGCAAGGATGAGATTGCTCAAGTTCTCACGATGCTTGAACTGGCGCGCGAAGTGGGATGCCCGATCCTGCGTGTCTTCGCTGGCAAAATGGACGGCGACGACCGCAGGGCGAACATCGCCCGTGTTGTGGAGTGCCTTGGCACTCTGGCTCCTATGGCGGGGAAGCTCGGGGTCAGGATGGCTCTGGAATCCCACGACGACTGGTGCAAAGGCGAAAATCTGTCTGCCGTGCTTCAGGGCGTCGAAAACCCGGCTCTCGGGATCTGCTGGGATGTCGCAAACTCCTATTTTGTGGAACCGCTGGAGAAAACCTTCGAGGCAATCAAAGACCGCCTTTGCCACGTACACTTTAAGGATGCCGCAAAACAGGGTGCCAAGGAGATAAGTCGGCTGCCTGGTGCCGGAGATGTGGACTTGCGGAGGGCGATGAAAATTCTCGCTGATGCCGGTTACGATGGATATCTGTCTTTCGAGTGGGAAAAAAAGTGGCAGCCGGATCTCGACGAGCCGGAAGTTGCATTCCCCGCCTATATCCACTATGTGCGCGGGCTGATGAAGCAGCTTCCTGTCCGCCAATAATAGGTTCGCCGAAAAGCCACGGTTTTTTTCCGCCTGCTTTTTCCTTGCCCCAGGCTTAACCCTCCGCCCTTCTCTTAGCTCGAACGGCGCGGCCTAAGGGCCCGGTCATTCATATCGGCATAACTCAACGGAAATGTGACGGTGTGAATAACCGTTTTTTTACCCCGAATGCCTGTTTTCAACTTTCCATCGAAAATTGCGGGCCGGAGTCGTAATCTGCCACCCGGAGTTTACCCCCGCCATCACTTTCCCCATGCGTCCGCCTGAAGAACCCTTATTTTTCGCCCTCATCAGCGACATCCACAGCAATATTGATGCGCTGGACGCTGTGCTGGCGGACATTGCGCAGCAGCCCTGCCGGGGGATTCTGTGTTTGGGAGATATCGTCGGCTACGGACCCGAACCTTCCCGATGCGTTCAGCGTGTGATGGAAAGCTGCGTCGTTTCCGTCTTGGGCAATCACGAGGCCATGCTTTTCCTGATGGACCGGTTTTCCGTTGGGGAATTTGGCGAGACCGTCGGAGAGCCCCTCGCCCTCGCCGCCAAACAGCTCACGAATGCCCAGCAGCAGTGGCTGCGTGCCCTGCC
>Ga0105048_10017543_pt1 | contig 11042 bp, 11 predicted proteins | sample MAT05_FD_78382 | JGI IMG/M metagenome (GOLD analysis project Ga0105048, IMG submission 78382) | Freshwater microbial communities from Lake Fryxell liftoff mats and glacier meltwater in Antarctica - MAT-05 | ecosystem: Environmental > Aquatic > Freshwater > Ice > Liftoff microbial mat | place...
CTCGCCGGTCGCCGGGTCGAGGAAGGCCCCGAGGGTCAAGGGTGTGCTCACGTAACGGACCTCCGGGAGCGGGTGGACGACCGCACCATCATGGTCGGCCCCGCCTGTTGCCGGGCGCGGCCGGTTGCGATCCGGCGGTACCATCCGCCGGTGATTCGTCTGGCCGGGTTCTGCGATGGGTCTGCGGCGTCGGTCGGGGCGGCTCGCTGAGCGATGGGCACCGTCGTGGTCCACGCCGGCATGCCGAAAGCCGGGTCATCGAGCATCCAGGCGTGGTTGACGGCTTCGGTCGACGAGCTGCGGGCCCGCGACATCGAGCTGCTGGTGGCCACCGACCGCGGGCGCACGTCGGTGGAGGTCGTTCCGTACGAGGGTGGCGGCGTCGTCTCGGGTGCCTTCCTGTACGGGTACCTGGGTTTCGATCGCGATCCGGAGATCCTGGCCCGCTTCCTCGCCGGCATCGATCGGGCGGCGGCTGCGCACGCCACCTCGGTGATCACCGCCGAGGGCTTCGCCAACCTCTTCACCCCGCTCGACCACCAGTTCGTCTCCGGGCTCCAGCGCCTCGCACAGGATCACGAGGTGCGGGTGGCGTACTACGTGCGCCCGCAGCACACGAGCATGGAGGCGGCGTGGTGCCAGTGGGGCTACCGCCTCCCCGATCCGCCGAGCACCTACCTGTCCCGCTGGGCCGAGACCCTCGACTACCGGTCCACCCTCGATGATGTCCGTCGCGCCGCGCCCGACGTGTCGTTCGAGGTGCGGCCCTTCCGCTCCGATCTGCTCCTGCACGGCGACGTCGTGGCCGACTTCGCCGACCACTTCTTGGGCATGGAGGCGTCACCGGCGAGCGAGCGGGCGAACCTCGGGTTCTCGCTCGACCTCGTGAACATCCTGCGGGGCGCCCCGACCGGGCTGCTCTGGGACTCGGCCCACGACAACCGGCACCTCGACCTGCTCCGGCCCGCCCTGACCGGCCTCGAGCTCCAGCCGTCGCCCGACGTGGTCCGCTCACGCGCTGTGCTGCGCGCCCACTGCCACCAGCGCTTCGAGGCCGACGACCTCGCGCTCCTGCGCTCCCTGGGCTGGGACACCACCTCGTTCGTGCCGGCGCCCGACCCCGGCCAACCGACCGGGTCCGACCCCGCTGACCTCGCCGAGCTCGACGAGCTGTGGTCGCTCCCCTCGGCCGAGACCACGCGGGCGGTCCTCCTCGCGGTGCTGGCGGGGCTCACCCCCGACCGGTGAGGGGCCGGCTCAGGACCCGAGGAGCGTGCCGACCGACACCGGCGTCAGCTGCTTCGCGGCGAGGCCGTCGAGGAGGGCCGGCAGGGCGTCGATGGTGCCCTGGTGGCCCATGTGGAGGCTGACGATCGATCCGGGGACGACGGCCGCGAGCGTGCGATCGGTGACCGCGCGGGCCCCGGGGTCGCGGTAGTCGACGGGGTCGACGTCGTACCCGATGGCGGTGTAGCCGGCGGCCCCCGCCGCCGCCAGGGTCGCGGCCGACGGCGAGTCGATGCCGTTGTCGGTTCCTGATGGTCGGAACCACCGACCGGGCGAGCCGGCGTGGCGATCGAGCGCGGCGCGGCAGCGCTCGATCTCGTCCTGCATCTGCGCCGGCGTGAGGTCCTCGAAGCCGGGGTGGGTGTAGCTGTGGTTGGCGAGCTCGTGGCCACCGGCCAGGAGCCGGTCGCCCATCGCCGGGTTGGCGTCGAGCCAGGAGCCGACCACGAAGGCGGTGAGGGCGATGTCGCGAGCCTCGACGATGTCGAGGACGGCCTCGATCAGCGCGAGCGGCCCGTCGGTGTGGAACGTGAGCGCGACCTCGTCGCGATCGGCTGGTCCGCTGACGACCCAGGTGCCGGTCGGGTCGCCCGACGTGCTGGTCGAGTCGACGCCGCCAGCCCCCGACGTCGTCGGATCAGCGGCGTCGACAGGGTTCGATGAGGTCGGGTCGCCGGCTTCGCCCGACGCGCCCGAGTCGGTCGATCCGGTCGAGTCGCCCGAGGCGCCGCACGCCACCAGGGTCGCCGCGGCCACGCCGCCGGCGGCGAGGGTCAGGAACATCCGGCGGTCCACGGTCATGAGCGGATCACCTTAGGTGTCCGGTCAGGGGGTCAGGGCGCGGCGGCCGGCTCGAGCAGGCCGTCGGCCAGGTACCGGCCGGCTGCGGGGACGCCGGGCAGGGCGAGGTAGTAGCCGCCGCCCTCGGGTCGGATGTACTCCCCGAGCGGTTCGCCGTCGAGCCGCTTCTGGATGGGCAGGAACTGGCGCTCGATGCTGCGTTGGACGAGACGAAGGCGAGGCCCTGGTCGAGCTGGCCGGCGCCGTCGAACCCGCGGGAGTAGTTGAAGCCCTTGCGCAGGATCACCTGGTCGGCGACGTCGGGGGTGCGCGGGTTGGCCAGGCGGATGTGGGCGTCGAGCGGCGTGATCCGGCCGTCGGGGTCGGCGGCGAAGTTCGGGACGTCGGTCTCCTTCGTGCCGTCGAGGGGGGCGCCGGTGTCCTTGCGACGTCCGATGAGCGACTCCTGCTCGGCCAGGCGGGTGCGGTCCCAGAACTCGACGAGCATCCGGATGGTCCGCGCCACCTGGTACGTGCCGCCCACCACCCACGCGGGCTCGGGATCGTCGGCGCCGATCCACACGCTCGAATCCATCTGTGCCTCGACCTCGGGACGCAGGTTGGCCGTGCCGTCGACGAACCCCATGAGGTTGCGGACCCCGGCCTCGCCCGGGCCGGCCTCGACCCGACGGTTGTAGCCCTCGAGCATCCAGTGCAGGGCGAGGCTCGACCGGGTGGCCCGCATGAGCTGGCGGAGCGCGAAGAGGTTCACGTCCTGGCTGTCGCTGTTGATCGTGAGGAGGAGGTCGCCGTGGCTGCGATCGGGGTCGAGCCGGTCGTCGGCCAGGAACGGCATCGTCACCAGCTCCCGCAGCTTTTGGTCGGCGAGCCCGAAGCGCTCGGAGATCATGCGGGGCGGGCGAGGTCGGCGGGATGGGTCTCGGGCACGAGGTGTCCTTTTGCTGCCGGAGGTCCTGGTTGCCAGGATCTTTCATCCATGATGATAAGTATGCTTAATAGCATGGTTGCGGTCGGTCAACTGGGGTTGCGGCCGGTCCGGGCGCTGGCCCAGCCCGGGCGGCGGCCGACGAGCGGTGTGGTTGGATGGGCAGACGCGAACCCGGGGGGAACCATGCAGGTCACCGATCTGATCGACATCGAGGCCATCAAGCGGGTGAAGTACCGCTACCTGCGCTGCATCGACCAGAAGCTGTGGGACGACCTCACCGAGGTGCTCACCGAGGACTGCACCGCCGCCTACAGCGGGGGTGCGTACAGCTACGAGGGTCGCGACGCCATCATCGAGTTCCTCCGCACGAGCATGGGTTCGCAGGACTTCCTCTCGAGCCATCGGTGCCACCACCCCGAGATCGATCTCACCGGGCCCGACACCGCCACCGGCGTCTGGGCACTCGAGGACGTGGTGATCATGAAGGAGTGGGACCTCACCGTCCGGGGCGCGGCGTTCTACACCGACACCTACCGCCGGACGCCCGAGGGCTGGCGCATCGACCACACCGGCTACAAGCGCACCTATGAGGAGATCCAGCCCCGAGCCAACGTCGACGGTCTGCGGTTGACCGCCGAGTGGTGGGGCACCGACGGGCGCAGCCAGCTCAGCGCCTGACCCGCCGGCCCGCCCAGCGGCCTGGGACCTCACGCCGGGGGTGAGTAGTCTCGCGCCGCCCCTCCGACCACGACGAACGCCGGATGATGAACGACGACACGACGCCCACGCCCGCCGATGCCGCAGCTGACGCCGGTGGTGATTCCCCTGAGCCGGCCGCTCCCGCGCCGACCGTCGCCGAGCCGACCGCGACCGAGCCGACCGAGGTCGTGACCCCCGAGGTCGCCGAGTCGGCCACGGAACCGGTGACCGACGTCCCCACCGCGTTGCCCTCCGCGCCCGAGCTGATCGTCGAGACGGCGACGGCCACCGACGCCACGGCCGCGGCGGCAGTTGCCGCCGAGGAACCGACGCCCGCCCCGGCAGCGCCCGGGCCCCGCCCGGCCTCCAACGCCGTGGCCTCGTCGTCGGCCCCCGACCGCGCCCGCGGCAAACGTCGCCCGGGTCGCTCCCGGCGCGAGGTCGTGCTCGCCCCCGAGGACTTCGAGCGGCTCCCCGTGCCCGACGAGCTGCTGAAGTTCAACGCGCTGCTCGAGGCCGAGAAGGCGGCCCGGTCACGGGAGAAGAAGGACAAGAAGGCGGCCGACGCGCGCGACAAGCGCATCGCCGACGCCGAGAAGACCAAGACCGATGCCGCCGCCGAGGTGCGGCGACTCACCAACGCCACCGACGCCACCCGCGAGGCCAAGGACGCCGCCGATCAGGCCTACAAGCTCGCGGTCGCCAACGTCACCGCCATCAAGGAGGGCCGCGAGCCCGAGCCCGCTCCGGGAGCCGAGGCGGCGAACGATGCCGAGACCAGCGGTGAGCCCGACGAGCACGCGACCGACGAGACCGACGCCCAGGACGCCGAGTCGACTCCGGACGAGCAAACGGGCGACGAGCCGGCCACCGACGAGCCCAGCGGGGAACCAGCCGAGCCGACCCCCGAGCCCGAGCCGGCCAGCGAGTCGACCGCCGAGCCCGAGTCGGCGTCCGAGCCTGCGCCCGAGCTTCAACCCGAGCCCGAGCCCGAGCCCGAGCCTCAAGCCGAGCCCGAGCCGGCGCCCGAGTCGGAGCCCGAGCCCCAAGCCGAGCCCGAGCCGGCCAGCGAGTCCGAGCCTGACGGCGCGGACGGTGCGCCGGAGTCGTCGGCGGACTGATGGAGGGCGAGGCGGCGACGGTGTCGGGGCTCGATCCCGTCGCGTGCCGAGTGCTCGGCAGCCTCATCGAGAAGGAGCGGGCGACCCCGCAGAACTACCCGCTCACGCTCAACTCGCTGCGCCTGGCCTGCAACCAGTCCACCAACCGGGATCCGGTCGTCGACTACGACGACCACACCGTCGAGACGTCGCTCGGCGACCTGCGCGAGCACCGGCTGATCCGCATCGTCTACAGCCAGAGCAACCGGGCGGCCAAGTACCGCCACGTGCTCGACGAGGCCCTGCACCTCGGCGACGACGAGCTCGCGGTCCTGTGCGTGCTCCTGGTGCGGGGCCCGCAGACCGCGGGCGAGATCAAGGGGCGGAGCGAGCGACTGTTCGCCTTCGCCGATCTGGCCGTCGTCTCCGAGACCCTCGATCGCCTCATGGCTAGCGCCAGCGGTGCGCTCGTTGTGCGGCTCGATCGCCAGCCCGGCCAGAAGGACGTGCGCTACGCCCAGCTCCTGGGGGAGACGGGCTCGTCGGGGCGCCCGGACCCGGTGCCGCCGAGCATCGGGAAGGTGCCGGACCGGCCGGCCGTCGCCCCGGGCGCGATCGCCACCCTGGCGGACGGGAACCTGGCGGCGCGGGTCGACGAGCTCGAGCGCCAGCTCGCCGAGCTCCGAGCCGAGTTCGACACCCTCCGAGCCGAGTTCGACTGACCTGCTGGTGACCGAGCCCGCTGGCGACGTCGGTCAGGGCCCGAGATCGGTTGCGCGAGCTCAGCCGTTGGCGGTGCCGGTGAGGATGGCGATGTTGCCGCTGGCCTGCTCGCTCAGGAGCCGGTAGGCGTCGGTGGGCGGGGTGCCCGCCGGGATCGCCGCAGGCTGCGGGAGCGCCAGCAGGGCGAAGTTGAACGAGGTGGGCTGGCCCGGGGGTGGGCACGGCGCCGCCCACGACGGCTGATCGAGGCTGTTCGGTAGTTGGACCGCACCGACCGGCACCTCGCCCTCGGCGACGCCCTCGCTGGTGGGGGCGATGCCGGTGACCATCCAGTACACGTCGCCGCCGTCGCCCTGCTCGCTGACGACCAGGGCGAGCTCGGCGGTGCCCTGGGGGATCGCCTGCCAGCGCAGCGCCGGTGACGACCCGGCGCAGGTGACCGTGTCGGGGATCTCACCGCCGGGCAGGAAGGCCGAGCTCGAGATGTCGAACACGTCGGGCGCCACCGGGGGGAAGGTCGGGGGGACCACGCTTCCGCCCGTGCCGAGCGGGAGCGACGGCAGGTTGAGCGGCGCCACCGTGGTCGGCACGGACCGGGTGGGCGACGTGACGTCCTCCGGTTCGCGCATCGCCCGGCCGCTGGTGCCGCAGGCCGTGAGCGCCAGGGTGAGGGCCAGGACGAGCGCGGCGGAGGCGCGGACGGCGGAGGTCGGTCGAGACATGGGCGAGAGGATAGGAGACGGCACCGGTCCGTCCGGCCGCGCCCCGTTCGCGCCCGGCCTCGGCCGGGGCCGGGTGGGTGCCCTATGCTTTTGGTCCGCCCGCTCCGCCGGTGGCACTCCCATGGACGACAAACCCCGCAACCTGCGCACCATGCTCTCCGAGGCGGTCGACACGTCCGAGCTCATGGTCGACCTCGCCTACGCCTCGCTCTACTTCGGCGACCCCGACATGGCCGAGGAGGTCGACGAGCTCGAGGAGCGGATGAACGACCTGGTCCACGACATGCGGGCCAAGTGCATCGTCGCCGCCCGCAGCCCTCGCGACGCCGAGGCGATGGCGTCGGTGCTCCAGGTCATCGGGGCCATCGAACGGATCGGCAACGACGCCGTCGACATCGCCCGCATCGTCACCCACCGGCTGGGCATCCCCCGGGAGCTGGTGGCTGACCTCTCGAACGCCGAGGAGGTCTCGCACCGGGTCCTCGTGCGCGACGGCTCGCACATGGCGCACCGGCCGCTCAGCGCCCTCGAGCTGCCTGTCGCCACGGGCATGCGGGTCATGGCCATCCGTCGCGAGCGCGACTGGAACACCGACGTCGAGGGAGACATCGTGCTCCTGCCCGGCGACGTCCTCTTCCTCGAAGGGCCGCCGGGCGGCATCGCCCGGCTGCGCGAGTTGGCCAACGCGCCGTTCTGGGAGCCGCCGGTGCCGCCCGAGGACGGCACGCTCTCGGATCTCGATCGTGCCGTCGACGTCCTCGTCGAGATGAAGAACATCTCCGAGGTCGCGGTGGGGCTGGCCTACTCCGCCCTCGTGCTGCGCGACGCCGGTCTGGCCGCGGAGGTCCGCCACCTCGAGGACCGCCTCGACGAGATGAAGGACCGGCTCGAGGTCTGGGTGCTCCGCGCCGGGGCCGAGAACCTCGATCCGTCACCGCTGCGAGGGCTGCTCCACCTGTCGCAGGCGGCCGAGGACATCGGCGACGCGGCCCAGCAGATGGTGTGGCTCATCGAGCAGAACGAGGAGATCCACCCCATCTTGTCGATCGCCCTGGGGGAGACCGACGAGGTCGTGGTGCGCATCCCGGTGGCCGCCCGGTCCCGTGCCGACGGGGCCAGCCTGGGCGAGCTGCAGCTCAACATCGAGCCCGGCTTCACCGTCCTCGCCGTCAAGCGTGGCGGGCGCTACTTCTACCGCCCGCGCGGGAGCGTCGTCCTGGTGGTCGGCGACGAGCTCATCGCCAGCGGGCCCGACGAGGGCCGGGAACTGCTCGCCGAGCTCCTCGGCTGGCAGCTCTCCCACGACCCCGAGACCGGTGGTTACCACCTCGAGCCCAGCGACGGCCGCTACGAGGCCAAGGCCTGGGACGTCAACCGGCTCGGTGACCCCGTCGCCTGATCTTCCCGATCGGTTCCCTGTTGGTGGTCGTCAGTGACCCGGATCGTAAGTTCGTGGATGAAATCGGCGAGCAAGATTCTTCGCTGGCAAGGACACAGGACGACGCTCCAGTTGGGCTCCAGCGAGGACGAGGACGCCGCCAGGGGAGAATCTGGCCGGCGACTTCGACGCATGACTTGCGATGCGGGTCACTAGCCTTTCGGGATGACCGCGCCGCTCTGCCTGCTCACCGTGCACGCGCACCCCGACGACGAAGCGTCGAAGGGGGCGGGCACCGTCGCCAAGTACAAGGCCGAGGGCGTGCGCACCGTCCTGGTGTGCTGCACGGGTGGTGAGGAGGGCGAGATCCTCAACCCCGCGATGGACCGGCCCGAGGTCACCGAGAACCTCGGAGCGGTCCGCCGGGCCGAGCTCGACGCCGCCGCCGCGGCGATCGGCTACGACGAGGTCGTGATGCTCGGCTACCGGGATTCGGGGATGCTCGACAGCGAGGCCAACGCCCGCCCCGAGGCGTTCGCCAACGCCCCGCTGGACGAGTCGGTCGGCCGACTGGTCGAGATCATCCGGCGCGAACGGCCCCAGGTGATCATCACCTACAACGACGACCAGGCCGGCTACCCGCACCCGGATCACCTCATGGTGCACGACATCAGCATCCCGGCCTTCGAGCACGCCGGGAACCCCGACTGGCGCCCCGAGCTGGGGGCCCCGTGGCAGCCCACGAAGCTGTACTACACGGTTTGGGCCCGTCGGCGCATCGAGCAGATGCACGCCAAGATGCTCGAGCTCGGGGTCGAGTCCCCGTTCACCGACGAGTGGTTCGACCGCCCGTCGCACGACCACCGCATCACCACCTCGATCCCCATCGACGACCACACCCACGTCCGCCGCGAGGCCCTGCTGGCCCACGCCACCCAGATCGATCCCACGTCGCCGTTCTGGTTCGGGCTCCCGCCCGAGGTCGAGCGCACCATCCACCCGTTCGACGACTACGTGCGGGCCCGCTCCCACATCGATGCCCCGACCCCCGAGGACGATCTCTTCGCCGGACTGCGCTGAGGGCGGTCAGCCCGTCGGGCGCGGGCGCACCGTGATCTCGGCGGTGAGGTCCGGGGACTCGGTGGTGGACAGGGCGACGACCGTGTCCGATCCGGTGTCGTTCGTGAGCACCACGGTGGTCCGCTCGCCGGGCAGGAGGGCCCCGGTGTCGAACGTGGTCCCGCCCCGGCCGCCCTGGAGGCGCTGGGGCCCGTCACCCTCGTTGACGACCTCGATCACCGTGCCGCCAGGCACCGACGCGGGATCGGTGGTGACCGCCGGGTCCTCGCGGGGCCCGCGCACGAAGCGGATCTGGTCGTCGAGCTCCACCACCAGCTTGGGTGAGAAGTCCACCGACGGGAGCGTCGGTCCGCTCGCCGCTTCGCCGCCGCACGACCCGGCCAGCAAGGCGACCACCGCGAGCGCCAGCGCCGCGACGACGGGCCGGTTCGCGCGGTGACGGGACGGGTTGGCAGGCATCGCCCGGGGTCTATCACGGATCCACCCGCCGGCCGGGGGTTCCCCGCCCCCGCCCGATCCGCACGCGATCCCCGCTCGATGCGCGCGGCGCCGTTGCGTCGAGCCGGCCGGCGCGACCACGATGGCTCCTCCGGAGCGCGCACGGGGGAGGCAACGATGACCATCGAGACCTGGTCCCGCGACCGCTCGCGTGACCTCGCGACGCTGCTCGAACGGGCGATGCCCGACGAGGAGCTGTCCGAGGACGAGCTGCTGGCCTGTTGCTGGGACGACCCGGATCCGGCCGGACCCGGCGATCCCGCCGGGGTGGTGCTGGCCCGGATCGACGACGACGCCACCGACGAGGTGCGGGGCGCCGTGGCGGCGGTCGTGCGGTCGTTCGGCACCGAGCCCGACCGCGTTCGGCTGGCGTGGGTGAAGCTGATCGCGGTGGACCCGGCGGCGCGCCGCGGCGGCGTCGGCCACGAGCTCCTGGCCGCGATCGAGGCCTGGGCCTGGGATCAGGGCGCCACCGAGCTGCACCTCGCCGGATCGGCGCCGTTCTACCTGTGGCCGGGGGTCGATGCGGCGGCCACCGAGATGCTCTGCCTGGTCGAGTCCCGGGGTTACAAGAACGTCGGCAGCGACGTGAACATGGCTCTCGGGACGGGCTTCCGCTCGGCCCCGCCCGAGGGCGTCGTGCTGCGTCGGGTGATCACCGACGACGACGTCGTCGCCATCGAGGCGCTCCTCGCCACCCACTGGCCCGAGTGGCTCGACGAGGCCCGGCGGGCCATCGAGCACGGGTGCTGCCACGGGGCGTTCTCGGCGCCGGACGAACCCGGAGGGCCGCGGGCGGTCGGCTTCGCCTGCCACTCGGTGAGCCGGGCCGGCTGGCTGGGACCCATGGGCACCGATCCCGGCCTCCAGCAGGGCGGGGTCGGCAGCGCGCTGCTGGGCCAGGTGTGCCGCGACCTCCAGATCGCCGAGTTCGCCACCACCGAGATCTGCTGGGTCGGACCCGCCCGCTTCTACGCGAAGAACGGCGCCACCGTGAGCCGCGTGTTCCGCCAGTACCGGCTGCGCCGCCCGGCGACCTGACCGCTCCGCTGAACGAAATTGCGTCTGTGAGCATCATGGTGATGCCTGGGAGGCGCAATTTCGCTGGGGGCGAGTCAGTCGTTGCGCATGAGCTCGCGCAGCTCCCGGAAGCCGACGAGGGTGGCGCCGCTGCGCTGCAGGAGGGCCCTGAAGCCGGCGTCGTGGACCACCAGGTGGTGGTCGTCGACCCGGTTGGCCCAGTCGGGGGTGAGCGCCCGCAGCTCCGGGGTGTCCGCGGCGGGGTGCAGGTAGATCTCGGTGACGCCGGGCTGCAGCTCGAACAGCGCCTTCTCGACGATGCGGCGACTGCCGATTGCAGGCACCTGGACGAGGTGGTCGGGGAACACGACGTCCTCCTCGGCCGCGAGCCGGCGGAAGGGGAATCCGATCGTCCGCTCGGTGGACGGGTCCGACAGGCGGATCGGCAGGCGGTAGTCGACCGCCATCTCGAGGTAGATGTCGAAGAACTCGGGGCGCAGCGCCATGGCCCCGAGGTGGGAGTCGAGGTGGCTGACGTCGAAGCCCCAGAGGATGGCCCGCTCGATCTGGGCGCGGCACTCGCGGCGGACCTCGTCGAGGTCGGCGTGGTCCCACATGTCGTCGACGGTGCGGGGGAAGCCGCCGTCGCCGTCGAGCAGGGACGGGGAGTGGATGATCGGACCCCACCGGTAGCCGTCGTACTCGCAGTTGAGCGTCAGGCGGACGCCGATGTCCTCGCCGAGGTAGCCGGCGGCGGCGTCACGCGCCCACGGGCACGGCACCATGAGCGTGGCGCTGGTGGCCGA